>Ga0210395_10005136_pt1 | contig 10026 bp, 8 predicted proteins | sample IncBWH4OmetaG_FD_150861 | JGI IMG/M metagenome (GOLD analysis project Ga0210395, IMG submission 150861) | Forest soil microbial communities from Barre Woods Harvard Forest LTER site, Petersham, Massachusetts, United States - Inc-BW-H-4-O ...
AGCAGCGCCGCCCGGCGGCCGGCCGCCAAGCCCAGGTCCGTCTCCAGGGCAGCGAGCTGACCGTACTGGCGGCCGAAACCGCGAACCTCGGTCACAGTCATCCCGTGAGCACCGTGGCCCATGACGGTATCGATCATTTCGTCAAGCTTCTCGGGCTTCATGATGGCGGTGATCAGTTTCATTGTGTCTCACCTTCGCCTCTTGGCTGAATATGCTCAGCCGGCATGATTAGCTGGCTCGCATGCTTATTACATGCTGCGCATGCGACGGAACTTGCGGATGTCATCCTTACCGGCCAGAACGGCCGCACCGGCGCCCGCCAGAACTACGATTGCGACGGCCCACAGCGCCGTCTCCGCGATATGCTTCATCTTCCCGAACCTTTCTACTGTACCGGGCGGACCCTTTCCGGCCCGGAATCCAGGTGTGCGGCCTTAAATACCAAGTCCACGCCCGATCAAGGTCAGTATTACTGTCGCCGCGCAGTTCTTATAGGGCCCAAAGCCGGCCATGCCCCGGACGCAGGTCCTGGTCCCTGGCCGGCTGGCAGGGCGTCCGCGATCTCCAGGAGCTCGCGGACGTGCCCCGCTCGCGGGTCATCGGCCACCTGGCGGTACACGTGCCCGCCGAGGGCTCGCATCTCGGCTTCGGCGTGCCGGCTGTGGGCCGCGAAGCACAGCTCGCCCATCGGCGAGCGCATGGTTCGTGCCCAGTAGCGGACGGCCAATGGCTTGAGCAAAGAACTATGCAGGACGGCCAGGTTGCGCGGCCGCCCGGCCACGTCCATCCGGCGTAGTGCCGCGAAGGCCTCGGTCACCGCGGTGCACATCAACCTGAGGACCGGGCGGTCGGCGGCCAGGCGGACCGGGTCAGTGCCGCACCGGTACAGGGCAGCGGCGACACACGCCACGAAGGCCGCGTGGTAGGCGAGCCATCCGTCCATGTCCGTGACGCGCTGGACACTGAATCCGCGCTGGCGCAACGTGCGCTCCACCTCGGCGAGCCGGGGATCGCCGGTGGCCGGCAAGGCTGTCGGCTGCTGCCTGATGCGGACATATTCCGCGTCACCGTCGCGGATGACGCCGCCCACGCCAGGAAAGCCCAGCCTGACCTCCCCGGGAACCGTGGCCGGTATCGCGCGCCGTCCCGCGGGATTGTTACCGAAGAAGAGCAGGGCCGGGCCGCCGGTAAGACCGGTAAGACCGCTGAGCTCGGCGCAAGCCGCGGTGAGCTGGTCGCTCCTGACCGTCACCAGGACCAGGTCGTACCGTTCGGCAGCGGGGTCCGAGACGACACGGGCCGGCACGTCGGTCCGGCTCCCGGTCAGGACGTCGCGGACGGCCAGGCCTCGCAGGGCGACATCGTCAGTGCGCGGCGGGTGGGCGAGCACGTCGACCTCATGGCCGGCGGCGGCCAGGTGCGCACCGTACACGGTCCCGATCACTCCAGCCCCTACGAGCAGTACCTTCATCGCGGGCCTCCAGCTCGTGTGGCTGACAATCAGCCTGGCCGCACCGCGAGCAGACGGTTAGAGGCGTTGGTCCTTCGGACCCGCGAAGCCCTAGCTGCGGACCCGTGACGTGGCCTTCTGCCCGGATGATCAAGGACCTACGTCTCTGTCTGCAACATCCGCCTCGTCAGCATGCTGAATCCGCATGAATTGATCAGGTCACCGCAGTGCCGGTCACCCGGCACTCGTGAGGAGGATTCGATGTCCACAGTCGTCGCTCCCCGCACCGGCAGCGGGCAAGAACACGAGCCTGCACCGACCCGGGCGCAGCAGAAGGCACATGCCCTGGGCCTGACGTCGGCCACCGGCCTGGTGGTCGGCAGCATCGTCGGGACCGGGGTGTTCGCCATGCCCGCCGTGCTGGCGGGCGCGGGAACGAGTTCCCTGATCGTCCTGGCGGTGATCGCCGTCGGCGCCACCCTCCTGGCTCTGCTGTTCGGTCAGCTGACCAAGCGGGTGCCCAACTCCGACGGCGGCCTCTACGCTTACGCCCGGCACGAGTTCGGCGATTTCGCCGGCTACCTGGTCGGATGGTGCTCGGCCCGACCGAGTCCCAGCTGGGCCGCAAAGAGTCGATGAAGGACACCGCCCGGGTGCTCGGCCGGATGTTCGACGGCATCGAGTTCCGGGGGGCCGCCCAGGAGGCGGTGGAGACGCTCGGCGCCTACGCCGGGGTCCCGGTCTGGAACGGGCTCACCGACGACTGGCACCCCACCCAGATGCTGGCCGACATGCTGACCATGCGCGACCACGCTGACAAGCCGATGGCCGGGGTCCGCTACTGCTACCTCGGCGACGGCCGGAACAACACCGCGAACTCGCTGCTGGTGACCGGGGCCATGCTCGGCATGGACGTGCGGATCTGCGCGCCGGCCTCGCTTCAGCCCGCCGTCCGGGTGCAGGACATCGCCGGAAAGCTCGCGGCCGAGACCGGTGCCCGGCTCGCCGTGACCGCGGACATCCTGGCGGCGGTGGCGGGCGCGGACTACCTGTACACCGACGTCTGGGTGTCCATGGGCGAGCCGGCCAGCGAGTGGGACGAGCGCATCGACCTGCTGCTCCTGTACCAGGTGAACAGCAATCTGATCGCGGCTACCGGGAACCCGGCGGTCAAGTTCATGCACTGCCTGCCCGCCCTGCACAACCGGGAGACCGAGATCGGGCGGCAGCTGTACGCCCGGCGCGGCCTGGACGCCCTGGAAGTGACCGAGGAGGTCTTCGAATCGCCGGCCTCTATCGTGTTCGATCAGGCGGAGAACCGCCTGCACACCATCAAGGCCGTCATGGTCGCTACCGCTGGGGACCTGCGATGAGGATCGTCGCCGCGCTCGGCGGGAACGCCCTGCTCGAGCGCGGCGAGTCGCCCGAGTCCAGCATCCAGGAAGCGCACGTCATCGAGGCCGTGCAGGCCCTGGCGCCGCTGGCGGCCGGGAACGACCTGGTTGTCACCCACGGCAACGGCCCGCAGGTCGGGATGCTGGCGCTGGAGAGCGCGCACGACCTGGCCATCTCCCGGCCCTATCCGTTCGACGTGCTCGGCGCGCAGACCCAGGGCATGATCGGCTACTGGCTGGTCCAGGAACTGCAGAATGCCCTGCCCGGCCGCCAGGTGGCCTGCCTGGTCAGCAGGACCCTGGTCAGCCCGGACGACCCTGCCTTCACGCACCCGACCAAGTTCGTCGGCCAGGTCTACGACGAGCAGGAGGCGCTCGCCCTGGTCGCGAGCCAGAACTGGGAGATCCGTCAGGATGGCAGCGCGTGGCGCCGGGTCGTGCCCTCGCCCGAGCCCGCCGGGCTGCTAGATCTGCCCATTATCCGCATGCTGCTCGACCGGCAGACCATCGTTGTCTGTTCCGGCGGGGGCGGCGTGCCCGTCATGGCCGTGGACGGCACCGGGCACACCCGGGGCGTGGAAGCGGTGGTGGACAAGGACCTGACCGCTTCGCTGCTGGCCTGCCAGCTGGAAGCCGACGCGCTCCTGCTGCTCACCGACGTGGCAGAGGTTCAGGACCGGTACGGTACCCCGCAGGCCCGGCCGATCCGCCGGGCCACGCCCGCCGAGCTGAGGGCGCGTGACTTCCCGGCCGGGTCGATGGGGCCCAAGATCGATGCCGTCTGCCGCTTCGTCGAGGCGACCGGCAAGCTCGCGGCCATCGGCCGCCTCGGCGACGCTCAGGCGCTGCTCGCGGGCGAAGCCGGCACCCTGATCGCTCCCGCTGGCGCCCGGGTGGGATCCCAGGCCGGTCGGCTCTCTCGTGCAGGCTAACGAGGCGTGGCGGCAGGTGAAGTGGTCGCGAACGGTGACGACGCCCTCCACGTGCTCGGCCTGGTCGACGATGTTGGCGCCCAGCACGACGCTGCCCAGAGCCCCCGCTAGCGTGACGATGCCGTCTTTCACGGTCACGGTGAGACGGTCAGGGTCGGTGAAGAACATGTCCGCGATCACGTCCTGGGTGATCTCGCGCCTGATCTCCTCGTCCGGTCGGCTGAACACGTGGAGCACGTCGGCGCGGCTGACGATGCCGACCAGGCGACCGCCGGCGTCGATAACGGGAAGCCGCCTGAGCTTATGTGAGGACATCAGGCGGGCCACGTTGCTGACCAGCTCGTCCGGACTGGTGGTCACGACCGGCCGGGTCATGAGATCGCCCGCGGTGAGCGTGGCGTTAGTGGCGTGTTTCCGGCGCGGTCGCACACCGGGGGTTTCCTCTGCGAGGAGATCGCTTTCGGACACCAAGCCGACGACGACCCCGTTGTCGTCGACCACGGGAAAGCTGCTGATCCGGTGAGCCCGGAGCAGGCCGGCCAGGCGCCGGTACGGCGCATCGGGCCCGACCATCACCACGTCGGTGGTCATGATGTCCTTCACACGCGCATGCATCGTGGTCACTCCTCGAAGAACGCGGTGGTGGCGCCCTTTGTGGCCGATGAGGGCAGGAATCTCGCGTTCATGGCCCTAGCTTCGCCCGGCGCCGGCCGGGGCCGGAAGAGACGTAGCTCACTGCCTCCGGTGCCAAAGGTCCCTCACCAACGACTCTAGCCGCGGGCGGCCAGCGGCGATTTGCTTCAAGCATCCCGTTCCGAGGAGGAGCAGATGGCAGCCGCCGACATACCGCTGGCCGGCGACGCGCGGTCCGGGAACGGCCTGCGGGCGGTGCCGCGGGCTCCGGCCGCGGAGGTGCCCGACGGGTTCTGGTACGCGGTCAAGCGCCGGGTGCTCGGACCGCCGCTGGTCACCGAGCAGCTGATCAACGAACGGCTGTCCAAGCCGCTGGCACTGGGCGTGCTGTCCTGCGACGGGCTCTCCTCGGCCGCTTACGGCACCGAGGAGATCCTGTACGCGCTGCTGCCGTTCTTCGGCCTGGCCGCCTTCACCCTGGTGCTGCCGATGACGCTGCTGGTCTTGTTCGGCGTGGTGCTGGTGGTGCTGTCCTACCGCGAGGTGGTGTCGGTATACACCAAGGCCGGCGGCTCGTACGTAGTGGCCAGGGAGAATTTCGGCCCGCGAGTGGCCCAGGTGGCCGCGGTCGCGCTGCTGATCGACTACGTGGTCACGGTGGCGGTGCAGACCGCCGCGGGCAGCGCGGCCATCGTGTCCGCCTTCCCCGCGCTGTCCCGGATCCCGGTCATCGGCCCCAAGATCCTGCTGGTCATCTCGGTCACGGCGATCGGCGCCATGTGCCTGGGCAACCTGCGCGGCCTCCGGGAGGCGGGCCGGATCTTCGCCGCGCCGACGTACATGTTCGCCGGCTCGGTGATCGCGATGATCATCACCGGCGTCGTCCGCGAGCTGGCCGGCGGCCTGCCGCACGTGGTGACCGGGCCCGGCACGGTGGGCATCGGATCACACTCCGGGCTGATCGCCTTCGGCGCGATCTACATCATGGCCCGCGCCTTCGCCAACGGCGGATCGTCGCTGACCGGCATCGAGGCCGTGTCCAACGCGGTCAGCGCGCTGCACCCGCCCGAGGGCCGCAACGCCCGGCAGATCCTGGCCACGCAGGGGACGATCGTCGCGGTCCTGATCGCGGGGATCTCCTGGCTGGCCCACGTCACGCACGCCACTCCCTACACCGCCGGGTTCCCGACCGTGCTCGCGCAGGAGGCCAGCACGGTCTTCGGCCAGACCCCGGCCGGGCAGGTCATGTTCTACGGCCTGCAAGTTGCGACCGCCGCCATCTTGTTCACCGGCGGCAACACCAGCTTCACCGGTTTCCCGTTCCTGGCCAGCTTCGTGGCCGAGGACTCGTTCTTGCCGCGCTGGCTGACCAGGCGCGGCCACCGGCTGGTGTTCAGCAACGGGATCATCCTGCTGGCCGCGCTGTCGCTGGCGCTGATGCTGGTGGCGGGCGCGACCGTCGATGCCCTGATTCCGTTCTACGCCATCGGCGTGTTCACCGGATTCGCCATGGCCGGGTTCGGCATGGCCAGATATCACCGCCGGACCCGGGAGCCGGGCTGGCGGCGCCGCCTGGTCATCAACACCGCGGGCGGGATCTACACCGCGCTGGTCGTGGTCCTGTTCGCGGTGGTCAAGTTCACCGAGGGCGCGTGGCTGATCGTGATCATCTTCCCGGTGCTGGTGTACGCCCTGATCCGCCTCAACCGGCAGTACCGCAAGGAAGCCGCGATCCTGGAGGACCTGTCAGGCAGTGACCTGCAGCCGCACCCGCCGAATTACTCGCGGCGTGTCGTCCTGCTGCTGGTGGACAACTACGACCTGGCCACCATCGCGGCGATCAGGTACGCCAAGAGCCTGCATCCGTCTACCTTGCGCGCGGTTCACTTCAGCCTGGACAGCACGCGCGCGGGCAAGCTCCGGCAGCAGTGGCTCGACGCCGGTACCAAGATCCCGCTCGACCTGGCCGACTGCCCGGACCGGCGGCTGTCGCACGCGGCCGCCCAGCTCGCCGCCGCCGAAGCCGCCGTGCCCGGCACCCACGTCACCTGCGTGCTGCCGCGCCGCAGCTATTCCCCGCTGGCCGGGCGGCTGCTGCACGACCATACCGCGGACCGTATCGCCCGCCGGGTCAGCCACATCCCGGGTGCCGCGGCCACGATCATCCCCTTCGACGTCCAGCACAAGGTCGACGCGCTGCACGCCAGGCGGGCCAGTCGGAACGCTGGCCTGCAGGACTACGAGCACCCGGTGCCGCCGTCCGGAGCCGACCCGATCGGGGCGCTGCGGACCCCGGGCCGGGCCACCGTCCAGGGCCGGCTGCGCACGGCCGAGGTCCGGCCGGCCAAGCACAGCTCGATGCTGGCCTGCCAGGTGACCGACTCCACCGGTGACATAACCGCCCTGTTCTACGGGCGGGCGCACATCGCCGGCCTCGAGCCCGGCCAGCGGATCCGGCTGCACGGCATGGTAGGCATCGGCGACGACGGCCGTCCCGCCATGATCAATCCCGGCTACGAGCTGCTCGGGTAGCGGCCAGGCGGACCTAGCGGCCCGTAACCCGGCCAGATAGCCTGGCGACGTATCGCCACCGGGAGGGGCTTGCCTGATGAGACCTGGTGCGGAGAACCGCCCGGAGCTGTTGCCGCAACTGCAACTCGACGAGCTGCTGGCCGAGCTGCAGGGCCGGCTGCAGGCCGTGCTGGCCACCAGGGACCGGATGCGCGGCCTGCTGGAGGCGGTCGTGGCCATCGGCTCCGGCCTGGACCTGGAATCCACGCTGCGGCGCATCGTCGAGACCGCGGTCGGGCTGGTCGATGCGACCTACGGCGCGCTCGGCGTCATCGGCGACGACAAGCGCCTCGCCGAGTTCATCCCGGTGGGCCTGACCGAGGATGAGATCGGCCGCATCCACCACTGGCCCGAGGGACGTGGCCTGCTCGGCCTGCTGATCGATGACCCGCGGCCGCTGCGCCTGGGCGACATGGCCGCGCATCAGGCCTCGTCGGGCTTTCCCGACGGCCACCCGCCGATGCGCAGTTTCCTCGGCGTCCCGGTACGGGTCCGCGACGAGGTGTTCGGAAACCTGTACCTGACGAACAAGCGGGCCGGCGGCGAGTTCACCGAGGACGACGAGGCGGTGCTGGTCGCCCTGGGGGCCGCGGCCGGCGTGGCGGTCGAGAACGCCCGGCTGTACGAAGCGGCCCGCCGCCAGCAGCGCTGGATCCAGGCCAGCGCGGAGGTGACCACCCGGCTGCTGTCCGGTACCGAGCCGGGCGAGGTGCTGGCCGACGTCACCCGCCGGGCCCGGGAGCTGTCCGGCGCCGACCTGGCCGTGCTGGCCCTGCCCGACGATAGCGGCCGCCGGATGACGGTCAGCTACGCCGACGGCGACGGTGCCGACGCCACGCGCGGCCTCGTGCTGCCGGCCGCCCAGTCCCTTTCCGGTCAGGTCCTGGCCACCGGCGAGCCCATGACGTCCGCCGATTTCGCCCACGACGAGCGCGCGGCCCAGGTCGCGCGCGGTGCGATGAGCCAGATCGGGCCCGCGATCGTCTTTCCCCTCGGCGCACCGGGCAACGTCCGCGGGGTGCTCACCGTCGGCCGCCGCCACGGCGCGCCGTCCTTCCCCGAGGCGCAGGCCGACGTCGTGGCCTCGTTCGCCGCCCAGGCCGGCATCGCGCTGGAGCTCGCGGCCACCCGCGCCGAGGCCGAACGGCTGTCCGTTTTCGAGGACCGGGAGCGGATCGCCCATGACCTGCATGACCTGGTTATCCAGCGGCTCTACGCCACCGGTATGTCGCTGCAGGGCACCATGCCCATGATCACCAGGCCGGAGGTGGCCAGCCGGATCACTAATGCCGTGGACGCGATGGACGAGACCATCAAGGAGATCCGGGCCGCCATCTTCTCGCTGCAGGCCCGCGGCACCGATACGCGACCGGATCTGCGCGCAGACATCCTGACCGTCGTGGACGAGATGACGCCGCTGCTCGGCTTCGCCCCGTCATTGCGGCTGGGTACGGGCCTGGGCGGCGGGATCAGCCCCGAGGTGTCCGAGCAGGTGACCGCGGCGCTGCGCGAGGCATTGTCCAACGCGGCCAGGCATGCCCAGGCCAGCCAGGTCGACGTGACCGTGGACGTGGACGAGGACGGCATGCTCAGCATCCAGGTCACCGACGACGGGATCGGCATCCCGGCCGACGGCAGGCGCAGCGGGCTGAATAACCTGGCCAGACGGGCGGAGAAGCTCGGCGGCAAGCTGCAGCTGGACCCGGCCGATCCGGACGCGCCCCGCCCCGGCACCAGGCTGGAATGGCGCGTGCCCCGCGGTTAACCCAGGCGGCCACGCCGTGCCTCGGACCGATCCCCCGGGATGCCTCGGTTGCTGCCGTGCAACGCCCTGCCTCGGCTCGTAAACTGTTTTGAGGCTGCGCCCCTGTTTGTTCATCAGGTTATCCCGGCTTGCCTAAATAAATTAATCGCAGCCGGAGCCCGATTCGTAAAAAGACCATGACTCCGAACGGGCCGTGGTGACAGCGCCAAGAAGCGCATCACCACGGCCCGTTCCGAACCTAAGATCAGACCTGGCTGCCCGGCGTTTATGCCGTGACCGGGGTCCGCTCGGGGGCGGGGTGGCCGCTGAGGATCTCGGTCGCCGGGGAGACCCGGCGGGCGTGCATCAGGCCAAGCCCGCTGAGTAGCAGCATGACGGCGGCGGCGATGAACGCGCCGATCGCGGCGATGCCGGCGATCATGCCCATGGTGCCGAAGGCATAGGCGTTGAGCAGCAGGCCGCGTAGCGTCTCGCCCTTGAATACCGTGTTGACCTGACCCGCCAGCGCGGCGTTCTTGGGCTGCGCGATGGCCTCGGCCGACAGCTGCGCGTAGGTCTTGCCGCCGCCGATGACCTTGAGGTGGTTGGCGATGAAGTGATCGGCGTAGACCTCGGCCTGAGCGCCGGTGGTCAGCTGCTGGCCGCCGTACTGCCGCATCGCGGCGAACTCGGGGGCGGCGACGGCCGGGCTGTTGGCGGCCGGGAAGTAGATCTGCTGGGCGGCGAGCTGGGTGTGCACTTCGTTGCCGATGTAGGTGTGGGCCCAGGTCAGCAGCCCGCCGGCTGCGATGAGCGTGAGCGCGAGGAACAGGCCTGCGGTGGCCATCAAGATGTCGAAAGTCATGCGTCTCATAGCGGTTCTCCTTGGTGGGGGGTATTCCTGTCCGGATGCCCAGCGCCTGACGAGCTGATGCGGGCTGCCTTAAATGGCGCTGGGCGGGTCGCGGCGGGGAAATAGTTTTCCCACGCGGAGTCGCCGTTCCTTTCGGTTTTCGGCGTCCTGGCCGACACTGCCGTATATTGCGAAAATTCGAGCATTGCCGTGCAGCCGAAAACATTATGCGAGTGCGGCTGCCGAAATGCGGGGCAACGTTTCTATATTACTACACTTTTCCGTATTTCCTAATTGCCGAATTTGCCGGCGGCGCGGATATGAACAATAAATACTCGGTTGGCGGACCGGTAGGGATGGTGCAGATGGCCGGGCGTCACCACGGACCGCGGGAGCTGTTGGCGGCCCGCATCGCGCGGACATAGCCTTCGCGCTCGTAGGCCGCCCCG
>Ga0210395_10005137_pt1 | contig 10025 bp, 9 predicted proteins | sample IncBWH4OmetaG_FD_150861 | JGI IMG/M metagenome (GOLD analysis project Ga0210395, IMG submission 150861) | Forest soil microbial communities from Barre Woods Harvard Forest LTER site, Petersham, Massachusetts, United States - Inc-BW-H-4-O ...
GCACTGTCGGTGTGTTTCGGTGATTCCATCAAGGGTAACGGTGGCGGCAAGGCGGCCTCGAAGCCGGCGAGGACCTTTCGGGAATGTCCGGAATCCACCCAGAGCGGCTGCTCAAAGGAAAGTTACCCTGCGACCGGGACGGGGGCGTGGAGTAATGGCGTGGAGTAATAGAGTGAGAATCGCTGCCGCAACCGGTCAAAACCTATGCGCAGCGACACTAGATCGTTTGTCCACGCCGGGCACCGCACGCCCGACGGTCTGTTTATAGTCCGAAAACAGCGAGCATCGCGATACGTCCGTTGAGGCCGACGGCGAATTGCCGCAGTGCTGGACGCGCTGGCCCATCGCATCAGGCCAGTTCCACCGCGGGCGGAAAGGCACTATCGATACTCCGACCTGACCCAGGAGCATCCACCTCATGCCACGGCTACACTTCGGCGCTTTCCTCGCCCCGCACCATCCGGTCGGCGAACATCCGATGTTGCAGTTTCGCCGCGATCTCGATCTCATCGAGCTTCTGGACAAGTTGGGGTACGACGAATTCTGGTGCGGCGAGCACCACTCCAGCGGTTGGGAAATGATTGCGTCGCCCGAGATGTTCCTCGCCGCCGCGGGAGAGCGCACCAGGCGCATCAAACTGGCCACCGGCGTCGTATCGCTGCCCTATCATCATCCATTCAACGTCGCCCAACGCATGGTTCAGCTCGATCACATGACCGGTGGACGTGCGATCTTCGGCTCTGGACCCGGCGCACTGGCTTCGGACGCGCACACGCTCGGCGTCGATCCGATGGTGCTGCGTGATCGACAGGATGAGGCAATCGGCATCATTCGCCGGTTGTTCAATGGCGAGCGAGTCACCGCCAAATCCGAGTGGTTCACGTTGCAGGATGCCGCCTTGCAGTTGCTGCCGTTGCAGGAGGATATGCCGTTCGCCGTTGCCTCCCAGATCAGCCCGTCCGGCATGACGCTGGCCGGCAAGCACGGGATCGGCATCATTTCCATCGGATCATTGTCGGAGGAAGGCCTGAACGCGCTGCCAACGCAGTGGGGTTTCGCTGAGTCCGCCGCCGCACAGCATGGCAAGACGGTGGACCGCAAGAACTGGCGCGTGCTGCTGAGTTGGCATATCGCCGAGACACGCGAAAAGGCGCGCGCCGAGGCCCGCGACGGCCTGATGCGGCACCATAACGAATACATCACAGGCACACTGCAGCGCCCCGGCGCGCGGCCGTTCAAGACACCCGACGAGGCGGTGGACAAGACAGCGTTCTCGCAGGGCGCCGTGTCCACGATCGGCACACCTGACGATCTCATTGAACGGATCAAATCGGTTCTTGAGCTCAGCGGCGGGTTCGGCACTGTGGTCGGCTTCGTGCACGACTGGGCCAACCCGGAAAACACCATGCGAAGCTGGGACATGGTGGCGCGCTACGTCGTGCCGGAGATCAATGGATACCTTGCCGGATTGCGCAAGTCACAGGACTTCGTCACCAACAACCGCGCCGTGTTCGAACGTAGCCGAGAAGCGATCATGGCCAAGATCACTGAGAACGAAGCCGCAGTTGCTGCGTTGGCCGTCACGCGGTCCCCGATGCTCAGCGCCTCGGCGAGCAATGTACCCGACCTGACCAAATTCCGGACGGGAACGTGACCCGTGAGCGGACCGCTCGCCGGCATTCGTGTGCTCGATCTGACCACGGTGCAGATGGGCCCCTGGTGTACCCGTATCCTTGCCGACTACGGCGCCGACATGATCAAGGTCGAAGCGCCGGAGGGTGACTCGTCGCGCTACACCGGTGTGCCGCGCAATCGCGGTATGAGCGGCAGCTTTCAGCACAACGCGCGCGGCAAGCGCAGCATAGCCATGGACCTCAAGCAGCCGGCAGCGCGCGAGGCGCTGCTTCGTCTGGTGCCGACTGTCGATGCATTCGCCTCGAACATCCGTCCGCGCGCACTTGACCGTCTTGGGCTCGACTATGAGTCGGTGAAGCAGCTCAATCCTTCCATCGTCTATCTCAGCATGGTCGGCTACGGCAGTGGCGGGCGTTACGCCGGACGTCCTGCCTACGATGACCTGATCCAGGCGGCCTCGAGTATTCCGATGCTCCTGCAACGCTCCACCGGCCAGCCGCGCTTCATCCCGATGGCTGCGATCGACCGGATCGTCGGCTCGGCGGCGGCCAATGCGACGCTCGCAGGATTGCTGGCACGGGCGCGTACCGGCATCGGCCAGCGAATCGAAGTCCCGATGTTCGAGACCATGGCGCAGTTTGTGCTTGCTGAGCACATGCAAGGCGCCACCTTCGATCCGCCCACCGGCCCACCCGGCTATGCGCGCACGCTGTCGCAACATCGTCGCCCGTATCAGACCAAGGACGGCTTCATCGCCGTGCTCCCCTACAATGATGGCCAGTGGCGACGCTTTTTCGAGTCCATCGGCAAGTCGCATGTCGTGGAGACCGACCCGCGTTTCGCCGACATTACCGCTCGCACGGCGAATATCGATGCGCTCTACGAGATGCTGGGAGAAGAACTGAAGCATCGCACCACCGACGAGTGGCTCGACCTGCTGCAGCAGAATGACATCCCGTGCATCCGCCCCAATACGCTGGAGACCCTGCTCGAGGACCCGCACCTTGCCGATATTGGATTCTTTCGCTTCGAGGAGCATCCGTCCGAAGGTCGCATCCGCACGATGCGTGAGCCCAGCACTTGGTCAGAAACCGTACCGCCCAGCGGCCGTTTCGCTCCTCGTCTGGGCCAGCACACACGCGAGATCCTTGCAGAGGCGGGCTACAGGCCCAATGAGATTGACACGCTGATTGCGCAACGCGCGGTGATGCCGGAGGATACACGAAACTGAAGCATACGCCGTTCCGCAGCCCCTACGACGCCGGGCGCCAGAAGGGCTTGCGGGCCCGCACGGGGTCGAGCAGCGACCAGTCGCCCTGCTCGAGCACGTGGCCTTTGGGGAAGGGCGGCCGCGCCTCCAGTCCGAGCGAAACCATCACCCGGTCGTCGCGGTAATAGCAGAGCAGCACGATCCGGCTCAGCACGCCGACGGGGGCACCGCCCTCGGCACGAAGCGTCACAGCAACCTCGCCACGATGCGCCGCATCCAGCGCAGCGAAGGGACCGCCGGCCAGCGTACGCAGCGTGGCAAGCGCGGTACGCACGTCGTCGCGGTCGCGTCCGATGCTGTTCACGATGTCAGAGAAGATCGTGTCGTCGTCGGCGCCGGGCACGGCGTACTGCTCACTGGGGGGAATGATCATTCCGGCGAGACAGCGCAGGTCAGCGATCTCGGCCTCGGTCAGGGTCTGGTCGTTCATGTCGGCCTCAATCGAACAGGGTTGCCAGGCGCTGCTTGATGCTGTCGGCGATGTACAGCGCCAATGCCTGGATCGTACAGGTCGGGTTCACGCCGCCGGAAGTGACGAAGATGCTGCCGTCGACGATGAAGAGATTCTTCACGTCATGGCTGCGTCCCCACGAATTCACCACCGAGCGCTCGGGGTCGTTGCCCATGCGGGCAGTGCCGAGAAGGTGCCAGCCGCCGTAGACGACGGGGCGGATAATGTTGATATGCCGGGCGCCGGCAGCGGCGAGTATCTCCTGGCCGCGGTCGATCGCGAAGTCGAGCATGCGATTGGTGTTCTCGCCGATCGTGTAGTCAATCCTGGGCGCCGGGATGCCATGGCGATCCTTGAGCAACGGATCGAGGGTGACCCGGCTGTGCTCCTCGGGCAGGTCCTCGGTGCAGATGCCGACAGACATGCGATGGCCGACAAGACCACGGAATGCGTCGTGGTGCCCTTCGCCCCAGGGCACCAGGCCGTTGGCCTCCATGGTGACGGCCTCGGTGCCGATCCCGACGGTGCGGTTGAACTGGAAATTGTAGCCGCGCACGAAGCCACGGGAGCGATCGGTCTCGTAGAACTCCTGGCTCCACAGGCAGAGCGGCGGCCCGCGATGCCCATCCATCGGCTCGTCGACATAGCCGTGAACGATCGCCCAGGGGTGGAACATCAGGTTCTTGCCCAGTAGCCCACTGGAATTTGCCAGCCCATTGGGAAACCGAGCGGACACGGAGTTCAGGAGCAGCCGAGGCGTGCCGACGCCGTTGCAGGCGAGGATGACGACCTCCGCGGGCTGGAATTGCTCAACGCCGTCGACGTCATAGTACATCACGCCCGTCGCCATGCCGTCGTCACCGATGGTGATCTCGCGCACGCGACAGTTGGTGCGAAGCTCGACGCCGGCACGGATGGCATGCGGCCAGTAGGTGATGTCGGTGCTCGCCTTCGCTCCCTGGGCGCAGGCCGGCGTGCAGTGACCGAGATTGATGCAAGGCGCGCGGCCGTCGTATTCGGTGGTCGCGATCGCGCTGTCGGATGGCCACCAGTGCCAGCCGAGCTTGTTCATCGTCTGCGCGATCTTCGCGCCGGTCCTGCCCAGCGGCAGAGGGGGCATCGGCGGCTCGTGTGCCGGATAGGCGGGATCGCCCGCCAGTCCCGAGACGCCCGTCATGCGGTCGTTCTCGGCAAAAAACGGTTCCACCGTCGCATAGTCGATCGGCCAGTCGTCGGCCACGCCGTCCAGCGTGTGGACGCGGAAGTCGGAGGGATGCAGGCGCGGATAATGCGCTGTGTACATCACCGTCGAACCGCCGACCGCATTGAAGTTCACGACCTTGATCGGCGAGTTGTCGTCGTTGATCGGATAGTCGCTTGGCCGCTTGCGGATGTTTGGGCTGGTAGCGTAGTCGCTGAATACCCGCGCCTCGTAGTCCCGCCCGTTTGTAGGATAGTCAGACTGCTTCATCCAGTCGCCCTGCTCCAGGCACAGGATCTTCATCCGTGTCTCGGCGAGGCTCCAGGCGACCGCAGCGCCTGAAGCTCCTGAGCCGATGATGAGAACGTCAACCTTGTCCTGCATGCCCTGTTCCCTCAGCCACGTGCCACAAGGAACTGCTTGTTAACGCAGTTCTCCAGCCGCGCGTCGCGCAGATAGCGCGCCGCCGTGCGCGAGGCGAAGGCGCGATTGTCGCGCATGCTCTCGGGCGTGTAGAAGGCCGAGTGCGGCGTCAACAACAGACGATGGCGGATCCAGTCCTCGTTGCGCTGCCAGGCGGCGATGAGACGCCGCTGCGCATTGGCCGGCTCCTCCGGCAGCACGTCGAGCCCCGCGGCCAGCACGGTACCATCCTTCATGGCGTCATACAGCGCGTCGATATCGACGATCGGGCCGCGCGCCGTATTGACCAGGATCATCCCGCGCTTGGCCGCTGCAAAGGCTTCCGCCCCGATCAGGTTCCGCGTCTCCGCCGTGAGCGGTGCGTGGATACTGACGAAATCGCACTGGCCCATAAGTTCGGCCAGCGTGTCGGCGCGGCGCACGCCGATGGCGAACTGATAGCCGTTCGGCTGGTACGGGTCGTAGAAGACGACATCCATATCGAAGGCCTTGGCGCGACGTGCGGCGGCGGTGCCGATGCGGCCCATACCGACCACGCCGTAGGTGCAGACCGACAGCCGCCGGCCGAACGGGTTGTGGGCCGGGCGCCAGTTGCCGCGCAGGTCGCCGTGCAGCTCAGAGTCGTGATAGGCGATGCTCTTGGCCAGCGTCATCATCAGGGCGATCGCATGGTCTGCGACCTCGCGCGTGCCGTAGTCGGGCGTGTTGCAGACGGGGATGCCCAGCTTGCCGAAGCGCTCGATATCGACATCGTCGTAGCCGACCCCGTACTTCACGAAGATCCGGCACTGGCGCAGCTTGTCGATGTACTGGGGTGGGCACGAGCCGACGATGGCGTCGGCGTTGGCCCACTGTTCGTCTGACACTTCCGCGGCGCTGGGGCAGAATTCGGTCTCGAAGCCTGGGCCGACCGCATCACGGGCGATCTGCTGGAATTCGGCCGGAAGGTTAGGCCAGAGAATGCGCATTGCCATCCTGTCGTACCTCGCTGCTTGCTGTTGCGGCGCATCGTGCCACCGGTCGGCGAGAAGGAGTAGCCTCATGAACATCCGTGTGACCCGCCTGGCCAACGGTCCGATCATTGGGCCGCATCTGCATCCCAGCATCGGCGTGAACATCCAGGGCCCATCGCTGATCCGCGTGCCCGACTGGATCGAGGGCCGCCTCGGCGCCTACTACCTGTATTTCGCCGACCACAAGGGCAGCTACATCCGCCTCGCCTATGCGGATCACCTTGCGGGTCCCTGGCGCGTGCACCCGCCAGGCAGCCTGCACCTGGCACAGTCGGGCTTCCTCACCGCCCCGCCTGCTGTCACACCCAACGAGCTCGCCCGCTTCGAGGCGCAGTATCGCGCCCGCGGCATGCCGATCTCGCACGACGTGCTGTCGGAAATCACCACGCCGCACATCGCCTCCCCGGATGTGCACGTCGATGCGCAACGCTGTCGGATCGTGATGTATTTCCACGGCCTGGACGCGGTCGGCCACCAGGTCTCGCGTGTGGCGATCTCGCCGGACGGCATCGACTTCACCGCCCGCTCCGAGGTGATCGGCCGCTCCTACATGCGCATCTTTCAGCACGGCGGCATGACCTACGCGCTCACCATGCCAGGCATCCTGTCGCGCTCGGCCGACGGGCTGAGCGGTTTCGAGACAGGGCCGACACTGTTCAATCCCAAAATACGCCACGCTGCCGTGCTCAAGCGCGACGGCGCACTCTGGGTGTTCTGGACCCAGGTCGGTGACGCGCCCGAACGCATCCTGCTCAGCCGCATCGCACTCGACGGCGACTGGCATAGCTGGCGCGACGAGCCGCCGGTCGAGGTGATGCGTCCTGAACATCCATGGGAGGGGGCGGACGCACCCAACCTGCCCTCGGTCCGGAGCACAGCCTATGGCGTGGTGAACCAATTGCGCGATCCGGCAATCCATGAGGAAGGGGGCGTGACCTACCTGCTCTATGCCGTCGGCGGAGAAAGCGGTATCGCCATCGCGCGCCTGGATTTCACGCCCACAGTTGATTGATGATCGCGACCATCCTTGATGCCAGCCGCCTGGCTTCAGACGTGCTGCAGCGCCGCAGCACAATTCGCATCGGCGTCACCGGATTGGCGCGGGCGGGCAAGACCGCGTTGCTCAGTTCGCTCGCCGCCAACATGCTCGCGCTCTCAGCCGGCCGGCCGTCTCTGCCAGCAGTATCCGATCGGCTTCGTGGGCGGCGGCCACAGATAACCATAGCGCCGGCGGCAGCGTCAGGCATTCCAAGATTCGAGGTCGCAGCCCACGTCGCAGCGCTTGCTGCCGATCCGCCAAGATGGCCCGCTCGGACGACGGCGGTATCGCTGCTTGCACTCGACATCGATGTGCCGAGAGAAGGTCTGCTCGCGCCACTGGCTCCGCAACGCCGGCGCCTCGAGTTCCTGGACTACCCTGGCGAGTGGCTTCTCGATCTGCCGCTGCTCGGTGAGAGCTTTGCGGACTGGTCGGAAAAGACTCTGCGCCGGCTGGAGACTTTGAACCGCTCCGAGATGACACGGGCGTTTCTCGGTTTCGCGCGCGGCCTGCCGCTGGGAGTGCAGGCAGACGAGGCGCTGACATCGACGGGACACCGGCTCTACACCGAAGTGTTGCGGCGAATGCGCGATGAGGCTGGGCTGACCTTTCTTCAGCCCGGACGCTTCCTGATGCCACCGCCTGGCGCTTCCCCGCCTTGGATGGAGTTCTTTCCGCTGCCGGGGCGCAGCCCTCTCGCGAACCTCATGCAGGCCCGCTTCAATGCGTACGTGGATGCCGTCAGGCGCGACTTGATGTCGCCTATGTTTGGCGACCTCGATGGGCTCGTGGTCTTGGCCGACCTGCTTTCGGCGTTGCACCAGGGACAGGATGCCTTTGCAGACGCACGATCGGCACTGGCGGCCGCCGCCGACGCCTTGCGGTGGGACAGCTCGTGGACAGATCTGTTGGCGGCCTTTGCGCGATTGCAGTTGCCGCCTCGAGCAATCAGACGCGTGGCGTTTGCGGCCACCAAAGCTGACCACATCGCTGCACGTCAGCGTGGCAACCTGGCGGCGCTGATGCGTCGGCTCACACATGTGCCGGAAGGCAGCGCGAAGTCCGCAGTCTTCGCGATCGCCTCGGTGCGCTGTACCGAGGATGTGGTGGAAACGCTGGCGGGGCGCCCGGTTTCTGCTGTGCGTGGCCGCATAATTGGCGAACCACGGGCGGCACGGTTCTATCCCGGTGAGGTGCCTGACGGCGTCCCCGACGACCTGTTCTGGCAACACCGCTTTCTCGCCTTGCCGGACTTCGAGCCCCTGCGCTTGCCCGAGGATGGCCGCGGCGGCATACCGCAACTGGGACTGGACGCGCTGATAGCATTTCTGCTGACGGACATTCTTTGATGGACACTGTGCCCGAGCCATTCCTATTGCTTGAGCCCGACGCGGCACCAAGGCTCGAGGCAATGCCGGCTCTGTTGCCGACAGCGGAGCCGGTTCGCTGGCTACGTTCGCCGACCCTCGCCGGCGCGGCAATTCTCGGTCTCGGCATTCCGGTGCTCTGGGCTCTATGGCTGGCGAGTGCGCTGTTCGACCGCTGGGGCGCGCTGGGATGGGCGGGCCTTGTGATCTTGTTGTCTGGGATCGGCCTGATAGGCGTGGGCATAGGCCGGGAACTGCGCGGTCTGTCGGCGCTGCGCCGGGTCGATCATCTCCGCGTCGAATTTGCCAGCGGAGAGGCAGAGAGGATAAAGCGGGCGGCACGGCGTTGGCTGGAAGGGCTACCGCAGCACTCTGCGATCTTGCCGGCTCTGACTGCGGCCGACACGCCGGAAACAGTACTGGCGCTCTTGCGTTCGGGGCCTGTGCAAGCGCTGCACGATGCAACGGAGGTCCTCGGACGAAACGCCGCTCTGCAGAGCGTTGCGATCGTCGCCGCGACCCCTTCGCCCGCAATGGACGTACTGACCGTTGGCTGGTGCGGTGTGCGACTGATACGCCAGATCGCAGCGCTGCATGGGATGCGCCCAGGCATTCTGGGGACACTGGCATTGCTGCAGAAGACGGCCTTGGCTGCGGCGACGGTCGCCGCTGCGGAGATCGCCGTGAACGCCGCCACTCATGCGATGGTGTCGCATCCGCTGTTGCGACATTTGGCGGGCGACGTCGCCGGCGCCGGGGTGGCAGCCCGCCGCATGATTGTGTTGGCTCGTGCAGCCGCAATGGCCTGTTCACCGATAGTGCGAGGTTAGGCCTGCTGCGGAAAAGTGCTTCGACTCGCAGCCGGCATCCTCCTCGTCGTCATGGCCGGCGGAGGCCCCTTGGGCTCAAGGGCGATACTGCTGAATCGACGACGGGTACGAGTGCGGTCATGTGTGCGCTCGTCGGTTCGACCGATCGCCATCTTCTGCTGTTGCCCTTTCACCCGCGATGCCAGTGGTTCAGCCTATGACGCCAGTGAACTCAACCAGATCGCAGCCGAGGCGGGCTATTGCCGCCCGCGACAATTAAGCCAATGGTTCCAAGAGCGGGACCGGAGAGAACAGAATGTCCGACGACCTGACGAACTCCCAAATCGCGCTGCTCTGTGAGATCGGGGAGTTTGAGCTGACCAAGCTTACCGGCGATCAGAAACGTGACCTGGAGCGGCTTATATCCATTGATTACGTGGAGCCAACGGAGAGCCATACTGGGTCGCCCTTCACGCTCACAGCCAAGGGCCTAGAGTTTCTTGGCAAGCGCGGTGCCGGGTTGAATGAGGCGTAGGGTGACGCCGTCAACATCCGCTCCGGGATTTCAAAACAGCTGGCCCGTCCATGGCGGGACCGAGCCCCGCCATGGACCCGTGCCAATTCGATCTACTTGTTCCCCGGCAAGCCCTTAGCCTGCACTGCGATCAATCGAGGGGAATTCCCCGTGTCTCCCGCATCTTCAGGAAGGTGACGCCACCGATAGCGGAGATAGTCATGATATACACCGCGAGCAGCCACGGAACCTGACGGCTCAGCAGCCAGGCTGCGATCAGCGGCGCCGTGCCGCTGAAGATCG
>Ga0210395_10005138_pt1 | contig 10019 bp, 8 predicted proteins | sample IncBWH4OmetaG_FD_150861 | JGI IMG/M metagenome (GOLD analysis project Ga0210395, IMG submission 150861) | Forest soil microbial communities from Barre Woods Harvard Forest LTER site, Petersham, Massachusetts, United States - Inc-BW-H-4-O ...
GGCTGGCGCGGATGCGGTGTTCGCCAGCCACCCGCTCCAGCGCTGCTTCCGCGACATCCACGCCGCCGGTCAGCACATCCTGTTCAGCGGCAGCCGGGATCAGGCCTTCGCCAGGGTCCGCCTCGGCCTGGACCAGCCGACGTACCTGATCTAGGACTTGCCGCCGGTGGCCCGGCGCAAGGACCAGGCCAGCGCGGCGAACGCGGCTATCGGCAGCAGCCACCAGGCGTTGACCCCGGCCGCGTGCACGAGCAGCGCGGTGACGGCCAGGGCGGCCACCACCAGCGCGGCGACCTGCCAGTCGTCGCCGATGACGAAGTCGTACCAGAACGCCCCGAACGACTTCAGCGCCCGCATCATCACCCGGTCACCCCTTCGGCCTGCGACACCTGCGCCTGCGGTCCGGCCGCGGTGTCCGCCCGGTGAGCCCGCCGCAGCCAGGCGGCGTAGCCGAGCGAGATCACGGCCACCACCGGGACCAGGACGAGCAGCGCCGCGTCGTTGCCCGGCCACTTCACCCCGGCGCCTTCGGCGCCCCAGAACGTCCCGAATGACGTCAGCATGATTCCCACCAGGAACTTCAGCGCGTTCTCCGGCACCTTGGCCAGCGGGGCCCGGACCGCGATCCCGGTCGCGGCGACCACCACCACGGCGATCGCGGCGCCCACCACGGCCGCGCCGAGGTCTCGCTGGTTGTCCCCGAACGTGATCACGATGAACACCACCTCGAGGCCCTCGAGCAGCACGCCCTTGAACGCGAGAGTGAACGCGTACCAGTCGCTGATGCCGCGCCGTGACGAGACCGGCGCGGCCTGGGCGGCGGCCACCTCGCGCAGGTAGGCGCTGGCCTCGTCGTGCAGCGCCTTGTACCCGGCAGCCCGCAGGATCGCCTTGCGCAGCCACTGCAGCCCGAAGATGGCCAGCAGCGCCCCGATCACCAGCCGGAGCGCGGTCAGCGGGAGCAGCGTGACCGTCGGGCCGAGCACGCCCACGATGGCGGCCAGCACGATCAGCGCCGCCGCCATGCCCTGGAAGGTGGACCGCCACTGCCGGGTCAGGCCCGCCGCGAGCACGATGGTGAGCGCCTCGATGGCCTCCACCGCGCAGGCGACGAAGACGGTCAGTACGAGCGGAAGATCGTTCACCAGGCCTCCTTCAGCACCAGGCCGACAGGCAGGTAAGGGACAATATCCTGGTGACCGACGAGACTGCCGCCAAACCTGCCGAGAAGGCCGAGAGCACGGGCTGGCTGCTGCTGATCTACCGGGTGCCGCCCGAGCCGACCAGGCTCCGCTCCACCGTATGGCGGCGGATCAAGAGCCTGGGCGCCATCTACCTGCAGAACTCGGCCGCGGCACTGCCGGCCAGCGCGGCCACCGAGCGGGCCCTGCGCAAGCTGCGGCGGGAGATCATCGAGATGTCGGGGACGGCGATCCTGCTGTCGTGCGACGTGCTGGCCGGCGAGTCCGACGTGCGCAGCGCGTTCCAGGCGGCCAGGAACGACGAGTACGAGGAGATCGTCGACCGCTGCGAGGACTTCCTGCAGCAGGTGAAGAAGGAGTACACCGACAACCACTTCACCTACGCCGAGCTTGAGGAAAACGAGGTCGACCTGGTCAAGCTGCGCAACTGGTTCGCCAAGGTCCGCGAGCGCGACGCGTTCGACGCGGACGGACGGGCCGCGGCGGAGAAGGCGCTGGACGACTGCGAGCAGTCGCTGGAGGCCTACGCGGCCCGGGTGTACGCCGAGGAAGCCGAGGGCGAGTGACCGGCGGTCTGGCAGGGCTCGCACTAGCAGCTCCTCTCGATTGCAACCACTGTTAGCTTAGATCACTAACCCCGGTTATACCCAATTCGTGACCATCGCTTAATCCCCGCGTCAACTACCGGACAGGCTGCGTACCAATGGCCCGTCCAGACTCGGGGCCATGACTCGCACCAACCGGCGCACTGGCCTGCGCCTGATGGCCCTGCTGGCCGGCACGTGCGCGCTGGCGCTGACCGCGTGCTCGTCCGGCTCCTCAAGCTCGAGCGCCGCCTCGAGCACTCCCGCGTCGCCGACCACGGCTTCGGCGGCTACCGCCTCAACGGCCAGCCAGGTGACGCTGGTCGTCTACTCGGCCCAGGGCTACGACTCGGCCATGACCAAGGCGTTCACTGCCGCCACCGGCATACCGGTCAAGCTCGACGACAACTCCACCGGGCCGCTGCTGACCCAGATCGAGGCGTCGAAGAACAACCCCAACTGGGGCCTGCTCTGGGTGGACGGCGCCACCGCCTTCGCCGGCCTTGATACTCAGGGCCTGCTGCTGAAGGGCTTCGAGCCCGGCGTGGCCTGGAACAGCCTCGGCACCCAGTCGGTGCCGTCCGACAAGAGCTACACCCCGACCGGCGTGACCTTGATGGCGGCCCTGGCCTACAACAAGAACAAGGTGAAGAGCCCGCCGACGACCTGGCAGCAGCTGCTGTCCGCGCAGTGGAAGGGCGAGGTCGGCATGAACGACCCGTCCCAGTCCGGTCCCACCTTCCCGTTCATCGCCGGGATGATGAACTATCTGGGCGGGGTCAACGCGGGCGAGACCTACTTCACCAAGCTCAAGGCCAACGGCCTGGTCATCCACCCGACCAACGGCCCGACCCTGCAGGCGCTGACCAGCGGCCAGATCAACCTGGCCCTGGTGCAGAGCTCGGCGGCGATCGGCGCCGCGCTCGGCGACAAGAGCATCGGCATCTCCTACCTCAACCCGGTCACGCTGCTGCCCAGCGCCATCGGCATCGACGCCAAGGCGCCGGCCGCCGAGCAGGCCGAGGCGGAGAAGTTCATCGAGTTCGTGCTGTCCCCGCAGGGCCAGAAGGTCATGCAGAGCGGCGACCCGACCGGCGACTCGCTGTACTACCCGGTCATCCAGGGCGTCAGCCCGCTGGCCGCGCTGCCGTCGCTGGCCAGCGCCACCACGCAGTCGATCAACCCGTACACCTGGGGCCCGCAGGAGGGCACCATCAACACCTGGTTCGACAGCAACATCGTGCGGTGATTACCGGTGTCGCCCCGGGGCGCCCGCGCGCCCCGGGGCCCCCGCGCGTGCGGGGGCTTCCGGTTCTCGGGCGGCTCGGCATGCCGCTGTTCTGGCTGCTGCTGGCGGGCTTCATCCTGGCGCCGTGCGCCTGCTTCCTGCTGCTGGCCGTCTCGCCGCGGCTGTTCAGCCAGGGCAGCCAGTGGTTCACGCTGACCTACCTGCACCAGGCGCTCACCGGGGCCACCGCGGTGGCCATCGTCAACTCGCTGTGGGTGAGCAGCGCGGCAGCCGTGTTCGGGGTGGCGCTGGGCTTCCCCATCGCCTGGCTGGTCGCGCGGACCACCCTGCCGGGCCGCCGGCTCGTACCCGGCGCCATGTGGCTGGTGCTGCTGCTCCCGTCCTGGCTGCCCGCGCTGGGCTGGGAGCGGATCGTGCAGCCGGACGGCGTGATGTACCGGCTGGGGCTGGACTGGCCGTGGGTCACGCACGCAATCATGGGGCCGTTCGGCGTGGTGCTGCTGCTGGGGCTGCGCTGCGTCCCGTTCAGTTACCTGGCCATCACCGCCGCCCTGGCCGGGCTGGGGCAGGAGTTCGAGGACGCGGCCCGGGTGCACGGCGCGAGCCGTGTTGCGGCGATGCGGCTGATCATCCCGATCCTGGCCCCGGCCATCTGGTCCGCGCTGGCCATCGGGTTCGCCGAGTCGATCAGCGACTTCGGCGTGGCCGCCACACTCGCCTACAACTCCAACTTCTCCCTGGCCACCTACCAGCTGTATGCCGCGATCGGGAACTTCCCGCCGTCGTTCCCGCTGGCGGCGGGCATGGGCTGGCTGCTCGTCGCGGCGGTCGCGATCCCGCTGGCCCTTCAGGCCCGGGCGCTGCGCGGCCGGTCGTACGCGGTGCTATCCGGCCGCACCCGGCTAGCCGTCCGCCGTCAGCTGCGGGGCTGGTCCCAGGCCGCGGCCGCCGCGGGGGTGGGGCTGTTCTTCGCGGTGGCGCTGGGCGTACCGGGCTTCGGCGCGGTGAGCGCTTCGCTGCTGGCCGACTACGGCGGCTCCTTCAAGCTCACGCTGGCGAACTACCACGCGCTGTTCGCCCAGACCGACCTGGCCGCGGCCGCGGGCGGCGGACTGCTCAGCCCGATAGAGCGCTCGCTCGGCTACGGGGCCGTCACGGCGACGATCACGGTGATCGGCGGGTTCATCGCGGCTCGCATGCTGGCCCGGCGCCGGACCAAGGCGACAGGCGCGCTGGACTTCCTGCTGCTCGCCTCCGTCGCGCTGCCCAGCGTGGTGTTCGGCGCGGGCTACATCTTCGCCTACAACCTGCCGATCATGTCCCGGCTCGGCATCAACCTGTACCAGACGGTGACGCTGCTGATCATCGCCTACACCGCCGCCAGCCTGCCGACCAACGCGCGGGTCCTGGTCGGGGCGGTGTCGCAGCTGCAACCCTCGCTCAAGGACGCTGCCCGCGCGCACGGGGCGGGCGCGGTGATCGCCTGGGCCCGGGGAGTGCTGCCTGTGGTGTCCCGGCCGATCGTCATGGCCTGGCTGTTCACCTTCTGCGGCGTGTTCCTCGAGCTGCCGCTGTCGCAGCTGCTGTACGCGCCGGGTTCGCCGCCGACCGCCATCGCGATCGAGGACAACCTCAGCAATTACCATTTCGGCGTCGGAATGGCCCAGGCCGTCCTGGCCGTGGCGATCGCCCTGGCCGCGGTCGGCGTGGTGCTCGGCGGGTACCGCCTGCTGGCTCCGCCCGGATGGCGCCGGATCGGCTCGGCGATAGGAGGCGGCCGTGGCTGACCCGATCACGATCGAGAACGTGGGCAAGGCCTATCCGGGCGGCAACCAGGCCCTGCGCGACGTCTCGCTCGAGGTCGACCCCGGCACATTCCTGGTGCTACTCGGCCCGTCAGGTTCGGGCAAGACGACGCTGCTGCGCTGTCTGGCCGGCATCGAGCGGGTCAGTTCGGGCCGGATCGCCATCGGCAAGCGGACGGTGGCCGACGGCCGGATCCACGTGCCCCCGGATCAGCGCGACCTGTCCATGGTGTTCCAGGACTACGCGCTGTGGCCGCACCTGTCGGCGCGCGACAACGTGGCCTTCGCGCTGCGGCGCAGGCACCTGTCCCGTGCAGAATGCCGGGCCCGGGCCCTGGCGATGCTCGACCGGGTGGGGCTGGCCGCCCTCGCCGGGCGGTACCCGAATGAGCTGTCAGGCGGGGAGCAGCAGCGGGTCGCGCTGGCCCGGGCGCTGATCGCCGACACCGGCCTGATCCTGTGCGACGAGCCGCTGTCCAACCTGGATGCTGACCTGCGCGAGCGGATGCGGGTGGAGATCTCCGCGCTGGTCCGCGAGGCGGCCGCCACTACCGTCTACATCACCCACGACCAGGCCGAGGCCTTTGCCCTGGCCGACCAGGTGGGCGTGCTGGAACGCGGCCGCCTGGTGCAGGCCGGCCCGCCGGAGGAGATCTACACCCGGCCGGCCACCCCGTTCGTGGCCCGGTTCACCGGTCTGGCCGGCGAGTTCGGTGTCCGGGTACGTGAGCACGACGGGGACGGGATGGTCCTGGTGGAGCCGCCGAACGGGCACAGCTTCCGGGCCCGTGCCTCGGCCGGGCCGCTGGCCGGGCCGGACGCGCTGGTGATGATCCGGCCTACCGGTGTCCGGCTGTGCGCCGACGGGTCCGCTGACGTGCACCTGTCCGGGCGGGTCACCGACGTCGCGTTCCGCGGGCGCGGCTACGAGCACGCCATCGACATCGACGGCAGCACCCGGCTGACCGGCGTGTTCGCCGAGACCAGAACGGCCCGGGGGGAGATGGTGGGCCTGCGCATGGATCCGGCCGGCTGCCACCTGTTCCCGGCCGGCTCATGAGGTGTCTTGGCCGAACGGACCGGGGCGCGAGCGTCCGGACCCGGCCTACGTCCTGACGTACAGGCCGCCGCCCGGGACGAGCTTCGAGCCCCGGAAGGAACTGCGCAGGCCGATGAGCCTGAAGTGGTGCACGAAGTACGCGTGCAGCGAGCTGGTCCAGATGATCCGCGCGCCGGTGTAGCCGCGGTTGCCGTACAGCCAGACGTACTGGGAATGCTCGAACGCGGCCTGCCATGCCTCGGTGTCGCGGGCGCTGACCGAGGGCGGGCCGTACAGGTCCTGGCCGTCGGTGGTCGCGATCAGCGTGCCCACCGCGTCGACCAGCGCCGGGCAGCCAGGCGTGCTCGACGTGAACCGGTCGATCACGATTGTGGCCGAGACCGTGTCGGTGAGCACGCAGGCGCCGGGCGGGATCAGGGCCTTGGCCTGGGCCAGGTTGGAGCCGGGGTACAGCTTGGTCACGCTGTGGCCGTCGATGACCGCGACCGCCGCTATGGCCAGGGCCGCCGCCGCGGCGGCGACCCGGAACCACGGCGCGGCCGCGCTGCTGGCTCCCGGCCCGGGAGCCAGCAGCCAGGCGGCGGACAGGCCGAGCGCCAGCAGCAGGAACGGCCCGGCGAAGGCGGCGTAGTGCTCGTACCACTCCGACGGGGTGAACATCATCACGGCCACCGCGGCCAGGGCGAACCAGGCGAACCAGTCCAGCGGGGCGGCGCGGACTCCGGACCGCCTGGCCCGGATCCACGCCGTGGCCAGCAACACCAGGATCAGGAACGCGGCCAGCAGGCCGATCCGCAGCCGGGGGCTGATGTCCACGCTGCCCAGCCCGGTGATGCCGGTGATGTCGGCGAAACGGGGAGCTGCCGGGATCCGGCCGTGCGTGGCCTGCACCAACTCGGAGAGGAACACCGTCCGCCCGAACCCGCCCGGCGCCAGGATCTCGAACGGCAGGCAGGGCACCGCGAACCCGGCGGCGAACCCGGCGGCGAACGGGAGCCTGCCGCGACGTGCCCGCAGGCACAAGGCGAAAGCGATCAGGGCCGGGACCGCTGCCCAGATCTTGACCGCGGCCGCGAAACCGAAGCAGACACCCGCCCACAGCGGCCACTGCCAGCCGCGGACCCGCGCGCCCGGGCCGTCGGCCTGGCCGGCCAGCCGGTCGCCGTCGAACAGGACGAGCGCACCTAGCAGGCAGAACAGGTTCAGCCAGGGTTCGAGGAACAACGACTGCGATGCGTTCAGCGCGGCCGGGTAGACGGCGTAGCCGCCGCTGGCCACGCCCGCGGCCAGCGGGCCGCGGTGCCGGACCAGCAGCCCGAGCAGGACGATGTTGGCGGTGTCAGCGCCCACCGTGAGCAGCCGGGCCGCGGACAGCGCCCACATGCTGCCGAGCGCCTTGCCGAGCAGGGCGGCCGGCACCATCAGCAGCATGACCCCGGGCGGCTGCACCATGGCAAAATCCCGGTACGGGATCACGCCGCTGACCAGGCGCAGCGAGTTGCCGATGTAGACGCCGTCGTCGTACTGGGTGAACCCGGTCAGGTAGCCGGGGCGGGCCAGCGCGAAGGCCCGCAACCCCAGCCCGAGCACGGCGGCGATCGCGATGACGACGCCGGGCCGCAGCGGCCAGGCCGCTGCGGGCGGCCGCGCAGGTACCGCGCGAGTACCGGCTGTACCGGTAGCAGGCGGCATGCCCACGCCTAACCCGCCTTTCCGCCCCTGGTCCGCTGCTTCACCAGGGTCGAGGGTAGTAGGTCGGGGCCAGCGGAAGGGCTGGAACCCTAGCACATGCCCTACGATCAGCAGGATGACGGTCACTCTGCTTACCAGCCAGTCAACGCCGACGGCGACCGACGCGGACGCCCTCGTGATCGGAGTATTTCAGGGCACCGATGGCCCTGTCCTCGCTCCGGTCACCGATGACATTGACCTCATGGACGCCCTGACCGCGCTCGGCGCGACAGGCAAGTCCGAGGAGGTCACCAAGATTCCCACCGCCGGGCGCCTGGCCGCCCCGCTCACCGTCGCGGTGGGCCTCGGCCCGGACCCCCGGGCCGGCCAGGACTCCGGTGCCGACGGGGATCCGGCCGAGCGCCAGCGCTACTTGGAAAGCCTGCGTCGCGCCGCGGGTGCTGCGGCCCGGGAGCTCGCCTCGGGCCGGGCCAGCCGGGTGGCCGTCGCCCTGCCCGCCGGGCAGCCGGACGAGGCCGAGGCCGTCGCGCTCGGCACCCTGCTGGGCGGTTACGCGTTCCGCAAGTACCGGACGAACGGTACCGCCCCGGCTGACATCGAGCAGATCGTGCATACCGTTCATGACGCCGCCGTGGCCCGGGCCAGGATCCTGGCCGAGGCGATGACGCTGGGCCGCGACCTGGTGAACACCGCTCCGGCCGACATGGTGCCCGCCGACCTGGCCGCGGCGGCGGAGCAGACGGCCGCCGCCAGCGGCCTCGGAGTACAGGTCCTCGACGAGAACGAGCTGGCCAAGGAGGGATACGGCGGCATCCTGGCCGTGGGCATGGGCTCGGTGCATCCCCCGCGGCTGGTGCGGCTCGAGTACACCCATCCGGACGCCGTCGGCACCGTGGTCTTCGCCGGCAAGGGGATCACCTTCGACTCCGGCGGCCTGTCCCTGAAGCCGCCGAAGGCCATGGAGACGATGAAGGCCGACATGAGCGGCGCCGCCGCGGTGCTGGGCGCGCTGCAGGCCATCGCCGCGCTCGGCCCGGCCGTGAACGTGGTCGGCTATATGTCGCTGGCCGAGAACATGCCGGGCGGCGGCGCCCAGCGGCCGTCCGACGTCATCACCATCTACGGCGGGAAGACCGTGGAGGTGCTGAACACCGACGCGGAAGGGCGCCTGGTCCTGGCCGACGCGCTGGCCAGGTCCGGCGCCGACGCACCGGGCCTGCTGGTCGACGTGGCGACCCTGACCGGAGCGCAGGTAGTGGCCCTGGGCAACCGGACCTCCGGCGTGATGGCCAGCGACGATGCGCTGGCCGCGCAGATCGCGGAGTCGGCCCGCCGGGCGGGCGAGGCCATGTGGCCGATGCCGCTGCCCGAGGACCTGCGCAAGGGACTCGACTCGGCGGTGGCGGACATCGCCAACGTGGCCGCGGACCGGGCCGGCGGCATGCTGGTGGCCGGGCATTTCCTGCGCGAGTTCGCGCCGGCCGGAGTGCCCTGGGTCCATCTGGACATCGCCGGTCCTGCCTTCAATGAAGGCGGCGCTTACGGGTACACCTCCAAGGGCGGCACCGGGGCGGCGGTCAGGACCCTGGTGCAGATCGCGCTGGACACGGCGGAAGGCAGGCTTGCGGTATCAGGGTCCCGGGCAGGCTGACGGCTGGTGCATGATGAGGACTGGGTAAGCCGGAGAAGGAGGCTCAAGGGGTGGCAGAGGGCAGCAGCAGCTACGACATCGTCGTGCTCGGCGGCGGCAGCGGCGGGTACGCCTGCGCGCTGCGTGCGGCCGAGCTCGGCAAGCGCGTCGCGCTGATCGAGAAGGACAAGGTCGGCGGGACCTGCCTGCACCGGGGCTGCATCCCCACCAAGGCGCTGCTGCACGCGGCGGAGCTCGCGGACCAGAGCAGGGAAAGCGCGAAGTTCGGCATCAAGACCACCTTCGACGGCGTCGAGATGCCTGGCGTGCTGGCTTACCAGGGGTCGGTGGTCGACCGGCTGTGGAAGGGTCTGCAGTCAACGATCGCCAGCCGGAAGATCGACACCATCATCGGCGACGGGCAGCTGGTCTCCCCGACGTCGGTCCGGGTGGGCGAGGTGACCTACGAGGGCGAGCACATCGTGCTGGCCACCGGTTCCGAGCCGCGCAGCCTGCCTGGTCTTGAGCTCGACGGCACGCACGTCATCAGCTCGGACGACGCGCTGCGACTCGACCGGGTGCCCAGTTCGGTCATCGTCCTGGGCGGCGGCGTCATCGGGGTCGAGTTCGCGAGCGTGTGGCGGTCGTTCGGCGCGGACGTGACCATCGTGGAGATGATGCCGCAGCTGCTGCCGCTGGAGGACGAGACCAGCGCCAGGCACCTGCAGCGGGCGTTCCGCCGCCGCGGCATCGGCCTCGAGCTGGATTCGAAGTTCGAGTCGGTCAAGCACAGCGAG
>Ga0210395_10005139_pt1 | contig 10019 bp, 11 predicted proteins | sample IncBWH4OmetaG_FD_150861 | JGI IMG/M metagenome (GOLD analysis project Ga0210395, IMG submission 150861) | Forest soil microbial communities from Barre Woods Harvard Forest LTER site, Petersham, Massachusetts, United States - Inc-BW-H-4-O ...
TCTGCGCTCTGGCGTTCACGCACAAAAGCGACACCATCACCGCCATCGACGCGAAGAAACGCGACCCCATCGCAGCTCCTGAGCCGGCCGACAGCTCACCCACCGATCATCCGCACCATGAGACGGCAAGTATGATGTTGTCAATAAAAGTGCATACCGCCGTGCGGAAGCGCGCGGCGATGCGCGTCAAGCGGCGGGCGCACCGCGGCAAGCTCCGCTTCCATGGCGGCGCGCCGAAGCGCCACAGCCGTCATTGGTCAGTACGACCGGCAGCGTCCCGGCGAATAGGCGGAGTCACCGGCCGGCCGTGTCATTCATCGTAAATATTTGATTTTACTCCGGTAAAATCGGCCTTTTGGCGTACCGGAAGACGCCGCACAAGCTGCGGAAAGCGCCACCGGCATTAACGGCCCGGGCCGATCTTCGTCGAATTGTAGGGTTTGCCGTGCTAAAGGGCCGCCCAACAAAGCAGGGATTGCGCGGGCGGCTGGAAGCAAACCAACCGCCGCTGAAGAGCGACATGTCGAGCACGATCAGCAACGGACCGGACGCGCGGGCGCAGGCGCTCGTCGCCTCCTATGTGCGTGCCGGCTACGCGCAGACCGAGCCGCCGGTGCTGCAGCCTGCGGAGCCGTTTCTCGACCTGTCCGGCGAGGACATTCGCCGCCGCATGTTCCTCACCAGCGACCCGGAAGGGCGCGAATTGTGCCTGCGGCCCGATCTCACCATCCCGGTGTCGCGCGACTACCTCGCGTCGCCCGTCGCCGGCAAGGCGGTGGGCTTTTGCTATCTCGGCGCCGTATTCCGCCACCGCGAAGGCGCCGCGGCGGAGTTCGTGCAAGCCGGTATCGAATCCTTCGGCCGCGCCGACAAGGCGGCGGCGGACGCTGAAATGCTGGCGCTCGGCCTGGAGGCGACGACGCACTATGGCTTGAGCGCGCCGGAAATCCGCATGGGCGACGTCGGATTGTTTTCCGCCTTCATCGCCGCGCTCGACCTGGCGCCGGTGTGGAAGCGCCGCCTGGTCAAGGATTTCAATCGCAAGACCTCGCTGGCGCACGATCTCGACCAGATCACGCTGAGTTCGGCCAACGGCGCGCCGGAATATCAGGGCGTGCTTGCCGCGCTGTCCAATTCCGATCCGAAGGCGGCGCATCACCTGGTCACGGACCTGTTGTCGATCGCCGGTATCGCCGCGGTCGGCGGCCGCTCGGTGGCCGAGATCGCCGACCGTTTTCTCGAACAGGCGGCGCTGAATGCGCCGACGCGGCTGCCGCGCGAGACCCGGGCGTTGATCGAACGCTTCCTTTCGGTGGCCGGCGATCCCGACGAAGCGGCGGGCGAACTGCGCACGCTCGCGGCCGACGCCAAAATCGCGCTCGGGCCGGCGCTCGACCTGTTCGAGACCCGCGCCGGTTTTCTCGCCGCGCGCGGCGTCGATGTGCGCGGCATAAAATTCTCGACCGGTTTTGGCCGCGGTTTTGACTATTACACCGGCTTCGTGTTCGAGCTGCACGATCCGCGCGGCAAAAGCGCGCTGGTCGCCGGCGGCCGCTATGACGGGCTACTGTCGCGGCTCGGCGCGCGTGCGCCGATTCCGGCGGTCGGCTTTGCCGCGTCGATCGAAGAATTGACCGCATGCGGAGGCGCAGCATGAACGCCGCCGCCCCGCTCATTCTCGCCGTGCCGGCGAAGGGCCGGCTGCAGCAGAACGCCGAGAGCTTCTTTGCCCGCGCCGGCCTCGAATTGGTCAAGCCGCGCGGCGCCCGCGATTATCGCGGCGCCATCGCAGGCTTCGACGGCGTCGAAGTGGCTTATCTGTCCGCGGCCGAGATCACCCAGCAGCTCGGCCAGGGCGCCGTGCATCTCGGCGTCACCGGCGAGGATCTGGTGCGCGAAATGATCCCGCAGTCGGACCGGCGCATCGTCATGGTGACCGGACTCGGCTTCGGCTTCGCCAACGTCGTGGTCGCCGTGCCGCAGGCCTGGATCGACGTGCGCAACATGGCCGATCTCGACGACGTCGCGACCGCATTCCGGCTGCGCAACGAACGCAAGATGCGGCTCGCCACCAAATACGCCAACCTGACGCGCGGCTTTTTCGCCGAGCACGGCGTCGTCGACTACCGTATTGTCGAATCGACAGGCGCCACCGAAGGTGCGCCGGCCGCCGGTACCGCCGAAATGATCGTCGACATCACGACGACCGGCGCCACGCTCGTGGCCAATGCGCTCAAAGTGATCGACGACGGCGTGATCCTGCGCTCGCAGGCCAATCTCGTTGCCGCCCGCGCGGCATCGTGGAGCGCGGCGCAGCGCGACACCGCCCGGCGTCTGCTCGACCGCGTCGCCGCGCAAATGCGCGCCGCGTCGTTCCGCGAAGTGCGCTCGCGCTTTGCCGGCTTGAACGATACGCTACTCGCCACGGCGCGGGAAAAATTCGGCGTCGCAGCTCCGTTCGGCGGCCCGACCTCCTCGGGCATGCTCACCCTGCACTGCCCGCCCGAATACGTGCACGCGCTGGCAAGTTTTTTGCGCGAGCACGGCGCCGAGGCGGTTTCCGTCGGCGCGCTGGACTACGTCTATACCCGCGACAACCCGCTCTACGCCAAGCTCGCAGCCGAGCTCGACAGGCCGGCCCAGCCATAGCGTCGCCGCGCAATCGTTGTTACATAACGAAAAGCAACGGAGAAACGGCCATGGCTGATGAGCAAATGGCGGATGAGCAAAGCGACGACGAAGAGCGGCCGTGCCTGCATTGCCTGATTGTCGAAGTGGTCGATAGTTTCTTTGCCGAATATCCGGTGTCGGCGGACGCTCCGGACGTCATCGATACCGACGAGGTTATCACCGCGCTGGCAAAAACCGTGGCGGAACTGACCTGCGGCCAGGATGCCGCGACGCGGCAAACTATCATCGACCAGCTGACCCGCGGCATCATGGAATATGACGCCGAATACCGGCAGCAGGATGAATTGGGCCAAGCCGGTTCCCACGCCCGGCATTAGACCGCCGCCGACAAAGAGCGACCTGAATGGGCAAAGAACGTCTTGCTGCGTTCAGCGATGGCGTCATCGCCATCATCATCACCATCATGGTGTTGGAGCTGAAGGTGCCGCACGGCGCCGATTGGGCGACGCTGCGCGGCGTAGCGCCCAACTTCGTCGCCTACGTGTTGAGCTTCGTCTATCTCGCCATCTACTGGAACAACCACCACCATCTGCTGCACACGGTGACGCGGGTCGACGGGCTGATCCTGTGGGCCAACTCGCACCTGTTGTTCTGGCTGTCGCTCGTCCCTGCGGCGACCGGCTGGATGGGCGAGAATTTTTTGGCGCCGCTGCCGACCGCGGTCTATGGCGTGTCGCTGCTGATGCCGGCCATCGCCTATTACCTGCTGCAGAAGGCGATCGTGCATCAGCAGGGCCAACATTCCGTGCTGGCGAGCGCGCTCGGCCGCGATGTCAAAGGCAAGATATCGCCGCTGCTCTATGCCGCGGCGGTCGCGCTTGCCTTTGTCGATGCCTGGCTGTCGATCGCGATCTATGTGCTGGTTGCGGTGATGTGGCTCATTCCCGACCGCCGGATCGAAAAGGTATTGCGCGAGGGCTGAGGAGATTTTCGAAAAATGCCATGTCTGAGAATGCCATGCCGAAGTATCGTGCGCCGCGTGTTTGCGGCAACCGCCGTGATGCTCTTATGCGCCGGCGGCCAAGCCGGCGCACAGACTTATCCGGCGGCCAATAAGATCACCCTGATCGTCGCCTTTGCGCCGGGCGGCATCGCCGACACGCTGGCGCGGCTGATCGCCCAGGGCTTGAGCGAGCGTTTGCATCAAAACGTGGTGGTCGAGAACCGCGGCGGCGCCGGTGGCAATATCGCCGCTGCCTTCGTGGCGCGCGCCGAGCCTGACGGCTATACGCTCCTTGCCACCACCACGGCGCTCGCCATCAACGAGACGCTGTTCACCAACAAGGAATTTTCGGCGGCCGATTTCAAGACCGTCGCCATTGCCGCCATCAGCCCCGAAGCGCTGGTGACGAGCGCGAGCAATCAGGCCAACAACCTCACCGAGTTTCTCAAAAGCATGGCCGGCAAGACCATCAATTTCGCCGTACCCGGCGTCGGCACCGGCTCGCATATCGAGGCGGAATATTTCTTCAAATTTTTGGCCAAGACCCCGGCGCAGATGATTCCGTTTCAGGGCGGCGCGCCGGCGATCAACGCCGCCATCGGCAACCAGGTCGATCTGATGGCGACCACGCTCGGCGGCGGCGCCGCGGCGCAGATCGAAGGCGGCAAGCTCAAAGGCCTCGGCATCGCCGCCGACAAACGCGCGGCCGTCACGCCGAACGTGCCGACTTATGCCGAACAGGGCTTTCCGGGCTTCACCGCCGCGTCCTGGGTCGGCTTCTTCGCGCCGGCCAAGACCGATCCGCAAATCCTTGCCACGCTCAACGGCGCCATCAACGCCATCGTGCAAACGCCCGAGGTGCAGAAAAAACTCACCGACATGGGTTTTGATCCGATCACCGGACCGCCGGCGCAAGCCGAGGCCATGTTCAAGGCCGAAGTGGACAAGTGGGGCAATATGGTCAAGGCGTTGAATCTCTCGATCAAATAGTCGCTCGTCGTCACCTCGTCGTCATTTGGAACTTTCGCCGCGCGAATGCGTTGTATTTGCCTAAAGTCGATAGCTTCACGACGGAGGAACAGCCATGCCGGCATTATTCGGCTTCATTCTTGGGGTGGTGGTGACGATTGCGGGCGCCTATCTCTACGATTCTTCAACCGGCCGCGCCGCCAATGGCATGTCGTCGACCGCCACTGCGCCGATGGTCAATTGGACCGTCGTCACCGACGATTGGCATTCGTTCGCGACCAGCGTGCAGAACACGACGACAGATCTGGAAAACAGGTTGAAACGACACACCGGTTGATCAAGTAGCCGGCGTCTCGCCGCGCAGAACCTGGGCGAACAACGGCATATCGATATTGCCGCCCGAGAGAATAAGGCCCGCGCGCTTGCCGGCGTAGCGGGCCTTTTCCTTGAGCAGTGCCGCAAGCGGAGCCGCGCCGGCGCCCTCGGCCAGATTGTGCGTCGTGGTGTAGTAGATGCGGATCGCTTCGGCGATCTCATCCTCGCTGACGGTGACGACGCGCGACGCGCCAGCCTTGACGATGGCAAACGCTTCCGCTTGCGGGTCGCGGCACGCCACCCCATCGGCAAAAGTTTGCGCCGAGTTCGCCGGCACCGGCCGCCCGGCGGCGAACGACAGGGCGAAGGCCGGCGCGCTTGCGGCGACGACGCCGACGATCTCGGTCTTGAGTCCGAGCAGGTCGCGCACCGTGATCAAGCCGCAAATGCCTGAGCCCATGCCGATCGGCACATAAACTACGTCGAGATCGGCAAAACTCTCGAACAGCTCGAGCGCATAGGTGGCGACGCCTTTGACCAGATCGCGATGGAACGACGGCACGAAGTGATAGCCGCGCTCGTTCTGGATTTGCACCGCGACGGTGCGGCTTTCGTCAAAGTCCTTGCCGCCGGTCACCAGTTCGCCGCCGAAGGCCTGCATCGCCGCGTTCTTCTCGCGCGAATTGCCTTCGGGAACGACGATCACCACCGGCACGCCGTTGCGCGCGGCGGCAAGCGCGACCGACTGGCCGTGATTGCCGCGGGTCGCCGTGACCAGGCCCCTGAGGCTGTGGTCGGCGCGGCACAAGGCATCCACATAGACCAGACCGCCGCGGGCTTTGAACGATCCGGTCGGCGTATGGTTCTCGTGCTTGACGACGACCGTGGCGCCGACCCGCTCGGCGAGCAGCGGCCAAGCGTAAGCGGGCGTCGGCGGCACATAGCTGCGAACGGTCGCGGTGGCGGCGGCAAGTTCGTCGAGCGTGAAAAGCGGCATCTCTCAGTTCCGCGGCCGGAAGACGACAAAGTGCGACATCGAGAAGTTGACCAAAAAACTCGCCAGAATTGCGACCGCTTTCGCCAGCCAAACCGGCACCAGCAGAATTTCCGCGGCGAACAACAGCGTCGCCGTGTTGACCAGCAATCCAGCGATGCCTGAGGCCACGAAGGTCAGATAAGCGCGCAACCGCAATTGCCGTCCCGACTCGGCGGCAAAGGTGATCGACGAGTTCATGACATAGGAGCCGGTGACGGCGATGCTCCAGGAGATCAGGTTGGCGACCACCAAGGTCGTGGTCGTGGCATTGCTGCATTGGCAGAAATCATTGAGCGAGCCGATCGCGGCGAGCCCTGCCGCCGATCCGCTCAACACCGCGCGCGCCAGCAGGAATACGCAATAATCGACCAGCGTATTGACGACGCCGATCATGGCAAAGCTCAATGCCTTGACGCTGACGCCGCGGTTGCGCCAAGCGTCCAACAGCATGGCGCGAGCCGAATCGAAACGGGAGGCGCGGGTCATTGCCGCCACCGCATATCACGTTCAAGGCGTTCGGGCAGCCCGACCCGCGACCTTGTGGCCACGACAGCGTGAGACGGCTAAGCTATAGATAGGCCTTTGAAGAATCGAACAGATGAGCCCCGGGACCGACCAAAGAAACGCCTTGCGCAGCGCTGCCCCGTCCGGCGCCGCTGCGGGCCTGTCGATCGTGGTACCGGCCTACAACGAAGCCGCTTCCCTCGAGCGCGTGCATGCGCGCCTGACCGACGTGGCGCAAAAGCTCGCCGCGACGCACGGTCTCGCCTGCGAAGTGATCTATGTCGACGACGGCAGCGCCGACGACACGCTCGCCATCGCGCGCGCGCTGCCGGCGGGCGCGCTCGACGTCCAGGTGGTCTCGCTGTCGCGCAATTTCGGCAAGGAGGCGGCGCTGCTCGCGGGCCTCGACCACGCCCGCCTCGGCGCCGTGCTGTTCATCGACGGCGACGGCCAACATCCGCCGGAGCTGATCGAGACCCTGGTCGGCCATTGGCTCGATGACGATTATGACGTGATCTACACCGCCAAGGCGCATCGCGACGAGGAATCGTTGGTGCGGCGCGTCGCGATCAAGGCGTTCTACGCGCTGCTCAATTCCGACGGCATCGTCAAGATTCCGGAGAACGCCGGCGACTTCCGCCTGTTGTCGCCGCGCGCCGCCACGGCGCTGCGCCGGATGCCGGAGCGCAACCGCTTCTTCAAAGGACTGGCGAGCTGGATCGGTTTCCGCCAAAAGCGCATCGACTACCAGCCGGCGCAACGTGCCCAAGGCCGCAGCCACTGGGGGCTGCGCTCGCTGATCGGCCTGTCGCTCAACGGCTTGACGGCATTTTCGGTGGCGCCGCTGCGCATGGCGACGGTGTTCGGCTTGCTGCTCGCGCTGATCGCTTTGATCTATGGCGGCAAGATCATTTACGAGACGGTGGTCTACGGCGTCAGCGTTCCCGGTTATCCATCGCTGTTCGTCGGCGTCATGGTGCTCGGCGCCGTGCAGCTCGTCATGCTCGGCGTCGTCGGCGAGTATATCGGCAAGATCCTCTACGAGATCAAAGGCCGCCCGGTCTATTTCGTCGCCGAGCATGACGTGAAGCTGCGCGAGGAAGCGGCGCAGCCGAAATCCGACGCCCGCACCGCCGCCGAATGAACGCGCGGCATATTATTATCTGCGCCGACGATTACGGCATCTCGCCCGCGGTCAGCGCCGCGATCCGTGATCTGATCGCGCAAGGGCGCATCAATGCCACCTCGGTGATGGTGGCGGCACCGTCATTCGACCGCGCCGACGCGGCGAAGCTCGGCGACGTTGCGGGAAAGCGTGCCGCGGTCGGCCTGCATGTGACGTTGACGGCGCCGTTTGCGCCGCTGACGCAAAACTTCGAGCCGCTGCGCCACGGCGCCTTCCTGTCGCTCGCAACGACGCTGCGCCGCGCGCATTTGCGCACGTTGCGGCCCAAGCTTCTGACCGCCGAGATTTCACGTCAGTTCGCGGCATTCGTTGCCGCCTTCGGCCGGCCGCCGGATTTTGTTGACGGCCACCATCATGTGCATTTGTTTCCGCAAATCCGCGACGCCGTGCTGCGCGTGACCAAGGATTTTGCGCCCGACGCCTGGGTGCGGCAATGCGGCCAACTCTCGGCGCGACGGCGCCTCACCGACCACAAGGCGCTGTTGCTGGACGGCCTGAGCCGCCGCTTCCGCCGGCTCGCCACCGATCACGGGCTGCGGACCAATCCGGCCTTTGCCGGGACCTATACGTTTCGCTCGGACTCGGCTTACGCCGGGCTTTTCGCAACCTTCCTCGATCGCCTGCCCGATGGCGGCGTCATCATGTGCCATCCGGGAAGAATCGACGCCGAACTGAAACGGCTCGACCACGTGACCGATTCACGCGAGCATGAATATGCTTTCTTTGGCGGCGAAGCGTTTCCACGCCTGCTCGCCGAGCACGGCGTCACGCTGTCATCGGCATAGCCGGAGCGCCGTCGCACCTGCGACGGTCGCATAATGTCGTGTTGCAACTTCGCTCGCTTGGCGACGGTCGATAAACGAGACGGACGACAGTGATGCCCGCAACCAGGATCATGCTGATACGCCACGCCGAAAAGCCGGACGACAAAGACGGCGGCGTCGATCAAAAAGGCAAGCCCGACAAACACGACCTGATCGTGCGCGGCTGGCAGCGCGCCGGCGCTTTGGTTCAGTTCTTCGCCAATCCGCGCGACCCGAATGGGCCGATCAAGCGGCCGGCAACGATTTTCGTCACCGAGCCCTCTTCGCAAACCGCCAGCAAACGCCCGCTGCATACGGCGACGCCGCTGGCGCAATTCCTCGGCATCGCCATCGACAGCAATATTACCGAGGGTGCGGAGCAAGACCTGGTCAACAAGGCGGTTGCCAGCACCGGCGTGGTGCTGATCGCCTGGCACCATGAAGCGATTCCGGCGATCGCCAATATGATCCTGCAAAATCAGAGCGCGCCGCAAAAGTGGCCGGGAGACCGCTTCGACGTGGTGTGGATTTTCACGCGCGACACGCCGACCGCGCCGTGGAAATTCGCGCAGGCGCCGCAATTGTTGCTCGCCGGCGATTCCCCGAACGTGATCAAGTAGAGCCAGAGCATGATCCCGAAAAGTGGATACCGGTTTTCGGAAAAGATCATGCTCCACTAAAATGCTAGAGCGCCAATCGATTCAATATGAAGCGATTGGCGCTCTAGCTCACATCACCACGACTTTGGTGCCGACCTGGACGCGGTTGTAAAGATCGATGACGTCGGCATTGCGCAGCCGGATACAGCCCGACGACACGTTGGAGCCGATGGTCCAGGGCTCGTTGGAGCCGTGGATGCGATAGACCGTCGAGCCGAGATACATGGCGCGCGCGCCGAGCGGATTTTCCGGGCCGCCGGCCATGTAGCGCGGCAAGTCGGGCCGGCGCTGCAGCATGTCGGGCGGCGGCCGCCAATCGGGCCATTCTTTCTTGGCCGAGATGGTCTTAACGCCTTCCCAGGTGAAGCCGGGACGGCCGACGCCGATGCCGTAGCGCATCGCCTTGCCGTTGTCCTGCACCAGGAACAGGAAATGGTGCGGGGTATCGATGACGACGGTGCCGGGCTTTTCCTCGCTTTTGTAGTCGACGAGCTGGCGGTCGTATTTCGGATCGACCGCCGGATGCGCCATGTCGCCTTGGCTCGACGGCGCGAAAGTCGCCGGGTCGTTGCTCGACAACTGCGTCAGCGCCGCCTGCTGCGCTTGGTCGTCGGGCTGCCCCGGCTGATAGCCGCGCGGATAGGATTCGGGCAGTGGCTGGAACGGGCGCTGGATCATCGGCTCGCGCGCCGCTCCGCCGAACAGAAACTCGATGAAGCCGCCGCCGAGATTGGACTGCGCTTGGGCGGACCGCTGCTGCGGTTGCGGCGGCTGCGGCGGCTGTGCCGCGGCGCCGTCCTGGTCCGGCGGCGCCGCCGCATAAGCATCCGGATTGATTTGCAGGGGGCCGGCCCAAGCCGTTCCGTATGAGGTCGGGACCGAGAGCGCGCCCAGAACGAGCGCGGACACGAAA
>Ga0210395_10005140_pt1 | contig 10019 bp, 5 predicted proteins | sample IncBWH4OmetaG_FD_150861 | JGI IMG/M metagenome (GOLD analysis project Ga0210395, IMG submission 150861) | Forest soil microbial communities from Barre Woods Harvard Forest LTER site, Petersham, Massachusetts, United States - Inc-BW-H-4-O ...
AGACGGCCTACGTACGCAGTCTCGAGCGTGAAGCCACCAGGCAGCTCACGCTGCACGGAGAAATCGAACGTCTCGGAGTAGGGCGTCTTGATTCTGTTGTCGAGGCCCCAGGTGATTGCGAAGTTGCCTTCGGGAGCAGGGTAGGGATAGGCCTGCGTCGTAGGCACGGGCGTGCCGAGGCTGATCGCCGGCAAAGCCTGCCTCCCGATGAAACGCGGCGAGGGGGCATACGATGAGCTGCCTTCGAATCCGTAGACGCCTGCCGGGTTGCTGACCTGGGAACTCATGCCAAACGAGCCGTGTTGATCGAAGTTGGAAACCAACGATTCGCCGAAGTGGTCGTAGTAGATTCCGGCGCCAGCGCGAATGGATGTCTTACCGTCAGGAGAGTAGGCGACCGCGAAGCGAGGAGCGAAGTTATCTTTCGCCTTCGGCCAGAATCCTGGCTGTCCATAGTGCGGGCCAGCGGGGGCAAACAGGAGATCGGGCTCACTGACTTGACCTGCCTGAGCTGCAGCCTCTCTCTGTAGGTACCAGCTGTGCGTGTCGACTGTGGGCGTGACCATCTGGCCGTTCTCTTCGTAAGGCGTCTGCAGAATGGTGTGACGCACGCCAAATGTCAGCGTGAGGTTCGGCTGGACACGCCAGGCGTCCTGCACATACCACTCGAACTCGTTGGATTTGAAGTTGCGCGCGATGTTGGCGCCATCGCCAAGAGCAGTTCCCGATGTAGCGCTAGTGATCTTGTAGTTGAAGACGTCATCGATCTCAGGAACAGTTCCCATGAGACTGGCGTATGCAATCACGTAGGAGTTGGTAAATCCGCTGTCCATATCGCCTGGAGTTGGCGGAGTGTCGCCCAACCAATAAGGATTGGTAGTCGCGCCGTTGAAGGAGTTGGCGTCGGAGGTATAGTTCTGGTGAATAAGACGCCAGTTCCCGCCGAATTGGAGGGTATGTTTTCCTTTCGTCCAACTCAGATTGTCGACGATGTTACTCACTGGAATGCTGGTGATTGTTGTGCGGGTTTCCGCAGTAGGGGTGTCATAGAAACGGAAGTCTACATAGTCACCCTGACCGATGCCGCGGGTGCTGAAGCCCTGGCGAACGTAGCCATAGCGAATGTCATTAAAGAGGTTTGAAGAAATCGACCACGTCTCGCCGGCGACAATGCCTTTGCTGTTGTCTTCGGTAAGGTTGGATGGGCCCTGTCCGGGAAACTGTTCTCGGCTATCGAGGAGCGGCAAGTTGCTTCCGATGTCCTTTTGCAGGTTGCCGCGAACAAAAAGCCGATGCTTGTCCGACGGGACGAAGTCTAGCCGAACGATGCTCGTATTCAAGCTCATCGGATTGGGTGACGAAAACGAAAACGAACCCGAGTTGTAACCGCCATCGCCCTCTAACTGACCGTTTGCCGCGGGCATGGCATTGAAGTACCCCAATGAGTTGGGGTTCGGGCCAGGCGGATTGGGATAGGCGCTGGTGTTGCAGATTTGGCATGATGCGTCCAGGTTTGCAACCTGCGCGGGGCTCAGCGATACCGTATTTCCATTGACATCCGGATAGATCAACTCGCCGGCCTGAGCGCTCGCGGTCGGGGTGGTCCGCGTCACCTGAACGTTCTCGGAGATGCGGCTTCCCTCGTAGTTGCCGAAGAAGAAGAGCTTGTCCTTCTTGATGGGTCCGCCAAAAGCGCCGCCGAAGATATTGCGGATCAGTTTGCCGGGAATGTTTCCTTCGCCGCTGTTGAGTTCCGCCTGCTTGTTGAACCAATCGTTGGCGACGGTGATGGTGGGGCGATTATATTCGTACGCTGCGCCATGAAACTTGTTTGTTCCGGACTTGGTGACCAAGCTGACCTGCGCTCCGGAAGAGCGGCCCTGATCGGCGTTCGCGTCGCCGGTGGTCACGCGGAACTCTTCGATGGAATCCTGCGTCTCACGCAGTACGCCGGTAAAAGCAAAACCGTTGACCTGATCGTTGTCGTCCACGCCGTCAATCGTGACGTTGCCCTGGTCAGAACGTCCGCCATTCACCGCGCCGCTGCGGCTATCGGTGATTGTCGGCGGCAGATAGAGAACGCCGGGCTGAAGAGACAGCAAGTCGGGAACATTGCGGGTTTCGCTGGGTAGCGACTGGATCTCCGCGCTATCCGCCGAGTTTCCCAACGAAGCATCGGCGGTGTTCAGCGTCTGGGCCGCCGCGCTGACATCGACTGTGACAGCATTCATTCCCACCTTCAGCGTAAAGTCGATCGTCGCGGGCTGATTGACGAGCAGTTCAGCCAGTTTGGTCTGGTCCCCGAATCCAGCCGCGGACACCTTGATGGAGTATTTGGCGGGAAATATTTGCGGAAACTCGTACAGACCCGTGCTGTTGGAGATTGTGCTCAGTGTCCTTCCCGCAGCGTTGTCGGTAACGCTGATCGTGGCGCCGGGGATGAGGGCGCCGGAAGAATCCTTAACTGTTCCGCGAAGTGAGGTGGTGGCGGTCTGACCGAAGGCGAGAGTCACTGGGGCCAGGATGCAGATCAGCATCCATCCCCAAAGGGATCGTTTCACGGCTGTTCCTCCAAAAGGTCTTGCAGTGTATGTATTGCGATCAGTTGCTTGTGCGCTCACCAAAAGAGTCTGGCGCGCTTGAAACTCCGGGCCTGTCGCTTGCGAAACTCTGGCATGGCCCCTTGTCGGATCGAGCCAGAGAAAAAAGGTGAAGCTACAGCGTCTGCCGAGAAGCGGTATTGAAACTTGCGTCGTGCGGGAATAAAGCGGGAGTGAGAATATATTCCCCGATGTTCACGCAAGATTCAACAAAAAACTGCGCGTTTGCAACAGAAATCGACTTTTCGACGCTTCAACGCGTCGATTGAGCCCTATTTCCTATCCCTATTGCTGCTGTTGCATCTGCTGCAGCTCGAGGAGCGCGAGATTCACCTCTGGCGCTTGCTGCGCGCGTTCTACGAGCACGCTCCAATCCTCGGGGATGGGCAGTTTGCGGTCGAGCGCGGGCGGTTGCTCGCTGGCCTCTACATGAACGGCAACGTATAGCTCGCTGTCGGTCTTGCCACGAAAGATGCCATGCGTAGGCGGCACATCGTAATAATCGCGGCCGACCGCAGTGCGAATGTGGCGATGATGCGCAATCAGATTGTTTGTCGGATCAAAACCAACCCAGCCTAGATGCGGCAAGAGAACATCGACCCAGGCGTGCGTCGCGTCGGGCGTGGATCGATCGTGGTCTTCCCCGCTGCGATAGAGGTAGCCGGAAACGTAGCGCGCTGGGATCCCCACGTGACGCAACAACGCGATCATGGTATGCGCAAAATCCTGGCACACGCCTTTGCCGCTCAAGATCGCCTCGTCAATCGGCGAATCGACGCGCGTAGCGCGGGGAACATACTCGAAGTAATCGTAGAGACGCTCGTTCAGTTCATGCACCAGCAAAAGCGGGTCGTCGCGTCGCGAGACTCCGAGCTTCGACGCTAGTTCAACCACAGCGGGCGTCTCCACCGTAAAGGCGCTCGGCAGCAGCATCTCCCAGTAGTCGCCGCTTTCGATCAGTTCATCCAGGGCGCCCCATGCGTCGGGCGAAAGAAAGCGCGGCACATCGGGCAGCGGCTGCTGCTCAATGACCGATTCGGCGATGATGACAAGCTGCGTGTGCTCGCCGGGAATGTCGAAGTGCTGCACATTGTTGCCCTGGTGGTCGCGATAGCTGAAGACGCGGCAGCGTGGGCTTACCGAGAGGGAAAACGTCAGGCAGTGCTGGTTGGAGTCCGAGCGCGGGTGCATGCGCGTCTCCATGATGCTCTCGCTGACGGGCCATGAGTAGCGAAAACGCGTGAGATGCCGGATGGAGTAAAAGTTCATGCTCGCTCTCGTGGCGCTAGATGGCCAGCGCGGATTGAATGGAGTATTGAATGTAGTACCGATACATCAGCTCATGAACGCGCATGCACTGTTGGCGGATGGAGTGAAGAAAGGCCGCCGTGTCGCCGGAGAGAATCTCGCCGATGGTTGTGTACACCAACATCGCGTGCAGTCGGCCAATTCCGGCTGTCAGTTCTTCCGGGGGACGGCGGCCGCCGGTGCGTTGGATCGATTCAACCGCGTGGCGCATGCCGTCGACCGAATACCGAATCGCATGCGGAAAATCCCGACTGAGAAGCAGAAACTCGAGGATGCGATCGGGAGTTAGATCGGCCGTGTACACCTGGCAGTACGCTTCGAACGCTGTGCAGCAGCGCAGCAAACCCACCTGCTCCAGATATTGATAGCCGACCGGTTCGCGCTCCGGCGGACTGCACAGGCCTGGCTGATAGACCTCAAGCAAGGTGGCGATGGCGTAGGCGCGCTCAAGATAACGGCCAAGTCGGATGAACTGCCAACCCTGGCCGTGAATCATGGTGGTGTCGCTGACGCCTTTGAATAAATGAATTCCATCGACGACCGAACTCAGCGTGTCGGAGATGCTCGATCTTAATTGGGATTGCACCTGCGCCGAGTGCATCTGGTGATAGAGGCGATTGAGGCGCTGCCACTGTTCGGTGGAGATCTCTTCGCGCACCTGTCGCGCATTCTCGCGCGCCGCGTTTACGCAATAGGTCACGGAAGCGCGATTCAACGGGTCGAACACCAGCCTGCGGGCCATCGCATCCAGATCGCCGTTCCATTCCAGATCGGCGGGATTGCCGAGCGCAGCGACCAGCTGCTGCCATCGCTTCTCGGCGCTGGACCCATGAGCGTCCAGCATCAGACTCATCGTCACGTCGAGCTGGCGCACGGCGTTCTCCGCCCGCTCTAAGTAACGACTCATCCAATACAGACTGTCCGCAACGCGCGAAAGCATCGTGGCGCTCTCCCGATTTCGAATGCTGAACGCTACTACTCCAGAACCCATGTATCCTTGCTGCCGCCACCCTGCGACGAGTTGACGACAAGCGAGCCTTTTTCCAGAGCCACGCGGGTCAATCCGCCGGGCACAATGTTCACCTTGTCGCCGAAAAGTATGTAAGGCCGCAGATCGACGTGCCGCGGCTCAAGTTGATTGCCGATCAGGCAAGGAGCGCGAGAAAAGGCCAGCGTCGGCTGTGCAATGTAATTCCGCGGATTGGCTTCGATCTGGCGCGCAAACTCTTCGCGCTGCTGCGCCGTCGAATGCGGGCCAATCAACATCCCATATCCGCCGCTCTCGCCGACCGCTTTGACGACCAGTTTGTCGAGATTGGCGAGAACATGCCCGCGTTCCTTCTCGTCGGTCATCAGATAGGTCTCGACGTTGGGAAGAATCGGATCTTCATTCAGGTAATAGCGAATGATGCGCGGCACATAGGCGTAGAGCGCCTTGTCGTCGGCCAGCCCCGTTCCAAAAGCGTTGGTCACCGTGACATTGCCGGCGCGATAGGCATTGAACAGACCGGCGCATCCCAGAGCAGAGTCAGGACGAAAGATCAGCGGATCGCTGAAGTCGTCGTCGACGCGGCGATAGATTACGTCAACGCGCTTCAGCCCGTCGGTGGTGCGCATGTAGACGATATTGTCGTGCGTAACGAGATCGCGCCCTTCCACCAACTCGATGCCCATCTGGCGCGCGAGGTAGGTGTGCTCGAAGTAGGCGGAGTTATACACGCCCGGAGTCAGCAGCACAATGTTCGGCTCCGGCCGGCCCTCGGGCGCAAGCGATCGCAGGGTAGCCAGCAGCAGCTGCGGATAGTGCTCGATGGGCCGCACGCCATAACTGTGAAAGAGCTGCGGAAAGGTCCGCTTCATCACACGCCGGTTGGTCAGCATGTAACTGACGCCCGATGGCACGCGAAGATTATCTTCGAGTACGACAAAATCGCCGGAGTCCAAGCGCAGCAGATCGGTTCCAACGACAGCAATGTAGACGTTGCGCGGAACCTGAAGCCCACGCATCTGCCGCCGGTAGTGCTTGCAGCTATAGACAAGCTCACGCGGAACCACGCGGTCGTTCAGGATATTGCCGTCGGAGTAGACGTCGCGCAAGAAAAGATTGAGAGCCGTGATGCGCTGCGTGAGCCCGCGCTCAATCTGATCCCACTCCTTGCTCGTGACCAGCCGCGGCACCAGGTCGTATGGGAAGATGCGCTCGGTTCCCTCTTCGCGGCCATACACAGTAAAGGTGATGCCCTGGGTGAGAAAAGAGAGCTCGGCGGACTGCTTGCAACGCATCAGCTCTTCCTGCGGCAGGGCGGCCAGGGCCTCGGCGAGCGTCCGGTAGTGGGAGCGCACATCGCCCCCCGGCTCCCGCATCTCATCGAAGGCCCGATCGAGCGGGTAGTCTCCATACATCGTTTCGACTTCCGCAGGATGGCCGGCGCTCATCGTTCCCCTTCGCAGAGATGCAGAGATTCACAGGCGGATACGAACCGGCGCTCGAAAGGTTGCTCCCGCGGCCGGCCCGACGCTCTTCGGCCTGTATCCTGTTCCTTGCTTGTAACACGGAGGGCATAAAGGCACAATCAGGATTCCATGGCGCCTAGATCGGCAATCGGACTAAGCGCCCGGACCCGCGGCTCCTGAAGCCGATGCGATACCCTGATTTGCACAGGAGATATCAACCAAGATGTTGATGAAACATCATTTTCCCGCAGCCTTGGCTGCTCTCGTCTTAATCTTCACGATTCAAACTTCTCCCGCACAACAATCCCCAATCCGTATTACCGCCGACCTCACGGATGCGCCGCGCAAGCTGTACCACGCCGAGATCGATCTTCCCGTAAAGCCGGGCCCGGTTGCGTTGGTCACCCCGGAGTGGATTCCCGGCACGCACATGCCCGCTGGCGCCGCAGGAGCTATTGTCGGCGTCGAGTTCACCGCAAATGGCGCCGCGATTCCCTGGCGCCGCGACGATGTAGACCTATATGAGTTCCACCTGACGGTTCCGCAAGGCGTCTCCACTCTGCACGCACATCTCGATTGCATCGTCACGTCGCGTGTAACGCAAAAGCTCGCCGTCCTCGAGTGGGAGAAACTGTTGCTCTATCCCGCAAAGACGCCGGTGCGCGACATTGCTGTTCAGCCCACAGTCAAAGTGCCGGAGGGCTGGGGCATTGGAACTCCGCTTACTCCAGTCAGCCCCGGTTCCTATCCTGTTCCGGCTGCGGGAAGCGTCACAGAGTTCGCGGCGACGAATGTAGAGCAGCTGGAAGATTCGCCGCTGATCACGGGCCAATATTTCCACGAGTATCCGCTGGCGCCGACGATCACCCCGAAGCACTATCTCGATGTCGTCTCCGACTATCCAGACGATGTGAATCTGCGGCCGGCCACGCTGGCCGCCGTCGCCAACCTTGTGCGCGAGGCCGACGCACTCTATGCCTCACACCATTACCAGGTCTATCACTTCCTGCTTACGCTCTCCGACGCCGCAGGGGGCGAAGGACTCGAACACGGACAATCCTCCGACAACGGCGTAGGCGAAAAGGGCTTCTCTGACGATGAGCACCAATTGCCGGAAGCCGACCTACTCTCGCATGAATTCACGCACTCGTGGAACGGCAAGTATCGCCGGCCCGCGGGCTTGTATCAGCCCGACTTCGCCACGCCGCAGCAAGGCGCGATGCTGTGGGTCTACGAGGGCATGACGGAATATCTCGGCAATGTGCTTGCAGCGCGCTCAGGACTCAAGACGCAGGCCCAGTACCGCGATGTTCTGGCGATGACAGCCTCAGATCTCGACACCACGCCGGGGCGCAGCTGGCGTCCTACTCTGGATACGGCAGTCGCCGCCAGTATTCTGCGAGGGGGCAATGTTCCCTGGTATAACTGGCGACGCGGTCAGGATTACTACTTTGAAGGCGAGATGCTCTGGCTCGATGCGGACACGCTTATCCGCAAGCTGACCAACGATAAGAAATCTCTCGACGACTTCGAAAAGATCTTCCTTGGCAAGGGCGGCAATACAGGTCCACTTATCGTCCCGTATACATTCGATGAGTTAGTCGCCGACCTGAACCAGGTTGTTCCCTACGATTGGGCGAAGTTTCTGCACGATCGGATTGACGATATCCATCCTCGCGTCGACCTTGCCGGGATTGAGCAGGGCGGTTACAAACTGATTTACCGCGATAAGCCCAGTTCGTCTCTTCATACGATGGATAGCAGCGAAGGGTATATGCATGGATACTTCACCTATTGGTGCTCGATCGGCATTCGCGCCGGAGATGATGGCAAGGTCAAAGATGTACTTTGGAACGGTCCGGCAGACAAGGCCCGTGTCGTTCCCGGCGACAAGATTATCGCGGTGAACGGCGTTATTTTTTCAAACGATGTACTGCACGATGCGATCCGCAAAGCAAAGGGCGCGACCGAGCCGATTCATCTCATCGTTCAATCCGACAAATATGTCCGCGCGGCGGATATCAACTACCACGACGGCGAACGCTACCCCGCGCTGGAACGGGTCGATGGAACGACGGATTACCTGGATGAAATTACGAAACCCTTGACCACGCCCGAAAAGGCGCCGGATACGCCCAAAGAGACTGAGTAACACTAACTGGCAGGTCTGACGTAGGCGCCAACGACTCACTCAGCAGCGAGCGTTGGCGCCTCTTGTTTGAACTTCATAGGAACCAGAAAGAGCATCAGCAGTAACGCAGCCGGAAGAACAAGCAGGCCGGCGCGAATGCCGCCGAAGTTCGCAGAGATCCATCCGGTAAGCCACGGCAGAACAGAACCGCCGAAGCCTGCTGCGCCCAGCACCCACCGCGCGTCTGACGTCTGACGCAGATCAGTGAAACTCTGCGCGATGATCAATGGATACAAAGGCCCCAGCGCGACGCCAAGCAACGACATCGCAAGACTGCCCGTCCACGGCGAGGAAGAAGCGACGACCACGATCGCGGCGGCTAAAGCCGCAGGAATCGCGACGCGAAAGACAGAGGCAGGAATGGCCCGCAAAAGAATGAGAGACGCCAAAGCGCGCGACCCCAGAAAGCCGATCCAATAACCCGCGGTCAGCGCAGCTCCTGTCGCGGCATCTCTTCCAGCCATTCGCGACGCATAAGTCGACAACCAGGCCAGCGATAGGTTCTCGACGCCGACTTCGAGAAACGCCGCCAGCGCGAGGGTCAGGATTCTCCCGCGATTTGACGAGCCGGTACGAAGCTTATCCAACGGCGCAGGGGCTTCGACCCTATCTCGCAGGAAAAACCAACAAAAAAGCGCCGCGCATGCTGCGACAATGCCGAGGACAACATAGGCGGCGCGATAACTATGGTGAATCAGAACGCGCGCGGCAAACAAGGACGCGCACAATGCGCCTACGCCCCACATGCAGTTGAGAAGCGCCAGCACCGAAGCGGCGCGCTTTGGAAATTCGCGCCCCGCATAGAGGTTGATCGCCGACATCGATAGGCCGACGCTGACGCCGAGGAACAAGAATGCGACAAGACACAGCGGCCAATGCGAGGCGCTCACCGCGAAGCAACATGCCACGGCCGCGGCAAAGCCCAACGCAATCAAACGCGCGTATCTTCCCACGCACAGTAATGCTCCCAGCGAACTGCCCGCGAAATAAAGAAGAAACAAGAGACCCGATTGGCTATCGCCCAATTGCAACGTGGAGGCAATCGATGGCAGCAGCGGACCGCCGACCGCATGCAAAAGCCCGGTGAGGGCGACGGCTGCGTAGAGCACGAACCATGCGCGCCGTGAGGCAATGCCGCATCCGGTTCGCATCGCCGGCTTCAGCTCCGCTTGGCGCGGGCCCGCTTGGCGCTTGGCGGGCAAGTCGATTCGCGAATCACCAGCTCGGGACGGATCGGCACAACGTCGGGAAAGGTGGCCTGGCCGCGGATTCGTTGCAGCAAAATACGCGCCGCCACTTTACCCATCTGTGTGAGCGGCTGACGAATCGTCGTGAGGCTAGGATTGTGGAATGCGGCGCCCTGGATATCGTCGAATCCCACGACAGACACGTCGGCCGGAACCTGCAGACCATGATCGCGACAGGCACGAATCGCACCGATCGCCGAAACATCGTTGTAGCAAACG
>Ga0210395_10005142_pt1 | contig 10016 bp, 9 predicted proteins | sample IncBWH4OmetaG_FD_150861 | JGI IMG/M metagenome (GOLD analysis project Ga0210395, IMG submission 150861) | Forest soil microbial communities from Barre Woods Harvard Forest LTER site, Petersham, Massachusetts, United States - Inc-BW-H-4-O ...
CCGAGCCCGAGGATGACCACGCCGAGCGCGAACGTCAGCGACAACCTCGCGCGGCGCATCCGCACGGATCCCGTGCTCACCAGGCTGTCTCCTCAGCAGCTAGGACCGGACACGGCTAACTGTAGATACGAAACGTCCGGGAAGCGTTACGGCGACCGGCTCTCTCGTGCTGGTATCCAGGCGCAGAGCGGCCCGCGAAAACGCTATGTCCGAAACCCGCCAGCATCGACCCGTGGCCGACCGTAGTTTGGGAGTAAGGCAAACAACGATTAGGGAATCGAAAAATGACCTGCTACTCCACGTTCGACAGTCTCGTCGGCGAGCTGCTCCTGGTCGGCGAGGAGACCCCCCGCGGCGTCACCCTGACCTCGGTCTCCATGCCCGGCCAGCGCAACGCCCCGCGGCCCGGCCCCGGCTGGCACCGCCATCCTGAGCCGTTCGCCGAGGTCACCCGCCAGCTCCAGGCCTACTTCGCGGGCGAGCTGACCGTCTTCGACCTCGACCTGGCCCCGCGCGGGACGCCGTTCCAGCAACGGGTCTGGGCCGCCCTGGACTCGATCAGGTACGGAACGACCATCACCTACGGCGAGCTGGCCAGCCAGCTCGGCGTGCCGCGGGACCGGATCCAGGCCCTGGGCGCCGCCATCGGCGCGAACCCGCTGCTGATCATCCGGCCCTGCCACCGGGTCATCGGCGCCGACGGGACCATGCGCGGCTACGCCGGCGGAACGGAGCGCAAGCAGCAGCTCCTCGTCCACGAGGGCGCGCTGCAGCCCATGCTCACCGGGGACGTGTCATGATCACGCAGACCGCGCCGGGCGAGCAGCTGGCCGGCGCCGACTGGGCGGCGCTGACCGCCGAGCTCGACGCCGCCGGCTGCGCCCGCACGCCCCGGCTGCTCACCCCGGCCCAGTGCCGTGACCTGGCCGGCTTGTACGACGAGCCGGAGCGGTTCCGCGCCACCATCGACATGGCCCGGCACCGCTTCGGCTCCGGCCAGTACCGGTACTTCACCCATGACCTGCCCGGACCGGTCCGCGCGCTGCGCGAGGCGCTCTACCCGCACCTGCTGGTGATCGCCCGCGACTGGGCCGCCCGGCTAGGCCGGACCGCACCGTGGCCGGACACCCTGGCCGAGTGGCTGGAGCTGTGCCACCGGGGCGACCAGGGCCGCAGTGCCCAGATCCTGCTCCGCTACCAGGCCGGGGACTGGAACGCCCTGCACCGCGACCTGTTCGGCGACCTGGTCTTCCCGCTCCAGGTCGTCATCGGCTTGGACGAGGCCGGCGCCGGATACACCGGCGGCGAGTTCCTGCTGGTCGAGCAGCGGCCCCGGGCCCAGTCCCGCGGCACAAGCACCGTGCTGGAACAGGGCTGCGGCCTGATCTTCACCACCTGCGACCGTCCGGTCCGCAGCGCCCGCGGCTGGTCCGCCGCCCCGGTCCGGCACGGCGTCAGCACGGTCCGCTCCGGCCACCGCCACGCCCTCGGCCTCGTCTTCCACGACGCCTGACGCCTGACCCGCCCCTCGGCCGCCGCCAGCAACGGGGCGGTCCTAGGCTGGACGGGTGAACCTCGAGGAAACACTGGCCAAGGTCGTCGAGCTGAGCCGGGAAGAGCTGGACATCGTCCGCAAGCGGGCCGAGGAGAAGACCCCCGCCCGCGACAGCGGTCACGACTACAACGAGATGCGGCAGGCCGCCGACCGGCTTGACCACTACGCGCACCTGCTCCGCAGGCTGCACGACAACGAACTCGGCCACGACTGGCGGCACGAGAGCCGCCAGGACACCCCGCACGGGTCCTAGCCCGAGGTCTGCTACGACGCCTGAGCTATCTGTACGTTCGGCGCTGATCGCTTGCTCGTCGAGACATCAGGATCATCCCCGGGACTGGCCTATACGTCTTGATACGTGTGGGCTCGACACGGTGAACTTTGGCGCCGGGGCATGCGCTTGGTCAGAGTAGCCGATCAAAGCGTGACGCCATCGAATAAACCAGAAATTCTGGTTCCCGCACGGGAATTCGAATTATCGTGGACCGTTACCTACCCTATAGGGGCAGTAACGGTCCACGATTACGAGAGCCTCCCGGGACACCGCGCAGACAGCCACCGTAACCCCAACCCAGCCTAAGCAGCTGGGCGGGTCGCTCCCGTTAACTGCATACGCTCGATCCGGCTTTCACCGCCGGAACATCATGAATTTCTGGTTTCATGTCCCGGCGTCGCACTGGACAAGGCTAGGACGCGACTCTGGTGTCCCGGCCCACGTGTCGTCCCGAGTCCCTCAAAGTCGACAATTGTTTCGAAACTGGTCAATGTAGACGTCGAACTGGTGGAGGTCTGATCGGACGTAATGATCTTTGCTACGGTCTCTCCACGAAGAGCGCTCCGGCACCCAAGGCATTGGTATGAAGATCCGCCGAAGCGAGTTCTCGCATTATGCCCCTTGCAAAGCAGTTGATGCCGTGGTAAAGCGGATAAAGAGTCCGCATCGTTACAGGCGTCCGGCTGCTTAATGGGGTGATCATGCGTGGACACCCGCCCATTCACGACGCCGTTGCCGTCAGGACCCGGCAACGGTCATAGGAGTCCAGCAGGTGTCGACAGCCTGCACTATTATTCACCGCGCGATAACGACCGGGAGACCACCCGATATCTGTCTGCCGCCACGCAGTTCAGCCTGGAATACGCGAGAATAGTGGTACGCAGAGTGATTCATGAACCCTATCGAGCGCTAGCTCCAGCTTACGGGGCCGACGTCGCGGTAGTCGCCCGATGGGCGTTGGACTCGCTACGCAGAATGGCTCTGCGTGATGCACTGCTCACGCTTACTTTCGTCGCAGGTGGGATTCTTTGCTGGCTGTGCAGTGCGCTGCTGCTCCCGGCGTTGCTCTGGACTGCTATCGCAATATTCGTAACGCTGACTGCCGCATTCATAATCATCGTATACGAACGCTGGATACGACTGTACCGGGTCCTGGGGCAGCAGATGCGCTGGGACAGCTTTGATCCAGCGGCAGCACCCAGGCCGGCAGAGGCGAGAGTGAATCAGCGGCTTCAGGCCGTCGCAGACAGAAGGAACGGTAACCTGGTCGTATTTCGTGCGCACACTGCTTTCGCTGGAAGTGGTCGACGGCTGGGCCGGGAACAGCTAGTGATCAACGTTAACCGCGGTAAGCCAGGCAAGGATGGGACACCCACTGAACCCAAGCCTTTTACCAATGCGGAAGTGCATGCAGCCCTGCTAACTGCAGTTAAGAGAATTAAGCTGCGAGACGTGCAAGCCGGAGAACGTGTATACGTCAATGGACGACATATCCGAGGCAATCAAGAGCTGCAACGACAACCACTGGAGCCTCCATTCTCCTCGGTCAGCGATGATCTGGTACTCAAGGCAGCAGAGCACCCGACGCCCGACGCCCGAGCCTACGTATGCGCAGAGATGCACGGGTGGCAAGGCCAACTAGTGGTTACCATGTTCGCGAGAGCAGTGCACACAGGAGGCTGGCTGTACATTGAATACAGCTTCTATTCGATTCCGCCAATAGAGTGGCAATACATGCTAGTTGACTCGCTGCATGAAGAGCCGCTAGCGCGAAGATTGCGCAAGACGTTCATGTGGGGTCTTCGCCGGACTGTTCCGACTCTTATCGTTTCCCCGTTCGCTCTCGTTGGGCAAGGGATCGAAAGGCTGAAATGGAGGGCGAAGGAAACCTCTCAGGCATATTCTATCGTGCACGGTCAGGCTTTTGACTACGGCGCGCTGCGGAGCATAAGAGAGGACGCTTCCGGGGTTAATCGTCAACATTATTTCCTGGCGCGAGACGAGATAATGTACCTACTGCTCCTGCAGAAGAGCCTCTTGCGCGAAGTGGAGAACTTCCTGGATGAGCATAATGTCGAGCTCGAAGAATTCAAGGAGCAAGCAAAGATCATAATCGATGCCAGTAACAAGAATTATAGTCTCCACGTGGGAACCGTTTCGAACTCAACCTTCGCCTTCGGCGAGAATGCCAAGGCAACTTCCGCGGAGGGAAAGACCGGAGCTGCTGGTAAATCGGCCGACCACGAATAAGGGCGGTATCTAATGGCGCACTACGAAACCCATATCGGTAAGGTGACCAACTCCACCTTTGCGGTTGGCGAGAACGCTGCCGCCTATAGCGGGGTACCAGCCGATCCAAAATACCAGGATCTAGCCCGGCGGCTCGATGAACTAGTCGGTCTCCTCGCCGAAAACGTCGACATGACGAACGAGATGGCCGAGATGCGAAGCCTCGCCGGTGAAGCGCAGAGCGAGGTAATTGAGGCCCCGCCGGACAAGCAGCGCCTCCAGCGACTGCTTGGGTCGATGCGTGCCGTTCTGCAGAAAGCCGGCCCGGGAGTCGTCGGCGCTGGGGCTGTGGCTGACGCCGTAGCGAAGATCGCAGGCGCGATCCAGCACTTGTAGCGGCACCGAATCCGTCACGTGCGGCTGAATCGAGGCGTGGTTTCCGCAAGCATGGCCGGACCGTGGTTCTAGGGGATAACCCCCAGCTGAAGATGGGTGGCAGGCTGCTGCCGCCCGCCGGTCGCCGTCCGTAGCGTCTTTCCTGACCCCACACAGGAAGGACGCCCGATGATCGAGGCCCGCGGTCTGGTCAAGCGCTACGGGGGTACCGCAGCAGTCGACGACCTCAGCTTCACTATCCGCCCCGGCCAGGTGACCGGTTTCCTCGGCCCGAACGGGGCAGGCAAGACCACCACCATGCGGCTGATCCTCGGCCTGGACCACCCGTCCGCCGGGGCCGTCACCGTCAACGGCCGGCCGTACGCCCAGCTGGCCAGCCCCATGCGCGAGGTCGGTGCGCTGCTTGACGCCGGGGCCGTGCACGGCGGCCGGACGGCCCGCGGCCACCTGCTCTGCCTGGCCCAGACCAACGGCATCGCCCGCCGCCGGGTCGACGAGGTGCTCGGCCTGACCGGGCTGACCTCGGTGGCCGGCAAACGCACCAAGGGATTCTCGCTCGGCATGCGGCAGCGGCTCGGCATTGCCGCCGCGCTGCTCGGCGACCCGCAGGTCCTCATGTTCGACGAGCCGGTCAACGGGCTTGACCCCGAGGGCATCCGGTGGATCCGCACCCTGATGAGATCGCTGGCCGCCGAGGGCCGCACCGTGCTGGTCTCCAGCCACCTGATGTCGGAGATGGAGTACACGGCCGACCACCTGCTGGTCATCGGGCGCGGGCGTCTCATCGCCGACTGCGGCATGGCCGAGTTCATCGCCCGCGGCTCCGGTCAGGCGGTCCAGGTCCGGACCCCGCACCCGGACGAGCTGACCCGGGCGGTGACGGCCGCGGGCGGCACGGTCACCCCCGCCGAGGACCCGTACCTCGAGGTCCGCGGCCTGACCGAGGAGCAGGTTTCCGACCTTGCCTTCGCCCGCGGCATCCGGCTCTACCACCTGGCCGCGACCCGGGTGTCGCTGGAGCACGCCTTCATGGAACTGACCGCCGACAGCGTGGACTACCGCGCCGGGCAACCCGCCTAGGAGACTGACATGACATCGCTCACCATCGACACGCGTGCCGAGAGCCAGATCCCGCGGCCTGGCCTCGCCGTCCCGTTCGGCCGGACGCTCCGCTCGGAGTTCACCAAGATCCGCTCGGTCCGCTCCACCTACTGGAGCATGGCCATGCTGGTCGCGGTCAGCCTGGCCTGGTCCATCGCCTTCTGCGCGGGCGAGGCGTCCCGCTGGGCCCACCTGTCGGCCCAGGACCGGGCGGGCTTCGACCCGACCCAGGCCAGCATCGTCGGCGTCGCCCTGCTCGGTCAGCTGGTCATCGCGGTCCTCGGCACGCTGGTCATCACCTCGGAGTACTCGACCGGGATGATCCGCACCTCGCTGACCGTGATGCCCAGGCGGCCTGTCCTGTTCGGCGCCAAGGCGGTCACCTTCGCCGGGATCAGCCTCGTCCTGGGCTTCGGAGCCAGCTTCGCCTCGTTCTTCCTCGGCCAGCGGCTGCTGGCCAGCACCCATCAGGGAGCGACGCTGGACCAGCCTGAGGTACTGCGCGCCGTCGTCGCCGGGGCCCTGTTCGTCGCGCTGTGCGGCCTGTTCGCGTTCGGTCTGGGCGCCATCCTGCGCAGCACGGCCGGCGGGATCACCGCGGCCTTCGGGCTGCTGTTCCTGGTGCCGCAGCTGGCCAAGGCGCTGCCCAGCGACTGGTACGCGGACGTGGTGCGGTGGCTGCCCGGCGGGGACGTCGTCCCGGTGATCACCAGCACCGTGGGCCTGAACAACCCGCCGCATATGTTCTCCGCCTGGGGCGAACTGGCCGTGTTCGCCGGCTACGCGGTGATCCTGCTGGCCGTCGGCGCGGTCGCCTTCAGCCGCCGCGATGCGTAGGCATCTAGGCTGGGAAGGTGCTGGGCGAGATGAACACCTGGCTGCGTGATCATCCGTGGCAGGCGGACGGCCTGCTGGCCGCGGTGCTGCTCGCGTTCAGCGCGCCTCAGCTCGCCGCGGGCACCGCCGGAGCCGGCGGCCGGGCCGGCTACATCGCGGTCGGGGTGCTGCTGTGCGCGCTCGTGATACCGCGCCGACGGTACCCGACAGCCACGTTCGCCGTGGCGGCGGCGGTCGGCGCGGCACAGGTTGCCTGGGGCGTGCAGCCCGGAGCCGCCCAGCCGCCGGTCTTCGCCCTGCAGCCCAACAACGCCGACCTGGCTATCCTGATCCTGCTGTACACCCTGGCCGCCTACCGGCCTCGGCCGGTGTCCCTGACCGGGCTGGCCGTCTGCCTGGTCGGCGCGGCCGCCGCCATCGCCCGCTGGTCCCCGGCCCAGCACGCCCACGCCGGCCCGGCGATCTTCGGGGCCGCGGCCGGGCTGGGCGGCGTGACGCTGACCGCCTGGGTGCTGGGCGACTCGGTGGCCTACCGCTACCGGCGGGCCCGCTTCGCCGCCCTGGAGGAACGCGCCGCCCGGCTGGAAGCCGAACGTGATGCCCAGGCCCGGATCGCCGCCGCCGCCGAGCGGGCCCGCGAACTGCAGGACCGGCGCGCGCGGGCGGTTGACGAGTCGGCCGCCCGGCTGCGCCGGATCGAGCGTGACCTGCACGACGGGGCCCAGGTCCGGCTGGCCGCCCTGGCCATGACCCTGGGCGAGATCAAGGAGAACCTGGCCCAGGGCGGCGATGACCGCACGCTCGCGCTGGCCAGCGCGGCCCACCAGAACGCCAAGGACACCCTGACCGAGCTGCGCGATCTCGCCCGCGGGATCCACCCGCCGGTGCTCGACCGCGGCCTGGGCCCGGCCCTGGGCATCCTGGCCGCTACCAGCGCGCTGCCGGTCACCGTGACCGCCGACCTGGCCGAACGGCCCTCGCCCGCCATCGAGGCCATGGCCTACTTCTGCGCCGCCGAGCTGCTGGCCAACGCGGCCAAGCACAGCGGCGCCGGCCAGGTCGCGGTCGGCCTGCGCGAGCAAGGCCACGGGCTGCTGATGTCGGTCACCGACGACGGGCCAGGCGGCGCCCGCCTGGTCCCCGGCGGCGGGCTGGCCGGGCTGCTCGAGCGCGTGCAGACGGTCGACGGGCGGCTCGAGGTCCACAGCCCGCCCGGCGGCCCCACCACCGTCACCATAGAACTGCCGAGGCACGCCTGATGACCACTGCACCGGCCACCACACCGGCCCCCGCGCCCGTGCGCCTGCGCATCGTGATTGCCGAAGACGCCGCGATCATGCGCGACGGGCTGACCCAGACCCTCACCCGCCGCGGCCACGACGTGGTCGCCGCGGTCGCCGACGGCGAGGCGCTGCGGCAGGCCGTCGACCAGTACCAGCCCGACGTGGCCATCATCGACGTGCGCATGCCGCCCACCCACACCGACGAAGGACTGCGCGCCGCCCAGGCCATCCACCGGGACCATCCCGGCGTCGGCGTGCTGGTGTTCTCCCAGTACATCGAGACCAAGGCCGCGGCGGAGCTGTTCGCCACGGCACCGGGCGGGGTCGGCTACCTGCTCAAGGACCGGGTCGCCGACGTCAGCGACTTCATCGACGCGATCACCCAGGTCGCCCAAGGCGGCACGGTGCTCGACCCCGAGGTCGTCCGCCAGCTGCTGTCCGCCGGCCGCCGGGCCAGCACGCTGGCCGCCCTGACCCCGCGGGAGCGTGAGGTGCTCTCGCACCTGGCCCAGGGCCGGTCCAACGCGGCCATCGCCGCCGCGCTGTTCATCTCCCCGAAGGTGGTGGAGAAGCACGTCGCGAACATCTTCGACAAGCTCGGTCTGGCCCCCTCCGACAACGACAACCGCCGGGTCATCGCCACCCTCCGCTACCTGGAGTCCTAGCCGGCCGCAGCCGCACGGGCTGCTGCTATCGTCGCGATACCCGGGACGAAGGAGCCGTGCGTGGTCGAGTGGGATCCCGCGGTGGCGCGTGCGGTGCGGTCGCGGCTGGACGCAGCCGAGGCCGACGCGTTCCTGGCCCGGCTCGAGGTACTCTCGCCCGACATCCTCGAGCCGCTCGGCCTGGTCTACGGCGGCGTCACCAACACCGGCCAGCTGGCCGCCCGGCTCGTGCTGGCCGCCCTGGAGGCCGCGGCCGCCCGGCCGGAGCCGCTGCGGCGGCTCGACCGGCGCCGGGAGATCGACCCGGCCTGGTTCCAGCGCGCGGACATGATCGGCTACGTCTGCTACGCCGACCGGTTCGCCGGCTCGCTGGCCGGGATCAGCGAGCACCTGGACTACCTGGTCGAGCTGGGCGTCACCTACCTGCACCTGATGCCGCTGCTGCAGCCCCGGGAGGGGGAGAACGACGGCGGCTATGCCGTGGCCGACTACGGCACCGTCGACCCGCGCCTCGGCACCATGACCGACCTGCAGGCGCTGGCCGGCGACCTGCACGAGCGCGGCATCGCGCTGTGCGTCGACCTAGTCCTCAACCACACCGCCCGGGAGCACGAGTGGGCCCGCCGGGCCCTGGCCGGCGAGCCCGGCTACCGCGAGATGTACCTGATCTACCCGGACCGCACCGAACCCGACCGCTACGAGCGCACCTTGCCCGAAGTGTTCCCCGACCGCGCGCCGGGCAGCTTCACCCAGGTCCCCGGGCTGGGCTGGGTGTGGACCACCTTCCACGACTACCAGTGGGACCTGAACTGGGCCAACCCGGCCACCTTCGCCGGCATGCTGGGCATCATGCTGGCCCTGGCCAACCGGGGCATCGACGTACTGCGGCTCGACGCGGTGCCGTTCCTGTGGAAGCGGATAGGCACCGACTGCCAGAACCAGCTCGAGGCGCACCGGATTGTCCAGGCCTTCCGGGCCCTGACCCGGCTGGCCGCGCCCGGCCTGGTGCTCAAGGCCGAGGCCATTGTCGCGCCGGAGATGCTGGCCCAGTACCTGGGCGCGCACGACAGGTTCCGCCCCGAGTGCGACCTGGCCTACGACAACCAGCTGATGGTCATGCTCTGGTCCAGCCTGGCCACCCGCGACGTCCGGCTGGCCGAGGCTGCGCTGTCCCGGCGCCGGCCCGCGCCCGCCCCCGCCTCCTGGGTCACCTACGTCCGCTGCCACGATGACATCGGCTGGGCCGTGTCCGACGCCGACGCCGGCGCGGCTGGCCTGGATGGCTTCGCCCACCGCCGGTTCCTGGCCGACTTCTACGCCGCTCGCTTCCCGGGCTCGTTCGCCCGGGGCGCGCTGTTCCAGGACAACCCGGCCACCGGCGACGCCCGCATCTCCGGCATGGCCGCGTCGCTGTGCGGTATCGGCGCCGCGCTGCAGGGCGAGGACCCGGACGCGGTGACCGCCGCGATCAGGCGGCTGGAGTCGCTGTACGCCGTGGCCTTCTCCTTCGGCGGCCTCCCGCTCATCTACATGGGCGACGAGCTGGCCCTGCGCAGCGACCCTCGCTGGGCAGGCGACCCGGCGCACGCGCACGACAACCGGTGGATGCACCGGCCGCGGATGGACTGGGACGCCGCCGCCCGCCGCGATGATCCCGGCACGCTCGAAGGCCGGGT
>Ga0210395_10005143_pt1 | contig 10016 bp, 9 predicted proteins | sample IncBWH4OmetaG_FD_150861 | JGI IMG/M metagenome (GOLD analysis project Ga0210395, IMG submission 150861) | Forest soil microbial communities from Barre Woods Harvard Forest LTER site, Petersham, Massachusetts, United States - Inc-BW-H-4-O ...
GCAGTTCGCTGGCCAGCCCGGCCTTGGCCGCAAGCCCCGGGAACTGACCGGGATCACCGACCGCGAGCGCGAGGTGCTCAGGCTGGTCGGCCTGGGCATGTCCAACGCCGAGATCGCCACCGCCCTGTACATCACCGCGGGCACCGCCAAGACCCACGTGGCTCGGCTGCTGGCCAAGCTGGATGCGAGGGACCGGGTACAGCTCGTCATCACCGCCTACGAGGCAGGCCTGGTCTCGGCACCGCACTGACCGCGCCAGGCGAGCTGCAATGACGCCGAGAAAGCACTATCCACCAGGCTGGCTGGTTCGATGGTTACTGTCCCATATGTGCCTGACAATTCCGGGAAGCCTGTCCGTTCTCGTCGATCATGACACTGACAGGCACCAAGTGCAGTCGGCTGACATTTCGGCTGAGACTCGGTGCGCTCCAACGCTGCCCTCCGGGAGGACTTGAGGGCGGCTCCTACCTTCCTTCTCCTGCGCGTGTCAATGTTCATGTCCTGGATTGGCTCTGCGGCCTGCACGTTGACAGAATCGCTGAGATTTCTTGGCGGAGCGTACCAGCGAAGATGTCAGTATGCCGGCGGCTGCGGTGAGGAACTCCCCTTTTTGCGACCTCCGCTGATGGCCAGCCGTGACACTAGGCTGCCATCACACACGGTGATCGCCTGTGTCGAGTAGCATGCCGTAGGTATCGGCAGATCGCCGGATCGGGGCCTCGAAAGCGCAGGACCTCCGGAATGTCGGCGGTCTTGGTTAGGGTGTCCGGCATGCGAACGAACCAGTCCAGAGTTACGGGTAGTTACCAGTTCAAGTGCGGGCAGGGTCTATGCGCGTTGACAGGCGATCGGGCTACCTCCAAGCAGGAGGGCGACCTCTTCGCGCTGCTCGACTTCGTGATCGGTGACGGTCGTCAAGACGTACATGTCCGCATCGGAGGCCGGGAAGTCCGGCTCGACATGAAATTCGACCTGCCCAGCGGCCGCAAGTTGGTGGTGGAGTATGACGGTGCGCGCTGGCATCGAGAGCACGAGGAACGGGATTTTCTCAAAGCCCGTAACGTCGAGTTCTACTACCCGAAGTGCGTTGTGGTTCGTATCCGCGAATATCCCCTCGAAATACTCGACGCTGATCTCGATTCCCATGACGTGCAGGTTCCTGCCCGTGTCGATGGCAAGGCCTGCGCGCAGCTCGTTCTGCTTCACCTCATACACGTGATGCCGTCTGACTTCGTAGACAGTTACGGTGAGGCAGAGGACAGGGTGATCAGCTTCTTGCGCTCTGCCTCCCGGCCGTTGGGCCGCAGAGGCGTGAAATGCGAAACATGCTGGGAGATCGCTCGCTACTATTCGCTGACCGTCGCCGACGAGGCACGGACCTGTGCGCCCGTGGGAAAGCGGTGAGCTAAGGGACTGGGGAGGTCATCGGATCCCGCCCGTCCGTTCTCATCGATCACAGCGCTAGCCGGGGTCAGGGTACGGGGGGCTGACATTTCCGCTGCGACCAGCGGCCGCCAGTGCTGCCCGCCTGCAGAAGGGCCGTCGGCGGCTCTTGCCCTCTTCCTTGCGCGGGTGTCAGTCATCGTGTCCTGGGTCGGCCCTCGGTGAGGTTTTCGTGCAGGCGTCTAGGCGAAGATGACAGAACATCGACGGAGCGGCCGCGATGACGGGCAAGCTGCAGGACTCGCCATCGACAGCGGGCGTTGACACAGTTCAGCCTGCGGTACCGGCACCGAACTGTTGCATTATCGCAGATCTCGTCCGCTCCGCAGCCGTCACGGATTCAGTGCGACGAGCCACCTCTGATGAGAACCAGATCATCTAAACACGGACGTAACGGACCTAAGCAACCGCCCTGACGACGAACTGCCAAGACTCGGCCACATCTACCCGCAGAACAGTGATACAACGCCAGCTCCACTGAGAACGGACAAAGCCCGACGGCGTGTCTCACGAAAATGTCGTATACGTCATCCATACGACATCGACGGTGAGATTACGACACGCGGCGTGAGACCCTACAGCAGCTCAGCCGGGTGCCATGTCCACGAAACGGCTGTAGTGCCCCTGGAACGCGACCGTCACCGTCGCGGTCGGCCCGTTCCGGTGCTTGGCGACAATCAGGTCCGCCTCACCCGCCCGTGGCGACTCCCGCTCATAAGCGTCCTCGCGGTGCAAAAGAATGACAACATCGGCATCTTGTTCGATACTATTGTGGATATTTGTTGAGTTTGCTACGAAGTTGTGCGTGCCCAGTACAGTCGCATCATAAACAGGTCGAGAGCCGATGCTCTCGATCGAGGAGACCGTGTCCCAAAAGACATCATTCGTGGCCAGCATTTCGAGCTCTGAATCATCCAGAACCTTGGCGATGAGCCCGAGTCGTGATCGGCTCGGACTGATCTTTTCGTTCAGATCCCCCCGGCTGCTCGTCCCGACTTTGGTCTGCATCCGGTGCAATGAAATGGCACGGGCGGCGAGGACCTCGCGCACTCGTACCCAGACATCCGCAGGGACGGTATCGAAACGCCCCACAGCCGTCATCTCGTGGAGGCGTGCCCTGGCTTCCATCACTGAAGACGCGCGACTCCCGTGAACGCCGATGTCATCAACAAACTTCAGTTGCTGCTCGACACCGGTCACGTCGATGGTCCATTGAGGGTGACCGTACGTGTTTCCCACTGCACGGAGTCGGGCTACGATCCCGAACCGTAGAAGCAGGGTCTGCAGCTGCCTTGCGAGTCGCTCGCTCGTGGTACCGAAGTAGATCCGCACGTTGCCGGACTTCGAGACGGTCACCGAGCCGTCGGTCGCCCAGAGATGCCGGAAGAATAGGGCGACTTGGGCCTTTGGTAGCGAAAATATCGATTCAGGCACAAACTTCTCATGACTGCGCAGACCAAACAAGCCAAGGGAGTCGAGCCACTCAGCTACTGGGTTGCGACGGCCGCGTGCCAGCCGGAAGGGGGCTGGCAATCGAAGCGACGTACATCGGGCTCGCTCGTGGTAGTCGCGAACCGCCGTGATCCCGAAATGCGCCGCAGCCATAGTGACTGCTGCCAGGTTTTCCTCGTCGACGCTCGCGTAGCGAATTGGCTGGCGCTTCACGAACGATCCGTCGCCGATGAGGTGGGCGAGCATGACAATCTCATGTTCTGGCATCGAGCGCTCATGAAGCGGGCCTGGCACAGTACGTGGAATCGCCACTCGCGAGCCAACAGTCAGCTCGCCGAGCGACTGCCAGCCGCGGAACGTGAGGAACGGATGGTTCGCGGTGGCCTGCAGCTCACGTCCGGACGCGAGCCGAACGCGGCAGACTTCCTTCACACCGCTGGAGAATGCGTGAGTCAGGGTGCGAGGCACGAGCTTCAGGCGCTCATCAACCGACCACACAGGGATGTCTCGCTCGCCTGATGCCATCAGCTCGTCGAATGTAACCTCCGCCCCGGTGTCGGCCCGGAGAATCCGAGTGTCACCAGTAAGGCAGCCGGATTCGCGCAGGTCAGAGAGCATTGGCTTCTTGTCTTGGCGCTGCTCGGGGCCGCGGTTGAGCTGGGAGAGCGCCACCACGGGCACGTCCAGCTCCTTGGCGAGCAGCTTCAGCGACCGGGACATCTCCGACACCTCCTGCTGCCGGTTCTCCACCCGCCGGGGGGAGGACATCAGCTGCAGGTAGTCGATGATGACGAGCTTCAGGTCGTGGCGCTGCTTGAGCCGACGGCACTTGGCGCGGATCTCCATCAGCGACATGTTGGGCGAGTCGTCGATGAAGAGCGGGGCGTCGGCGACCTCGCTCATCCGCCGGGCCAGCCGCGCCCAGTCGTCGTCGCTCATCTGGCCGGTGCGCATGACGTGCATGGGCACTCGCGCCTCGGCGGCCAGCAGCCGCATCGTGATCTCGTTGCGCCCCATCTCAAGGCTGAACATCACCGAGGGCAGCTGGTGCCTGATCGACGCCGAGCGCGCGAAGTCGAGAGCCAACGCCGAGTTGTGCGTCGGGATCATGGCGCGGCCCGCCAGGTACAGGTGGTCTTTGCTGTCTACCTGCACGCAGCGGACGGGAACGGACGGCACCGGCCTGACCGCGACCACGTACCGCCAGGGCAGGGTGTCAGTGAACCGGATGACGTGCCCCGCCGCGGGCTTGGCGGCCACGGTGGACTGGAAGCCGAGGCTGTGGAGAAGCTCGCGGACATCCGCCGCGAGCGCCTCGCCTGGCACGGTGATCCGCGCCGGGCCCGTTACCCGCGCCACGCCAAGAAGCCCGGCGAGCAACTCGCGGCGCTGGGCGGAGCTAGCCCGCAGGTACTCAGGCGGGATGCGCCCGGCCGACGGACCCGCCGACCCGCCATCCGACCCCGACCGCGCCCCCGACGGTCCGAACGCACCGTTGCTCCGCCCCGCCGCCCCCGCCAGCGCCCGCCCGGCCAGCGCGGAGCCGAGCGCGTACGGAGTGACCGGCAGGTCAGCCTCGGGTAGCTCGAGGCGCCGTGGCATCGCCACCGCGTACCGGGACCGGGTGCCAAGGGCCCGGCAGGACAAGGCCCTGGCCATTTCTCCGGTGGTCACTATCTGCGGCGGCGTGAAACCGGCCGCGTGCGAGGTCCAGGTCAGCCACTGATGGCCATCGTCGGCGACGATCACCTCGCCGTCGGAGAACTCCACCTGGTAGCACGGGCGCCCGTGCATGACCTCGGTCGCGGCGATCACCCGGGTTGGTGTCCCGTCCGCGCCGAGCAGCAGGTCACCGGGCCGCACCGCGCCCATCGCGGTCCATCCGGTGGGGGTGGCGAGCGGCGTGTCGAGAGCGAGTGCCTTGCCGACCGCGGGACGGGCAGCGATCACGACCATCTGGCCGGCGTGCAGGCCGTTGGTGAGCGCGTCCAAGTCGGCGAACCCGGTGGGGACGCCGGTAATGCCGCCGCCGTGGGCGCCGATCGCCTCGATCTCCTCCAGTGCCCCCGGCATGATCTCCGATAGCGAGTGATAGTCCTCGGTGATCCGCCGGTCCGTCACCCCGTACACCTCGGCCTGGGCACGGTCGACCAGCTCGTCCGCGTCCGCGTCGCCGGTGTAGCCAAGCTGGACGATGCGCGTCCCGGCCTCCACGAGCCGGCGCAGGATCGCGCGTTCTCTGACGATCCTGGCGTAGTAGCCGGCGTTGGCGGCCGTCGGTACGGACGCGATCAGCGTGTGCAGGTAGGGCGCGCCGCCGATCCTGGTTAGCTCACCGCGCCTGGTCAGCTCGTTGGCCACCATGATCGGGTCGGCCGGCTCGCCGCGGGCGTAAAGGTCGAGGATCGCCTCATGCACGAGCTGATGCGCGGGCCGGTAGTGGTCGCCGGGCCTGATGACCTCGATCACGTCCGATATCGCGTCCTTGGACAGCAGCATTCCGCCGAGGACACACTGTTCCGCCGCGACATCGTGCGGCGGCATCCGCTCGAATTCCTCGCCGCGCTGCGCCACCTCGGCCACGCTCAACGGACGCCACCTCCCCCAGACGTAACGGGCACGCCCCAGTTCAGACACCGTCATATCGAGGGGCTATGACATTCTGCCGGCACTCGGCGCCGCCCGCCACAGCACCCTGTGGATAACTTGTTGAGAAGCCGTCGGCTAACTTGTGCACGGCCGGTGGAAATCGCTGTGTATCACAGTCGCCCCGGCGCCCGGAAAGGGGCGTTTACCTGCGGATACAGCATCCACCGGCTGTGCAGGAGAAAAACCCGGCGAGATTTCTGCCCGAGTTATCCACAATAAAAATCCACAGGCGCGACTCGCTTGCCTGTGGAAAAGTGTTGCGGTACGCGTCGGGCTTGGCTCTTTTCCCGTATACAGAACGAATGGTGCTGACCGCGGACCGTCCGCCTCAACCCCATGGCGAGCAGACCGGCGGAGTGCCTGCGCCCGGCTCGCCGACTCGGCTATCCTTCGCGTGTGTGTTCGATCAGGGGGGATGCGGTCGATCGGATCGCCGAGGCGATTGACCAGCTAGCAAGCGATACGCGGGGACAATCTAGCGGGCCTGAACTAGCCAGCCGGGTGGCGGAGCTGTGGCTGATGGTCAGCGCTCTCGACCCCGAGCTCGCCAGGCGAAGCCAGCATTACACGACGCCGCCGACGGCACGCCTCGCGGATGAGGACATGCCGCCGACCGGGTGCGCGTAGCTAACAGCCCGCCTGTGGAGAGGGCTGTGGAAAGGAAGCCGGGAGGCTGTGGATCAGCCTGCCGCGATCTCGATGGTGAGGGCGGCGTTCACGTCGGGGTGCAGGCGGACCTGGACGCGGTGCGCCCCGGTCGACTTGATCGGGTCGGGAACCGCGATCTTGCGCCTGTCGATTTCCGGACCGCCGGCCGCGCGGACCGCAGCCGCGATGTCGGACGGCCCCACCGAGCCGAACAGCCGGCCGTTCGCCCCCGCCCGGCGGGTCAGCCGTACGGTCAGCTTCTCTAGCTGCCCGCCGACGGACCGGGCGTCCTCGACGGTGCGGATCTCGCGGGCCGCCCGGGCTCGCTTGATCAGCTCGACTTGCTTTTCCGCGCCGCGCGTCCACTTCATCGCGAACCCGCGCGGGAGCAGGTAGTTGCGCCCGTAGCCCGCGGCTACGTCCACCACGTCACCTGGCGCTCCGAGGCCGCTTACCTCCTGGGTAAGGATCAGCTTCATTGGCGTACGAGACATCGCTTCGTCCTCCCCTGCCCTAACGTGCCGTGCTCGTGTAGGGGAGCAGAGCCATCTCCCTGGCGTTCTTGATCGCGGTCGCGACGTCGCGCTGGTGCCGCGTGCAGTTCCCCGTCACCCGGCGGGCGCGGATCTTGCCACGGTCGGAGATGTACTTGCGAAGCAGGCCCGTGTCCTTGTAATCCACGTAGCTGATCTTGTCGTGGCAGAACGCGCAAACCTTCTTCTTCGGCTTGCGTAGTGGTGGCTTGGCCATCATGGTGCTCCTTAGCAGAGCCCCGCATTACTGCAGGGATGGTCGGTTTCTGTTTTTCCTGGTATGGCCCCGGAGGGTCACCCCTCCGGGCTAGACCGGGGGGGTGGACCGCCCAAATCTAGACCGGGGGCCTTTGGGGGGTGGACCCCCCCAAATCTAAAACGGTGGCTCGTCGGAGTAGCCAGCGCCCGAGTCAGGGGCCCCCGGGCCGGCCTCCGCCCGGTTGCCGCCGCCGGACGCGGCGGCTGCCTGCCCGCTGAATCCCGAGCCGCCCTGGCCACCGCCGCTGCGGTTGGCCCGGTTGACCTTCGCGGACGCGTTCTTCAACGACGGGCCGACATCGTCGACCTCGACTTCGAAGACCGTCCGCTTCTCGCCTTCCTTGGTCTCGTAGCTCCGCTGCTTCAGCCGACCCGAGACGATGACCCGCATGCCGCGCTGCAGGGACTCCGCCACGTTCTCCGCGGCCTGCCGCCAGACGTTGCAGGTGAGGAAGAGGCTGTCGCCGTCCTTCCACTCCCCGCTGGCGTTGTCGCGGAACCGCGGTGTCGAGGCGATGCGGAACGTGGCCACGGGCTGTCCCGCCGGGGTAAACCGGAGTTCCGGATCGGCGACGAGGTTGCCGACGACCGTGATCTGGGTGTCTCCTGCCGCCATTGTGCTACTCCCAGTGGCTAACGAGATTGTCGTTGTGGTCAGCGGTGCTCGGGCCGCAGCACCTTGGTGCGCAGCACGGCCTCGTTGAGGTTCAGCTGCCGGTCCAGTTCCTGGACGGTAGCCGGCTCCGCGGTCAGGTCGACGACGGCGTAGATGCCTTCCGGCTTCTTGTCGATCGGGTACGACAGTCGCCGCTTACCCCAGATATCGAGCTTGCCGACTGTGCCGCCGCCGCCGGTCACGACCTTGAGGAACCCCTCGAGCGACGGCTGGACCGTGCGCTCCTCGAGGTTCGGGTCGAGGATGATCATGATTTCGTAATGGCGCATGCGCGTCCCCTGCCTCCTCTGGACTGACGCGGTCACGGTCTTTCCGTGACAGGAGGTTGCGGATTGCGCGGATAGACCGTCGCTTTGGTCCGCAGCGTCCAACATTACCAAGGGTTCAGAGCACCCGCGCCCAATCCGGGACCTCCGTGATTCTGGGCCCCGGTTACGGGAACACTCCCATACACGAAAGACCCTTGGCCGAACTCCCCACCACGCACATTCTGACGCCAACCCCTGGGAGACAGAAGTGGCAGGAACCATCAGGACCGGCGGGCACCACCTTCCGCATGTATCGCTGAACTCAGACGGGGAGCCACATCCCCTGGTGAACGGGCTTACTGTCTTCACGCTGGCCGTCGGCCTCGCGTCGTTCGTCCTCGGCCTGATTATCAGGAACGTGTCAGGCGCCTCCGGGCTCGGCTGGGCGGTGGCGAGCGCGGCCACTGGGCTGACCGCCCTGCTGGTGGGGCTGTACACGCAGATGATCTCGGCGACCCGCGAGCAGCGCGTGCTGATCGTGACGGGAATCATCGCGGGTTTCGTCGGTCTGGCCCTCGGTCTCGCCCACGGCGGCTTTTCCGGCTAACTTCCGAGGGTCCGCCACCCCACTAGACTCGGGCCATGGTGCGCATCGGAGGGCATTTCCACACCGACGACCCGCTGGCCGAGGCGGTGGCGTGCGACGCGCGGACCGCGCAGTTCTTCCTTGGCGATCCGCAGGGCTGGAAGGGGCCGGTGATCCCAGGCGGCGACCCGGGCGCCGTCCGAGACGCGTACGCCATGGCCGACGTGGACGTCTACATCCACGCGCCGTACGTGATCAACGTGGCGAGCACCAACAACCGGATCCGCATCCCGTCGAGGAAGCTGCTCGACGGCCAGCTCAAGGCGGCCGCGTCGATCGGTGCGAAGGCGCTAATCGTGCACGGCGGGCACGTTACGTCCGGTGTTGACCCGGCCGAGGGCCTAGAGAACTGGCGAAAGGCGATCGAGCGGATAGCGCGTCCGCTGCCGATGTTCATCGAGAACACCGCGGGCGGGACCGGCGCCATGGCCAGGTCACTTGACGCCATCGCGCGGCTGTGGGAGGCGGTGACCGGAGCCGCGCCGGAAGGCGGCGAGATCGGATTCTGCCTGGACACCTGTCATGCCAACTCGGCCGGCATCGACCTGGGCGACGTCGTCGACCGGGTCAAGGCGATCACGGGCCGGATCGACCTGGTGCACTGCAACAATTCCCGTGACGAGTTCGCCTCGGGCGCCGACAGGCACGCGAACTTCGACTCGGGCACGATCGACCCCGCCGTCCTACTCGACGTGGTACGCGCGGCCGGTGCTCCGGTCATCTGCGAGACGCCCGAGGCTGGGCTGCCGGCCGACATCGGCTGGCTACGGGATAAGCTCTCTGACAACTGAGCGGGACGCCGCGCGCCTCGCTCCCAGCTGAGAACGATCCGGTCCAGGGCGCCGTCCAGCACACCGCCCGCCGGATCATCCTGCCCGGAAAGGCGCACCAAGTCCCGTTCCGGGCGCAGGATATCGGTCACCACGACCGCGGCGAGCAGGCCCACGGCGAAGAATCTGGCCAGCAAGATCCCGAAGTACCAGCCGGTGCTCACCTCGGTGCCAGGGGCGTTGTACATATACGAGAAGTAGAACCAGATGCCGAAGAAGTAGGCCACCTCGGTGAGCTGCCAGAGGATGTATTGCCAGAGCCGGGGCCGGGCGAGCACCGCGAACGGGACGAGCCAGATCACGTACTGCGGCGACCAGACCTTGTTCAGCATCAGGAAGGACGCGAGCAGCAGGAAGCACACCTGCGGCAGCCGCGGCCTGCGCGGGGCGGCGAGCGTGAGGACGGCGATCGCGACGAAGGCCAGCGCGAAGCACCCCGACGTGACCAGGTTCAGCTGGCCGATGGAGGAATTGCCCACCACCGGCAGGCTGAAGTGCTCGAACATGTACCAGACAGATCCCCAGTCGGCGCCGCGGGACCGGCTGAACGCGTAGAACCGGCCCCACCCCGCCGTCGCGACAATCGCGATCGGCAGGTTGACTACGAGCCAGGCGATCACCCCGGCGGCCAGC
>Ga0210395_10005147_pt1 | contig 10014 bp, 8 predicted proteins | sample IncBWH4OmetaG_FD_150861 | JGI IMG/M metagenome (GOLD analysis project Ga0210395, IMG submission 150861) | Forest soil microbial communities from Barre Woods Harvard Forest LTER site, Petersham, Massachusetts, United States - Inc-BW-H-4-O ...
CCGTCGATCGGTGCGCCAGAAGCGATGCGCCAAAGCGTACGGATCGTGGATCGCATGGCACCTGCATCGGCCTATGAAGTGCTGCACCGGTTCGGTCGCGGCTCTGACGGATCGGAGCCGGAGGCGGGCTTAATCAACGTCAACGGCACGCTGTACGGGACGACCAGTCTTGGAGGATCGAGTCACGAGGGAACCGTCTTCAGCATTACGACGACTGGCAAAGAGAAGGTACTGCACAGTTTCGGTGGTCGCTCCCAGGACGGAACAGAGCCGGCGGCCGCACTGATCGATGTGAACGGCACGCTCTACGGTACCACCAGCTACGGCGGTATGAACGATGACGGAACAGTTTTTAGCATTATGACGACGGGCACGGAGAAGGTGCTGTACAGTTTCGGCGGCGCTTCCAAGGACGGGAAATACCCAGCGGCCGGATTGATCGACGTGAACGGCATGCTGTACGGCATGACGGGTTCCGGCGGCTCGGGATGCACTAAAAGCAGTGGCAGCGGCTGCGGAACCGTGTTTAGCATTACGACGCGCGGCGCGGAGAAGGTGTTGTACAGGTTCCGTGCCGGTTCCGACGGATACTGGCCCAAGGCGCGCTTGGTCAGCGTAAAGGGCACGCTGTACGGTACGACCACCTACGGCGGTGGCGGATGCGGTAGGGTTGGTTGCGGAACGGTCTTTAGCGTGACGAGGACGGGCACGGAACAGGTGCTGCACAGTTTCCGTGGCGGCTCCGCCGACGGAGTGAAACCGTTAGCAGGATTGGTCGACGTGGATGGCACGCTGTACGGCACGACCTTTTCCGGCGGAGCGAACGGTTACGGAACCGTCATCAGCGTTACGACGACGGGCAGGGAGAAGCTGCTGTACAGCTTCGGTAGCGGTTCAGAGGACGGGGAATACCCGGAGGCCGGATTGATCAACGTGAATGGCACGCTGTATGGCACAACCGCTTACGGCGGCACGAGTGGTGATTATGGAACCGTTTTAAGCGTGACGACGACGGGCACGGAAAAGGTGTTGTACAGCTTCGGTGGCGGCGACGGCGCGTACCCGCTAGCGGGCTTGATCAATGTAAATGGCACGCTGTACGGCACGACATATACCGGCGGCAGCTTCTCGTGCTTCCACCATCTTGGCTGTGGAACGGTTTTCGCGTTAACCCCGTAGTTGCGGCCCGAACCAGGCTCGAACGCTGTCGATACACGGCTTTAGGTACTTGCGCCCGCGCGCCGCGCGCGATCGCGCAAACTGAGGCGACCGCAACGCACGCCAAGAGCGCCGATTCGTGACCTTCAAAATCGTCTCAACTCTCGTAGCGAGCTTACCGGCTCTGGTGCTTGGCTTTTGGTGGATCGTATCGCCTCGGTCGTACATGCGATTGATGCTGAGGCACCGACTCAAATACTACTTCATACCCTGGCCGTCACCAAAAGAGGCCGAGTCACGTTCGTGGCGCAGCGGCCTACGCATTCTAGGCGTCGCTATCCTCGCCTTTGTCTCGCTGTACTATTATGCGGCTTACTATAACTTATCTCGTCGCTGAGAATCGCGCTCTGACTATCAGCAGCGCCTCTGTCCCTCAGTCACGGCTTCGCGACTGCGAGGCCGTTGCGCATTGCGGTTTTGCATCACTGTTCCGGATGCATAACGTCCGGTCGCCTCATGGTGGGGGCGGGAGCGAGTGGCAAGCGGTCGTTCTTGGCATCCAGCGGGCGAGCAACAATGCGGTAGTCGAAGGCCAGGCTCGAACGCCCACGTTCCGTTTCGCGGACCTGGAACGCCGACGGGGTCTTGATGCTGACGTAGAGGCCGTGCGTATCTCCCAGAGGCGTGAGGAAAACGTAGTACGTGCTGTTGCGATCCATGATGGAGGCAAAGTCGGCAGGGATGGCTAAGTTGGCGACGCCGCCGAACATCCGCGCGGTTCCGACGTCTTCGATCGTTGCTGTGGCCGACTCCGATGCGTACGTGAGCACATGTTGTCCGCTGCTGGCGTGATGCCGCACCCGCAGGGCGGTGCCCCCCTTAATCGTTCCCGAGCACGTCAGATTGGCATGGGGATCGATCCCGCATTCCTTGAGGGTGCTAGAGTTATATGCAGTAAAAATGTAGGTGCTCGCGTTGGTGCCTAGCGCGTAGAGTGCTGGGTAAACTTCGCCGCCGCCGATTCCGTTGGACTCGGCAAGGACGCCATCGCCCTCGCCGCTCCCGCCGCTGTAGTAACCGTAGACACCGGATTGTCCTGCGCTACTAGTCCTGCCCTCGACGCCCCCGACCTCGGTGCCCACTTCGCCTATGGTGACGCCATACACACCAGGGCCATTTGAAGAGCGGCCATAAACGCCGTTGGCTGAGCCCCCGGTCCCGGTGCTGATGCCCGAGGTACCGGAGTTGCCGTTGGTCGAGCTCGTGACCCCGTGAACGCCGTCGCCGATTGCGCCCATGCCGTAGACGCCCCACGTGCTGCCGCCGGTGGAGTTGCCTTCTACGCACGCCTTGCCGCTGCTGCAACTGTAGGTTTTGCTTTTATCTGGGTCTGCGTGCTCAGCTCGCACGATGCTGAAGGTGGAGAATGCGACGGCGATGCCGACGGCAATCGCGCCCACGACAGCGGTTTGATTCCGATCATTAGTTTGATTCCGATCATTAGACTGAGACATTCGTTTTGCTCCTCTCGGGCTTCCGTTTCGTGAAGAAGTCTCTGCCAGGGCCCGGCAGACTCTCATCGTACATCACGAGCGCCACGCTGCGCCTCGGTAAGAGTTAGGCCCCTAAAATTGTGCGCCCCCGCCCGGCCGCGAGCTTAGGCCGCCCCACTGCGAGCGCGCTCTTAAAGAGCAAGGCCTACGAGTGGCGGGCTCAGTTCGGTCTTCGCGCCACTGAGCGTCCGAATCGGTTCGGCGTCGCCGCTTGCGCCCGCCGCATAAACCGTGAGGGCATCGTAGTTTGAGACGTAAATACGAGCCCTCGAATCCACAGCGACGCCGACGGGAACGTTCAGCTCCGTTTTCGCGCCGCCGAGCGTTCGAATCGGTGCGACGTTGCCGGTCGTCCCGGCAGCATAAACCGTTACCGTAGAATCGCGATAGTTCGCGACGTAGATGTTTGCGCTGCTGTCAAGCGCGATCCCAAGAGGTTCGCGCAACTTCGTTTTCGAGCCGCTGATGCTCTGAATCGGCGGAACGTTGCCGTTCGCGCCCGGTGCATAGACGGTTACGCTCTTGTCGTTGGCGACGTAGATGTTGCCGTTGGTATCGAGAGCGACGCCGCCCGGACCGTTCAACTGCGTTTGCGAACCGCCAATCGTCCGAATCGGTGGGGCGTTGCCGCTCGCGCCGGCGGCATAGACGGTAATGGTAGAGTCGTGGAAGTTTGCGACATAGACGTTGCCGTAGGTATCGAGCGCGATGCCTGCCGGTACCTCTAGCTTCGTCTCCGCGCCGCTGATCGTCCAGATGGGTGTGACATTGCCGGTTGCGCCCGCGGCGTAAACCGTCACGCTCCCTTCACCAGCCTCATTCGTTACGTAGATGTTGGCGCTGGCATCTGTAACGATGCCCCAAGGCAGGTTCAGCCCCGTGTTCTTGCCGGCGATATCCTGCACCGGCTTGACATCGCCGCGCGCGCTTGCACGATAAACGGCTACCCCGTCCTTGCCTCCGTCAACGACGTAGAGGCAGCGGCATGACGTCGGAAGGGCCTGCGGCATTGACCCGAACGCGCTCACTCCAAAGGCGTTACACGCCACGAGCATCGGCGCGGCTACGCAAAACCTCAATGCGCCGCGGATAGCCACTAGCGCTTTCACAACTGACTGTCGAGACGTGCTAGGCGGATATTCGAAGTGAAACCGCGAGCCATCCGCGTGGGTACGCTGCATGGACGAGTGGTTCGTGATTAGTCTTTTCGGACCCAGCAAAATCGTGCGCAGCCGCAGGGCGGCCCGTGTCCTCATGCAAGCACTTCGCCTCCTCGCGCTGGCTAGCGTCCTTGGAATCGCCGTTATGCCGGCAGCTTTCGTCGCTACCGGGGGCGCCGCGATGGCACAGTCAAAATCGCCCACCAAACAGCAGTTAGAGACCGCGGTCAAAGCCGCAAACCAACGATCGGCCAACTCCGCCAGCTAAGGCGGCTCGAGCCGAACGTCAACAATATGACCGCCGCGCAACTAAAACAATCGCTCAGCCAAATTTTCTCGCCTGAACAACTCGGTGCAATTCGCCATTCCCTCGCGGCGCAAGGCGTGTCGTTGCCGAGCCATTAGCCAAGCCGCTCGTTGGCACTAACCAGAGAACAACGTAACCTTGATGCCTTCCTGCATAAGCTGCTTTTGGATGTGTTCGAACCGTTCGTACGAAGAGATGGTAACCGGCCCAGTATAGCCCAAACTCTGCAACTTACGTGGCGGATATTGAAGGTAGGTCTTACCGAGCTTTTCGAGGCTCTCCGACATAACCGGTCCAAGCCACGTACGTTCTGTAAAATTATTCATGAACAGATCGTATCGCTCTTGCGGATCTTGCCAGAGATCAAAAATCTGCGGCACCGTGGCTATGTACTTTTCGGCTCCCTTCCATCCAAGATTGCTATCGACTGCCAAGCCTCCCGTCTGGGCACCATTGTCGCCCCGAAGATTGAATACCATCTTGTAGTTTCCGATGCGTACCGCTCCCGGCAGCAACTCGTCCTCTGTGAAGTAAAACCACTCGTTACGCGGGCAAGCCCCGGTCCCGAAAAACACCGGCGACATATCGTAGCTATCGAAGATCATTGGTTGGCCGGCCCGATCCTTATCGGGCAATGGCACATTGGCAAGTGCCGCAAACGTAGCCATGAGATCGAGACCGCCAACGATATCATGGTTCTTGGAGTTAGCGGCGATCTTCCCCGGCCACCATGCGATTGCTGGCACGCGGGCGCCGCCTTCACGCACGGTACCCTTCGTGCCCCGGAACGGCGTGTACCCGGCGTCGGGATACACGTCTTGCCACGCGCCATTATCGGTGGTCCAAAAAACGAGCGTGTTATTCTCCGTATCTAACCGCCGGATTTGGTCCATCAGCCGGCCGACCCGTGCGTCCAGCTCGACGAGCGAGTCGGCGTACTTACTCTTCGACGTAGACTTGCCGATATAGTCCGGGTGTGGAAGATTTGGCTGATGCACCTTCATGAAATTAATGTGCGCAAAAAACGGTTGATCGGTTTTATAAGCACTGTCGAGGAAATCGGCCGCGGCCTTCTCAACGTAGCCGTCGAAAAACGGAATCCCGACGACACCCTTGTCCGGCGTGTCGACGTATTGTCCGTTGATTTTGAAGTCCTCGTGCGCCTTCTCGCCGGCTTTGCCGGAGAGCGATCCTTTAGTGACGCGTTGATACATCGCGCGTAAGGTCGGATCCATGTCCGGAAACCATGTGGGATCGGCATACGTGTAGGCGTTGAGATGGTAAAGGCCGACGTATTTCATCTCATCATACCCGTGCGCGTTGGGCAATGCGTCGTCATCTTCGCCTAAATGCCACTTACCAGTGAAGAACGTCGAATAATCTGCCTGCTTCAGCACGGATCCCAGCGTCCATTCGGCCGATGGTAGTCCTCCGCCCTGGCCTTGGAACGCCACGGCCGTCATCCCGCTGCGGTTCGGAATACGTCCAGTTAGGATCGCCGCTCTGCCAGGAGTGCAACTCGGCTGACCGTAGCAATGGAACAATGTCATGCCCTCGTTAGCTAGACGGTCGAAACCGGGTGTGGGCATACCCCGACCCACACCTCCGCCATACGCTCCGAGGTCTCCATAACCCGTATCGTCGGAGACGATGAGTACGATATTGGGTCTCTTGGCTTGTGTGGCCATCCCTTAACGTCCTTTCGTTGAAATCAGTTACTTTGGAGCTGAAGGAAAGATCGTGTTCCAATCTCGTTTCATATCCACCACGACCCAGCCCCTCGATTTCGCTTCATCGAGTGCCTTGTTGAGCATACCGAAGGGCGAATGAGCGTCGTAGGCGTATTCGCGATCCGAATCAGTGTGGTGCACGATCAACACTAGTCGGGCGCCCGTACCAGCCGCGGTCCATTGCAGCATCTCCAGGTCACCGTCGGAGTTGCCGAAGGCGGCGATCGGCTGCTGTCCGATGTACTCGTGGATTCCCACCGGCTTGCCGATCCCGTCATCGACGAGGTTGATCTCCGGGGTACGGATCAAAACCGGTTGGTCACCGCGCATTTCAAACTTTGTTTTCAACGAACTGCCGACAACGCGTCGCACTGGAATGCCATACACGCGTTCTGACCACGGCCGTACGAACTCGACGCCGCCGCCGGTAACGATGTAAACTTCAAAATCGTTCGCCCGTAGGTATTTGATCAGGTCCAACATCGGCTGATAGACACATTCGGTGTACGGGCGGTTGAAGCGTGGGTGACGAGCCGTTTCAATCCAATCCTTGGCCGTTTTTGCAAACTCCTCGGTTGACATTCCGCACTGGGTCGCCGCGAGAAGCTGCATCAGACCCGGCACGCCAGCCGCCGCCAGCCGCGCAAGATCGTTCTCCAAGACGAACTTAAAGGGCTCTGTCGTCTTCCACTCCGGATGCTGGGGAGCCAGCTTCCTGACGTCATCGAGCAGAAATGCAAGCTGCGTATACATCGGTTGCTCGACCCACAGCGTTCCATCGTTATCAAAAACCGCGACGCGATCGGGCACCGCCACGTACTCCGGGTTTCCTTCAGTCGTTACGCGCCTAACAAAATCGACGATCGCCCGCTTCGAGGCGCCATCGTTCCAGGAGGGAAGCGAATCAGGCATGAAACGTCAGCGTCTTAAGATTCTTGCGAGCCGTGCCGAAGTCGCCGAGCTGATAGACCGAAGCGCCTGCGGCATTGAACGTGAACGCTTCGAAGGGTACGGCAAGCATGTCGTCCAGGTAGTTTTTCAGTCCGACGCCGATCGTGACGTGCGGCATGAAGTTCTTCCCCGAGTGCTCTGGGACGAACTTGCCGATGTAGTCGATCAGCGCCGGTACGTCATGCAGCGCCGGCTCCGAGGGCAGTCTAAAAAACGCGTCCGCCGTCGCGGTAGCGAGCGAAAACGGACCCACCGCGTCGATAAGTTTTTGTTGAAGCCTCAGCAGGTCATCCGTGACTTCGACGACGATGCCGGCGAGTCCAATCGGACCCGCGGGGATATAGTAGTACTTGTACGCCGTGAGCGTCCATTCGCGCGGGTTTTCCGCGGTCACGGCGTCGGCGACCGCCGTATAAACTTTTTCAAGGTCGGCTTCGCGGACGAAGCGTTGCAACATCGATATGTGCGCGTGATGCGTGTCGTCGAGAGCGTAACCCTGCGGAAAGTTTTCGAGCAGTTTCGCGTTATCGGCTAACGAGCGCCTCACCATAGTTTCGCCCGGCTCGACCGCGACGTCGATCGCCACCAGCGTATCGGTCATGGAGTAAAGCTCCAGGTTCCTAGTTCCTTGCGCGCAGTACCGAAGTTCCCGAGCTGATAGACGGATATAGCGACCGGCGAAAAAGTAAACGCGGAAAACGGTTCGGCTTCCAGACGTTTCACGAACGCTTCGGAAGCAACGCCGCAGGTGACGTGCGCGATGTAATTCTTCCCAGTCGATTTCGGAACGAACGCCGTTACGTACGCAATCGTCGACGCGTTGATGTCCGGTTCGGCGGCGGTCGTCGCAAACGCAGCGGCGGTTCCGGTCTCGACCGTATACGGCGCGATCGCTTTGATGAGCCGTTGCTGTGCCTCTAGGACGTTCTGCGGCGGCTTTGCGAGGATAACTGTGAGAGCCAGCCCGCTCCAGACTACATTGTCAATTTTGAAAGCTTCGAACTTCCAGGCGGCCATGTCGTATTCCGTTTTGATCTTCTGGACCGCCGCGTAGACTTTCGACAGATCCGCGGTGCGGACGTATCGTTGCAACATCGAAACGTGCGGGCGATGCGTTGCATCTAACGAGTAACCTTTTGGGAAGTTCCCCCGCAAGCGCGCGTTCAGGGCTGAGGCGTGCTGCAGCATGGTTGCATCCGGCTCCAGCGCTATGTCGATCGCCGTAACGGCCGATCGCGCTCCATTGGCTGCTTGAGCATATACGGTTTCCGTTCCGAGACCGAAGACTATCAGAGCAACCACCATGAGATATTTGAGCATTGACTGTCTCCTAGGAATGAAAGATGTAGCTCCAGGACTTGACGGTGGGGGCTAAGGGTCTGGATCGAGATTTCCGATGTACGCGGCGACTTTGATTTTTCCCGCAAAGTGGGCCCCTTCGTTTACAAAGGCCTTGACCACGGACCGGCTGACCTTCGCTTCCCGTGCGACCCTGGAAATGCCGGCGGCACGAACTCGCCTGCGCAAGCGCGTCGTGCGTTTTGCGCGAATCGCGGAAAATCACCGGATCAGTTTCGGCCATGTGCTCGATCGAGGCGACGTGCACCGGTCGCGGGATCGTCTTCAGTCACTTAGAACCCTTAGTGCGGTTGCAATCGGGGCATCGGCTATTGGCGCGCTATCAATAGCACGCGTCGCGATACGCCACGGAAGAGTCGCCATCGCCGCTGGCCGCTCGAGGGTCGGCTCGGGAGGTCTGAGCGAATCGCGAAGCCGCAGACCGCCGAACAACTATCAAATGTCGTGGTGAATCACGAATTGATTAACCTCCTGATAAGAGTTAATGAGCCCTGGAATGGTTCGGTAACGCTTAATGAACCGAAAGCCGAGTTTCGATAGAGCACGGTTAGGGGCTGGATTTTCAGCGTAAGGCTCGCAGTACAGACTCTTCAACGCGAACTTTCGTATAAAGGCTGTTGCCGATTTTCGGAGGAATTCAGTGCCTATGCCGACTTTGCGATGCTCTGGCGCCCAAATATGGAGGTGCACGTAGGCCTCCTCTCCGTACTTGATCTTATTAATGTTTGAGTGCCCTATGGGGAGCCCGTTATAAAGCCAACTCAAGAAATAGGTCTGCTTTTCGCAATCCGACCGCTCCAGGTCTGGCAATAATCGATCAAGCCAATCCCTCCGAGCGGGCAGTTTCCTGGGATCAACTCCCATACTAATGAGAAACTTCTCGTCGGCTTCGAGAAAATAATCAATCATGCGCTCATAGTCTGCTTTGCAGCTGAACGGCTTAACAGCGGCGCGGTACATCACCAATCGGCCTTAGAGGCTGAGCGCGAACGCAGTTCCCCCGTTGTGATGCCCACCGGACGTCGTCGTGCCGTAAAGTTTCTGCGCTGAATGGACCAGCGGCGCGACGGGCTCGGCGCCGTCACTCGAGTACGTTTCGCACGCGAAACGATGCACGATTTTCTCGGTGCCGGTTGTGGTGAGTTCGAAGATTGTACCGGTGTCGAGTCCACTGGGCGCGTCGCATTGCGCGCCACCATCGGGCGTAACGCCGTACAACGCGCCGTTGACCTCGGTGAGCTGCGACGTGGGATATGCGCCGTCGGGTATACCTTTGAACCTGTAGAGTACGCGTTCTGCGCCGGCAGCAGTGGCTTTGAAGATCGTCCCGCAACCGTAACCGGAACACGCCGCGCCGCCCGCAGTCGTCGTGCCGAAGAGTGCGCCCCCGGCGCTTGCCAGTCCGGCCCGAGGATTCGCGCCATCTTTGCCGCCTTTGAAACGATAGAGCACGTCTTCGCTTCCGGACGTGGCCACCTCGAAGAGCGTACCGCATCTCGAACGGTCGCACGTTTTATCACCGCCGGAGTATGTCGTGCCAAACAGTTTGCCGTCGAGTGCGAGCAGCGTTCCTTCCGGAGCCGCGCCGTCTTTACCGCCCCTAAATCGGTACACGATGCGTTCCTCCCCGGACATGCTGACCTCAAAGACCGTGCCGCAGCCGGTTCCGATGTACTGTCCGCACGGGTGGCGCGTCCCGCCAACTAAGGTAACGCCGTAGAGTTTTCCGTTCAGCAACGTCAGCCCGGCGAAGGGAAAGTTGCCGTCCGATCCCCCCTCGAAGCTGTGCAGAACAC
>Ga0210395_10005148_pt1 | contig 10014 bp, 7 predicted proteins | sample IncBWH4OmetaG_FD_150861 | JGI IMG/M metagenome (GOLD analysis project Ga0210395, IMG submission 150861) | Forest soil microbial communities from Barre Woods Harvard Forest LTER site, Petersham, Massachusetts, United States - Inc-BW-H-4-O ...
GCGCGAAGACATTCCGTTCCTGGTGGAGCATTTTGCGGCACAGGTGAGTGCGCAGAATGGATGGAAGTCGATCCCGTTTACGGCCGAGGCGATGGCGGCGCTGCAATCGCATACCTGGCCCGGCAATGTACGGGAGTTGCGAAACATGGTGGAGCGGTTGATGTTGCTGGCTACCGACGGTCAAGTTGATCTTGCGACTGTTGAGATCGCGATGCCTAAAGGTGGAGGCTCGGGCGTTGCTGTCTCTGCTGCGTTTTCGTCGGGAGCTCTGGCTGAACGCGTGGATGCTTTCGAGCGGGAAGTGATCCTGGCGGAATTGAAGCGGAGTCATTCGAACGTTAGTCTGGCGGCTAAGTCGCTGGGGCTGGAGCGGAGCCATCTTTATAAGAAGGCCGAACAGTTGGGGATTGATATGCGGGCAATGCGGCGGGAACAGGGGTTGGGGTCAGAGTAGTTTTCTTTCCACACACACGTCTAGGAGATACCGTTGATCAGAACGGATAGTCGTTGGATAGTCTGGGCTTTCTTCTTTGGCTCATCACTTACATCTATCTTCTTTCCGTCCGGGGCTTTTGCGATTGAGCCGCCTTCACCGCCCACCTATGGGGTCCGCATGGAGCAGGCTTGGATTCCGATGAGAGACGGCGTGCGGCTGGCGGCTACTCTTTACACGCCGGATGGTGCGAAGCCGGGGGAGAAGTTCCCCGCCCTGCTGGAATATCTGCCTTATCGAAAAGATGACGGCACGGCGGCTGGCGATTATCCCAAGCATGCTTATTTTGCGCGGCGCGGGTACGTGAGCGTGCGGGTGGATATTCGCGGATTTGGGGCGAGTGAAGGCGCGCCGCCAGAGCGGGAATATTCGGAACAGGAACAGGTCGATGGCGAGCAGGTGATCGCGTGGCTGGCGCATCAGAGTTGGTCGAATGGGAATGTGGGAATGTTTGGGATTTCGTGGGGAGGTTTTAATTCTCTGCAGATGGCGATGCGTCATGCGCCGGGGCTGAAGGCGATTCTCGCGATCGATGCTACGGCGGAATTGTTTCATGACGATGTGCACTACGTGGATGGCATGGTGCACATCGATGAGTTCGAACTCAACATGGACATGGCGGAGGGATGGACGGGCGCGCCGAATTACACGACTGACGAAAAAGTTTTGGGGCCGCGATTTGAGACGCCGCCGTGGTCGCTGCTTTACTTGAAGCATCAGCATGACGGGCCGTTCTGGCGGGAGCGGGTGCGTCCGCTGAAGGACGTCACGATTCCAAGTTTTCTGATTGGTGGGTTGCTCGATGGATATCGCGACAACGTGACTGACATGCTGATGCAGGCGAGCGGGCCGGTAAAAGCGATTGTGGGGCCGTGGAACCATACGTATCCGAACGAGGCCGAACCCGGTCCGCAGATCGAGTGGCGGAATGAGGCGGTCCGGTGGTTTGATCATTGGCTGAAAGGACGCGACACCGGCGTGGAGCGCGATCCGCGGCTGGTGATTTATATGCAGCACTGGCACGCGCCGGATCCGAGTCTGGAAAACGTGCCGGGAGAGTGGAGGCGAGAGGATGTTTGGCCGCCGAACGACGCGCGGCCATCGACTTTATTTTTTCAGCCGAATCACTTGCTGGCGGAAAATGCCCCGCCGATCGATACGCATCAGCTTAAGTACGTGCCGTCGATTGGCGTGGAGGCTGGATTCTGGTGGGGCGAGTTGTTGAGCGATGTGCGTCCGGTGGACGCTTTCAGTTTGGTTTACGACTCAGCGCCGCTGCAAGAGGACTTGGCTATTCTGGGACGTCCGCATGCTTTGTTGCGGGCCTCGGCTACGGCGCCGCTGGCAGACTGGTTTGCGCGGCTCTCGGATGTGGCGCCGGATGGAACGGTCACGCAAATCACCGGGGCTGGAATCAACGGTGCACAGCGGGATTCAATGAGCGAGCCTCGCGATCTGGAGCCGAACAAGGTTTATCCACTCGACATTGAAATGCATTTGACTTCGTGGGAATTTCCCAAGGGCCATCGCATTCGTGTGGCTATTTCGAATGCGTTGTGGCCAATGATGCTGCCAACGCCTTATTCAATGACGACTTCGTTGGAGCTCGGCGGGAACGACGGCTCGCGCATTGTATTGCCGGTGGTGCCAGAGCACGGGGCTGCCGCGCCTGCGTTTTCTCCGCCTGAACCTTCTGAAGAACGGACCGATCTTAAGAGTGAGGGATTTCCCTGGCCCGGCGAGTGGACTGTCGAGCGCGATGAAGCTCGCCACAAGACTACGGTGCACTGGAAGGGGCAGGAAAGCGGCGAGTATCCCTGGGGGAAAGAAATCGACTACGAAAACCTGACTTACGATGCTGAGGATGCGCATCCGGAGAATTGTTCGGTGCGCGGCGAAGCGGAGACTGTATTTACTTTGAAGGGGCGGACGCTAACCTGGCGTGGACATTTGCTGGTTACGACTGATCAGAAGAATTTCTATTATAAGTACACGCGTGAGTTGTTGAAGGATGGGGCGATGGTTAAGTCAAAGACGTGGCAGGAGACGATTGCCAGGGATCATCAGTGAGGACGAGCTGACCTCAGCGGCTAAAGCCGTCGGCGATCTATGGACTTACGGCGCGACTGAGGTCGAACCCTTCCCGATCCCTCCGGCTTCGGGCTTCTTCGTTGTCCCAACGCTTCTACTGTTTGTAGATCTTGCCGGCTTTCATAACGAACTGAACTGTTTCCATTGTGCGAATATCGGTTAGGGGATCGCCGGTTACGGCGATGATGTCGGCGTATTTTCCTGGCTTGATTGAGCCGAATTCGTTGGAGTGGCCGAGCAGGTCGGCGGCGTTGCTGGTAGCGGCTTGAATGGCCTGCATGGGAGTCATTCCGTACTTGACCATGAATGCGAATTGTTTGCCGCTGGTGCCGTAGGGACAGACTCCGGCGTCGGTGCCGAACGACATTTTTGCTCCGGCGGCGACGGCTTTGCGGAAGTTGTCGCGCTGGATCTGGCCGAGTGCAGCGTCATGCTCAAGAAAATCCTTGGGCATGCTTCCGTTTTTTCCTTCTTCCTGAATGCACTCTTCGTCGTAGATATCCATGTCGAGATAGGTACCATGCTGCTTGGAGAGGGCGATGCCTTCGTCGTCGATCATGGTGGCATGCTCCACCGAGGCCACGCCCGCGCGAATTGCGTTCTTGATGCCCTCGGCTGAATGGGCGTGCGATTCGACGCGAAGGCCGAAATGGCTGGCTTCGTCGACGGCGGCTTGAAGTTCTTCGAGCGTGAATTCCTGCGAATGAGGATTGCTGCCGTGAGCGAGGACGGCGCCGCTGGAAAGAATCTTGATGTGATCCACTCCATCATGTGCGAGTTTGCGAATGACTTGCCGCACTTCCCACGGGCTGTTGGCTTCGCCGTAATGCATGTCCCAGGGCAGCGTGATGTCGGGAGCGAGGCCGGTATCGGCGCCAGCGCCGCCAGTAATTGTGACATAAGCACCGGCGACGTACATGCGGGGCCCGATGATGTCGCCGCGATTGATCGCATCGCGCAGGGCAATATCTCCCAGTGCGCGGTACGTGCCTACATCACGCACAGTGGTGAATCCGGATTCGAGCGTGACCCGCGCGTTAGGCACGGACTCGAGCGCCAGTTCAGCGGCGGTTTTTCTGAATACGCCCATCGGCTCGGAATCGTGTGCGCCGTCGGCGAGATGAGTGTGGCAGTCGATGAGACCTGGAAGGACGATCATCCTAGTGAGGTCGATGATCTTGGCATTGGATGGGATGGTTACGTTGTTGCCTACAGCTTCGATTTTATTGTCGCGGATCAGGATGGTTTGGCCAGCTAGAACTGTGCCGGAGTCCGGATCGATTAGCTTGCCTGCGCGGATGGCGGTGGTTTGAGCGGAGGCAGGGATTAGTAGCGCGCAACACGCGGCGAGAATCGTCAGGCCGCCCAACACGCGAGGAGCGATTCTTTCGCCCCTTCGGGGCTTGGTCATTTGTCCTTCCTTACCCAGAGCTTGCGCCCCCGGGCTGCATTCTTTCGCCACTTCGTGGCTGCCTAAGCTGTGACTAATCGTCGGCGGCGGCAGACCTAGGCTCTAAGCCGCGTTTCAAATCGGCGGCCAAGAGGCGGTGAAATAGTTGTTCTCCGGCTTCGCGACGAACCGAAAGACGCCCGGCGCGATAGGCTCGCGATTTCAGTCCGCGCTGCACGTCTTCGCAGATGCCGAGATCTTCCTCCTGCACGCGGTTGCCTATGTTTACAGACTGCTCATTGTATTCGCGGGCGGCATCGCTGATGTCTCCGAAATAGAAATCGAAGATCACGTGGCAATGATCGACGTCGACGGGGATTACTAGGTTTGTGTCCATGTATCCTTCGTAGCAGTTGATCATTAGGTTGGGATGTTGCCAGAAATACCAGGCTCGGTCGCCTTTGCGTGCGGCTCCGGTGGCGGCATCCGTGTCGGAAGACACCATGGGGCTGGACTGCAGACAGTAACGGTCTTCGTTCTCGATGGTGTACTGCTTGTAATCAAGAACTGAATTCAAACCTTTGTGCAGATGCGGGACGTGGTACCCGCCGTCGAGATAGTTATCGACGAAAACTTTCCAGTTGCAATTGATGTCGTAGGTGCGGCGGTCGAAGTAGTGCAGTTTGTTGATGCCTAGGGGCGCCATGCGGCCGACGAGGCCTCCGAGAAATTCGGTGAGTGGGGCGGCGTGGTTGTCGAGGTTGATGAAGACGAAACACTCCCAGGTTTCGACTCGAATGGGAACGAGTCCGTTTTGCGCGCGATCGAAATTCTCGACACCTTCGAACTCGGGCATGCCTTTGAGCGATCCATCGAGGCCGTAGTTCCAGCCGTGATAGGGACAGTGGAGGAGCGCGGCCTGGCCGCAGGGTTCGGTCACGACCGCGGCGGCATGATGGCGGCAGACATTGTAGAAAGCGCGCAGGGCGCCGTCGTTGCCGCGGACGACGACGACCGGCTCACCGGCGACTCTGGTGCTCACGAACTGGCCGGGCGTTTCCACCTGTTTGGTCCGGCCAACGAGTTGCCAGGTTTTGCTGAATACGCTGAGGCGCTCAAGTTCCGCGATGCGAGGATCGACGTACCAGGCGGCGGGAATGGTTGAGGCCTGCGACAGAGGAGCGCGGTCGTTATAGCTGCCGAGAATTTGCTCGATGGAACTTTGCATCATCTGAATTGTTCTCACTCTGAAGTTCTACACTAATTTGCGCCGAGCCTGGCCGGCTTAGCTAAAGCGCCTTCGGTCTAGCGACCAGTTGGACCGGGGCGACCTTGCGTATCTCACGCTGGCCACGAACCGCAGTCGCAGGCGCAGCGCTAACCGCTCCCTGCAAGAGCGCGAGAAATTGCCGAATACGTGCTTCCTTTTTCTCCGGCATTTCGCCTTGCCGGCGGAAAAGGCCGGGATCGAGTTCAGCGGTGAGCAAGGCATCCTGGAAGCGTTCGAAGGTCCAGTCGAGCAGGGAGACGATCATCTCCGCATCCATATCCTTGCGCAACTCGCCGCGCTCAATGCCGAAGCGCACGAAGGCGACGGTGCCGTAGGGATCTTCGGTGGTGAGGAAGCGGTTGATCTCACGCTTCAACACGAGATCGGTACTGTAGTTGCCGAGCAGCGAGATGCGGTAGGGGATCCAGTCTTCGCGCAGCAGATGTTCGGTGCGGACCAGCCAGTAATAGAGAACATCAAAGAAGCCGGCGGCTCGCACGTCGGCGGGGGCATCCAGATATTTCGAAAACGAGCGCACCGCGCGTTTGTAGACCTCGAAAAACAGGCCGTCCTTGCTGCCGAAGTGCTGGAAGATGGAACCTTTGGCGATGCCGAGTGCCGCCGCGATGTCACCGACGCGTGCGGCATGATAGCCATTCTCGGCGAAGTGTCGCATGGCGGCGTCGATGATGCGGGAGCGCTTGGCCTCGGATCGCGGACGGGCCGCGTGCTGCCGCGTGTAACGCGGAGGTGCGACGGGATTGCTGGCGATTCCGCTCATGAATGACTCCCAGTCACGAAAGCATATAAGAGAAGAGTTCCACTTTCAACTTCATTTTTACTGAGCAGTGCAGTAATGTATGGTTCGGCGTGGCAGCCGGCGTGACTCTAAGTCAGATCTGATTGGATACGCGAGTTCGTCCTGGTGAAAACGACTTCGAACTTTATTTATGACGCAATTGTCGTTGGCGGCGGTCACAACGGTCTGACTGCGGCAGCGTATCTGGCGCGTGGCGGACTTTCCACGCTGGTGCTGGAGCGCCGTGAGATCGTCGGCGGATGTTGCGTGACCGAGGAGATCGCTCCGGGCTGCCGGGTCTCGACCACTTCTTATATTGCCAGCATGCTGCGGCCCGAAGTGATCGCGGAATTAGGTCTGGCCGATCACGGTCTGCGCATGATTCCCTGCGACCCGGCGATTCAAGTTCCCTTCCCCGATGGACACGTAGTGCCGTGGTGGGTGGATCGGGAACGGGCGAAAGCGGAATTTGGAAAGATATCGACGAAAGATGCGGCGCGGTTCGTTGAAGTCGACGATCAACTGAAAAAGCTGGCGCGCTACCTGCAGCCGTTTTTCATGGAGCCGCCCCCGGAGATCGATACGACGACAGTTGGCGGCTGGAGCGACTTATTTCGCGTGGGCAAGCGGTTTCGCGGGATTTCTAGCGCGGAGATTGCGCAACTGATTTCGTTTCTCACTGGAAGTCTGGGAGAGTTTCTCGATCACAACTACGAATCCGAAAAGATGAAGACAATGTTTTTGGCAAACAACGTGTACGGCAAGCATGGCGGCCCGTACCAGCCAGGAACGGCGATCGGGCTGCTGTTTCACCTATTGAGCGGCGGAGAGCATGAGTTGCAGGGCTTCTACGGACACGTCATGGGCGGCATGGGCGCGATTACGCAGGCGCTGGCTGCGGCCGGAAAGAAGCTGGGGGTGGAGATTCGAACGGCCGCTTCGGTGGCCCAAATTGAGGTTCGCAACGGGCGCGCCTGCAGCGTTGTGCTGGAGGACGGAAGCGAGGTTCGGGGGAGGATGATTCTGTCGAATGCCGATCCCAAGCGGACTTTCTTGAAGATGGTTGCGGCGAGCGAACTGCCGGAAGATTTTCTGTTTGCGGTGCGTGGCATCAAGATGGATGGGCCCTGCGCAAAAGTGAACTTCGTATTGACGGAAGAACCGCGGTTTACCGGGACCTCGGCCCGGGCAACGCCATTGGAGCGCACGTTCTACACACTCGTACCATCGCTGGCTTTCGCAGAGCGCTGTTATGACACTGCGAAATTTGGCGAGATCCCGGAAGAGCTGTGGGTGGATTGCGTAGTTTCTTCTAATGCGGATTCTTCGCTGGCGCCTCCGGGCAAGCACATTTTGACCTGCTTCGTGCAGTATGTGCCTTACAGGTTGCGTGAGGGAAACTGGGATGAGAAGCGGGAACTGCTCGGCGATCGTGTCGTGAAGAAGATTGCCGAATATGCGCCGAACGTGCCGGGTGCGATTGTGGCGCGGCAGGTTCTTACGCCGCTGGATTTGGAACGAACCTATGGATTGACCGAGGGGAATATTTTCCACGGCGATTTGCGGCTGGATCAACTTTTCTTCATGCGTCCGGTGCCGGGCTGGGCGCAGTACCGCACGCCGATTCGCGGGCTTTATCTGTGCGGGGCGGGGGCGCATCCCGGGGGTGGCGTAACGGGCGCGCCGGGGCGCAACGCGGCACGGCAAGCCCTGCGCGATTGGAAGAAGGGACAATTCAAGATCGCGGCATGAGCGTGAACGCGCACCTAAACTTCCATCAAGCGTTGTGCGGTTCGGGGCCCACTGATCAAGCGGTGAGCGTGAGATCCTCGCTCCGCCTGAAGAACGGCTGCGCTCGGGATGACGCCTTTGCAAAGGGCTCTGGGAATCAGAGCGTCAGGAATCGAGATAGGAGGAGGCATGAAAAAGAAAGGCATTCTGGAACGGTTGAAAGACGGGCCCGTCTTGGGCGACGGCGGATATCTGCTGGAACTGGAGAAGCGCGGGTGGGTACGCGCGGGTCCGTTCACTCCGGAGGTCGTGTTAACGCATCCTGAAGCGTTGCGCGAATTGCATGTGGAGTTTCGCGAAGCCGGGTCGGAAGTGCTGCAGGCGCTGACCTTCTATGCCAGCCGGGACAAGCTGGCGACGGTGGGACTGGAGGATCGACTGCAGGATTTGAATCGAGCCGCCGTGCGAATTGCTCGCGAGGTTGCGGGAGATCAGTGCCTGGTCGCGGGGAACCTGAGTCTGACCTGGATGTACGAACCGGGCAGCGCGTCGGCTGCCGACCGGGTGCGGCGAACGTTCGACGAGCAACTGGCGGTGCAGGTTGAGGAGGGCGTGGATTTCATTATTGGTGAAACTTTCTCTTTTCTTGGAGAGGCGCTGATCGCAGTGGAGCGCGGGAAGAAGACCGGCTTGCCCACGATGGTCACGATTTGTTTCGAGAACAAAGATGAAACCACCGACGGCAAGAGCGCGGCCGACGCCGCGAAAGCGCTGTTCGATGCCGGCGCCGACATTGTTGGCATGAACTGCCTGAGGCCGCCGGAGCACATTCTGGGGCCCATGGAACAGATGCGCGAAGCAGTATCGGGCTATCTGGCGTGCCAGCCCGTCGCCTACCGCACTCCAAAGGCAAAACCAGACTTCACCAGCTTGCCGGAGTTTCCTTACGCGTTAGATCCGCTGCAACTGACGCGGCAGGAAATGGGGAAGTATGCGGCGGAGGCACGCCAGATCGGCATCAACTTCATCGGCGCATGTTGCGGCACGGTCGCGATGCACATTCGGGAGATGGCGCGCGTGCTGGGGAAGTTGCCCGAGGATTCGCGCACCTGGAAAAAGGGCGGCGAGAAACCGATGTCAGCCTACGAATACTACGACCACGACAATCTGAAGGCGGGCAGCCGGACTTAGCCATCCCACACAGGAATTCACCGACAACTTACGAGCGGGCTCCATGACCGGAGCCTGCTCGATCCATTTGTGACGGGTTAGCTGGCGTTGCGTAAGCGCGGCTGCTCTGCGTGCACTAAAGGCGCATCGACCAGGTGCTCGCTGAGGAACCAGATCTGGAGTTCATTGGTGCGCAGCACATCGCTGACGGCCAGATCGTTGGTGCCATCGTCCCCTATTTCGTCGGCGCGGCGAGCCAGGGTGCGGCAATGCCCGATGATGATCTGGTGGGCGTCAAGCAGGCGGGAAATCTGCACTGGTACTTCTTCCCTACCCCGCGGTGGACGCTCGATACGTGTGGTTTCAGCCACGTCCGCAGCCATGGCAATCGAGACGCCACCGAGAAGCTGTATCCGTTCCGCGATGGTGTCGACGATCTCTGATTGTTCTCCGTAATGCTTGTCGAACAGGAGATGAAGCTGATAAAAGGTTGGCCCCGCAACTTGCCAATGCGATTTCTTGTAGAGATCACGCAGGGTCATGGTGTCAGCCAGCAAAAGGTTGAGTTGCTCGGTCATTTCCAGGCGAACCGGTTCCATGAGGTCAAGAGGCAACATGTGCGAAACCGTGCCGTACTCTTGAATTGTGTCAGCACGCTGATGAAGTCGAGGCTGCGCGCTCACGGTCACGCGCTCGCTGGTGGGTGCTTTCGGATTGAGATCCTTCTTAGCCATATGTTCTCCTCGCTGCGCAACTATCGATTCGTAGTCTACTAAAATTTCTGGTCACAGAACTACGCCTTTCTTTGATGTCGGAAACAGCGTGTTGGGTGCGGCCGAGAGGGGAGAATCCAAATAAACGGCGTAATGTGCCGTGGGCGCATGTACGGGTGCATGAACGTCGGAATCTGTCGCGGCAAGCGGCGCCTCGCAGCCGAAAGTTTGACGATGCCGAAGGCATTGTTTATGATCAAAGTGCGGGGTGGAGCAGTCTGGTAGCTCGTTGGGCTCATAACCCAAAGGTCGGTGGTTCAAATCCACCCCCCGCAACCAACGCAATCATAGAGTTAC
>Ga0210395_10005150_pt1 | contig 10012 bp, 10 predicted proteins | sample IncBWH4OmetaG_FD_150861 | JGI IMG/M metagenome (GOLD analysis project Ga0210395, IMG submission 150861) | Forest soil microbial communities from Barre Woods Harvard Forest LTER site, Petersham, Massachusetts, United States - Inc-BW-H-4-O ...
CGCTCGGCGGCCTGCCCGATGACAGCGCAAAAATGGTTTGCTCGCGTGAATGCATACCCTATTTGGCCGTGGGTCTTTGAAAAGGCAATGGAATTTGAGTGCAACAAAAAGGCGCCCCCGTTTGCACGAGGGCGCCCAACTCGGCCAATGGCCTAGTTGTTACGTATTCATCGATTCGAAGAATTCCGAGTTGTTCTTGGTGTTGCGGAGCTTGTCGAGCAGGAAGTCGATCGCGTCCATCGTTCCCATCGGGTTGAGGATTCGCCGCAGCACGTACATTTTCTTTAAGACCTGCGGATCGGTGATCAGCTCTTCCTTACGGGTGCCGGAGCGCGAAATGTCGATCGCCGGGAAGGTCCGTTTATCGGAAACCTTGCGGTCGAGGATCAGTTCGGAATTGCCGGTGCCCTTGAATTCTTCGAAGATCACTTCGTCCATGCGGCTGCCGGTATCGACCAGGGCGGTCGCGATAATCGTCAGCGAACCCCCCTCCTCGATGTTACGCGCAGCGCCGAAGAACCGCTTCGGCCGCTGCAACGCATTGGCGTCGACACCGCCGGTCAGCACCTTGCCCGAAGACGGCACCACCGTGTTGTAAGCGCGCCCCAAGCGTGTGATCGAATCGAGCAGGATCACAACGTCTCGGCCATGCTCGACCAGCCGCTTGGCTTTCTCGATCACCATCTCGGCGACCTGAACGTGCCGCACCGCCGGCTCGTCGAAAGTAGATGAGACCACCTCGCCTTTCACCGAGCGCTGCATGTCGGTGACTTCTTCCGGCCGCTCATCGATCAGAAGCACGATCAAGTAGCATTCCGGATGATTGGCCGTAATCGAGTGCGCGATATTCTGCATCAGCACGGTTTTGCCGGTGCGTGGTGGCGCGACGATCAAAGCGCGCTGGCCTTTGCCGATCGGAGCGACGATATCGATGACCCGCGCGGAAAGGTCTTTCCTGGTAGGGTCTTCGAGCTCGAGGCGGAAGCGCTCGTCCGGAAACAGCGGCGTCAGATTGTCGAAATTGACTTTGTGTTTGGATTTCTCCGGATCTTCGAAATTCAGCGTGTTGACTTTCAACAACGCGAAATATCGCTCGCCTTCTTTCGGGCTACGAATGTGGCCCTCGATGGTGTCACCGGTGCGAAGTCCAAACCTGCGAATCTGCGACGGCGAAACGTAGATGTCGTCCGGGCCGGGCAGGTAGTTGGCATCAGGCGATCGCAAGAAGCCGAAGCCGTCAGAGAGAACCTCGACAACGCCTTCGCCGATAATATCGGTTTCCTGGATCGCGAGTTGTTTGAGGATGGCAAACATCAGCTCCTGCTTGCGCATCGTGCTGGCGTTTTCGACCCCTTTTTCCTCCGCAAACGAAACGAGTTCCGCCGGCGTCTGGGCTTTGAGGTCTTGAAGTTTTATTTCCCGCATTGGGATGGTCCTGTGGAGTTCTTAAGGGGGGAGGGTGCAAGGAGGCTTTTTGGAAATGCGGACTTGAATCAGAAAGTCCGCAGGTCTGAGCAAGGAAAGCGCCGGGAAGGCTTCAAACCTGATGCGGCGGCCGGTCCAACGAGGAAACCGGGACGCGACCACATCCGCCTGCGTAGGGTGGGAATATCCTCAATATAGAAAATCGGCCGAGTTTCCGCAAGATGGCGTCAGATGGCGCTGTAGCCGAGAAGCACGTCTAAAACGGCTTAACCACTACCAGGATAACGATCCCGATCATCAAGACGGTCGGTACCTCGTTGATACCACGATAAAATTTCTGTGACCTCTGATTCCGGTCGGCCGCAAAACCCTTCACGCAACGGGCAAAAAAACCGTGGACGCCCGACAGCAGCACCACCAGCAGCAATTTTCCATGCAACCAGCCCGCCGAGAGCCAGTGGCCGGCCCACGCGAGGTAAAGCCCTGCCAGCCACGTCACGATCATCGCTGGATTAATGATTGCCTTGAGCAGCCGACGCTCCATCACCTTGAACGTCTCGGACTGCTTCGAACCGACTTCCGCCTCACAGTGATAAACGAACAGCCGCGGCAGATAGAGCATGCCGGCCATCCAGGAGATGACCGCAACGATATGCAGCGCCTTGATCCACTCGTACACCGTATCTCACTTTCATCGGAACGCGCGAAGCATGATCACGTTCATCACGAGCGGCTCGGTCACTTCCGAAAGATGTCTTTCTCTCAACTCGGCAACACATATCCGCTAGCCAACCTTATCTAAACTAATAATTTTAGAATCTTAAGGTTTGAGTCTAAGTGGCGGTGAATTGGACTCACACAAAAAAGCCGGATCGTTCTCCAGCAGTTCCTCACATCTATCGACAGTCGCGGCGCGGATTTCGTTCGTCGCCGTTACGCCAGATGTTTCAGTGATTTGGCAGGCCGGCCCCTCTGTTTATAAAGAGACAAATCCACAAAACCTCACTAACGTTGATGGCGAGGAACAGACTTATCCTCGCCGGGAGTGGTGTGAAGAAAACGACGGGTTATCCCGGAAGGGGCGACCGGGCCGAAAAACTTTCAGATAAGCTCCACAAGGATTCACAGACCACACAGGGTTTTACGTGCCCACGACCAGCAATTATTTCCATCTTCATCTGGTTTCTGATTCGACCGGCGAGACATTGATTACCGTGGCGCGCGCGGTGGCCGCGCAATATGCCAACGTGACGCCGGTCGAGCATGTCTATCCGCTGGTCCGCAGCCAGAAACAGCTGGATCGCGTGCTGGCTGAAATCGAGGAAGCGCCCGGCATCGTGCTGTTCACGCTCCTGGAAAAGGATCTCGTTTCAAAGCTCCAGTCGAAATGCCAGGAAATCAACATTCCGAGCCTGTCGATCATCGGTCCGGTGATGCAGCTGTTCCAGGCTTATCTCGGCGCGCCGACGACGGGACGGGTAGGGGCCCAGCACACCTTGAATGCTGAGTATTTCAAGCGGATCGACGCCTTGAACTACACCATGATGCATGACGACGGTCAGCACGTCGAAGGGCTCGACGAGGCCGACGTGATTCTGGTCGGTGTGTCCCGCACCTCTAAAACGCCGACCTCGATCTATCTGGCCAACCGCGGCATCCGCACCGCCAACGTGCCTTTGGTGCCGGGGATTCCGCTTCCCCGTCAGCTGGGGACCTTGACCAAGCCGCTGGTCGTCAGTCTGCACGCGACGCCGGAGCGCCTCATCCAAGTACGGCAGAACCGGCTGTTGAGCATGGGCGACCGCGACAACGACACCTATATCGATAGGCAGTCGGTTACGGACGAAGTTGCGTACGCGCGGCGCCTGAGCGCCAAGTTCGACTGGGCACAACTTGATGTGACCCGCCGCTCGATCGAGGAAACCGCCGCGGCTATCATGAAGCTTTTCTCCGACCGGCAACGGCAACGGCTGTCAGAATGACGTTGTGGCGAGGACAACAGCCGTTGGTGTTGGCGTCGCAAAGCAAGGCGCGGCAGATGCTGCTCGTCAACGCTCACATTGAATTCGAGAGCGATCCGGCTGACATCGATGAGCGAGCCATCCAGGAATCGTCAGGTCTTTCGGCGCCGGGCGAGATCGCAAGCCTGCTGGCCCGCGAGAAAGCCCGGATCGTCTCGGTCCGGCGGTCGTCACGCTATGTCGTCGGTGCCGATCAAACATTGGCGTTGGGAGCACGGATTTTCAACAAGCCGGCGGGGAGGGCGCAGGCTGCCGATCAATTGCGCGCGCTTGCAGGCCATTGCCATGAACTTCATGCTGCGGTTGCCGTGACGCGCGACGGAAAGCTATTGTTCGAGCATGTTTCGATCGCGCGCATGACCATGCGGCAGCTGGATGATGCAGAGATCAACCGCTATCTCGAGGAGGCCGGCGATGCCGTGACTTCCAGCGTCGGCGCCTACCAGCTCGAAGGACTTGGTATCCATTTGTTCGAGCGGATCGAGGGCGATCACTTCACCATCCTTGGTCTGCCGCTGCTGGAGCTACTGGCATTTCTGCGCAGCGAGCATTTGCTGAGTATTTGACATGATCGTGCTTGGATTGACTGGTTCGATCGGGATGGGAAAGTCGACCACCGCGCAATTGTTCGCGGAAGCCGGCGTTCCCGTCTATGACGCGGACGCGGCGGTCCATCGGCTCTATGAAGGCGAGGCGGCGCCCGCCATCGAGGCCGCATTTCCGGGCACGACAACTGACGGCAAAGTCGATCGCAACAGGCTTTCAGCCCGCGTGGTGCTCGATCCCGCCGCGATGAAGCGGCTCGAGGAAATCGTTCACCCGATGCTGGGCGCCTCCCGGCACAAGTTCCTTCAGGATGCCGAGCAGTCCGGCGCGCCAGTCGCGGTGATCGATATCCCTTTGTTGTTCGAAACCGGAGGCGAGAAGCGTGTTGATGCGGTGGTCGTCGTTACGACCACGCCCGAACTTCAGCGCGAGCGGATTCTCGCCCGCCCGAACATGACCGGGGAAAAGCTCGCAGCGATTTTAGCGCGGCAAATGCCCGACGCGGAAAAAAGAAAACGCGCGCATTTCGTGGTGGATACTTCGCATGGTCTTGATCCCGTACGGGCGCGGATTCGGGACATTCTGGCCGAGGCTGCTAAGATGTCGCCTGGACGATCTTGATTCGTCCGTCCTGGTGTGGCGAAGCGGTTCATTTTCATGCGCGAAATCGTTCTCGATACCGAAACCACCGGCCTTGATCCGCTCCGCGGTGACCGGCTGGTCGAAGTCGGCTGCGTCGAGATTTTCAACCGCATGCCGACCGGGCAGACGTTTCATCGCTATTTCAATCCCGAACGGGACATGCCGGCAGAGGCCTTTGCCGTCCACGGGCTTTCCAGCGAATTTCTTTCCACCAAGCCGTTGTTTGCGGAAGAGGTGGAAGAGTTCCTGGCGTTCATCGGCGATGCGCCGCTCGTCATTCACAACGCCTCGTTCGATATCGGCTTCATCAATGCCGAACTCGACCGGATCAAGCGGACCGCCATCTCGAGAGAGCGGCTGGTCGACACCCTGCTGCTGGCGCGGCGCAAGCACCCCGGCGTCTCCAATCGCCTCGATGATCTTTGCTCGCGCTATTCGATCGACAATTCACGGCGCACCAAACACGGCGCGTTGCTCGACGCCGAACTTCTCGCCGAGGTGTATATCGATCTGATCGGAGCCCGGCAGTCGCAACTGATTCTGGCTTCCGAATCCCGAGACACGCGGGCGGCAGCCTACGGCGACATGCCGCGGCGGCAGCGCGACGAACCGCTTGCGCCCCGCATCACCGAGGCCGACCGCGCGGCGCATCGGGATTTTGTCGTGACCCTCGGCGACAAGCCGATCTGGAACGATTTCCTGCCGGCGGTCTAAAGCATGATCCGGACCCGGAGGGCCCCGTTTGCGCAAAGTGTGCCGCGGTTTTCCGTCGCGACAAACGCAAGCGTTTGCGCGGAGATCATGCTCAATTGAGGCTCAGCTTGGCTTGATCTGTGAAGCCTGCATCTCGGCGGCTTGCCGTTCCATATTCTGACGGTACAGGCCGACAAAATCGACGGGGTCGAGCATCAAGGGCGGGAAGCCGCCGTCGCGAACGGCCGTCGCAATGATCTCCCGCGCGAACGGGAACAGCAGACGCGGGCATTCGATCATGACCAGCGGATGCAGATTTTCCTTCGGCACATTCACGATCCGGAACACGCCGGCATAGACGAGCTCGAAGCTGAACATCAGCTTGCCGGCATGTTCGGCCTTGCCTTCGACCGACAGCGCGACCTCGTAATCGTTTTCGGCGACGTTACCGGCGTTGACGTTGATCTGGATGTTGATCGCAGGCTGCTGCTGTTGCGGCGCCAGAGAGCCCGGTGCATTCGGGTTTTCAAACGACAAATCCTTGGTGTACTGCGCGAGCACGTTCAGCTGCGGAGGAGGGGCCGCCTCGGGAGGCGTACCTTTGCCGTTGGTCATCCGAATTTCTCCTGGAGCGATCTGGCGAGCGATGCCGCTTGCACAACCGGTTTAGCCTTATAAGGGAAGCAAAAAGCCTTGTCGGGCCGAGTGGCTATCATAGGCCTGCCTCTTTCCACAAGGACGACCATTACAGCGGATCGCGAAAGCGGCCCGATTCGTTCAATTACACCGGGCCTGCGACGAGAAGTCTTCCTAAACAATTGAATATGCGGGATTTCCGGCGCTTGTAGGGTTTCCCCTCGGAGCTGAAACGCGCTACAATCGAGGGCAAGGCAAACCGGTGAGGGCCTTGGATCGGCCTGTACGCAGCCCATCCGGCATTTCTGTCGGCAGATGCCATTGGCCGGCCAAGGTTTCATGCTTACATGCGGCTGATCCACCCATGATGTAATATCTGCTAGCGCCGCCTATTTGAAGTTCCTGCGCAACAAGCGGCTAACCCGTTCAGGAACTTCAAATGGAAAAGCGGTATTAGAAACGATAAGTTTGCTAGTGCCCGCAACTTTCCGAAGTTCGTTAAGGGTGGTTGTTGAGCTGTAGTACGAACTTCGGAAGGTGCGCACTAGTCCCCCAAGGGGCACTCTACCGCCGGGTCCACCGCCGGCGCCTAGAACCAGAAAGCGAATTCGACGTGGATATTTATACCATCATCTTCCTGGCGTTGGCCGTCTTCATCTTCCTCCGCTTGCGGAATGTCCTCGGACAGCGCACTGGAAACGAACGGCCGCCCTATGATCGCGCGGCGCGCAACGTTGTGCAGGGCACGCCGGACAGCAACGTCGTTCCAATACCTGGAACCGTGATTGATCAGACGCCGTTGGCGCCGACCGCCGACGTCGTGCCGCCCACGGATCGCTGGAAAGGGTTTGCCGAAGCTGGAACGCCGCTGGCCCAGGGCCTCGACGGGATTGTCGCGCAGGACTCGTCGTTCGATCCGCGCCATTTCGTCAGTGGCGCGCGAAGCGCCTACGAAATGATCGTGTTGGCGTTTGCCAACGGCGACCGGCGGGCGCTGAAGGACCTGTTATCGACCGAGGTCTATGACAGCTTCGAGGCCGCGATCAAGGACCGGGAGCGGCAAGAGCGCAAGACCGAGACGCGGTTTGTTTCGGTCGACAAGGCTGAAATCGTCGGGGCCGAGGCGCGCGACCGCAACGCGCAGCTCACCGTTCGCTTTGTGTCGCAAATGATCTCGGTCACGCGAGACAAGACCGGTGCAATTGTCGACGGCAACCCGGACAAGGTCACCGATATTACCGATGTCTGGACATTCGCTCGCGACACTGGTTCGCGCGATCCGAACTGGAAGCTGGTTGGCACCGGAAGCGTCCATTAATCGCGCGCGGCGTATTGCCGCCGTGCTTGGTGTAACGGTTCTGGCGCTGTCGGTGATTCCGCTGACGGCGTGGGCGGCGCGCAAGGCGCATACGTCGCTCGTTTCGCGCACTACCCATTCGCAACTTCCACCGCCTCGCACCATCCCCTATCCCAGTCTTGAATGGCCGATCGTGGTCAATGGCGGCCAATATACCCCGTTGGCTTGGGCCGACATCGCCGGTTGGGCTTCGGACGATCATGTGCAGGCCTACAAGGCCTTTCGCGTCAGCTGCGCCTCCATCGCCGCGCAACGAAATCCGCCCGAGGATTCCAAGGCGCTCGGAGCCTCGTTGCGTGAACCTTGCCGCGCTGCCAAGGCCCAGGAGATCACCGAGGACACCAAAGCGCGCGCGTTCTTCGAGGCAAACTTCCTGCCCTTGCAGATATCGCGGCTCGGTGAAGATGCAGGCTTTGTTACCGGCTATTACGAGCCGATCGTCGAAGGATCGCGTACGCAGACCGACGTTTACACCGTGCCGGTCTATCGTCGGCCTTCCAATTTGTTTGTCCGCGGATTCAAGCAGGATTCCGTCAGCCTGCCCAACAAGGGACAGGTGTTTCGCAAGATCGGACGCCGCAAGCTCGTGCCGTATTACGATCGCGCCGAAATCGAAGACGGCGCCATCGCAGGACGTGGCCTCGAAATCTGTTGGCTCAAGAATCAAACCGATCTTCTTTTTTCGCAAATCCAGGGATCGGCGCGGATACGTTTGGAGGACGGCTCGACCATCCGTATCAATTACGACGCGCATAATGGCTATCCCTATACGGCCGTGGGACGCGTCCTGATCGACCGCGGCATCATTCCGAAGGAACAGATGTCGATGCAGAAGATCAGGGAATGGATGGAGCAAAACCCCGACGGAGCAAAGGAGTTGCGGCGGCAGAACCGTGCCTATGTGTTCTTTCGCGAGGTACCGCTCTCCGACAAGGACGAAGCGGTGGGCGCGCAAGGCGTGCCGCTGACGCCCGGGCGCTCGATCGCGGTCGACAACTCGCTTCACGTCTACGGCACGCTGTTTTTCATCGAAGGCGAGCTGCCGATTGAATCGTCGCAGTCCAAAACACCGTTTCGGCGATTGATGGTCGCGCAGGATACGGGTTCGGCGATCACCGGTCCTGCGCGCGCCGACATCTATTATGGCGCCGGCAGTGAAGCAGGTCGCATCTCCGGCCGTTTCCGGCATAACATGCGTTTTGTCATGCTGGTGCCGAAGAGCCTCGATCCCGCCGCCCGCGGCCGCAAGATGCCTCTGCCGGATCCGCGGCCGTCGGAGAAGATCGCCAAACTATTTCCGCCAACCGAGCCCCCGAAAGATAAACCGAAAGAGCCGGCGGATGTCGCCAAGCCAACGACGGCTTCAACGACCACGCCGCCGGTCGCGGAAGCCAAGGTGCCGCTGCCGGAGGCGCGACCGGTGATCGAACCCGAGCAACCGAGCCGCCGTCATCGCCGGCTTTATCGTGACCGCCGATAGATCATGAAGCGACCGCCTCAAATTCTGGACCCGCCGCGCCGCAAGCGAGCGCTGAGCGAGGAGGAGCGCGCGCTGTGGGAGAGCGTTGCAAGGCAGGCCAGGCCGCTGCGAAAGAAACACCGGACCGCGGATTTGCCGGCGATCTCCCAAAAGGGGGAAGCGCCTGTTACCGCCAAGGCCGTGGCTCATCCAAAATTGGCGATCCCAGTCGCCGCGCCTCCGCCAAAAAAACCGGCCGTGCCACCGCTTGCGCCACTCGGCCGCCGGGAACGGTCGCAACTGTCGAAGGGCAGGAAGGAGATCGAAGCCCGTCTCGACCTGCATGGCATGACGCAGGCGCGGGCGCATCGCGCGCTCTCGGGCTTTCTGCATCAGGCGCATGGTGAGGGCCTGACCTTCGTGCTCATCATACCGGCAAAGGGAAGGTCGGCGCCGAGTCCGAGCGTGGCGTGCTTCGCCGCCAGGTACCGCAATGGCTAAGTCAGCCGGAATTTCGAACGTTCGTGGTCGGCTTTGAGGAAGCCCACATCGGTCACGGTGGCGCAGGCGCGCTCTATGTGCGTATCCGGCGATCGCGGATTTAAATCCCATAGCGTTTTCGAGCGAGGTGGATTCCGGTTCGCATAGCAATCAAGTTTACGCAGATTGCGTAGACTTATCTGCAGTAGAAAACGCGTCCAAATAAAAATTAGAACGGACGGACTACGCCGACGCGCGGGATCAGCGTCACGATCCAGCCGAGGACGCCTGTCTTCCTGTCATCGCTGGCGATCGGGGGGACGGTTCGTGCGGCGGGCAGGGTTTTGACGGCGTGCAGAATCAAAAACAGGCACGCCGCCCAGTTCGAGATCCATCGCGAGTAGTCGAACACGATCGCAAACATGATGAGATAGGCCGCGCTCACCGCAACGATGCTGGCGACAACGATCCGGCGATGGAAGTCGCGGTCGAGCGATCGGATCAAGTCGGAAAAATATTGCCAGAGCGGCGAATGCAGCCAGATCAATAGAGCAAAAACCGGCACGCCGAGAATGTTCGACGGCATGCGGGCCCAAGTATCGCTGATTTCCTTCGCAAGTGGCTGGTACCAGATGTAACTGAAGTTCAGGAGATCGGTGCGAGCCGGATCGGCCATCCGGGTCTTGAGGTAGGCAACGAACTCGGCCTCGGGAATCGGCATCGTTCCCCAGAACTGCAACGCCACGAAGAGCG
>Ga0210395_10005151_pt1 | contig 10012 bp, 7 predicted proteins | sample IncBWH4OmetaG_FD_150861 | JGI IMG/M metagenome (GOLD analysis project Ga0210395, IMG submission 150861) | Forest soil microbial communities from Barre Woods Harvard Forest LTER site, Petersham, Massachusetts, United States - Inc-BW-H-4-O ...
TGATCCGACACTGCTCGGCAATATGCCGCTTATTCTGCGCGCCAGGCTCGCCTGGGCGCACGATTGGGTCAGCAACCCGGCGCTCAACGCTTCCTTCGAGTCGCTGCCCGGCACGAGCTTCACCGTCTTCGGCGCGCCGATCCCGCATGATTCGGCGCTCACCTCCGCCGGTGCGGAGCTGTTCTTCACACCAAATTGGTCGTTGCTTGCCAAGTTCGACGGCGAGTTCGCACCACATTCGCAGACCTACGCCGGTACCGGAACGCTGCGCTATACGTGGTGAGCGCCGCCGCGTCCGATGTCAGCGATGTCGCTTGGGGTTTGCCGCTCGGGTGACCAATCACGCTTTGACGGTTAGGTCTGTGACCGACTCTGAGAAACCCCACAACGAAAAGGCCTGCTGTTTCCGCAGTGCAAAATGTAGCTATTGGCCCGTCTCGGCCGTCGTGGCGGGTAGCCGGTTTGGTCGTTATTGGGGTGAGAGCCGACATGGTTTGATTGGGTCGAAAACGACGCGAATGAACCTTTAGTGTCAGTCCGCTGCCTTCAGGGAAATTTAGTCGAGTCTGCCTAGGTTAGTCCTGCGCCGCCCAGCTTGGTGGTGCGCAGGGACGTAGCTCATGCGTAAACTGACCACGCGGCAATTGCCGCAAATTCTCGTCTCATTGACGCTCGGGCTTAGCGCTGGCGGGGCCGGCGCGCAGACGACCCGGTTATCACCCGACATCCACCGCGTTCTCGTAATTCCCATCGTTCTCCCTGATCGGGCGCCACTCTCAATCGATCGCGCGCAGATCGCGCAGGCGCTTTTCACGGCCGGGGATTCGGTGAACGCCCAATATCGGGCCCTATCCTACGGCAGCATCGCGTTTATCGGTTCGAAGGATGATGTCATCGATCCGGTCACGCTTAAAGAGTCCTCGGAGTTTTGCAATACGGGGCTCAAGCAATTAGCCGATGAGGCGATGACCGAGGTGCAGCGCCGCGGCATAGCACAGGCGGCTTACCAGCATTTCGTGTTCGTCATTCCCAAGGACACGCCCTGCTCATGGACCGGGCTCGGCGGTATCGGCGGCGACCGCGTTTGGCTGAAGGCTACGACGGCCAAAGCCTTCGCACACGAACTTGGGCACAATCTCGGCATGGACCACGCGGTGCGGTGGGGAACCAGCTCCGAGGCCGAAGGCTCCGACCTCATGGGCTCAGGCAACGCCCAGCTCAACGCGCCACACATAATCCAAATGGGATGGCTTCGAGATTACCCTGGCAAGGTTATCGAAGTCACCGCTGCCGGCGAGTTCACTCTCGAGGCGCTCGAAACGGATCCACGGCAGTCCACTCTGCCGAAAGTAGCGATTGTGCGTCCGGCAGCCGGAGCCAATACCTACTCCTTGTCCTACCGCGCCGCCGGCTCAGCAAATCCACTGTCCGGCGAGTTCACCCGGGGCCTCAACATCCACATTTTCGATCATCGCCGCAGAACAGGAGGATTGACCTATTTTGTCACCAGCCTGTCCGACGGGATGAGTTACAGCGACGGGCCACTGATCGTTCGGCAGCTTGCTCACCTTGAGGGTGAGCGCGTGACGTTTAGCATCAGCTTTTCAGGGACAGGCAGAGCCATACCGGCCGGCCCACCGCCCGCACCGCCGGGCACCGTGCAATCCCTTGCTTCTGGGAAATGCCTCGATCTTCCTCGTGGTCAGCGCGGCGACGGCACATCCCCCGTTCAATACGACTGCCACGGCGGCGCAAACCAGTTGTGGAAAATTGTTGCTGTTCGCGATAGCGGTTACCAAATCGTCAGTCGCTTAAGCGGCAAATGCATCGGTGCCGACTCTACGAGTGACAAACCCGCCAGTCGCGTCGCGCAGGCGGAGTGCGGAACGTCTTCCGACCAGCTATGGCAATTGAACGGTGTCGGCAATGTCTATGCCATCCAGAATGTAGCGAGCCGGCTATGTCTGGACGTGCCTGGCGCCTCTACCGCCAACGGGATCGAGCTGACGACATGGTCCTGCAATGGTGGCAATAATCAAAGTTGGCGCTTCCTGACTGACGAAAACAAGCAATAAATCTTCGTGCGCTTCAACTGCATAGTTTCAGTGCGGCACGGCAATTGGTTCTGGCCTGATTCCGGGGAATGGCCCGAAACGGCCGCGCCGACTGGGCGCGTTCGTGTCCGTTATTAGGGGTAGTCCGGCCACGCTCGCGTTGCGGTGTCGCGGCGGTTTGTGACCCAAACCGGCCTCCTTGATGAACCGTCGGCGCAGTCGGCGCGACTGACGTTTGGGCATGTGCCCAGAAAATTCGACCAAGGACATGGGTCGGGAGACAACGCTGTGAAACGCGCCGTCATCGCTTGCGCTTTGCTCCTGTCGGGGACTTTCGCCGCGCAGGCCTGGCATACTACCGACACGTATCACGACCTAGTGCGTCCCAACGGACAGCTGCGAAGCGATGCGGTCTTTCAGGCCGACCCCAATTTCTGCTACGGCCAAAGCGGCGCCAGCCGTAACAATCAGGACACGCCGGCATTCAAGCAGTGCATGCTTGGCCGCAAATGGCAGTGGCAGTCAGTTCGAATCGTTGGGAGCCCGTCCAGGGCGTCCGGTAGGGGCGGCGTACCGGATACCTTCGGCCCATCGTCCGACGTACCGGGGGCGGCGCCTGCGCCGGACACATCCTACGTCGCGCCCACCGCCCCAACGCCCGACAATCCGAATTGCGGTGGCGGCCTTTGCTGACCGCGCCACGTAGCGCAGCGAGACGTTCTGGCGATCGCCACCGGTCGGACACTCAATGGAAGCGATATTCCGAGGACACGGTGCGGCTTTGTCTGCTGCGGTGCATTCGGTCGTTATTGGCCCATTGCGTCATTTCGCGGCAACGCAGCAAACGGTCGCTTTGGGGACCGTCGCTGGAGCGCGCCCGAAACGTCGAAACTGCTTTAAATGGATCAGGCGCGGGGCCGGCCGCGATGCGCGCCCTGCGCTAATTTGGAAGCATGACCAGATTTACTCGGCGGGTTCGCTGCGAAGCTGATAATCGTCGGGGATGGAGTGACGTTGCCGTGATGCGAGTTGAGCCTCTACCTGACGAAGCCAACCCATCCGCAAAGTATTGATGCGATCTATGATCTCGGTAATTTGTTCGGCAGTGTATTTTGGTAAATTCATCGAGGTCTTCATTTTGACGCTAATGGCGAGGAACGCAACAACTGAAGTGGACAAAGAAGCCCCAGCAGGGGCTGGGGGGCTTTGGGGCTGGGGCTTCTTGATTTTCGGGATAAACTCATCCCTCGATCGTCGTTATAACCATCGGCCACCGAATTAGGTTCCAACAGTTTTGTCCGGCGGCGTGTTCGGCGGGAAGTAGCCGACAACGCCTACGTAGAGCCCTGGCCGATTGTCGAATTATCCGACCTGTCCACCTTCGTGCCTTTCTCACCAGCCTTTTTCATCTTCTTCCGTAGTTTCGTCGTCTTCTTCTGTAGCTTCATCATCTTCTTGTTTAGTTTCTTCATCCTTTTGGCGAGCTTCGATTTGTCTTTCTTCTTGCCCATAGCATCCCTCCGCTTCACGCGCCTAACCGTGGATGCCAACGTCCGACCCCACAAAAGGGTTGCGACCTGGCGCCGGGGTGGCCGACATCGAACATCGCACTGACGGATGTTCGCACCGCGACTGCCAAAGCAAAACCCCCAGGCGGGGCAGCGCTTGGGGCTTTCCGTCTTGAATCAAGGCCGCTGCGGCGCATTGGGACGTCGGGTGGGACGGGTACACACCAGAGCAGGATTGAGGTTAGCGGGCCGGCGCGCAAAATGTGGGATAAACTAACGTCGGGGGGTGACGCTTAGTAGGAACACGAACTAGGAGCCGACGATGCTTCCCGCGGATGTGGCGATTTGTAACGAGTGACCCGAAGGAGACATTGAGCCTGGCTCTTAATTTGCTAGCGTCCGCTCCGGAGGGGACCAGTCCATGGTCACTAATGCCGAGCAGGCGCAGTCCGCGACCACAATACGGTCCTGCCATAAGCTAATGATCAACCTCAAGAAGATTACCACGGCCCCAAATCTCACCTTCGACGTGATGATTTGCGGCGCCGAAGACGGGCCTCTGGTGCTGCTCCTGCATGGGTTTGCGGAAACTTTCCATATGTGGCGTTCGCACATGCCAAAGCTTGCGGCAGCGGGATATCGCCCGGTAGCTCCAAGCCAGCGCGGTTATTCGGCAGGTGCTCGGCCGGATACGCGCGAGCCCACATATTTCAGCTTCGATCACCTGGTGAAAGATGCGCTTTCCATCGCGGCTGCCTGCGGTAACGCTAGTGGCCGTTTTCATGTTGTCGGCCACGATTGGGGCGGAAGCATCGCCTGGGGTATCGCGGACCGTTATCCGGAGCGCATTGCGTCCCTAACCGTCCTCTCGCGCCCACATCCGAACGCATTCAACCGCGCGCTTTCGGCACCAGATGGCGAGCAGAAGCGTCGATCATCACATCATTGGTGGTTTCTTGAAGCGGACGCGACCGCACGAATTCTTGCTGACGACGCTCGCTGGCTGCGGGAGCGACTCAAGACGAACAAGGTGCCCGAAGCAGCAATCGCGGAGTATGTAGCCGTCCTCGGCAATCCCGAGACAATGGAAGCGGCGCTTACCTGGTATCGCGCGCGCGGCGCGATCCGTGCACCCACTGGTGTCATCAAGGTACCGACTCTATTCATCTGGGGTGACGCCGACGATACTGTCGGCCGAATGGCAGCGGAGGGAACGCAGGAGTTTGTGGCTGCGCCCTATCAATTCGTAGAGTTGCGGGCATAGGCCATTTTGCTGCCGACCAAGCGCCGGACCAAGTCACTGCCCTGCTACTCGCACATCTGGCAGCGCATCCGGCATGAAGGCGGTGCAATGGCATTGAGGCCAATATATACGCCCCAATGGCCGGCGACGCGTTGTTAGAAATGTCGCCAATTGGCCCTTAGCACCGCTGGGCAAGTCGCCATCACGGTCGCTAACGGGGCAAGCGCGGACATCAAGCCGAAGCGCCCAAAGCGACGCGAATGATCCTAACCGGTCATCGACCGGCCCATTTTGCTGCGATGCGAACCACAGACGCACGCCGGTCTTGCAAGAAGGCTGGAAGAGGGAGAATATTCGCCCCAGTTCGGAGTTCATCTGGGGAATCCCGGTTAGAGCGATTGGGAATCGGAGCACTCACAATGAAAAAGCATACCGGCAAACATGCAACCGCGGCCTATTCACCCAAAGAAGGTCATTCGGTTGTCATCTATACGCACAAATTTAAACCGGAGCACTTTCGCGAAGGTGTCAAAATAGTCACAAATCAATTCCCAGACGCGCAGTCTAAAATCCATCAAAAACGGCACAACATATTTATAAGGCGGCCATCCACCCATGAAATGGTGAACATATCGTTTTTTGACGAGGGGGCCGGCGTTGACGATTGGCACGAATCTGAAGGCCGGCTAAAGACGGTCAAAAGGCTGCAAGATATGTTGGAGAAGCCGATTGACGTACAGGTTTTTGAGGTCCTTGGCGTTGTCGGTGTCAGCGAATAGGCTCTTAAAAGCATTTTGAACTTCACGCTGCGTCGTTACCGCCTGCTGGCCGAGAACGGGCGTGTCAAATCGCACGTAGCGACCTCGAAATACACGAAGGGCGAATGCAAATCGGCGGATGGGCAGCGAATGTTGGGAGCAGACTTGCGCTGACTCGCGCCGGGAAGGGCATCGTCTACTATGGGGAAAACTCACCGTCGGAATGATAGGGGGGATCGAGGAAACGTCGGCATCATTCGAAACCCGATCCGCGCCTCGATCCTGAGCGGCTATGAGCGTGCCTACTTCGCTGTGACGCACAATGCTGCTCGTACCCCCTTTCAGTGTGCTGGTTTGACCCGCTACGATGCCTCGTCCCCAGCCTAGGGCGAAGCAATGAGACGGCGCACCAGAGCAGGCGGTTACCCAATTAAAGCCAGACGCCGCAATACGGCGACGCTGAAGCGCCGCAATGCGCCAAAAGCCACGCGCAGTCGCAGTTCCCCCACTGCCGTAAAGGAAACAAAGGTCGCGCAGCTCACTTGCGAGCTGCAGGAAGCGCTCGCGCGGCAGACAGCGACATCGGATGTGCTGCGGGTCATCAGCTCGTCACCAGGCGATCTGCAGCCGGTGTTTGAGTCCATGCTGGCGAATGCAGCCAAGCTGTGCGCAGCGACTTACGGCACAATGTGGCTGTGTGAGGGCGATGGCTTTCGCGCTACCGCGATCTACGGTGATTTGCCCGCGGCTTTCAGAGAGCTGCGGCGGAGCGGGACTGTGTTCCGTCCCCGGCCGGCAGTGCCACTGGCCCGAGCCGCCGCGACCCGGCAACCAGTCCAGATTGACGATTTTCGATTGGATCAGTCGTACATTGACCGTGAGGCCCTGCCGGTTGCTACTGTCGAAATCGCCGGTGTCCGAACTCTATTGAGCGTGCCGATGCTCAAAGGCGATCAGGTGATCGGCGCGATCGCTATCTTTCGCAAGGAGGTTCGCCAATTCACCAACAAGCAGATCGCGCTGGTGCAGAATTTTGCTGCGCAAGCAGTCATCGCCATCGAGAATACGCGGCTGCTCAACGAACTACGCAAGAGAACCGGCGAACTGGAGCGGTCGTACGGATTGGTCCAGCAGCAGGCAAGTCAGTTGGAAGCGCAGTCGCAAGAGCTTGTCAAATTGAACCAACAACTCGAACAGCGCGTCGCCGCGCAGGTCGGCGAGATCGAGCGCTTGGGCAGGCTGCGGCGCTTCCTGCCGCCGCAGGTGGCCGATCTGATCATCTCGTCCGGATCGGAAAAGGAACTGGAAAGCCACCGGCGCGAGATCGCCGCTCTGTTCTGCGACCTTCGCGGCTTCACCGACTTCTCGGAGAGCTCCGACCCGGAAGACGTGATGACGCTTTTGCGCGAATACCATACCGTCATCGGCAGGATCATTTTCGACCATGGCGGTACGTTGGAGAGATTTGCCGGTGACGGCGTGATGGCAATTTTCAACGATCCGGTGCCAATGCCCAAGCCGGCATTGCAAGCCGTGCAAATGGCGCTTGATATGCGCTCAGCTATTGGAACAATAATGGAAAAATGGCGCTTACTGGGTCACGACCTTGGTTTTGGCATCGGTATATCGCACGGATTTGCGACGCTGGGTACAATCGGCTTTGAAGGTCGCTACGACTATGCCGCGATTGGGACTGTATCCAATGTCGCCTCCCGGCTTTGCGACGAAGCCAAGCCTGGTCAAATCCTGATCAGCCCGCGCGTTCTCATGGCCATTCAGGACGCCATGACGGTAGACCCTATCGGGGAGTTTACGCTCAAGGGCATCCGCCGACCCATCGCGGCATATAACGTACTCGCCGCTAAATCAGCAAATTAGGTCGCGTCCCACGCAAAGATCGGTGTCTGCGTTTGGCGAGCACGCCCGGAGAGTTTCACCTCCGCGTGCTCCTAATTGTTACCTCGCGTGATGACTTTGCTTGCTGCCGTGCAATATGGCCTTATTGGCCCACAGCGTCACTTTGCGGCGGCGCAATATTCGGTCGCTTTTGGGGGTATAGCGACCGTCGTCGCGCTCCCGAAACGTCGAACTTCCTTTATGTGGATTAGGCGTGAGGCCAGCCGCGATGCTCGCCCCGTACCAGCGCTTAATCAACTTCCGGCGAGGTAGTCGAGAAACTGATCAACCTGCTTTGCTCCAGCACCGAAGACTTTTCCGTCTATTCGATGTTGAGAGCTCGAGAGAGCGAGAGACACTCGATTTCAGGGGTGCAGGTAGAGACAATAGCAGCGGCCGCGCAACAACCCAGGTGCATTGCAATCGGGCCCCAAGAAGCTTGTGAGTTCGATTCCCACTAGAGAATTCGAACAAGTATTGATTAATCGAGCGATTTTGACGATATTCTGTGGACTTAGGACGAGAGAGAGTTGGTTTGCACTTTCACTCCCTCCGCCAGCGTCCCTCGCACAACGCCAGCTCCGAGGCGCGCTGATTCGTTGAGGCGCCCAGTCAGCTCGCAGCCGCACTCAATTTTTCCACGGCTCCGGAAACAATAGTGTCGGGATAGATCTCCTTAAGCCGAGGATAGACCTCGCGCGCGAACATGCGGATGCCGTGCACGGTTTCGTCGTGCTCGAGAAATCCCGCTTGTCCCATGATGAGCAGGTGTCCATAGCCACCGACATAGTCCCAGTGCTTCTTGATTTGCGCAAAGACCTGATCGGGCGTGCCGGCGAACATCGTGCCGGCTTCAATCGCGCCTTCCACCGTGACTTGCTTGGTACCGAAGGCGCTGACCACGTTGTGCGCGCCACGCGCCAATTGCACGTTCATCGCCACCGGCACATAACCCGGCGGATTTGAAAAGTGCGGCGGCACCTTGTTGGCGGTGATGTACCACAACAGCTTTTCCGCACCGGCACGCGCCCGCGCTTCGGTCTCGCCGACATAGATCAGCGCCGCATAGGCCAGCCGGTCGATCGGCACGTCTTGACCCAGTCCGGCCTCGCGCCAGCCGCGACGATAGCCTTCATAAATACGCTTGGTGGTGTCGAACCCGGTGAGAAACGTCGCCTGGATATAGCCATGCGCGCCGACCTGCGCGGCACCGCCCGTGCTGGTCGTACTCACCCAAATCGGCGGGTGCGGCTGTTGAATCGGGCGCGGCCAGATGTTGATCGCGCGATGATGGAAGAAGCGGCCCTCGTGACTGAACGGGCCGTCGTGGTGGGTCCAGCATTTGACGATGAGATCGAGTGCCTCCCAGTGGCGCTCGTTCATCCGCATCGGATTGCTGTTCGCCGGCAAAATCTCGTACGGCACGCTACGCACGAAGCCCGCCTCCAGGCGACCGTGCGAGAGCACATCGACCATTGCCATCTCTTCGGCGACGCGGACCGGCTGCCGCCGGTTGGCGATCGGATTGCCGAGGATCAACAGACGAGCCTTCTTGCTCAGGCGGGCGAGCGCCGCCAGCATCAGCGGCGCGGCGGGATCGACGCAGGTCGCGGTCTGATGATGCTCGTTGAGCATGATCTCCACGCCTTCGTCCTCCGCGATCAGCCATTCATCGATGTAGCGGTCGTACAGAGCCGCCCCCTTGGCGGGATCGTAGATGCGATTGGGCAGCGACACCCGGATGGAGGGATAGCTGTCAGCCGGCGGCAGATAGGGATAGGCGGTTTCGCTGAAGTGCCACGCGCGCATGCTACTCTCCAAGAAATTCGAGGACAGCGGCCGTAAAGACCGCAGGCTGCTCCAGCTGCGGCACGTGCCCGGCGGCTTTGATCGTCATTGTTTGCGCGTTCGGCAGCAAACCGGCATAGGCGTCGAGATAGGCTTGGGATACGAGCCCGTCGCTATCGCCGCGGATGAAGAGCGCCGGAGCCGCAATGCGGTGCAGACGCCGCTTGAGCTTTGGATTGTGCATCCACGGCTCCCAGGTCAACAACGCGAGTGTCTCGCGCGCGCGAAACATGGCGGCCAGCTCGTCATCGGACATTTTTGCGGTGTCGCGCTTCATCCGCTCGGGATCGTGAAAGGTCAGCTTGAGCGCATCCGCCTCCGGCATCGCGAAGATGTCAGGAATGTCGAGCTTGTCGGGCGGTCCGACCTTGATGCCCACCGGCCCGGAGAATACGATGCGGCGAAAACGCTCGGGCGATTTGGTCGCCATTTCGGCTGCGATCCAGCCCCCGATCGAACAGCCGACCAGGTCGATGTCGTCGAATTTTAGGATATCCATCAGTTCGAGATAAAGATGGGCAACGTCGTCAATACTATCGAGCCAGTCCGGGAGGCTCGACTTGCCGAAGCCTGGATGGGTCGGTGCGACGAAGCGGCACTTTTCGGCCAGCGGCGCCACAAACGGTTGCTGCGGAGCAAAACCTCCGCCGCCATGCAGAAACAGAACGGGACGTGCGGCCTGTCGGCCGGTATCGAGTAATTCAA
>Ga0210395_10005153_pt1 | contig 10012 bp, 8 predicted proteins | sample IncBWH4OmetaG_FD_150861 | JGI IMG/M metagenome (GOLD analysis project Ga0210395, IMG submission 150861) | Forest soil microbial communities from Barre Woods Harvard Forest LTER site, Petersham, Massachusetts, United States - Inc-BW-H-4-O ...
CGGTCAGCATGAAGGCGGCCATCACCAGTGTGTAGGCGGTGATCGCAAGCTGCACGTCGGGCACCGTGGTTTTCAGATCCGCCACGACTTGAGAGATCGAAACGTTCATGACGGTGCTGTCGAGCACCATCACGAATTGGGCGGTGCCGAGCACCAGGATCGTCGTACGGTTGCGCAAAGGCCAACTTCCTCCTACGCTGTTACCCGTAGCAGCTCGCCAACAATGTGAACAGTTCCCATGTCCTTCGTGAACTCCGCCAGCAGTCGATATCCGAGAGTGATGTCCGCACTATCTCAGGCGGACGGGCAGGACGACATCTGGGGCGGGTCGCTCGTCGGCGCGAGCTTGCAAGCGAGCCTGGTGGCGAGGGTGCTGGGCGTGTTGTTTGCCGCCGGGGCGACGCTGGCGACACTCACCGTGATATTGCCGCACCCGCCCAGCACAAACGTGCTCGGGATGCTCGTGATTATCGCCAACGCCTACCTGGTCGCCGCGACTCTCTACACGCAGGCCGCGCGACTCCCGGCATGGACGATGCAGGCCACACTTGCGTGGGGCAGCACCCTGATCACCGGTGTCGCCTACTTCTCCGGTGAAGTGCCGAGCCCGCTCGTGTTCTTCTACCTGTGGGTCTTCCTGTACGCCTCCTATTTCTTTAGCCACAGGCAAACGGCCGTGCAGATCCTCTACGTGGGGCTGGCCTACGGCGCGCTGCTCGTGGACACAGCGCCGGCGAGTGCGATCGCCGCGTGGTGGCTCGTCGGCATGGGGACGCTGCTGGTTGGGGCGATGGTGATCATGGTGATGCGCACGCGGGTCGAGCTGTTGATCGCACGCCTCTACGACGCGGCCCGCACCGACTCGTTGACCAAGCTCGCCAACCGGCGCGGCTTTCGCGAGCAGCTCGACCTCGAGCTCGAGCGAGCCCGCCGCCACGGCAGCCCGATGACCGTGGTCGTCGGCGACCTCGACAACTTTAAGGATGTCAACGACCTGCGCGGACAGCGCGTCGGCGACCTCGCGCTGCAACGGGTGGCGAAGCTGCTGGGCGAGGGCAAGCGCCCGACCGATGCCACCGCGCGAGTCGGCGGCGAGCAGTTCGCGCTGATCCTGCCGGACACCGAGCGCCTGGAGGCCTTTGCGCTGGCTGAGCGCCTGCTCCTGGCTGTGCGCGAGGGGTTTGCGCAAGACCCAACACCGCTGACGATCAGCTTCGGTTTGTCGATCTACCCCGAGCACGGGGAGACGGCCGCGTCGCTGATCCACGCGGCCGACCAGGCGCTGTATGCGGCTAAGGAGAGCGGGCGCGACCGTGCGGTGCTGCACAGCCCGGCGCTGCGAGCTGAATTGCGCACTCCCAGCGACGTGCGCGACATCGGCGGCGAGCGCTTCGTGATGGCCGTGCTGGAGATGGCCGAGGCCGTCGATTTGCGCTTCAGCGGCAGCGCCCGACACTCGGAGACCGTGGGGCGTTACGCCGAGATGATGGCGCGCGAGATGGGGCTACCGGAACACCACGTCAGCCGCATCCGCCTGGCGGGGATCCTGCACGACATCGGCAAGGCGGGGGTGCCCAACAGCATCCTGCACAAGCCGGGCCCGCTCAGCGAGGAGGAGTACGAGATCATCAAGCGCCACCCGGAACTGGGAGCGCAGATGATCGAGCACATCAGCCTCTCCGACGTGCGCGAATGGGTGGCGGCCCACCACGAGCGCCCCGACGGACTCGGCTATCCGCTCGGCCTGCACGCCGGTCAGATCCCGCTGGAGGCGCGCATCGTCGCGGTAGCCGACGCGTACGAGGCGATGACCAGCGACCGCCCGTACCGCGACTCGATCGGCTACGAGGCCGCGATGGCCGAACTGCGCCACTGTGCCGGCACCCAATTCGACGAGCGGGTGGTGCAGGCGTTCTTGGCGGCGCTGGCGCGCGAGGCGCTGCGCGCGGGGGCAAGCGCCGCCGCCGGCGCCTGAGCGACAGGCCGCAGTGGCCTGATCGACACTTGAGTGCCTGTGGGCGACGATGGGCTACCCCAGCGAGCCCGATCGACGCTTCAGTGACTATGGGCGGCCTCAAACGAGCCCGACCGACACTGCATTAGCTCTGAGCAGGTCATCCAAAATGACCCGCGCGTTAGATACCCCTTGTTTGGACACCGATAATTTATTGGCTGCCCATGTCCGCCTGAGGCCAGCATATACCGGGGCATGGAATCGCACCGGGCGCGTTTCCCCATCGCGCGTACCTAACCATTAACGCTACGCGCTCACACAAAGGGGGTGTTTAGTGGACAGCGCCAAAGACAAGGCCCCACATCTTCACACGGCATGAAAATGGGCGCCGCGCGGGAATGCCGCGCTCGGTCGTCAACGCCTACGAGCGAGGCAACCGCCAGCCCGGCGTCGACGCGCTTGCACGACTCGCGGCGGCGGCCAACCTGAAGCTCGAGGTTGCGCCAATCGCCAATCCTGTCGATCCCGAGCGGGCAGGACGACTGCTTGCGCAAGTTCAAGGCGCTGTTCAATCGCACCAAGGACTGGGGCGATATCGAGGAGATCCTCGAGGCGCAGGCGGGGGACATCCCACAGGCAATCGCGTGGCTGAAGGACTTGCTCGGACCTGAGGATCCCGCCGTTGAGCGCCTTGCGGGTCTCGCCGGATAGGACTCTCGTGTGGAATAAAGGCCAGCTCGCAGCGCGGCGCGCACACCCGGCTACTCGCCCTCGTCGCCGGCCTGCTCCTCACCGTCGCGCGTGCGCCGCAGCCCGTCGCTCAGCTGTTGGGTGACGTCGCCGAGCTGCTCGCCGATGTCGCCCACCGACCCTGCGGCGTCGCGGAACATCGCGCGGAAGCGCTCGGAGTAGTGGGCGACCGCGTCGCCGGCCTCGGCGCGCGGGTCTGGAGGGGTGTCGCGCGTGACGTACTCGCCCGCGACGATACGGTCGTAGTCGCCCGAGCGGACCCACTCCATCAGCTCGTGCACGCGACGCACCGGCATCGGGTGGGTGATGCCCAGGTCGAGCAGCAGGCGCGAGAGGCGCTCGAGGCCCGAGCCCTTCTCACGGTAGTCGGTGCCCTGGCGCATGAACACGTCGAGGTCGAGGCGCTCGGCCTCGGCGCCCGCGGCGATCACCATCAGCGTGCGGCACACCGTCAGCGGGTCGCGCGTCACCAATGCCGCCGCCCGGTCGCAGCTCAGCTCGGACGCGCGGAACCACTCCATCAAAGCCGCGCGTATCGGCAGCAACGGCAGCGGGATGCCGGGGATCGAGCTGAGGCGCATGAGGATCACGAGCGCGGTTCTGTAGAGCACGTGCTCTGAGAGCACGTGGCCCGCCTCGTGCGCGAACACCGCCCGCAGCTGCTCGACGTCGAGCAGCGCCACCAGGCCCGATTGCACAACCACGATAGGGCGTCCCGCGCCGATCGTGAGTGCGTTGGCGATCGGGAACTGCGTCAGGTACAGGTCCGGCACCGGCTCCAGATCGAGCGTGGCATAGGCGCGCACGTGCGCGCCCCACACGTCTGCCAGCTGGTCGTCGCCGAGGCGTACCGAGGAGCCGAGATACGCCTGACGCAGCGCGCGCTCGTAGCCGAGCTCGATCAGCTTGCGCACCACTGTGTTCAGGTAGGGGATCGAACGCAGCGCGGCCGTCGCCGCGCGATCGGCCGGGTGTTCGTAAGCCTTGGGGGAGATTCCCTTCAGGCGGTAGCCCTCGACCGGGAGCGACATCAGAGGTTGCTCGCCATCTGCACTGCCTCCTGCTCGTGATGGGTGCCGGCGACGGGAACGATCGAGCAACGATAGCCCACGCCGAGGAGGGGGGTCGCACCGCAGACGACCGCCTCATCGTGAAAGATGGCAGGCAGATGGAGCGGGAGTATGAGCTGCAGACCCACCAAGCCGAGGACCGCCACTGGTGGTATCAGGGGCGCCGCCGAGTGCTGGAGCGCGCGATCGAGCGCCTTGGGCTGCCTGCGGGCGCACAGATCCTCGACGCTGGCTGCGGCAGCGGGCGCAACATGGTCGACCTGGCCCGCCACGGGCACGTCACGGGGATCGAGCTGTCGCACACGAGCGTCGAGCTGGCGCGCGCGCGCGACGCAGGCGAGGTGGTCGAAGGCTCGATCCTCGACACTCCCTTCGAGGACGCTTCGTTCGACCTGACCGTGAGCCTCGACGTGATCGAGCACCTGGAAGACGACGTCGGGGCGCTGCGCGAGCTGCGGCGCGTGACCAAGCCCAGCGGCGCGCTGCTTCTCACCGTTCCCGCCTACCAGTGGCTGTGGAGCGGGCACGATGAGATCAACCACCACCACCGCCGCTACAACCGGCGCACGCTGCTCGCCGCCGCCGAGCAGGGCGGCTGGCACGAGCAGAGCTCGGCGCACTTCAACTCGCTGCTGCTGCCCGTCGCGATCATGCTGCGCGTGCTGGAGCGCTTCAGGCCGTCCACGACCAAGTCGAGCCTCGACCTTTGGGTGCCTCCGGCGCCGCTCAACTGGGCGCTGCGCCAGCCGTTGAACCTCGAGGCCGCCGCGATCGGGCATGGCAGGCCGATACCCGCCGGGCTGTCGCTGCTGGCCGTGTTCCGCTGAGCCGCGTCCGCCCAACTTGGCGCTTATGGGGAGGGGTTTGGGCGTGCCTTTTGGCGCTCGCTCGCTAGCGGCCCGAGTCAGCCGTCTCCACGAGCACCGTCGCTGCGTGCCCCTTGAATGTCCAGGCGCGGTTGACAAAGAACGTGATGACGGTTACCACCGCGGTTGTCACGGCCTGACCCACGAGCTTGTCCAGGGCCGCGCCGTCCACCAGCACGTACACTAGGGCCAGGTCGAGCAGCAGGCCGCAACCCTGCACCACGAACCAGCGCACCGGCGTGAGCGCATCGCCAACATGGCCCTTGAATGTCCACGCGCGATTCCATAGGAAGCCATTGACCGCGCCGATCGCGAAGCCGATGCCGGAGGCCGCCACGTACCAGACCCCGAACACCTTCAGCAGCAGCGTGTATACGGCGAACGCGATTAGCGTGTTCGAGACGCCGACGATCCCGAACTTCAGGAACTGCAAAACCAAGGGCATTCTCAGGATTCGCGCGGCTCCGTCCCCTACTCTTCTCATGGCCACTACTTAACCAGCTTCGTCCCCGCGGAAGGAAACATGCCGGACACTCATGCGCGCGTCCCAGCATTGCTTAGCGTCGTAGCCCCCGTCTACAACGAGGAGGAGCTCGTCGAGGCCTTCGTTAAGCGCGCCTGCGCCGCCGTCGCGGACTATACGTTCGAGCTTGTGCTCGTCAACGACGGCTCGTCTGACTCCACGCCCGCTTTGCTCGACCGCCTGGCCGCCGCCGATTCGCGCGTGCGGGTGATCCATCTGTCGAGGAACTTCGGCCACCAGGCGGCGCTGACCGCCGGGCTGGAGCACGCCGCCGGCGACGTGGTTGCGATGATCGACGCCGACCTGCAGGATCCGCCCGAGCTGATTCCCCGCATGGTCGAGCAGTGGGAGCAAGGGTCGGACGTCGTCTATGCGGTTCGCAGGCAGCGCGAAGGCGAGACCGCCTTCAAGCTCGCCACCGCCTCCTGGTTCTACAAGCTGTTCGACAAGCTGGCCCAGGTCGACCTGGAGCCGAACTCCGGCGATTTTCGCCTGCTTGACCGTCGCGCTCTGGATGCGCTCTTGTCGATGACCGAGCGCTCGCGCTTTTTGCGTGGGATGACGGTTTGGGTCGGGTTCACGCAGACCGCCGTGCCCTACGAGCGCGACGCGCGCACCGCCGGGGAGACGAAGTACACGCTGCGCAAGATGCTGCGATTCTCCCTGGATGCGATCGCGTCGTTCTCGCACCTGCCGTTGCAGCTGGCAACCTACGCCGGACTGCTCTCGGCCGGCGTCGCGTTCGTCGCGATCCCGATCGTGATCGCGCTGCACTTCACCGGCTCCTACCTGCCGGGCTTCTCGACGCTGACGATCGCGATCCTGCTGCTTGGCGGCATCCAGCTGATCGCGCTCGGGGTGATCGGCGAGTACGTGGGGCGCATCTACGACGAGGTCAAGCACCGGCCGCTCTACATCGTGCGCGAGGAGCGCAACGCGCCCGCCGGCGGGGCTGGGCCGATCGCGCCTGTGCGCGCCGGGCTGGCGGCGCGCGTGGCCGAGCGCATCGGCTGAGGCGCACCGCTCCTTCGGGGGGTCCCGATGGTTATTGCTCACAGCCCATCCACAAATCGGGAGGAACCCATGCGCCACCGCACAATGACACTGCTCGCTACTCCCGCCGTGCTCGGGGCGATGACCGTCGCCGTGCCGGCGCTCGCCGGAGTCGGCTCCGGGCCCGCGGCTCACAGCTCGTCCAGATGCTATATCGGGCATATCGCCAAACATCGCGTGCGCGAGTGCCTGGAGCGCGGGCCCCGCGGGCCGCGTGGTCCGCGCGGGCTGCCTGGACCTCCCGGGCCAAGGGGGCTGCCTGGCAGCGGGAAAACCGGCAAGACAGGGGCCACCGGGAAAACAGGAGCGACAGGGAAGACCGGCGCGACTGGCGCCACCGGGGCAACCGGCGCGACCGGGGCAACCGGCGCGACGGGCACCGCGCGCGGGTTCGCTGTGGTACAGCCCAACTCGCCGACACAGGCTACGTTGATACTCGCTCGCAACGTCACCGGCGTCTCGGAGGTCAAAGAAGGCGTCTATTGCGTCGCGCCGGCGGCGCCGATCAACGCGGCGGAAGAGACCGTCGCGGTCTCCCCGGAGGTCAGCTACAGCTCAGCCAAAGCGCCCGGGCTGGTGGCCGTCAACGCGCAGCGCACCGGTGGCTGTGCCGCGGGCGCCTTCGAGGTCGACACCTTCACGCCGGCGGGAGCCGCCTCGAGCAATTACGCGTTCACGATCATCGTGCCCTAGGAAGGCCATAATGCTCATATGAGCCACGTCGGCAGCGGCGAGCAGACGGTCGCGGAGGAATCCCACGGCGCCGAGGAGCGCCGCGAACGGATTCGTCTGGAGACAACCCGCCATCGCATCGAGGGGTCGCTGATGCTCGCCCGCGACGGCTATCGCTCGCGCGTCTCGGACATGCTTAACGCCTCCGAGCGCGACTTTCTGACGCTGACCGACGTCACGCTTACGCCGCTCGACGGGGGGACCGTCGAGCGGCACGCGTTTATGGCGATCGCCCGGGCGCACATCGTCTATGTGGTCGCACCCTCGACGGAGTCGCCGGCCTCCTAGAGCCCACGGAGCGGGGCGAAACTTTTCGGATACCGCCTGCTCAGGGAGCCGGGCTGGGCAGCGGGAGGATCAGCGGAGTCGACGCCTTGGCCGGGGCGATCGACGCGAGCGCGGGGTCGCTCTCGCCCGTCCAGTCCTGCAGGAAGCTCTCGGTCGCAGCTGTGTCCAGCGGACGGGCGAAGAGGAAGCCCTGGCCCGTGTCGCAATCCTCGTCGCGCAGCAGGGAGAGCTCCTGCTGCTGTTCGATGCCCTCCGCGAACGTCTCGATCGAGAGCGCCTTGCCGAGCTGCACGAGCGTGCGGATCAGCGTTTCGCCCTCCTGGTTGTGCTTGAGGCCCGAGATGAAGGAGCGGTCGATCTTCAGGGCGTCGACCGGGAAGCGTTGGAGGTGGGCCAGCGAGGAGTAGCCGGTGCCGAAGTCGTCGATCGCGATGCGCACACCGAGTTGCTTGATCGCCGTGAGCCGCCGGGCCGTCTCCTCGGCGTTGCGCATCAGCGTCGTCTCGGTGATCTCGATCGTCAGCGCCGTGGGCTCCAGGCCGCCCTGCTGCAGCGCCTCTTCGATGTCGAGGATGAGCTGGTCGGTGTCGAGCTGGCGTCCGGAGACGTTGACCGCCATGCCGATTCTGTGGCCTGCAGCGCGCCATGCGGCGCCCTGCGCACATGCCTCGTGCAGGACCCACCTGCCGACGTCGGTGATCATGCCCGTCTCCTCCAGCAGGGGGATGAAGTCGTCGGGTTGGACGACGCCGCGCACAGGGTGCTTCCAGCGGATCAGCGCCTCCACTCCGGTCGGGCTCATGTCCCTGAGGTCGATCGTGGGCTGGTAGGCCAGGAAGAACTCTTCGTTCTCGAGCGCTTCGCGCAGGTCCATCTCCAGTTCCATGCGGTTCTGCATCGTGTCCTGCATTCCGGTCTCGAACACCACGTAGCGGTTCTTGCCGTCCCACTTGGCGCGGTACATCGCGATGTCCGCGTCGCGCAGCAAGTCCTCAGCTGAGATCCGCTCCCCGACCGCGATCCCGATGCTGGCCGTGACGGTGACACGCGTGGATTTGTCGGCGCCGAGGTTGAACGGGTGCTTGAGCGCGTCGAGCAGGCGCTCGGCGATCAGCTCGGGGCCCACCGACATCGAGAGCTCTTCGGAGATCACGACGAACTCGTCGCCGCCGAGGCGGCCGAGCGCGTCGGCGTCGCGGATCACCCCGTCGAGCCGGGCGGTCACCGCCTGCAGGAGTTCGTCGCCGACGGCGTGGCCGAGCGTGTCGTTGATGCTCTTGAAGTTGTCGAGATCGATGAACAGCGCGGCCACCGGGGTCTGACTGCGCACGGAGCGGGCGAGCATCTGCTCGACGCGGTCGAGGATCAATGTGCGGTTTGGCAGGCCCGTCAGCGCGTCGTGGGTGGCGAGAAAGCCGAGCTCCTCCTCGCGGCGCGCGAGCTCTTCGTCGGTGCGCTGGCGCTCAGACTCGAAGCACTCGCACATCCGCAGCAGGCTGAACTCAAGGCTCAGCTGCAGGATGTTCAGCGCTTGCGCCAGCGCGTCGGAGGAGACAGACAGCGCTGTGGCGCTCTCCTGGAGGATCTCCGCCATGACGTTGCGCCACCAGAAGCAGCGCCACGTCACCTCGTTCAGCGAAGCGGCGCGGTGGGCGGCCAGCTCGCCGAAGATCTCCCATGTTTCTTTGCCGGCCTCGATCGCGACCTCCATGCCCTCGCCGGCGATCCAGCGAGCGACGGCGAGCGTCGAGGAGCGGCTGATGCGTTCAAAGCTCTCCTGCACGAGCCCGTCGACTTCGTGGCCGGGGCCCGATGTGCGCGTGACGGTAAGACTGAGCACGTCCTCGGTCCGCGCCTTGAGCGTCTCGCCGAGGCGTGCCAGGTCGTCTCCGCACCCGGCTATGGCGGCGTCTGGTGGTGAAGGGACTTGCATCTCATAACCCCCCAAATCTGAGCTTTGTGCAGATCTTTGTGCAGACATCTGATCCCCAGATCGGCGCGAGGACGCTGCACCTTTAAGATTGAGAGGGGGTTGTAGAACACCGATATTTGGAAAGGCCCCGGTAGTGCGTCTTCGTGGGAGCCCGGCAGCACTAAGGACGTGTTTCAAAAAGATTGGTACGTCCGCTGCGTCGTCCCTGGATGTGGCGCTGGATCGCGACGTGATGTCTTACACGTAACACCAGTACGCGCTGCAGATCCCGCGACGCCAGCTTCCGAGGGAAGGCAAGAAGCACAAACTTGGCAGCCAGCCACAGATTTGACTGTCGAGAACTGTGTCCGCTGGGCCATTAGTAAGCGGGGGCTACCGTGCTGGCGGGCACACGGACCACGAGATATCCTGGCAGCGCGACGATCGCCGCGGCAAGCGCGCTGACGAGCAGGAAGCTCGACAGCGCGATCGTCCCTTCGATGGCGAGGGAGACGGGGAGGCCTGTGACGGCGGCGAGCGCGTGGCTGAGCAGCAGTTGTCCGTAGAGCCCGAACAGCGCGCCTGTGAGACAGCCTGCGAGGAGCATCAGGATGGTCTCGCACAACAGCCAACGCCAGAGAACACCGCGACGATAGCCGTCGACCTTCATGAAGGCGATCAGATCGCGCCTCTGCCAGATCATCGAGCCCATTGCGCCGGCGATCGCAAGTGCCCCGGCGATCAGCACCAGCAGCTTGATCTGCGTCAACCGAGCCAAGCCCTGGCCGATCAGCGCGAACTGGCGCTGCTGGCGTTCGGCGAGCGTTTCGACTGTCAATCCCGTCGACGGTCCAATCGCATGCG
>Ga0210395_10005154_pt1 | contig 10010 bp, 8 predicted proteins | sample IncBWH4OmetaG_FD_150861 | JGI IMG/M metagenome (GOLD analysis project Ga0210395, IMG submission 150861) | Forest soil microbial communities from Barre Woods Harvard Forest LTER site, Petersham, Massachusetts, United States - Inc-BW-H-4-O ...
CAGGATGCGGATCGCGGCGACCGACCCCATGACGGCGATCTCGGCGTCCGGCCAGGCGAAAACCTTCGTCGCGCCCAGCGAACGGGAGTTCATCGCGATGTAGGCGCCGCCGAAGTTCTTCCTGGTCACCAGGGTGATCCGGGTGACGGTGGCCTCGGCGAACGCGTGCAGCAGCTTGGCGCCGCGGCGGACCACGCCGTCCCACTCCTGGCCGAGACCGGGCAGGTAGCCGGGCACGTCCACGATGACGACAAGCGGCACGCCGAAGGCATCGCAGAACCGGACGAACCGGGCGGCCTTCTCGGCCGAGGCGGAGTCAAGGCAGCCGCCGAGCCGCATCGGGTTGTTGGCGATCACCCCGACGGTGCGGCCGCCGAGGCGGCCGAGGATCGTCACGATGTTCGGCGCCCACTTGGGGTGCAGTTCGATGCCGGGGCCGTCGAGCAGCCTGGCGGTCACCCCGTGCACGTCGTAGGCGCGCTTGACCGACTCCGGCAGCACGCCGGTCAGGTCCCGGCCGGCCACCGCCGCGACGTCGAACTTGCCCTGCTCGGACAGCAGGCTCACCAGCGACCGCGCGTAGCCGAGCGCCTCGCCGTCGTGCGCGGCGACCAGGTGGACGACGCCGGACCGGCGGCTGTGCACCTCGGGGCCGCCCAGCCGGGCCATGTCCACGTCCTCGCCGGTCACCGAGCGGACCACGTCCGGGCCGGTGACGAAGACCCGGCCGTGCTCGGACAGGATCACGATGTCGGTGAGGGCCGGACCGTAGGCGGCGCCGCCGGCCGCCGGGCCGAGCACCACGGAGATCTGCGGCACCACGCCGGACGCCGCCGTCATCGCGGCGAACACGGTGCCGACGCCGTGCAGCGAGGCCACGCCCTCGGCCAGTCGCGCGCCGCCGGAGTGCCACAGGCCGATGACCGGCACCCCGCGCGCGATGGCCTCGTCGTAGGCGGAGACGATGACGGCGCAGCCGTCGACGCCCATCGCGCCGCCCTGGACCCGGGGGTCGGAGGCGAAGGCGACCGCGCCGGACCCTTCGATCAGGCCCGCCGCGGCGACCGCCCCGGTGCCCTCGTGCGGGACGGCCGTCAGCACCGACATGGTGCCCTCGTCGAACAGCGCCGCCAGCCGGGCGATCGGGTCGCGCGGCAGGGACGCCGCTGACTGTTCGCCGGCCGGTGACTCGGTGACGACCGTCACCGTCAGGCCTCCTTGGCAGCGGGAACGTACTCGGTGAAGGCGAGCGCCACATTGTGCCCGCCGAAGCCGAACGCGTTGACGAGCGCGGACATCGGAGCGCCCTCCGCCCTCGGCACCAGGGGGCGCGCCGTGGTGGCGACGTCGATAGCCACCTCGTCGTCGAGGTCCTCCAGGTTGACGGTGGGCGGCGCCATCAGGTCCAGCAGCGCGAAGATCGCCGCGACCGACGCGATCGCACCCGCCCCGCCGAGCAGGTGCCCGGTCATGGACTTGGTCGCGGACACGACCGGGCCACCGGAAGCGGCCGTGCCAAGGGTGTCGGCGATCGCCCGCGACTCGGGGATGTCGCCCTCCGGCGTGGACGTGGCGTGCGCGTTCACGTGCGCCACCTGCGACGGAGTCACGCCGCCGTCGCGGAGTGCGGACTCGATCGCGAACTTGATGCCCGCACCGTCGGGTGACCCGTGGGAGATGTGGTGGGCGTCCGAGGAGTACCCCGCCCCGGCGGCCACCGCGTAGATCCGCGCGTTCCGGGCCTGCGCGTGCGCCAGCGACTCGAGGATGACAACGCCCGCGCCCTCGCCGAGCACGAACCCGTCCCGCCCCTTGTCGAACGGCCGCGAGGCGCGCCCCGGCTCCTCGTTGCGGGTGGACATGGCGCGCATCACGGCGAAGGCGCCGATGTTCAGCGCCATGATCGCGGCTTCGGCGCCGCCGGCGATCACCACGTCGGCCCGGCCCGAGCGGATCATGTCGACGCCGTACCCGATCGACTCGGCACCGGACGCGCACGCGCTTACCAGCGCGTGCGCACCGGCCCGGGCGCCGAACTCGATGCTGATCCAGCCGGCGGCGCCGTTGGGCATCAGCATCGGCACGGTGAAGGGCGAGATGCGATTCCAGCCCTTCTCCCGCAGCGCGTCGTAGGCGGTAAGGGTGGAGCCGATGCCGCCGATGCCGCTGGTGACCGCGACGCCGAGCCGGTACGGATCCACCTGCGGCGCCCCCGCGTCGGCCCAGGCCTCGCGGGCGGCGACGAGCGCGAACTGCTCGCACCGGTCCATCTTCCTGGCCTGCGGCTTGCCGATGACCTCCACCGGGTCCGCCACGGCGGGCGCCGCGATTTTCACCGGCAGTGACTCGACCCACGGCTCGGTGATGCGGCGTACCCCGTTCGTCCCGGCGAGCATCGCCGACCAGGTGGACGCGGCATCACCACCGAGCGGCGTGGTCGCGCCGACCCCGGTGACGACGACGCTGCCCCGATCGTTGCTGCTCACTTGCATCCTCCGCACTACGACTTGAACGCACTACGACTTGAAAAGGCCCTGAGAGCGAGAAGCGCCGCTCAGGAATTCTTGGACACGAAGTTGACGACGTCCTGGACGGTCTTCAGGTCCTTGAGGTTCTCGTCCGGGATCTCGACGCCGAACTTGTCCTGCGCGGCGACGGCGATCTCCACCATCGACAGGGAGTCGATGTCGAGGTCGTCCACGAAGTTGGCCTCGGGGGTCACCTCGTCGGCGGGCGTGCCCGCGATCTCCTCGATGATCTCGGCGAGCCCGGACAGAATCTCCTGGTCAGTCACTGTTTCTCCTTGATTGTGTGGAAAGGCTGGGTCGAAAAGTCGTCCCCGGCCGTCAGTTAAGTACCCGAGACGACGGCGCGGCTAGGGTATCGCGGGCAGCGTGATCACTTGCGAGGCATAGGCCAGCCCCGCGCCGAACGCGACCAGCAGCGCCGGCGTCCCCGGCTGCAGCCGCCCCTGCTCGGCCATCCGGGACAGCGCGAGCGGGATGGACGCCGACGAGGTGTTCCCGGCGTGGATGATGTCGTCGGCGACGCGGTCCCGGGGGATGCCGAGCTTCCTGGCGATCGCCTCGATGATCCGGAGGTTGGCCTGGTGCGGTACGAACGCGGTGATCTCGTCGGTGCTCACCCCGGCCCGCTTGCACGCCTCCAGCGCCACCGGCGGAATCGCCGTGGTCGCCCAGCGGAACACCGCCTGGCCGTCCTGGGTCAGCGCCCCGGTCCGCCCGGTGATGGTGATCTTGTGCGCCTGATCGCCGGCCGAACCCCAGACCACCGGGCCGATCCCGGACGGCTCATCGGGCCCGGTCGGGCCGACCACGCACGCCCCCGCGCCGTCGGCGAAGATGATGCAGGTCGACCGGTCGGTCCAGTCGATCCACGAGGTCATCTTCTCGGCGCCGATGACGAGCACGTTCCGCGCTGACCCGGCGCGCACCGCGTCCGAGGCCGTGCCGAGCGCGTAGCAGAACCCGGCGCAGGCCGCGTTCAGGTCATACGCGCCGGGGGCGATGACGCCGAGCCGGTGGGCGACGGTGGCCGCGACATTCGGCAGCGGCACCTCCGGCGAGCAGGTCGCGACGATCACCAGGTCGACCTCGGACGGCTCGAGCCCGGAGGCCGCCAGGGCCTTCGCCCCGGCCGCCTCGGCCATGTCCGCGACGGTCTCGTCGTCGCGGGCGACCCGCCGCGACTCGATTCCGACCCGCGACCTGATCCACTCGTCGTTGGTCTCCACGATCTTTGCGAGGTCGTCGTTGGTGACGACCTTGTCCGGCTGGTACCCGCCGAACCCGAGAATCTTGGCGCCGGTCACTTAGACCTCCTTCGGTACAAGGCGGACCAGCGGTTGCCCCTCGCTGACCGGGTCGCCGTCTTCCACCAGCCACTCGGCGAGCACCGCGTCGTGCGACGCGGTCACCGCCCTCTCCCCGCCGCGCGCGGCGACAAACCCAAGGATGTCACCGGCTGAGACGGTCGACCCCGTGCTTAGTGGCACCGGGCGGGCCGCCGCTGCGTCTGTCTCACCGTTTCCCAAACGAACCGTGCCCGCACCCGGCGCCACCACGATTCTCCACTCGGGCGCCGAGCCGGGAGCGGCGGCGTACCCGTTCCGCGAGGCGGCGTGCGCCGCGACCAGCGCCCGGGCCGCGTCGAGCTGGTCCGGAGTCTTGATCGCGAGCAGTTCCACGCCGGGCAGCGCCCGCTTGGCCAGGCCGGTCAGCGTGCCGCCGGGCAGCAGCTCGATGAACGCGGTCACGTTGATGTCGGACATGGTGGCCATGCACAGGTCCCAGCGGACCGGGTTGGCGACCTGATTGACGACCCGCTCCACCCAGTTCGTCCCGGAGGTGACGACGGCGCCGTCCCGGTTGGACAGCAGCGTGATCACCGGGTCGCCGACGGTGGTACCGGCGGCCGCCGCGGCGAGCGCGTCGACCGCCGGAGCCATGTGCTTCGTGTGGAACGCGCCCGCCACCCGCAGCGGCCGCAGCCGGGCCCCCGCGGGCGGGTTCGCGGCGAACTCCGCGAGCTGCTCGAGCGTGCCGCCTGCCACGATCTGCCCGGCGGTGTTGATGTTCGCCGGGGTAAGCCCGGCGTTGGCGATCGCGGTGAGCACGACGGACTCATCGCCGCCCAGCACCGCGGTCATCCCGGTCGGCTCCGCGCCGCAGGACGCGGTTGCTCGCCCTAGGGGGGACGACTCCCCTTCAACCCCCCGGTAGCCACAGGCGAGAGACATCGCCTCGCCGCGCACCCGGGTCAGCCTGATGGCGTCCACGGCGGACATGACGCCTGCGATCGCGCCGGCCGCGAGCTCGCCCACGCTGTGTCGGTGATCGCTGCCGCGCTGCCGGTCGTGCCGAGCCTGATCAGGTCCCGTCCGGCCAGCTCGGACCAGGCGCCGAACTTCTCGGTCAGGCCGGGGATCTCAAGCCAGGGGGAAAGGAAACCGGGGGTCTGGGCGCCCTGGCCGGGCGCGGCGAAAATGAGCACGTTGTTAACCATGCCCTGTAGAGACCCGGCAAACCGATACCGAACGTTACGAAGTTCCCCGCCAAAAACTTGTAGGTTCTCTCCAAATATCGTTAACCATCTAGTCACCACCCGGTCACCCGCGCCGTTCGGCGTCCATGCCAGGCCAGCGCCGGACCGTCCGGTGACGGATGCGATGGTCGCGCCGTCGCGCTCGTGGTGCGGCAGCGGACGACCGAAGAGTTCCGCGGTAGCGGCGACGACAAGGCCGCCTGCTGGGTGTGGTCGCACCTCGGTTACCGCGGCTAGCCGTGCCGCGCGGCGAGGCGGCCCACGATGATGGCGGTCCATAGGGTGAAGCCGTCACGGCCCTCGGAGGGGGTGTACCCGGTGAGTTCGGTGACGCGGCGCAGCCGGTAGCGGACCGTGTTCGGGTGGACGAACAGCATCCGGGCGGTGGCCTCCAGGGACGAGCCCTGCTCCAGGTAGGCGGTGAGCGTGTCGAGCAGTGCCGTGCCGCCGGCCAGCAGCGGCCGGTAGATGTGGCCGACCAGGACCTCGACCGCTTCCGCGTCGCCGTCGAGCGCGCGCTCGGGGAGCAGTTCCTCGGAGCTGGCCGGCCGGGGCGCCTCCGGCCACGCCGGCGCCGCGTGCAGTCCGGCGAGGGCGGCCCGGGCGGATACGGACGCCGACCGCAGGTCACGGACGGCCGGGCCGACGACGAGCGGACCGGGGCCGAAGAGCCCCGCGAGCTTCTCCGCGGCGGCCATCGAGTCGTCGGCGCCGCCGAGCACGACGATCAGCCGGCCGCCCTGGACGCCGGCCAGCAGGTCGAGCCGCGCCCGCCTGGCGACCACGCGCAGTTCGTCGATGACCGGCTCGGCGTCGTCCCCCTGGACGGTCCCGGCGACCACGCAGACGGGGGAGGAGGACCAGTTGAGCGCCGACGCCCACGAGTTCAGCGACTCCTGGCCCTCGTTGCGCACCAGCGAGTCGACGACCAGGGCCTCCAGCCGGGCGTCCCACTTGCCGCGCGCCTCGGCGGTCCGCGCGTACACCTGGGCCGCGCTGAACGCGATCTCCCGCGCGTAGATCAGCACGGCCTCGCGCAACTCGGCTTCCGCGCCCGGCGCGGCGAGGGTGTCCACCTGTCCCTCGACGACCTCGATGATCACCCGGACCATCTCGACGGCGTGCTGCAGCGAGACGGCGCGGGCCAGCTCACGCGGCGCGGTGCCGAACACTTCCGTGGCAGCCGGCCGGGACCGTTCTGGATGCTTGAGCCAGTCCACGAACGACGCGATGCCGGCCTGCGCGACCAGCCCGAGCCACGAGCGGTTCTCCGCGGACATCTTCCGGAACCACGGCAGCCGCTCGTCCATCGACGCGATGGCGGCGGTGCCCAGCGTCCCCATCGCCCGCTCGATCCTGGCCACCGTCTCCAGGTGCACCCGTGCGGTCGCTGCCCCGGATTCCTCGCGCGGCTTCGTGGCCCCCGCCTCGTCCGCCGCGAATTCCCGCTGCTGCATCCCACAAGCGTGCCATGGCGGCCGGCCCGGCGGGACTCGCGGGCCCGCCGGCGCGTGAACTTGCCGCTGCGTGAACTTGCACGCCGGTGCCGGACATAGTGAGGTGTGACGACCGACTGGACATCCCTGAGCGACGGGCAACTGTGGTCCCGCGCGTCCGGCGAGCGCGACACCGACGCGTTCGGCGAGCTCTTCGCGCGGCACATGAACGCGGTCTACAACCATTGCTTCCGCCGGACCGGTTCCTGGTCGGCGGCCGAGGACCTGACCTCCGTGGTCTTCCTTGAGGCGTGGCGCAAGCGCCGCGACGTGCGGCTGGCGGGGGAGTCGATCCTGCCCTGGCTGCTCGCCGTCGCGAACAACGCGACAAGGAACGCCGACCGCTCGCTGCGCAGGCACCGGCGGTTGCTTGCCCGCCTGCCCGACCCTGGCACCGAGCCGGACATCGCCGAGGACGCCGCCCGGCGGGCGGACGAGGAGCGGACGATGCGCCGGGTCCTCACCGAGCTCCGCGCCCTCGGCGAGCCGGAGCGCGAGGTGCTCGCCCTGGTCGACTGGGCGGGGCTGAGCTACGCGGAGGCGGCCACCGCGCTGCGCGTCCCGGTCGGCACCGTCCGCTCCCGGCTCGCCCGCGCTCGCGAGCAGCTGCGGGGGCGCGTCGGCCACGCCGCGCCCCTCGCCACGGTCAGCCCCGTCAGCCCCGCCAGACCTGTCAGCCCTGTCAGCACCGCCAGCCCCGCCACCCCTGTCAGCACCGCCACCCCTGTCAGCACCGCCAGCCCCGCCACCCCTGTCAGTGCGGAGGACGACCGATGACCAGCTTCCCGGCACCACCCGTCCGGACGCTGCCCGCGGACCGCGCCGCCGCCATGCGGCGGCAGCTAGTGGCGGAAGTGGCACGCAAGCGCGGCCGCCGGCGGCTGCTCTACGCGGCCGGCGGGGTGCTCGTCGCGGCCGGCGCCACCGCGGCCGGTTACGCGTTCGTGCCGCACGCGCGGCCAGTGACCGACAAGGACGTGGCGCGCTGCTACGCGGTGGCCAGCCTGTCCGCCGGCCCGCGGTCCTTCACCAGCATCGCGGTGGCGACCCCGATCGGCAGCGGGCACCCCGGTCAGGTGACGGACGCCCTCGCCACCTGCGCCAGCCTGTGGAGCCAGGGCTTCATCCACGCCGGCCCGCAGGGCGCCGGGGCGCCGCCTGCGCGTCCGTCACCGAACGCGGACAACCCCGTGCCGCCCCTGGTGACGTGCGTGCTGCCGGACGGCACCGCGGCCGTCTTCCCCGGCGGCAAGTCCGCCTGTGCCGCCCTCGGCCTGCCCAGCGCCACCGGCTGACCTGGCAGACGCAGACTTCCGGGCCCGCCGGCGCGGTGGACGGCCGCGGCCTCTTGCCCAGCGCGCCAGAAGCACTTTCAAAAACAAGATAGGGGATCGTTAGGCACCACCGGATGTGCCTAACGATCCCCTATCCATCCTGGGAGCGGCGTCACTTCGGGACCGCCGGCCCTAAACGCAGATAACAGCAAGAAGCGCGGAGCGCCCCGGGCCCGGTCATGCCGCGACGAGGGCGCTCCCGAAGAAGGCCAGCGGGAAGCGCCTTACCGCAGGGCCTCCGACACCGGCAGGTCGAGCTTGTACTTCGTGATCGCCCGGGCCGGCAGCGCGGGGTCCACCTCGCCGGTCTTGACGAGCTGCGACAGCACCGCGAGGACGATCGACTCCGCGTCCACGTGGAAGAACCGGCGGGCGGCCGGCCGCGTGTCGGAGAAGCCGAAGCCGTCCGTGCCCAGCGAGGTGTACGACGACGCCGGAACCCACCGGGCGATCTGGTCGGGCACCGCGCGCATCCAGTCGGAGACCGCGACGACCGGTCCGGGCGCGGCGTTCAGCACGGACGTCACGTACGGCACCCGGGTCTCGGAACCGGGGTGCAGCAGGTTGTGCGACTCCGCCGCGAGGGCGTCACGGCGCAGTTCGGTCCACGAGGTGACCGACCAGACGTCCGCGGCGATCCCCCAGTCCTCGGCGAGCAGCCGCTGCGCCGACAGCGCCCACGGCATCGAGACGCCGGAGGCGAGGATCTGCGCGCGCGGGGTGTTCGCGGCCGGCGGGGTGGCCGGCGCGTACCGGTAGATCCCGCGCAGGATCCCTTCCTCGAGCTCGTCCACGGGGGCAGGCGCCGGCGGCTGCTGGTACGGCTCGTTGTAGACGGTGAGGTAGTAGAAGATGTTCTCGCCGTCGGGGTGCTCCGGCGACGCGTCGTACATCCGCCGCAGCGCGTCGCGGGTGATCACCGCGATCTCGTACGCCCACGCCGGGTCGTAGGAGATGCACGCCTCGGACACCGAGGCGAGCAGCATCGAGTGCCCGTCGTTGTGCTGGAGCCCCTCGCCCGTCAGCGTGGTGCGGCCGGCTGTCGCGCCGAGCAGGAACCCGCGGCCCAGCTGGTCGCCGAGCGCCCACATCTCGTCACCGGTCCGCTGCCACCCGAACATCGAGTAGAACACGTACACCGGGATCATGTGCTGCCCGTGCGTGGCGTAGGAGCTGCCCGCCGCGATCACCGACCCCATCGCGCCGGCTTCGGAGATGCCCTCGTGCAGCATCTGCCCGTTCTTGGCCTCCTTGTACGACAGCAGCAGGTTCCGGTCGACCGCCTCGTAGGTCTGCCCGAACGGCGAGTAGATCTTGGCGGTCGGGAACAGCGAGTCCATGCCGAACGTGCGGGCCTCGTCCGGGACGATCGGCACGAACCTCTCGCCGATCACCGGGTCCTTCATCAGGTCCTTCAGGATCCGGACGAAGGCCATGGTCGTCGCGACCGACTGCTTGCCGGAGCCCTTCATGTAGTCGTCGAAGGCCGAGGCCGGCGGCTGCGGCAGCGGCTTGGCGCGTACTACCCGGCGCGGCAGGACACCGCCCAGCGCCGCACGGCGCTCCTTCATGTACTGAATCTCGTCCGAGCCCGCGCCGGGGTGGTAGTACGGCGGCAGGTCGGCTTCCAGCGCCGAGTCGGAGATCGGCAGGTACAGCCGGTCCCGGAACTCCTTCAGCTCGTCCTTGGTGAGCTTCTTCATCTGGTGGGTGGCGTTGCGCGCCTCGAAGTCCTTGCCGAGCGTCCAGCCCTTGATCGTGTGGGTCAGGATCACCGTCGGCTGCCCGACGTGCTCGCGGGCGGCCTTGAAAGCCGCGTACACCTTCCGGTAGTCGTGCCCGCCGCGCGACAGCCCGCGCAGCTGGTCGTCGGACAAGTGCTCCACGATCTTGCGCAGCCGCGGGTCGCCGCCGAAGAAGTGCTCGCGGATGTACGCGCCGGACTCCACCGAGTACGTCTGGAACTGCCCGTCCGGCGTGGTGTTCATCTTGTTGACGAGCACCCCGTCGGTGTCCTGGGCCAGGAGCGGGTCCCAGTCGCGGCCCCAGATGACCTTGATCACATTCCAGCCCGCGCCGCGGAAGAACGACTCGAGCTCCTGGATGATCTTGCCGT
>Ga0210395_10005156_pt1 | contig 10009 bp, 10 predicted proteins | sample IncBWH4OmetaG_FD_150861 | JGI IMG/M metagenome (GOLD analysis project Ga0210395, IMG submission 150861) | Forest soil microbial communities from Barre Woods Harvard Forest LTER site, Petersham, Massachusetts, United States - Inc-BW-H-4-O ...
CGCAGTTTTTGCTTCCTCGAGCACGCGTGCAGAGCGGTCTGCATATTTGAGCAGCAGCCTGCCAGCAGGTGTAAGCGATGTCCGTGTGCCGCTGCGATCAAAAAGGCGCTGTCCAAGTTCTTCTTCTAGCGCATGGATGTGCTGGCTTACGGCAGGTTGACTCAGGTGCAGCCATTCTGAAGCTTTGCGAAAGCTGGCCTGTTCCGCGACGGCGCGAAAGACTTTCAGCCGGTAGTTTTCCATCGAAATCCCGTCTGAAATCAAGGCTTATTTCTGAAGCGTAAGATCAGCGCAAAAGCCCCGGCTTGCCGGGGCTTTTGCCGTAAGCGGGAAAAAGGCAATTAAACAGTCACTGCTTTGGCTGTTTCCGACGACGACTGAGTCGCAACTGAATTCGGCTTGGAATCCGATGTTTTTTCGCTGCCTGGCTTGCGAATATCGATGCCGCCCTTGAAAAAGGCTCCATCTTCAATCGAGATGCGCTGCGCTACAACGTCGCCTGAGAGTGAACCTTCACTGCGGATATCCACACGGTCGCTGGCGTTCACATTGCCCCGCACTTTGCCCAGAACCACAATCTCGCGAGCGGAGATGTTTGCTGTGACCTGACCATTGCGGCCGACCGTAACACGATTGCCCGGCAGATTAATCGAGCCCTCTACCTTGCCATCAATGTACAGCGACTCGGAACCAGTGACTTCGCCCTTAATAATGAGGCTCTTACCGATGGTTGCCTGGTCGGCTGAGGCGGGCTGGGCCGCTGCCGCCGGAGCGTTGCTGCGCACATTAGGTTCAAAGCTAGGGGTTGCAGGGGCGGCCGGGCGAACTGGCTCGCTCGGGGTTGGCGATGAGCTTCCGGTCTGATTTGGTTTCCACATCTTTTGGGGTTTCCTTTCTTCTCCTCTATATCACTTCCGGAAGGAACGGCGGGAATCCCTCGCCCGCTCATTGCTGTTCCACAGCGGAAGTTTGAACCTGGTAGTAACGTCGAACTCTGTCCCATTCGAGGGAATCGTGCACCTTCGAATCCGCGCAGTCGGCGCTGCTGTCTGCATCTTAAACATGGTTGATTGAAAATTGCACTCTATTCGCAAATCTTTTCTCTCCGGCATGCACCTTGGTATGTTTCAAAGAGGTACATTTTTCCGCTTCCTGGGCCGCAACTATGACCGACCGTGAACTGATACGCCACATCGAGCGCTCTGCCGGTCAGCGGGCAGGCTACAAACAGCTTATCCGTGAATTAGGCCTGGGCGGAGGCCGAGAGCGCCGTCTGCTGCTGGAACATTTGGCGCGGCTGACCATGCGTGGCGCATTGGTCAAGCTGGATCGCGACCATTGGGGAATCCCGAGGGCGGTTGCGGTTCGCGACAATCTGGTGGCCGGGCGGCTTGACCTGCATCGTGATGGATTCGGCTTTGTCCGTCCTTCAGACAGAGCAAAAGGCGGTGAAGACGATGTTTTTATTCCACCGAATGAGTTAAATGGAGCCATGCAGGGCGACCAGGTGCTTGTGGAATTGGCCCCGCCGCGTGCCGATGGCCGCAGGCTGGGGCGTATTGCTCGCGTGTTGACGCGCAACAATCCGACCGTAGTCGGTACCTTCCACTATGCGAAGAGCGAACGGGCCCAGGGTCATACAGTCGTTCCCTTTGATGAGCGCATGACACAGCCGATTCTGATTCCTTTCGGGCAGGAATTGCCATCGCCTGAGTCGGCCCGTGAATCTATGCTGGCCAATCCGCACCGTGTTCTGGGCGAAGAGGCAAAACGGCAGAAATTCGATGACGTGGAGGGCCTGGTTGTCGATGTGGAAATCACTGAATGGCCTACACCAACCCGGGCGGCGCGCGGGCGCGTGATCGAAATTCTGGGCGAGGAAGATGCTTTCGGCGTGGATGTGGAGATTGTGATCCGCAAACACCACCTGCCGCATATCTTCCCGGACAATGTGCTGGAAGAGGCGCGGGCTGTTGCCTTTCTTGATTCGGAAGTGGTGGCGGAACGACGCGATTTCCGAGATTTGCCGATCGTGACGATCGATGGTGAGACGGCACGCGACTTTGACGATGCAGTGCTGGTGCGCGAGCACGACTATGGCACCTTCGAGCTGCAAGTGCACATCGCTGATGTGGCGCAATACGTATTGCCGGGAACGGCGCTCGATCTGGAAGCGCGGCTACGCGGTAACTCCGTTTATTTCCCGGACCGCGCGATTCCCATGCTGCCGCAGGAATTATCGACAGATATTTGCAGCCTGAGGCCAGATGAGGACAGGCTGGTGCTCTCGTGCCTGATGCAGATTGATGCGCAGGGTGATGTGCTCGGCTATGAGATGACCGAAGGCGTAATTCGCTCGGCGCGGCGTATGACATATACGCAGGTGCACGCGATTCTGGAGGGCGACGGGGCTGTTCGAGGCGAATTTACTGATTTCATACCCGAATTTGAACGAATGCAGCGGTTGGCGCTGATTCTGAACAAGAAACGCGAGCGGCGTGGCTCCATCGACTTTGATCTGCCGGAGCCAATCATCGAATTCGACGAATTCGGAGCGATGAAGAGTGTTACGCGCTCAACGCGGAACTGGGCGCACCGGCTCATCGAGGAATTCATGCTGGCGGCCAACGAATGCGTTGCTTCGTGGATTGAGCAGCTTGGCGTATCTTCCATTTACCGCATCCACGAAAAGCCAGAACCTCGTCGAGTCGTCGAATTCGAGGAAACTGCTGCTACCTTTGGCTATTCACTCGGCATCGGAAACCTGCCCGTGCGCAAATTCCAGATGAAATCCGAGCGGCGGGAGCAGCGTGGGCGCGGGCGCAATCCGCGCCAGCATGAGGTGCCGGAAGATATCGCGGTGACGCCGCGCATGTATCAAAAGCTGACGGCCAAAATCGCGGGCAAGCCGGAGGAGCGGATTCTCTCCTACCTGATGCTGCGCTCGCTTAAGCAGGCGCGCTATAGCGAGCAGAATGAGGGCCACTTTGCGCTGGCAGCACCGTGCTACACACACTTTACGTCGCCGATTCGGCGCTATCCTGACCTGATTGTGCATCGCATCGCTAAGGCTTTGTTGGCTGCCGGAGTGAGCGGCGAGGGCGAGCTTGTGCAGGGCGAACCGCACGCCGCGCAGGCATCTCCTTGGAATGAAGCTAGAACTCCGCGCCATCATTCAGCCGACGAGTCGCCGATTCCTGAACAGGAATTGGCGAATATCTCACAGGAGTCGAGCGAGAATGAGCGCCGAGCCGCCGACGCCGAGCGCGAGCTGGTCGAATGGAAAAAGGCCAAATTCATGAGCGACCGCGTCGGTGAAGACTTCAGCGGCATGATCCTGAGCGCGACGAAGTATGGTCTCTTCGTCGAACTGGACGATCTTTTCGTCGAAGGCCTGATACCGATCCAGAGCCTCGGGCAACTGGACGGCGACTACTACACCTATCGCGAAAATACGCGGCAAATCATCGGTGAGCACTGGGGGCGCAAATTTATTTTCGGCCAGCGCGTGCGCGTGGTGCTCGACCGCGTGGATGCGGTGGAGCGCAGGCTGCAGTTTTCGATTCTGGATGATGGGACAGCTAATCAGGAGAGGCCAAAGCAATCTGGAAAATACAGCGCCCAAAGTACCGGCTCAGCAAAGCAGAAGCACAAACAGAAGAAGACCAGGCGCAGCATGCAGCAGCAGGGCCGGAAGCCAAAGAAATTCGTGGGTAAGAAGAAACGGCGTAAATAGTGTGTGTGGGAGTATTCCATATCTCAAAAGCAAGACATGGAATACGCAGGCTGCTTACAATGGAATTTGAAAGGTATTTTCGACACGATGGCACATATGGTGTTTTGTTCGCGGTACAAACAGGAGCTGGAGGGGTTGGATGAGGCTCCCTTCGATAGCGATTTTGGGCACAAGATCTATCACAACGTTTCAAAGAAAGCCTGGCAGGAGTGGCTGGAGCACCAGAAGATGCTGTTGAATGAATACCGCCTGCAGCCGTGGACACCGCAGGCGCAGGAATTCCTCGTCGAGCAGATGGAGCGCTATTTCTTCGGTGAAGGGTCGGAGCTGCCGAAGGAATACGTGCCGCCTTCCGAGCACTGATCCACTTCGCGCTAACGCGCTCTGGTCGGGATGACAAACTTTAAACAAATCATTGACAGGAATCCTCCTAAATGAGCGAGAAAAAGGCTGTATCCACAAAGAACGCGCCGGCCGCGATTGGCCCGTACTCGCAGGCGGTGCGGGTCGGCGATTTTCTGTATACCTCCGGGCAGGTGGGTCTCGATCCGGCGACCGGCGTGCTGGTTCAGGGTGGTATCGAGGCGCAGACGACGCGGGTGCTTGAAAATCTAAAGGCAGTGCTGGAAACCGCTGGGATTGACATCGCACTTGTCGTAAAAACCACTGTTTTTCTCAAAGATATGGACGATTTTGCTGCGATGAACGCCATTTATGGCAAATACTTTGCCCCGGAGGGCGTAGTTGCTCCGGCACGGTCGACAGTGGAAGTGGCGCGTCTGCCAAAAGATGCGCTGGTTGAGATTGAAGCCATTGCCAAGGTGTAACGTTCCGGCTGATTTTTCATCCAATCCGAGTGGAGCTTGAAAACGATGGTTGAAAACAAAGTTGAAAAAATCCACAAAACGGAAGAAGAATGGCGCCAGTTACTGACGCCGGAGCAGTTTCACGTCACGCGAGAGAAGGGTACGGAGCCGGCCTTTACCGGCAAGCTGTATTACAACCACGATGACGGTATTTATCGCTGCGTGGCGTGCGGCGCGGAGCTGTTCACTTCCGATAAGAAGTTCGAATCCGGAAGCGGCTGGCCAAGCTTCTGGCTGCCGGTCAGCCCTGAAGCCGTCGAGACACACGAAGACAGCAGCTACGGCATGCGGCGGGTCGAAGTGACTTGCGCTCGCTGTGGCGCGCATCTGGGGCATGTCTTCCCCGACGGTCCAAAACCTACCGGTCTTCGCTATTGCATCAATTCGGCTTCGCTGGACTTTGCAAAGGCTTCGCCGGACGGGGAAAAGAAAGAATAGTTGCATGATGAAATGGCGCGGCATGGTTTCCATCTGCGCCATTTCTTTGCTCGTGCTTGCGGGCTTTGCTATCGTGCGGGCGGCCCAGTTCCGCGGCGGCCCTCCCTGGCAACATCCGGTTGCTTCCTCACAATCCATCCACATTGGCGGCGCGGTAATTCAAGTGGACTTCGGTCCGGGCGCACTCGATCTGCCGCATGATCAGGTGATGGAGTGGGTCAGGAATTCTGCCAGTTCCGTGGCGACGTATTATGGCCGGTTTCCAGTGGAGAAGAGCCGCGTGCTGATTGAGCCTGCAACGGAAGGTCGCGGTGTCCTGCGCGGTACGACGTGGGGCGATGTGGGCGGGTTCCAGGGCTTTACTCGTATCGTACTGGGCAGGCAAACGACCCAGGAAGACCTCGAAGACGATTGGGAGATGACGCACGAATTTATCCACATGGCCTTTCCTTCACTGGATGACGAGCACTCCTGGATTGAAGAAGGACTCGCTACCTACCTGGAACCGATTGCGCGCGTGCAGCGCGGTTTCCTGCGTCCAGAGAAGATCTGGAACGACATGATGCGTGACATGCCGAAGGGTGATCCGGAAAACTCCGATCGTGGCCTCGACAACACTCATACATGGGGACGCACCTACTGGGGCGGCGCGCAATTCTGCCTGCTGGCCGATGTGACGATTCGCCAGCAGACGGAGAATCGCAAGGGCTTACAGGATGCTCTTCGCGCCATTGTGAACGCCGGCGGCACAATTGATCAGGAGTGGCCGCTGCGTAAAGCACTTAGCGTCGGTGACAGCGCAACCGGTACGCACGTTCTGGTCCAGCTCTACGACGGCATGCGCGATACGCCGAAGCCTGTTGATCTGGCAGCTCTTTGGAAACAGCTAGGGGTTGTTCGCGACGGCAATGGCGTGCGGTTTGACGATCATGCGCCGCAGGCGGCGATTCGAGAGGCGATCACCAGGACGCCGGCAAGCGGCGTCATCCTGCCAAAGCCATAACAAGGCAACTCAGCAGCACGCCTGTCCTTTGCGCGCCTCATTTGCTTCGTACAGAATGAACGGTACGAGAAGAAGAGCGGCGGCTGAATCTACCCAAGGCAGATGGAAGATTGCGTTGATAGCAAGGCCAGCCAGAGCGATCCACGACATGTAGGCGCAGATGGAGCTTTGTGCCGCGTCCGCTTTCAGCGCTGAACTGCATGTTGTTGCGGCCAGTTCACGCTTTCTTCGACCCAGCCACGGCATGACGATCGCTGCGGCAATCAGCAGGCCGATTCCCAGGTAAGAGGGCCTTGCACGCAGGTTGCGGTTAAGCAGCGATACGACAGAGCTGACGAGAACAAAGGCTGCAAGCAGATACAGCAAAATGGCAGCGATACGGGCGGCCTGACGTTCTGCGTGCTCACCGATATAGAAGCGGCGCAGAACCACGGCGGCTGAGAACAGCTCCACTGCGCTGTCTCCGCCGAAGGCAACGAGAGCAAGGCTGCGAGCTCTGATTCCCAGAACAGCAGCAGAGCCAAGTTCTACTGTCATCCAGAGGACGGTGAGCCATTGCAGGCGTCTGACAGCGCGATTGCTGTTCGATGCTTCCATCGGAGGGTACACATAGTAAAACCCCGGCCGTGGCCAGGGTTTTCGTTGTGCGGAATCTTCCGCGGTTATGCCTTGACGACCTTGCCGCTCTTGATGCAGCTGGTGCAGACGCGCAGCTTCTTTGCGCCACCTTCAACCTTGGCCTTGACGGGACGAAGGTTAACGTTCCAGCGCCGCTTGGTGATGTTGTGCGCGTGCGAGATGTTGTTACCGAACTGCGGACCTTTGCCGCATAATGCGCAGACCTGAGCCATGACTCACTCCAAAAAACCTGAACTTTCGCGCAGACCAGATCCGCTCAAACTACATGCTTCGCAATGTGCGAGGAGCGCGGACAAGCAGACAGACCAATGCCCGTACTGGTGCCGAAGCTTAAGTGTAACTCAATCCGAGGAGAGGTGGCAAGGCTCAACCCGACCGTATACCCCTCCCAACCCTATCTATCCTCGATCGTTTGTTTTCTATAGCTTACAGGGGGATCATTCCCTGTTAAGCCTATGATTTCAAAGACCTTAACTTGCTTCTAGTGTTTTCAATCACTTACAGAGGGATCCCACAGTATTAGGGCTTATTCCCGAATCAACCGCTCACCAGAGTGAGAATCGCTTTCCAACGAGTTGATTTCCGGGTTATCCAATCAATCCCTATATCCAGAATACCAAATTGGAGTAAGTAGTACGCCAAGTTTTATTGGAGAGTAAGCCTTTATCTTACAGTATCTTATGTCCGTCTAAGGGGCCAATCGGGCTTGACAAATGTCAAGGATCGGCCGCTGATGGCGAAATTTGTTTGTCCTCTCTATCTTTGTCCTCTCTATCTTGGAAAGACATGATCAGGCCGCAAAAGCCCCCGCAACAGACTGAACTGCCGCTAACGGTGGGAGAACCATCCTTAATCGTGGCATGTCTTGGTTCCAGTAGCACTGCAGGAAAAGGGCAAGCGTTCAACTGGATCATGGAACTGCAACGGAGACTCGGGGAAAGGCGCGTCACATTTCGTAACTTCGGGGTGGGAGGCGATCTTGCCTACAACGCCCTCCAGCGACTTTCCGATGTAGTAGCGTCCCACCCGAACAAGATAGTGGTCTTCATCGGCGGAAATGATGTTCTAGCGTTGGTTTCAACCAAGGCCAGAAGATTTTTTCGCATTTCGAAGCGGCTCCCGCGCGACCCTTCAGCCGAGTGGTTCCGTGAAAACCTTCGGGCAATCGTACTTCGCCTAAAGGCCGAGACCTCGGCCACCATTGCGCTTTGTTCGCTGCCTCCGATCGGAGAAGACCCAGTATCCGCGAGCCCCTTCCAGAGTGAGCTCAACCGGCGCATGGATGAGTTCAGCGACATCATCAGAGGCATTGCCCGACAAGAGGGAACCGACTATATCGCCATCTATGAAACGATCGTTGCGCAGATTATGAAATCACCGGGGCGGCGCGCATTCACAGGGTTTAGTTTTCTCCCGTTCTATCGTGATGCTGTCCGCACTCTGGTGCTGCGCCAGAGCCCCGACGAAGTCGCCCGAATCAACGGCTGGGGTTTCCATACAGACGGCGTTCATCTGAATAGCCGAAGTGGATTGATGGTTGCGGATCTTGTCCAGAAGTTCATCGAGAAATGAGAGAGACCGCAGCCGAACGACGCGGGTTTGTCGGCAACTCCCGTATCACTGCCCAACCGTACTTTACCGGTTGGTAATGTACGTGTAGGCCACATCCAATGGGAACCTGCGCAATCTGATCGGCGGACCCTGGCCGACTTCTCATTACTTGTTTCTATTTCGTCGAATCGGGCACTTGGACAAACAGCCAGCTTGCTCTGCGGAGAATATTTTGTTGCCCATCACAGAGTATTCGTTCGCGTGGAAGGGTCACTGGGAGTCGACCGCGCGCTGCTTGCCCCGATAGCGTCTTGCCTTGATCCGGTTACCGCAGAGCTTCATGTCACACCACCGCCGCCCCTTATTCTTGCTGGCGTCTAGGAACAACCAGCGACATTCTGCGTTTGAACAAGCGCGTAACTGGTCAATTTTTCCGGAAGTAAGCAGTTCCAGAGCGGTCGACAGCAGTCTTGTGAATGGCGCGTCCGAAGCACCCACTCGATCTGCGCCTGCCTTCCACTGCAAACGGCAATCGCGCCATTCAAGATGCTCTGATCTCCGGACTGTCCGCGCAAAGGCGGACAAAGTTTTCACACTTTCAATGGGAGGAGCCTGCCCATCGGCAATGGCATAACAAATCGACGCCAAACACTCCCGGAGCTCCTTCGTGGATGACAAGCCCCTTTTCTTTTTGACAGGCTTGCTTGTTGCGAACCCTTGAACCTCCGAGGGCATCATAAGCCCACTCTGTTCCATGAAGTGCAGGAGATCTGCGTAGCTGTTCAGCAGTTCCTCGGACCCGGAAGGCCGGAATCTCCAGTCCAGAGTATTCACAAGATCCAGCGCTGGATGACCAGCCACAAGCTTGAAGCGTACTGAATCGGGCTTCTTCGGAATCTGCATCACGTAAATCTTAGCCCAGCCTACCCTGGTCTCGTCACCGGTGAAAGTTGTTATGCTGGTGACGGAGGTCTTCCGCTTGTCAGTCAATTCGTCACTCTCGCCGATTCTTCCGCCGGCCTCTGGTCGATTGGTATTCCGGAGCTGGTCCGAGAACGATACAGCTCTAGCTGAATCCTTATGGTGTGATCCTGAAGTAACTCGCTTTTTCGGCGGCGCTATGAGCCGGGAACAGGCGCATGATCGGCTTCATATCGAATGCGAACGTGATCGCAGTCTCGGAATGCAATACTGGCCAATCTTCCTGCGTGAGACGGGCGAATTTGTAGGGTGTGCCGGTCTACGGCCGTGGTCGATGGATCCCCAAACAATCGAGGTCGGTGTCAATCTCATGCGGTCCGCTTGGGGTCTCCGCCTGGGCGAGGAGGCTTTGCTCGCTGTGCTCGCGCATGGGTTCGATACGCTGGGCCTGCCGGTGATCGTCGCCGGACATGGGGTCGCACACGACAACTCGCGAAAACTGCTGGAGCGGGTGGGATTCAGTTATACACACAACATCCTCTGGGGCCCGAAAAAGATCGAGGTGTGCATGTGGGCGATCACTGCCCAGAGATGGCCCGATAAAAATCGGTCCTCATAAACTACCAGTTGTGCCATTTGACAGCCTGCAGGCGGTCTGCAACGTAGGCTGGGAAACCTTCACGATTAGAGTTTTCCTGTTTGCCGAGAAAGAAGTCCAGCTGGTCAATGCCGTCAATAGCGCGATCGGTGGGAACTTTCGCGCCAGCGACGCGAGCCAGTGTCGGGTACATATCGACGATGTGCACGATCTCATTGGAGACTCGACCGGCAGGGATCTTTCCCGGCCAGCGAATG
>Ga0210395_10005157_pt1 | contig 10009 bp, 8 predicted proteins | sample IncBWH4OmetaG_FD_150861 | JGI IMG/M metagenome (GOLD analysis project Ga0210395, IMG submission 150861) | Forest soil microbial communities from Barre Woods Harvard Forest LTER site, Petersham, Massachusetts, United States - Inc-BW-H-4-O ...
AAAGCTCCCAGCCCGGCTCAGCCTGAGTCATACATAAATGTATAGCATCGATACGAATTAGCGAAATTTTCTTTAGCCGGCCGTGCCGCCATACTGCCTCGCAACCAATCAAGTTCGAGGAGAGCGGCGATGGCCGAGACCTACCGCGCGATGATGATCGAAAAGCCGGGCGGACCGGAGGTGCTGGCGGGGGTGGACTTGCCGGTCACCGAACCCGGTCCCGGCGAATTGCGCGTGCGCGTTCGCGCCTGCGGCATCGGCGCGACCGACCTGACCATGCTCGGGGGAAAATACGCCTTCGCGCCCAAATTGCCCGTCGTCGGCGGCTACGAGATCGCCGGTCGCGTCGAGGCGCTTGGCGATGGCGTGCAAGGTTTTCGCGTCGGCCAACGCGTGGCCGCGCTGACCGTTTATGGCGGCTTCGCCGAGCGGCTGGTTCGCGGCGCGGAGCATTTCGTGCCGGTGCCCGATGAAGTCTCCGACGTGGAAGCCGCTGCCGTTATCCTCAACTACGTCAGTGCGTGGCAGATGATCCATCGGATTGCGAAGGCCCAACCAGGCGCGAGCGCGCTTGTCACCGGCGCCGGCGGCGGCGTCGGGACCGCGCTATTGCAGCTTCTGCGGCTTGCGGGGGCAAGGACCTACGGCGCCGCCTCGCCGCGAAAGCACGCACTCGTCGCTGGCCTCGGGGCAACGCCGATCGATCCTCGAAGCGGATCGGTCGACCGGCTGGTGCGCGCGCAGGAGGCGGCAGGCGTTGACCTTGCCTTCGATGCGCTGGGTGGGGAAAACATCGCCAGTTGCGTCCGCGCGGTCCGGCGTGGAGGCACGGTCACAGGTTACGGCTTCATGGCAGCTAAAAGCAGGCTTGCGCAGGCGCGGATGTTCTTCGATGTCTTCGTCGGCTCGCGCCTGCGCGGGCGGCGCGGCCACTTTTACGGTATCTCGCTTTGGTACCGAAGGGACAAGAGACCTTTTATGGAGGACCTGCCGAAAATCTTCGACCTGGTCGCGCAGCGAAAGATAAAGCCCGTGATTGCTGCAACCTTTCCATTGGATCAGGCGCGGACGGCGCTCGAACTTCTCGCAACCGGCACGGTGGAGGGCAAGATCGTGCTGAGCTGCGCTTAGCACTCACCAGACACCGGGTAACAGGCGATAGCGCACCTCGGCCTTGTATTCGGGATAGCCGGGCAAATTTCGGCTTAGAAATTCTTCCTCGTCGAACACGCGCCAGATCAGTGCTGGCATCATCACGGCAAGGACAAGGAGGCCCCACCAGGACCCAAGCGCGAGCGGTATGCCGAGCAGCCAGACAAGCGCTCCGGCATACATCGGATGCCGCACCCGCGCGTAGGGGCCGCTCGAAATCACCTTCTGGTCGTCGGCAATCTCGATTGTGGAAGACGTGAAGCTGTTTTCGCGGAACACGAAGAAGACGGCGATGCAGCCGATCACCACCATCGCATCTCCGGCCAGCGCCACCGCTCCCGGCACACGCGACCAGCCGAAGCGGTGATCGAGCGCGGGAACGACGAGCAGGCCGATGAAACAGGCCGACACGATCCACATGATGATTTTCTGCGCGGGCGCCTTCTCGGCTGTCGGCCCTCCCCGCATTCGCCTGGCCAAAAGCTTCGGATCGTTCGCCATGAGCCAGGCGGTGAGCGTGAGCGAGGCGACAAAATAAACCGCAAGGAACGTCCACGCCTGCCAATAACGAAGTGTGCCCGCCGGGACGAACAACAGCGCCGTCATCGCCACGATCACGACGATGTTTGCAGCAAGGGCCCTCTGGTTCAACGACATGTTCACGGGACAAGACTTTGGCGATTGCACACCGGCAATTGCACGCGCGATCACGGCGCCAAAAGGCACTATGCAATCGAGCGGAATATAAGACCGAATGTATCGTTCTAAAGTCTAGTGCGGCGGCCTCAGCCGTTTCGGAACCGCCTTCAAGGTTCCGCGTTCGCACCATTGGTTCCCAATTCTGGACAGAGATTTGCCCTGGCCGCGCCGGGACGGATTTCAAGGAGGTGCCGCATGCGGAAGTGGCGCGCTGAATCGGTCCTCGATCTTTACAATCTCCTGCTTGCGATAGTGCTGTTCACTGCACCCTGGTTTTTCGCGCATGCGAGTCGAACGGCGGTGGTCGACCTGCGACTGAGCAGCGCAGCGATCATCATCCTGTCGCTCGCAGCCATCATTGCATTCTCCACATGGGAGGAATGGGTGAACCTGCTCTTAGGCCTCTGGCTCGTCGTCTCGCCCTGGCCTCTCGGCTTTGCGCATACGAGGGCGATGCACTACAGCATCGCCATCGGGGCAGCCATTGCCTTTCTCGCCGCCCTCGATCTTTGGCTGAGCTATGAGGCGGCGGAGCGGAAAACGACGCATTCCGGCGAGGCGCGGGAGACCTGATCGCGCGGCGATGGGTGCCCCCGCGTTCACCGCATCTGCTGATTGCAGATCGGCGCTGTCGCAAGCAAAAAAGCTGTCGGACGAGAATCCGGCGAGGTGAGAATCCGGCCACGCATGTCGTTCGAGTTATCCTCGAAGAGGGCACGGCATTACTTCAGTGCGGTACCAATCGAGTTGAACCCGGTATTAAGGCTGGTGCCTAAACTGTTCACCGCAGTTATGATCGCAAGCGCGATGCCTGCTGCGATCAGACCATATTCAATCGCGGTTGCCCCCGATTGATCGGATAGGAATTTACAAAAGCAACGCCGCAAGCCCGCCTCCTTTTATCTTGAATCATGCTGCTGCCATCAGGCGCTGTACGAATACCTGATACCCCTTAAGGTTGTGTCAGCTATCCCTGTGCAATTTTAGTCATGAGCCTGTCGGATTGGCGGCAGCCAGCCAGGCGGGCACCTCTTGCCGCAAATGAAAAAACCCCGCCGGAGAAAATCCGACGGGGTCTGATGCTACGTGTCGCCCATGTCCGAAAGGGCGGCTAGTATCTCACTTCAGTGCGGTGCCGATCTTGTTGAAATTAGTGTTGAGTGCTGTACCCACACTGTTCACTGCAGTGATGATCGCAATCGCGATACCGGCTGCGATCAGACCATATTCAATCGCGGTTGCCCCCGATTGATCCGACAAGAACTCCGAGACTAAACGCCGCAAAACTGCCTCCTATCAAGGTTGGTGCTGCCTCTATCCAGCGCTGCATATGTACCATTGGACTCTCTAAGGTTGTATAAACGCAAAGATTGCAATCTTAACGAATAACTTTCTTAGATTGATTTCGCTGCGCCACCAAGGAAAACCCCGCCGGACGAGATCCGGCGGGGTGAGATGCCACGTGTAGTCCATGTGATCCTTGCGTCACCCCCTGAGAAAGGGTGGGATTTCATTTCAGCGACGTGCTGACCGAGTTGAAATTGGTCTTGGCGGCCGTGCCCACGCTCGTCACCGCACCGATGATCGTAAGCGCAATGCCGGCCGCGATCAGACCATATTCAATCACGGTCGACCCCGATTGATCCGAAAGGAACTTCGAGATTTGCCGCCGCAAAACGACCTCCTACAAGGTTTGCGCCGTTTCTATCCAGCGGTGCATGTCTACATATGACTCCCTAAGGTTGTATGAATGGATGGCCTGCGATGTTAATCACCAAAACGTCATGCAGCGATGGCGTCATGTGATACCCGTGATGGAGAACATATCCTCAGGAAATGAGGTTGGCGATCGGCGATACGAGATAAGCCGCATGATCCGAGGAACACGTGCGGCGATCACACGGTGCGAAGTGGATTGCCAGATTTCGGAATACTCGCCTGCGCTGTGACGCAGATCGCAGCGGCGTGGATTCAGAAAATGCCGGATCCCGAAACCTGGGAAGCGATCAGAAACGCCGCCAAAACGGCCGGAACGCTGATGAATCGCAGGAATTGATCTACCGAAAGCATGTTTTTCGTCCCCCCAGACGATTGATAGCCCACGCGATTGCTAGTTGGTCATGCGCGCCGGACGCTCCTGGCTGGTCAGAATCTGGTCCGATATCACGGCGCCGGATATCGTCAGCAGCGCCAGGATGGTTATGACCGTAAGCGTTCTCATGAGTCCACGGTCACTGCGGATTGTGGCCGAAAATGTCAAAGCTTGGCGCATTTTCGGGACCAGGCTGGGAAACTATCGTGGCCAGTGTGGCATGGTTCAGCGGAGATCGCAGGTCCAGTTGAGTCGCCTGTCGAGCGCGGCTGCGTGGCCATCCCCGCACGATGGCCTGGTCTGGAACAGCCAGAAGACATAGAGAACGGCGATCAGCGCCACGCTCAACGACAATCGCGTTTTCAAATCGAGCCTCGCTCCTCTTTCCTGCATCGGCGGCATCGCCGTCGGCGATGATATCAATGGCTGCCCCGCGCGACATAGATCTGATAGAAGGTGACCACGATTTCAAACGCGATCAGCAGCACCACGATGATTTCGAGCCGCAGCGAACGGCGCGTGTCGATGATGTCGGCGAGCGTATTGGCGGTTTCCGCCACCACGGAAAGCTTGCGGTTGAGCGCATCGACGCGTTGCTCGAGTTCGTATTCGTCCTCCAGACGCGCGTAGAGCCGTTCCAGATCCCAGCGGTCCCAAAGCGCGTCGGGCTTTTCCGCGATCGCGACCCGGCCGGAAACATTGTGCTGCACCAGAAGCGCATCGCCGATCAGCTTCAGGATGCCTCGCCGGTTGCGGAAGATCTTTCCGGAAACCGCCAACTCGCGCACGAAGGGTTCGATGATCTCGAAGACCTTCGCCACTTCGCGCTCGTCATGGGCGAGTACGACGCTCTTGGCCAGCACGTCGGAAACCACGAGCAGCCTTGCCAGCGACATGTCGCGAACCTGGATCGGACCGCCGGCCGCCACCTGGTCTTCGCCCTCGTGCACGAGTTCGATGACAGCCGCTTCCTCCTCGGCAAGTGTCAGTCTGCCGCCAATGCGCGGTGAAAGTCTTTCCAGGAAGGTGGCCTCTTCCTCCGCAGACATTCCGAAAAACACCACTGCGCCGTATCGAAACAGCACCGCAACGCCGTCCTTGCCTACCCGCAGCGCGAGCGGAAGGGGCGAAAGCGCATCCTTCTCGAAGCCGGCCGTATTGATCCGGTCGCCCACATTGAGCGCATGGGCGGTGACGCGCCTCGCCGGCTGGTCGCTGCGAAAGACGGAATTCTTCATTCTCTGGCCGCCTTCAGCCACCCAAAGCCTGGTGTGGCGGTTCTGAAGTCCGCATCACTATGTGCAGAACCTGTTTTGCGAACTTCGAAAATCGATGAGGACACTAGCACGATCTTCAACCCGCGAAGTCACGTCGGTGTCGAGTGAGTCGGTGGCGCCGATCCTGCGCGCGGGCGTATTTTTCCATCCTTGCTTAAACCCAAGGTGGTTTTGCCCTTATTTGACGGGCAGGCTTTCGCTCGGCGTTTGAGAATGCGGATAAACCGGAGGCTGTGCAGCTTGCCCGGCAAACGGAAGGCCGGGAAGGTCACGCGGGCCAGGGAATCACGAATAAAAAAGCTCAACGCCGCCCGGCGGAGTATATTCGCGGGCGGCGTTGGCTATATACCGGGGCGCTGAAATTACCCCCAGCGGATTTTTTATAGCATTTAATCTCCTAAGGTTCGATGAAAACAACTCTGGGTAAACAAAAAAAGCGAGTTTTTAATCTTGCTCAACCCCCGCCTGTGCCGCTCAAATCGCGCCATTTTTTCTATCACAGGTAGTATCTGCGCCGGGCTCGGGGGCTACCAGGCGCCCCAGGGGGGGGCCCGGCGGTGGCCTTTCCGGACAATCAATCCCGCCTGGCGCTCCGACCGGCCGGCGGATTCCCCCCTTCAAACAGGACGGACGAGGCGAAAAGTTCGCGCGAAGGGAATTTCGCTGCTGGTCATTTGCATTGACGGCAACCAGCCCAGCCTTCACTTGCGAGAGGGGGCGGCCGTGGCGATAGCGCCCTTCTTGATATTTTGATCCGCTTTCTTAAAGGTTCCGCCTGGAATGGCTCGGCTTTTCGGTTTTGCCGGACCGCAGATTGCGGCGGCCGGCGAAGTCTTTCAACAGGCGGCGATCGGACATACCGATCGATACAGGGAGTGCCCATGTGCGATGTCTGCAGGCGTAGTTTCATCCGCGGCGCGGCCGCGTTCGCAGCGGCCGGACTGTTCTCGTCGCCATTGATGGCGCAGGTCGAGCGTGGCGCTGCAAGCCCAACGGGGCTTCCTCCGCGCGGCGAATTCACCATCTCCAATGCCTATGTGATGACGATGGACGGCACGCTCGGCGATATTGCAGGCGGCTCGGTGCACGTCAGGAACGGCGAGATCGCAGCCATCGGCAAGGACGTTACGGGCGGCGGCGAAAGCATCGACGGCACTGGCATGATCGTGATGCCCGGCCTCGTCGAGACGCACTGGCACATGTGGAACACGATCTTCCGCAGCTTTGCCGGAGACAAGCCGGAGGACGGCTACTTTCCAACGGTGGCACGCTTCGGCCAGCAGATGGGCCCCGAGGATATCTTTTGCAGCACGCGGCTTTCCGCGGCCGAGGCGATCAATTCGGGAATGACTTTCGTGCATTCGTGGTGCCACAATGTGCGAAGCCAGGCCCATGCCGAGGCCGATATCCGCGCCCTCGCCGAGGTCGGTATCCGCGCGCGGCATTCCTGCGGCTGGCCACAGGGCCTGCCCGACACCCGATCGGCCGATCAGGTGCCGATCGAGAGCCTTGCGAAGGATTGGAAGAGCTGGTCCAACGAGGGTCTCATCTCGCTCGGCATGGGATGGCGCGGCCAGTTTCGCGCAGGCCCGATCAAGCCCGAGGTCTACCAGGGCGAGTTCGACAATGCACGCAGGCTCGGTCTGCCGATCACGGTGCATGTGGCGGCGGCCGCCCACCGGGCGGTGAACCAGATCGAGCTGCTCCACAATTCAAAGCTGATGGGCAGGGATGTCCAGCTCGTTCACGCGATCGCCGCAACCCCAGCGGAGCTGGACATGATCAAGGAATCGGGTGCCTCGGTCTCGGTTTCACCCGGCTCGGAACTGCGCATCGGCTACGGCTATCCGCAAATCAGCGAGATGACGGCAAGAGGCATCCCGCTTGGAATCTCGGTAGACACCTCTGCGCTGACCGGAAGTTCGAACCTGTTCGGCGTGCTCAAGCTTGCGCGCGATTCGGAGAACGCGAGAGCAGAAAGCGAATACAAGATGTCGGCGCGCAAGGCGCTTGAGCTCGGCACCATCGAGGGCGCGCGCTCGATGGGTATCGATGACATCACGGGATCGCTCAAGCCGGGCAAGCGCGCCGACCTGATCGCGATCAGCCCCAATGCACTCAACATGGCTGTCGTGACCGATGCGGCACACCTGGTGCTGGAAGCAACCGGGCCCGAGAATGTGGACACGGTCGTGGTCGACGGCCGTATCCTCAAGGCGCGCGGCAAGCTGACCGCGCTCGATACGCCGAAGGTGGTTGCGGACGCGCGCGCAGCACTTGCCGGTGTTCGCCAGCGCACGAAATGGCGATGAACACGCGTTTTGGGAACCATCGGCGGAAGCCACACCGGTCGCTGCCGGTCGGCGTTGGCTACATCCGGCCATAACGGCAATCCGTCCGGGGTCGGCGGCAGAGAATTCGGAGAGTCTGCCGGCGCAACGGGCACGGACATGCCGGCAGCGTCATGCTAACCTTCAGGCATTTAGGGCGGTTGAGCGGTATCCGGCCACAGCGATATTTTGGTTCTTCGAGGCACCAGTTTTTTTGGGAACAGAACTATGCGCGCACTTTTAGTGTTTCTTGTCACGATGGCTTTCGCGGTCAGCGCTCTGGCGCAAGGCGCGGAAGGCCGGCTGAAGCAGATCGGCGAAACTAAATCCGTCAGGCTCGCCTACCGTTCCGACGCAAATCCGTTTTCCTTCGTCAATGCCAATGGAGAGCCGGACGGCTACACCGTCGACCTCTGCAAATCGATCGTGCAGTCTCTCGAGCGGCAGCTGAACACAAAGCTCGCGGTCAAATGGGTGCCCGTCGACACGCAAAACCGCTTCGATACGGTTGCCAATGGCTCTGCCGACATGGAATGCGGCTCGACCACCGTGTCCTTCGAACGGCTGGCGAAGGTGGATTTTTCGAGCTTCATCTTCATGGAAAACACCGGCCTCATCGTTCGAACCAATTCCGGAATCTTCAGCGTCGGAGATCTCTCCGGCAAGAAGGTCGCCGTGATCGCCGGTACGACAAACGAGAGCGCGCTGGTTAGAGAACTGCAGCGGCGTCAGCTCCAGACCTTGCTGGTGCGCGTCAAGGACCGACGCGAGGGAATGGCAGGACTGGAGAGCGGCGCGTTCGATGGCTTTGCCAGCGACAAGCTGCTTTTGATCGGCGCACAGACGGCGGATGCGTCAGCCTACAAGATGTTGCCGGAGAATCTCTCCTACGAACCCTATGCCATCGTCCTGCCGCGCGGCGACTGGGCCTTTCGCCTGGCCGTCAACAAGGGACTCTCGCAACTCTACTCGAGCCCGCAGATTCTCGAAATCTATCTCAAGTGGTTCGCCGCCATAGGCGAGCGCCCCGATCTCCTGCGCGCGGCGGTCTACATCTTCGGTACATTTCCCGACTAGAGCATGATCCGGGAAAGTGGAAACCGGTTTTCCCTCGCGACAAACGCGAAACGCGTTTGCGCGGAGATCATGCTCGAGCAAGGGATGAGATCATGATGCGATTCCACGCAATCGCATCATGATCTAACCGCGCCTTCAGGAACGCGGCGTGATCTGCAGCTCGACAAGGGCGATCCGCTTCAGCACGGCAACATCCCGCTCGCCGGCATTGGCGGTGCGCAGGATGGATTCGGCAAGCAGGTTGACATGGGCGGTACTGACCGGGTGCGGCAGGGTGTTGATCGATTCTTCGAGCGCAGCCGTCATTATCTCGATGACTTCAGGGGAAAACGCTGCATCCGAAAAGTTCTTCATGGCCCTTCCGGACGCAAATGGCGGGAAATTCTGCTGAAGAAAAATCCCGCTAGCTGTGTTTGGCGTCAACTCGTTGGACCATGCGGAGTTCCGGAAATCGGCCGGGAGGCGGTCGGATTGCACGAGGCGCCGCCAATGTTCCCGGTCAGGTTGCCGAACTGAAAGAGGCGATGTTGGCCCCCTAGGCCTTGACGAAGGCCGCGATATCCTCGTTGAGGCGGTCCTTGTGGGTCAGAAAAAGCCCATGGGCCGCACCTTCATAGACCTTGAGGTTCGCCTTCGGAATCATCGCCGCGGTGGGCCGGCCGTTGAAATTGATTGGGGCGGAAGCATCTTTGTCGCCGTGGATGATCAGGGTCGGCACCGATACACCGGGCAATTCCTTGCGGAAGTCGGTCGAGGTGACCTGCCGGTTGCTCTCGATCGCGACCGGCAAGGGCGTCGTCAGCATCAGCTCCTTGATCCAGTCCTGCAGGCCAGGCGAGATGTCGGCGGCGAAAAAGGCCTGCTTGCCTTCTTCCAGCCATCTCGGAAAATCCCCCTGCAAGACCTTGGTGCGGAAGAATTCGAGCTGCGCCTGAGGGATGCCGCCGGGATTGTCCTGCGTCTTCATCACGAAGGGCAGTGCTGCCGGCGCGATCATCACGATCCGCTTGATCTTGCCCGCGCCATGGCGCGTCAGATACCGCACCACCTCGGCACTGCCGAAGGAATGGCTGACCAGCGTCACGTCGTTCAAATCGAGTTGCGTCAACAACGCTGACAAATCGTCAGCGAGCGTGTCGCAATCGTAGCCCGATCCCGGCTTGTCCGAGCGGCCGTGGCCGCGGCGGTCATAGGCAACGCAGCGCAGTCCTTGGTGCGAAAGTGCGGCGATCTGATAATCCCACATCGGCGACGGGAGCGCCCAGGCGTGGATGAAGACGATCGCAGGTCCGCTGCCCCAATCGCTGTAGGCGATCCTCACGCGATCGGGAGTCTCGATGAAACCGCCAGTGCGCGCCTGCGTGGCTGCCGACCCGGCTGGC
>Ga0210395_10005159_pt1 | contig 10008 bp, 7 predicted proteins | sample IncBWH4OmetaG_FD_150861 | JGI IMG/M metagenome (GOLD analysis project Ga0210395, IMG submission 150861) | Forest soil microbial communities from Barre Woods Harvard Forest LTER site, Petersham, Massachusetts, United States - Inc-BW-H-4-O ...
CGAAGGCGCCCGGGGGCACCGTGCGATCGAGCGAGACCCAGTAGACGCGGGAGGGGGCGCGGGGCGCGGCCGCGGCGGCGCGGGCGTTGTCGGCATTGAGCACTACGAAGTCATCGGCGGTTTGCGCAGCGAAGATGCGCTCCTTGGCGCGGGCGTAATTCTCGAACGTGCCGTGGCGGTCGAGGTGGTCGGGGGTGATGTTGAGGATGACGGCAATGTGGGGATGAAACTGCTCAGTGGATTCGAGCTGGAAACTGGAGACTTCAAGGACCGACCAGGTGTCGGGGGTGGCTTCGTCGATGAGGGCGATGACGGGGACACCGATGTTGCCGCCGACGAGGGTGGGAAAGCCGGCGGCTTCGAGGATCTCGCCGATCAGCGAAGTGGTCGTGGTTTTGCCGTTGGAGCCGGTGATGGCGAGCGTGCGGCCCTGGAGGAAGCGCGCGGCGAGCTCGAGTTCGCCGATGACAGCGCGGCCGAAGTTGCGGGCCTGCACCAGCTCCGGCGTTTCGAGCGGGACCCCGGGACTGACGACGATCAGGTCCTGGCGGCGGAAGGTGAGCAGGCCGTGGCCGCCGGCCTCGACCATGATGCCCTCTTCGAGCAGCGCGGGAATGTCTTTGGCGAGGGATTCGGCGCTGCGGACATCGGAGACGGTCACCTGGGCGCCGTGGCGGCGCAGAAACAATGCCGCGGCCAGACCGGATTTGCCCAGTCCGACAACCAGAACTTTTTTGCCTTTGAGTTCCATCATGGGGTTCTGCTTTCGGTGGAGCGCGACTTCTCTATTGTGCACCGCGGGGGCCGGGTTCGTGGAGGCCCCGTTGTTTCTTTTCATCGGAACGCGGTTGGCTTTTAGCGAAGTTTTAGCGTGGTGAGGGCGAAGAGGGCGAAGACCAGGGCGAGGATCCAGAAGCGCACGATGATTTTGGATTCGCTCCAGCCGACCTGCTCGAAGTGGTGGTGGAGCGGGGCCATCTTGAAGATGCGCTTTTTATTGCGCAGCTTGTAACTGCCGACCTGCAGAACGACCGAGAGCGCTTCGATGATGAAGATGCCGCCGATGAAGGGGAGCAGCAGTTCCTGCCGGATGACGACGGCAACCGTCCCGATAGCGCCGCCAAGGGCCAGCGAACCCACGTCGCCCATGAAGACTTCGGCGGGGTGGGCGTTGTACCAGAGGAAGCCGATGGACGCGCCGACCATGGCCCCGCAAAAGACGGAGAGTTCGCCCACCATGGGCATGCGCTGCAGTTCAAGGTAGTCGGCAAAGACGACGTGGCCGCTGACGTAGGTGAGCACCGCGAGGGCAGCGGCGGCGATGATGGTGCAGCCGATGGCGAGGCCGTCGAGGCCGTCGGTGAGGTTGACGGCATTCGTCGATCCGAGCAGGAAGAAAATGATGAACGCGACAAAGGGCAGAAACGCGAGAAAGCCAAGATGCGGGATCGTCGAGGCCCAGTGCCATTGCAGGTCGGGACGCCACGTCTTGATAAAGGGGACGGTCAATTGCGTCGAGAACATTTTGAATTGGGTGAGGAGGGCGAGGACGGAAGCGACGGCGGCGGCGACGACGCCCTGCCAGAAAAGCTTGGCGCGCGGGGTGAGGCCGAGATTCCGTTTTTGCACGACTTTGATGTAGTCGTCGGCGAAGCCGATGGCTCCGAAGGCCAGCGTAGAGAAAACGATGATCCAGACAAAGGGATCGGACAGGTCTGCCCAGAGCATTGTCGGCAACACGATGGCGATGGCGATGAGGACGCCCCCCATGGTGGGCGTGCCCGACTTTTTCATGTGGGACTGGGGGCCGTCTTCGCGGATGTACTGGCCGATTTGGAATTCGCGGAGCTTTTGAATGACATACGGGCCGATGAAGAGCGCGATCAGAAGAGCCGTGAGCGAGGCAAACGCAGTGCGAAAAGTGAGATAACGAAAAATACGGAACGGATGGAAGAACGGAAAGAGCTTTTCGTACAGCAGCCAATAAAGCAAGGGAGCTCCAGTGCCCAGGAGAGGTGGGATTTCAGGTTGATTTTACAGGGACAGCCGCGCGCGTGGCGTTAACGCGTGTGGTGCGGGGCCCGCGAAGGCAGCGCGCGTGCCCTTATACGGATGGACTTCCAGACAGAATTCGAAATGCGCCGCGCTCAGCAGATGCACCACTTTGCCGCGGAACAGGTGGCCGGAAAGTACCTGAACGATAGCGATTCCCGAAAGCGTTCGTGCGGCTCATCCGCTCAATCGATCTTCGAAGAAGGATAGACTTAGCACGATGACCCACACGCCATCTTCCGATGCAGGACCGCCCGCCGGAACTCAACATCGACCTGCGGAATCCCGGAGCGTTGAGCAACGACTGGCCGAGGCGATTCGCGATCATGAAGCCGGGCATCTGGAAGAGGCGCGGCAATTGTATCTCCAGGTGCTCGCGATTCACCCCGGCCACGGCAGGAGTTTCTATGGGCTCGGCCTCATCGCTCAGCAAACGGGCGATTTCGAGGCTGCCGTTCGAATGTTTCAAAGCGCGATCGAAATCAGCCCGAAGGATGCCACGTACCACTTCAGCCTGGCTGGCGCCCTCCACGCTCAGAGAAAACCAGACGAATCTCTCGCCGAATATCGTCGTGCACTGGCACTGAATCCGGATTTTGTCGGAGCACACAATAACATTGCGGGACTCCTGCAAACCCTGGGGAAACTGGAAGAAGCAAAGATTCATTACGAACGCGCAGTGGCACTCAAGCCGGACTATGCCGCGGCCTACTGCAATCTGGGGGTGGTTCTCCAGAAGCTGGGTGATCTCGCCAATTCCGTTGCCTGTCACGAGAAAGCACTTCTCCTGAGGCCGGACTTAGCGGAGGCGCACAACAACCTTGGGCTTGTCCTGCGACAACAGGGGAAGCTCGATGCAGCAAAGGCGCATTATGAGCGCGCAGTGATCCTTCGGCCGAATTACGCCGAGGCTCATAACAATCTGGGGGTCCTCCTGCGTCAGCTTGGCAAACTGGAGGATGCGGCGGCCTGCTTCGAGAAGTTGCTGACCTTGCGACCGAACTCTGCCGAAGCTTTCGACAACCTGGGGAATACGCTGCGGGATCTGGGCCGGCTCGAAGAATCCGCCGCCAGCCATGAGCGAGCCATCGCACTCAAGCCAGATTCGGCGAAGGCATACAACAACCTTGGATACACGCGGCGAAAACAGGGCAAGTTGGCGGAATCTCGCAAGAGTTTCAATCGCGCCCTTGTCCTGGAGCCTGGATCTGTCGATATTCGATGGAACCTTTGTTTGCTCGATCTGCTCGAAGGGAACTATGCCGAGGGATGGAGCGGTTACGAGGTTCGTCATGAGCGCAACGAGAATAAGCCACGCAGTTTCCCTAAGCGGATCTGGAGGGGCGAGCCCCTCAACGGTGCGCGCATTCTGCTTCACTCCGAGCAGGGTCTGGGCGATTCCATTCAATTCTTCCGTTATGTGCCCATGGTTCATGCCGCTGGCGGGAAGGTGATCCTCAACGTTCCGTCCTCTCTTGGGCGACTGGCTGCTCAGTTGCCCGGAGTCGATACTCTAACGATGGATGAGGCGCTTCTGCCACCCTTTGATCGGCATTGCCCTCTGATGAGCTTGCCGCTTGCCTTCAAAACAACTCTTGATACCATTCCCGGACGAGTCCCCTATCTGATCGTTCCAGAAGAAGCGCAGCGGGCTGCAGATGATCGCGAGTGGCCGAGTCAGACACTGCGCGTGGGACTTGTATGGAGCGGTAATCCTCAATGCACGGAAGACCAGATACGCTCGATGCCGCTGTCCTGTATCCAGCCTCTGCTGGAGCTTGAGGGCCTGCGTTTTTTCTCATTGCAAATGGGTCCGGCTGCTGCGCAGCTGACCGCAAGCAATCCGCGAATCACCGATCTTCGATACGCGATCAAAGATTTAGCCGATACCGCAGCGTTGATGAACCACCTCGATGTGATCATCACGGTCGACACTGCGGTGGCACACCTGGCGGGGGCGCTCGCAAAACAAACTTGGGTGCTGCTTCCTTCCGCGCCTGACTGGCGCTGGTTGACGGACCGCGAAGACAGCCCCTGGTACCCGACCGTACGCTTGTTCCGGCAGAATTGTTTTGGCGACTGGGAGAACACAATTGCGCGCGTGCGGAACGCACTCAGCGCATTGGTCAAATGACGGCGCAACGAGCTTCTTTGCTTTTCGTTTAGACACGACCGCCCATAGAACGCGGTACCCGGCAGTGCTTGTTCGGAATTGGATGACCCGGACGTCCATTCGGTTTTTCTAGACCGCAATGCATTGACTCGGCTGTCGTCGCAGTTCCTTTTTGCATGGCGGCCCAACGATCACCTTGGGCGACCATGAACGAATTTCGGGTGTCGATGAGAAAGTCGCTAGGATACCCTTTTTAAGAGGTTGAGATGCGCACGCTGGCAGCTTTGCTCACGTTGGCTGGATTCATGCTTCCGGCGTATGGGGCGAGACGCGTCACAGTTGAGGAGTTGGAGCAGACGCTTGATGCTGCGCACAATTTTCCAGATGGGGAGATGGCGAGGCAGTTGTCGGATCTCGAATTGACCGAACGGTTGAGCCGGCCCCAGCTCGACCGGCTGGAAACAGACGTACCTGGAGACAAGGCGCGCCAGGCACTCATGATTTTGGCGGATTCGTCAGCCTTTCTTGATCCTCCCGCAACGGAGATTCTTGCCCAACCCGCCCCGGACGGGGCCGCGCAGCGCAAGATGTTGGCTCTGACCGTGAATTACGTCACGCGGACGCTTCACCAGTTGCCTAATTTCCTTGCCACACGAGTGACCAGCAGTTTTGAAGATTCGCCGGCAGAGACGATACCGGGTGCGATGAATGCTCCTTACCAGCCAATTCATCCGGTTGGCGATTCCAATGTCACGGTGACTTTCCGCGACGGTCACGAGGTCGTGGAGAAAAGCAACTTCGATCCACGGGTGCGACCGCTGACCACTGCAGGTGTGTTTGGGCCGATCCTTGGCACGGTGGTTGTCGATGCTGCTCGGAGCAAGCTGGTCTGGGGCCATTGGGAACAGGGCCAAACCGGTGTCCTGGCAGTTTTCAGTTACGAAGTGCCAAAAGAAACCTCTCATTACACGATTACCTACGACTCGATTCCTTCCAATAGCACCTGCGCCACCACGCCACAAACCTTCAGCGAGGTCGTCGCTTATCACGGAGAGATGGCGGTCGAACCTTCGAGCGGAACGATCGTTCGCCTGACGCTGTTGGCGGACATGAAACCGAATGAATTCACGGTCAACTCTGGCATTGAGGTGGAATACGGGCAGGTCAGTATCGGCGGCAAAGACTACTTATTGCCGACCAGGAGCGTCACCACTTCGTTTGCGCATGCTCTCCTTGTCCATGGGGGATGGGGGCACGGTCAAGGCTGTCCCACGCTTGCCGTAATGCCGGGCCTTCAGAGATCGCTGAACGATGTGGTATTCGAAAACTATCACGTCTTCCGGAGTGATGCGCGCATTGTGCCTTAGCGCGTCGTACTGTCCATCCAGCATGGAGCGATGCAACACCCGAAGGCAATACTTCCGAAATCCAGCGTAGGAGATTTTGAATATCAAAAGGAATCGTTCCCCCAACATCAGGATCGGGGGGGCGGATAAAATGAATGAAGTCACGACATTGGATCAAAGCATTTCACCGCGAGATGGAGACTTCCGGAACGTCAGGAGTGGGCCCATGGCAATCGTAAAGCTCGTTATGCGAGGGGAGCGCGCCCTGTCGTTGGGGCAAGCAATCCTTGCTCTCTCGATTGCGTTGCCGATTGCCGCCTGCAGTGGAATCACATACTCTACTACGCCCACTCCACAGGGAAAAACGGTGACGGTGGATGGGAACACAACGTACCAAACGATCAGCGGGTGGGGAGCTTCTACCGGTTACAACGAACAGAATAACAATCTAACGGCGGCGCAGGCTGATTGCTTTTTTTCGACCTCGAATGGTTCCTGTGCAACAGGCAATTCGATCGGGCTTGAGTGGATCAGAATTCAGGACAACGCGATCCCGAACAGCGCGCCCGACCTCCCCACCCTGCAACTTGCGGTTGCGCGCGGCGCGCAAGTTCTTCTGGGTTTTAACGGCCCCCCACTGAACACGGGGAGTTATGCAGGTCAGGCATCGTACATGGTTGGGAAGATCCAATACTTTCAGTCGAATGGTGTGCCCATTTCCTATGTCGCCGTCATCAACGAGCCCCAGGACACTGGAACAACCGCTGCAGCGATCGACACATTCGTAGCCTCGTACCTTCATCCGGCTCTTGTCTCGGCCGGACTTACTTCCATTCAGATCACTCTGCCAGAAAGTGCGGATTGGTTTGTAACTGACTATCTAACTCCGTGCATGCAAGATGCCAACTGCGCATCCTACGTCTCTGCAGTTTCCGGGCACGAAGGGTTTTACGGGCAAGGCTCCCAAGGGGCGGATGGTTTTGCCGGAGGGTGGGGTTGCTGCGTTGATTTTGCGGCAGTCCCTGTTCCTTCTTCCGCGGCCGGCAAGCCGGTTTGGCAAACCGAAATCAGCGGGGGCGCCTCCGGGCCTTGTTCCGTTGATTCGTACCTCGCAAATTTCGACTCGAGCATGGCCCCGGATGCAATCACGTGGGCCTACAACATTCACATGTTTCTCACGGAAGTCTCAGGTTCGGCTTGGTTCTACTGGAATCTCGCCGCGGAGACAGTGAACGGTCCTACGGCTTGTAACGATGGGCTGACGGACCAATCGAATCAACCAACAAAGCGCTTTTATGCCATTGGCAACTGGTCGCGCTTCGTGCGCTCCGGCTGGGTTGAGATCGCCGCAACCGCGAACCCGCAAAGCGGCGTCTACGTCACGGCGTTCATGAATCAGTCCAACGGCGCCTTCGCGATTGTAGCGATCAACCAAAACACCAGTTCCATTCAGCAAATCTTCACTTTGTCTGGACTTTCTGCCAACTCGCTGACTCCGTGGATTACCTCTTCATCGCTCAATCTGGCTTCGCAGTCGTCGGTCTCGGTTCTCGGAAGCAACTTTACTTACACTCTCCCCGCGCAGAGCATCACGACCTTTGTCAGTGGCGGCGGCTCCAGCCCGGCTTTTTCGTCAAGACCTGCCCACTGACGCTGATTGCCCAATCCTTTACCACAGATCGCCTATCGTCCCAGTCGGTGAAGCGACATCGCCCAGAAACCCAGCGTTGAGATCGCGGCGAATCCCAGCAGGAAGGCCGGACTTGTGGCAAAACCACGTTCGAAAATCGCGACGAACTCGCAAATCAACACGATCGCCATTCCCGTGAGCGCGACGATGAGTTTCGTTTTGCTTCTCATGAACGGCTCCCTTGCCGGTGAGTCTATCCGATCTTCGAGAATCCAAGCGACTCAACGATGGCCGCGGCGGAGTTCCGGAGTCGAGATTGAAGAGAATTCGAGCGCTGCCCCTATCGAACGAAAATCAGTGAACATAGATTCGCAGCATCCACCAAATCAGAAACAGGCCAACCACTGCCATCAGAATGTGGCCAATCCACTGGCCCGGCGTCTTCGGATTGCCAAAATTAAACACGCCGCCATCGTAGCATCCAGCGCCTGGGACTCGGTCGAAGGCGCTAGTGCTGCGCGGCGGACTGCTTTTTCAGTTCAGCTTCAAAAGCCTGTTGGCGATCGGCAATGTAGGCGCTGTAGCCGGCGGGATCGATGAACGCGTTGCGGTCGCCGGCTTTGAAGCGCGGGTATTTCTCCGCGAGTCCGAAATAGGCTCCGTGCGCGCCCAGGAAGACATCGCAGGGCAGGCTCTTGAGCACCTCGAACTGATGGCGGTAGTCGTCGGCGATGCGCGGATAGGTCGGATTGCGCACCAGTTTGTAGCCGGGATTGACATTAGGACTGCCAACGATGACAACGTGGAGCGTGCGCCCACCCTCTTTCTCATCAAGAGTCCAGGTGGTGGTTCCCTTGGTATGGCCGGCGGTCCGATGCGCGGTCAGCACCGTGCCTCCGAGAGAGACCTTGTCGCCGTCGTGCAGGATGCGATCGACGTGCGCGGGGGGAAACCAAAAAGTCTTGTCGGGCGCGTAGTGGAAGTCGGTCCGTCCGCCGGACTGAACCACGGAGACATCGCGATCCATCACTTCGTAGCGGGCGTGGGTTTCACGCAGAATCTCGGCGCTGCCCGCGCAATGGTCGTAGTGCCCATGACTGATGAGAAGGATCTTGATGTCGGCGAAATGGAAGCCGAGAGACTCCACGCTTTTTTTGATCAAGGCGGGCGACGACTCGAGATTGCTGTTGAGGAGGATGTCGCCTTGCGGCGTCACAAGGAGGTAAGCCGCGAGGTCGCCGGTGCCCACGTAATAAAGATTTCCCGCGATGCGAAAGGCGGGGAAAGGCGTTGTCCAGTCCGCGGGGATGACGGCGCTTGCCTGCCTGGCGAACAGCATGGACACGAAGAGGACCGGGAGGACGGCGAATTTTCTGAGTATCAATGGGACTCCGGAGACTTGGTGCCTGGGATCAGAATTTCGAGGGCGCGCTCGAGATGAACGCCGCGCGAACCTTTGACGAGAACCAAGTCGCCCGCGCGGAGATTCTGTTTGAGCCACTGGCCGGCGGCGGCGGCATCGGGAAGAAAAATGGCTTCCACACCCGCCGCGCACGCAGCCGTGGCCAGATGTTCGGCGTTGCCGCGAACCCCGACCACCAGATCGAGACCTGCCTCGGCAGCCGCTTTGCCGCAGGCCGCGTGAAGTGCGGGCGCGTGGTCGCCCAGCTCCAGCATTTCGCCGGCGATGAGAATGCGGCGCGTGGCGGGGCGCGCGGCGAGGGTGCGAATCATGGAACGCAGCGCTTCGGGGTTGGAGTTGTAGCTGTCGTTGAGAATGGTGGCGCCGCTGAACTCGAGCACCTCGCCGCGCTTGTCCCCCGGGGTGAGAGTCTCGAGCGCCTTGATTGCAGCCTCGAGATCGACCCCGGCTTCGAGAGCCACAGCGAGGCCGGCCATGACGTTTTCGCTGTTGTGGGTGCCGAGCAGATGCAGCGTGAGATCGCGTTCCCGATGCGCCGCGCGGAAGTGGACATGCAGACCGAACGCGTCTTCGTGTTGCGCCAGAATCTGCGGATCGGCGCAGGGGCCGACGCCAAAGTAAATCACCTTGCCGGGAAAATCGCGGCCAAACTGCGAAACGAAGGGGTCGCTGCAGTTGAGAAATGCGATCCCCGCGGGAGGCAACGCGGCGATCAATTCAAATTTTGCCCTGGCAATGCCGGCTTGTCCTTCGGCGAAATTCTCGATGTGCGCCATGCCGACGTTGGTGACGACGCCCCAGTCGGGCGCGGCAATGCGCGCGAGAGCCGCGATTTCGCCCAGGTGATTCATGCCCATTTCGATGACTGCATACTCATGCTCGGCATCGAGACGGAGAAGTTGCAGGGGCAGCCCGAAGGCGTTGTTGAGATTTCCCTTGGACTTGAGGACGTTGAATTTTGCGCCGAGAGCGGCCGCAATGGCTTCCTTGGTCGTAGTCTTTCCGGCGGAGCCGGTAACGCCGACAACGCGTTTGCCCCACTGGCGACGCACGTGCGCCGCCAGTAATTGCATGGCGATCAGCGGATCTTCGGCGATCAGCAGGGGCACGGAAAGAGCATCGTCGGGAAGGCCGGCAACCCTGGCGCGCGAAACCACGGCGGCAACGGCTCCTCGACGCGCCGCAGCGACCACGAAATCATGGCCATCGAAGCGATCTCCGCGCACCGCAAAAAAGAGCTCCCCGGCGCCAATGGTGCGCGAGTCAATGGAGTAGCCGGTGGCCACGTGCGTGCCTGCGTTGGTGAAGCTGGCGGGTGCTTCGAGCACGGCGCCGGAGCCAACTGCGGCTTCTGCCAGCGTGAGATTCATCGCCCTTTACCGTAACCCAATTCGGACAGCGTGGAAAGTGCCACTTCAGCGTCGTCGAAGGGGATGGTACGGTC
>Ga0210395_10005160_pt1 | contig 10007 bp, 5 predicted proteins | sample IncBWH4OmetaG_FD_150861 | JGI IMG/M metagenome (GOLD analysis project Ga0210395, IMG submission 150861) | Forest soil microbial communities from Barre Woods Harvard Forest LTER site, Petersham, Massachusetts, United States - Inc-BW-H-4-O ...
GTCAAACAGGCGGCGGCACTCTCAACTTCGGCCAGGATGCCTGATACATCTGCCGCCATCGGACGAGGTGCGGTCCGCCCTAATCGCCAGCGAAGCGCTCGCTGCGTGGTGGAAGAGCGACTGTTGTAACTTGCGAGTTTATTGTTACCTCAAGAGGCCATATTTCGTCTAGTTATGCAAGTTTCATTGGCTCACGTGTTGAAACGTGCGGGCCTATGGACGATGCTGGAACGAATGCATCTCTACCTCCACCGGGTTACGGTCGGGCTGACTGCCGACCCCCGGTGGTATCTCGGGAGGTGGGTGGCCTCGGCACCGCCTTCGAACTGATAACGAATCGCAGGGCCCAGAGCGGGGGCTTTCGATGATAAGTCCAAATTACTGGTATCAGCCTGGTCAAGTTCCCATGTGGAGTCGGCTTCTTGTTACGCCAGGCTTGGAACGACAGTCGTCTGCTAGACCTGAAAGGTGTTTCCTCTCCTCGCCTATTTGACGCGATCGGCATGAAGACGGTGTGCGCCCTCAGCGGCGCCGATTCACTCGCGGCGCGGATCTGTGCCTGCCATCGCACGAGCCGTCCGTCCGTCCGGGCGAGGTTGGTGCGGCCCGCGCACAGCCCGAGTCGGGCAGGGTCAGCAAGCCAGGCTTCAATGTGGGCGGAGTGCAGGAGATGAGTGACGCTCATTGTGTCTCGAGCGTTCCGGCCCGGGCACGCACGGACATCCATCCGCCGGCGCCGGGGGTAGGTGCATCGCTGCGGTATTCCGAGCCGAACGGGATTGCGCCTTTGCATGTCAGGCTGCTCGGCGGATTCTGCATTGAACGCGGCGCCGCCGGGCCGGCCGTATCTGATTGGCCGAGGCGTAGCGCCAAGACTCTGATCAAGCTGCTAGCCGTCCAACCCGGGCACGTGCTGCACCGCGAGCAGGTCATCGACGTCCTCTGGCCGAAAGTGAACGCGGAATCCGCGCTCAATGGCCTCGCTAAGGCTCTTCATGTCGCCCGCCGCGCCTTGCAACCCGGTCTTCCGCGACGTGGGGATTCGGCGTATCTCCATCTTCTGGACGGCATGCTCGTCCTGGACGCCGAGCATGCCGTAGTCGATACGGACGAGTTCGAGCGGCTTGCCGAGGACGCGCTACGCCGTGAGGAAATCGCAGCGTATGAGGCTGCATTCGCTGCTTACGGCGGTGAACTGCTGCCGGAGGATCGCTACGAGAGCTGGTGCTCCGAGCGTCGCACGGCCCTGGCGGAGCTGCATATCCGGTTGCTGCTCGGGATGGCAGAGACACTGGAGCGTCGCGGCTCCTACAGCGAGGCGGCAGACCGGCTTCACGATGTGATCCAGCATGACCCGACGCGAGAATCGGTTCATCGTCAGCTCATGCGCCTGTACGCGTGGATGGGAGCACCCGATCGGGCGGTACGTCAGTTCCACAGCTGCGAGGCTGTCCTGCGGCAGGAACTCGATCTCGCACCGCAACCAGATACCATCTCGCTCTGCGATGAGATACTCGCGCGCCGCCTTCCGCTGCAACGGTCCACGCCGGACCGGGTTAATGGCCAGGGCAGCCTGACCAGGTCACAACCCGTCCACGCGGCGGCTAATGGCTGCCCCTTCGTCGGCCGGGAACGAGTGATCCGGCATATGTTCGGTCAGCTCATGCGACGCGACGGCGAGCAGCCGGGCATGATCGTCGTCAGTGGAGAGACGGGAGTCGGCAAGACCCGGCTGCTTGACGAGTTCGCGATCCAGGCGAGTGCGCAAGGAGCCGTCACGCTTTGCGGCGGAAGAGGCGCGCATGCGGACCAGTTCGCCTGCGGCGCGTTTGCGGTCGCGCTTGAAGAGTACGCGGTGAACCGGTCAGAGGACGAGCGCAGGGAGCTCACGCGCGCATACCCCGCCCTGGCACGCTTCGTGCCTTCGCTGGGGGCAGGAATTCCGCTCCCAGCTCCGGCGCCGGATCTGCGCGATTACTATCTCGATCTCCTCCCCTCCATTGTTCAGTTCCTGATGGACCTAGCCCGGACCAAGCCTGTCCTTCTGGTCCTCGGTGACCTGCACGAGGCTGACGCCGTCGGCCTCGATCTGATCAAGTACCTGGCTCATCTGGCCGTCGGCACGCCGCTGCTCATGGTCGGGGCGTTGCGAGACCCGGATATCGAGGCCGACGCTGACCTCCCGCAAATGATCGAGGCGATGACGCGAGAGCGTCTCTGGCTCAGAATCGACCTGCATTGCCTGTCCCGGCAGGCCGCCGATCAGCTGGTGCACGCCATGCTTCCCCGGGCACACGTCAGCGACGAGACCCTGGCCCAGATCTACGCACAGTCACGGGGCAATCCGCTGTTCGTCCGGGAGCTTGTCGAGGGCATGAGCGCGCACGACAGCCCGGTCGCTGCGGACGAAGGCTGTCAGGACCTCTCGTGGCTCGCCGCACGATTGCCGACCCGCAGGCGCATCCTTGTCGGGATGCGACTGGCGCTCATGGACGAGCCCCTGCGCCGGGTGCTGGGGCTGGCCGCTGCCGTCGGCGCAACTGAGATCTCCTTGAGCCAGCTCCGCGAAGGAGCGGCGGCACTGGAACCTCCGGTAGACATTCCGGTCCTCTTCGACGCGCTGGACCGGGCGCTGCGGCTGCGCCTCCTAGAGGAACGGGGCGAAGGCTACGCGTTCCGGCATCCGATCGTTCGCGCGGCCTTGTATGACTGTCTTCCCCGGCATCGCCGGGATGAACTGCGCGCCGCGCTGACCGCTCCCGGCGGCAGGAGCGCACGCTCGATCGACCGCTCACCCTGAATTCTGCTGTCGTCCAGGTTTCTGCGGCCGTCTTCCAACTTCGGCGGCGGCGGCTGGAAGAGCACTGGAATGCACGCACTCCCAGCCGGATAGGACAAATAAATACGTCTCGAGCGCCGTCTGGGGACGTGCTCGCGCTGCTGTTCCAGGCACCGCAGCCTGGAGTTCATCGCGGCTTCAGGATTCTGCCGGACTTCTGCCCGGCGTGGTGGTCCCCAGCCAGTACAAGAACTACTTCCCTCCCGGTTGTTAGCATACGGGACCACCAGGTGAAGGTTTATGATCTGGAAGCGTAGCCACGATTGACTGCATCCTCAGGCGGGGTCTTGCAACTGCGGAATTTAGCCAGCCCTCAGCCGGCCACCGCTAGTTTCCAGATCGGCTCTTCTGATGGGTTCTATATGCCCTTTGGGAAGACGGCTGGAAGAGTCCTGGAATCCGCGCGGGCCATAATAGCCCGGAAACAGATTACAGCTGGGGGGAGTGCGGTCTTGGTAAATGTGACCCGAGGAACGACCTCGTCACATATAAATCCGAGACGGCAAGTCCAGGATTCCCCTTGGCAACGCATGTCCTTCGGAGCATCTTATTCAATGTCCTTTGGGGAATAGTCCTTGGGCCGCAATCAGCTGACTTCAGCGCACAAAAGGCTTCCGGGCCGGGCCCCCGTCATGGTCCCGATGCTGGCGATGTCCTCGGCGGCGGGTCGTCCATGGGGTGCGCGTGTCTGGTTATGCTGTCGTCCGCGACCGGCCCGATCACGAGGCCGCTGGGCGCATATCTAGCTGGACTAAGGACTACCTTTACAAAGCCGTACTGGCCGATTTGGGCTGCGCCGCGGGCGGCGTGCTGGCAGCGGCCCAGCTTCGCTTCGGCACTGACGTCACCCCGGCCTACCTAGCACTGAGCCTGGCGCTGCCCCTGCTGTGGATCACCGCATTGTGGCTGGCCGGAGCGTATGACACCAGGTTTATCGGGACCGGCTCTGACGAATTCCGCAAGGTGCTGAACGCCGGAGTCGGCCTGACCGCGACGATCGCGATTTTCTCATATGCGGTCAACCTGCAGCTATCTCGTGGCTACGTGGTCATCGCCCTGCCCTGCGTCACGGTGTTCGATCTTTTCGCCAGGTACGCGATGCGCAAGCACCTGCACCGCAAGCGCGCGGCGGGCAAGTGCCTGTATAGCGTGATCGCTGTCGGCCATGAGCCTGCGGTAGCTGATCTGGTCAAAGAGCTCAAGCGGGACCAGTACCACGGGCTGACCGTGGCCGGCGCATGTGTGGCCGGGCCGGGCGAACGCGATGAGGTGGCGGGCGTACCGGTCTACGGCGGCCTGGACGACATTACGGCCGCGGTGAAGGCCTTCGAAGCGGATACCGTCGCGGTCACCGCCTGCCCGGAAATGGACGGCAGAAGGCTTCGCAGTCTTGCCTGGGAGCTCGAGAAGACCGGCACGGACCTGTGCGTCTCGCCCGCGCTGCTCGACGTCGCTGGTCCGCGGACGACGATCAGGCCGACGGCCGGGCTCACCTTGCTGCACGTGGATCACCCGCAACTGGGCGGCTTCCGCCAGGTGCTCAAGAGCCTGTTCGACCGGTGCGCGGCGGCCGTGGCGCTGGTCATGCTCGCCCCGGTGATGGCGGTGGTGGCTGCGACCATCCGGCTGCACGATCGCGGGCCTGTCCTGTTCACGCAACTCAGGGTGGGCAAAGACGGACACTCGTTCCGGATCTACAAGTTCCGGACCATGGTCGTGGACGCCGAGCAGCGCCGGGCCCAGCTGCTGGCGAGCAACGATTCGGACGGCGTGCTCTTCAAGCTGCGCCAGGATCCCCGGATCACCGCCGTGGGAACGCATCTGCGGCGCTGGTCCCTGGACGAGCTGCCGCAGCTGTTCAACGTATTCCTCGGCCACATGTCGCTCGTGGGGCCGCGTCCCGCTCTTCCCGATGAGGCCGAGAAGTACGCCGAGCACGTCCGCCGACGGCTGGTGGTCAAGCCGGGCATTACCGGCCTGTGGCAGGTCAACGGACGATCGGATCTGTCCTGGGAGGAATCGGTGCGGCTTGATCTGCGATACGTCGAGAACTGGTCATTCGCGCTCGACTTGCAGATCTTGTGGAAAACAGTCTCGGTAATCCTACAACGGTCGGGAGCGTATTAGTAATGCCCGCGCGAAGACACCGCTTCGGCGCATCAATTTTCATGTCAATGTTTCTGGAGTCTCATCACCGTGCCTTAATAGCGTCCCTTTCATTAAGAAATGAACGAGGAAAGCGATCGGGCATCTTTACCTGGGAGCGCAAATGACGACGACGCTGGACCAGAACCTCGGCGCCACAGACGTCGCAGAACTGGTACGACGTGCCACCGAAGGGGATCAGGAGGCGTGGGAACGCCTGATCGATCAATACTCAAGGCTCATCTGGTCGATTACTGTAGACTTCAAGCTGCCCGAGAGCGATGCCGCTGACGTCGTCCAGACAACGTGGCTGCGTTTGCTGGAGCACATCGACCGCATCGAGCACCCTGCTCGCGTGGGATCCTGGCTAGCGGCCACCGCGCGAAACGCGTGCCTGCGCAGCCTGGCGACACAAAAGCGACTCGTGCTCGGTCATGAGGATACCGATCTTGAAGATGCGATGAGGCATGAGCCTGAGATCGACGAGCATCTGCTGGCCAGCGAGCGCGCCCAGACCGTCCAGGACGCCGTCTCCTGCCTGCCCAGGCGGTGGCAACGGCTACTCGAACTGCTCATGGCCGATCCGCCGACTTCTTACATCGAGATCTCGGATCAACTCGGTCTCCCGGTCGGGAGCATCGGCCCTACCCGCAGCCGGTGCCTGGCGAGACTACGCGTGCTGCTAGCAACTTCTTGACGGCGCACCAGGAACCCGATAGAGGGCCCGTCGTATCATCATCGCCGGCCAGGCGCTCTAGTGAAGGTGAAGTGCCGCGTTCTGATCATCGTCCAAAACCTTCCGGTGCCCTTCGACCGGCGAGTGTGGCTTGAATGCCAGGCACTCATTTCGGCTGGCTATAGAGTCGCCGTCGTGTGCCCGAAGGGGCGTGGCGACCCAGCCTACGAGGTCGTAGATTCGGTGGAGCTGTACAAATACCGGCCTTATGCCCCTGGCGGCAGCCAGTTCAGCTTCGCCGCCGAGTACGCCTACTCCTTCCTGGCCACCACCTGGAAAGCGCTCAAGGCCAGGCGTTCCGGCCGCTTCGCGGTGATTCAGGCCTGCAACCCGCCGGACATCTTCTGGCCTTTGGCCCTGGCCTTTCGCGCGTTCGAGGGAACGAGGTTCGTGTTCGACCATCACGACCTTTGCCCTGAACTTTACGAATCTCGCTTCCCTAGTGGCCCTGAGTTGCCGCACAAAGGCTTGCTGGCCCTTGAGCGCAGGACTCACCTGGCAGCGGATCATGTCATCGCCACGAATGATTCTTACCGGCAGATCGCGATGACGCGCGGCGGCAAGCCGTCCAGTGACGTCACGGTCGTCCGTAGCGGCCCGGACCCGCAGCGGCTCCGGCGTGGCGAGCCCGACCGGGAACTGCGCCGAGGTTGCCGGTTTCTCGCCGCTTACATCGGCGTCATGGGTCCGCAGGACGGGGTGGACATCGTGGTGCGGGCGGCCGACATCGTGGTCCATCAACTCGGACGCGACGACATCGCCTTCACGTTGATTGGTTCCGGCGACTGCTTCGACGATCTGGTGGCACTGCGCGACAAGCTCGGCCTCGCAGGTCACGTGGAGTTCACCGGAAGGGCGCCCGATGAACTCGTCGCGCGCATTCTGTCGACCGCGGACGTCGGCCTTTCACCGGACCCCAAGAATCCGCTCAACGATGTGTCGACGATGAACAAGACGATGGAATACATGGCCTTCGAACTTCCCGTGGTCGCTTTCGATCTGCGTGAAACGCGTGTGTCGGCGGGCGACGCCGCCGTTTACGTCAAGCCCAACGACGAGCATGCCTACGCTGAGGCCATCGTGGCCCTGCTGGCCGACGAGCCGATGCGTGCCCGGCTCGGAAAGCTGGGCCGGGCGCGCGTGGAACAAGAACTGGCCTGGTCCTACCATGAACGCGCCTACCTCAGCGTCTATGAGCAGCAGATGTCCGGAGGCAAGGCGCTCGAGCGGACGAGCGCCTGAGATGTGTGGTATTGCGGGGTGCTACCAGCAGGCCGACGGCCAGAAGCTCGTCGACATCATGACCGACCGGATCGCGCATCGCGGGCCTGACGCGACTGGGACCTGGAGTCACCAGGACGACCGAGTGGCCGTACACCTTGGCCATCTGCGGCTTTCGATCATCGATCTCAGCGCCACGGCCAACCAGCCAATGTCCAAGGACCGCCTGACCCTCGTCTACAACGGCGAGCTCTATAACTTCAAGGAGCTCAGGGATGACCTGAAGGCTCGCGGCGTGCGTTTCATCACCGAATCTGACACTGAGGTGGTGCTTGAGGCCTGGCGGGCATGGGGACCAGAGAGTTTGCGCCGGTTCCGCGGCATGTTCGCATTCGTCCTGGCGGACGAGACGACAGGCGATCTCGTCCTGGCCCGTGACCCGCTCGGCATCAAGCCGCTTTATTATCTCCCGCGAGGCGAGGGCCTGATCTTCGCCTCGGAGCTGAAAGCCCTCATAGCCGCGGTGGGGACGGAACTGCAGATCGAGCCGGGCGCCATGGTGGCGTCGATGCTCTACTACTGGGTGCCAGATCAGCGGTGTGCCATCAAGGGGGTGCAGAAGCTTCCGCCCGGATCCTGGGCGCGTATCCGTCCTGACGGCGCTTTCTCGCTACAGCACTACTGGCGTATCGCGGATGTGGCGCTTGAGGCCGCGAGCGGCCCGGCCGCCGACCTGAACCAGGTGGTCAAGGATTCGGTGACCGCGCATCTCGTTTCCGACGTGCCGGTGTCGAGTTTCTTGTCCGGAGGCTTGGACTCAAGCATCATCACCGTGCTGGCACATCAGGCCGGCCAGGGGATTGATGCCTACACCATCACCTTCAGGCCCGAGGACCAGCGGTTGGAGGCCATGCCCGACGATGCCGTCTATGCACGGAAGGTGGCGTCGCGGTTCGGCATCGACCTGCACGAGATAGAGATTGCTCCAGACATCGTCACCCTGCTGCCCCGCATGGTCGACGTGCTCGATGAGCCGATAGGCGATCCCGCTGCGATCAATACGCTGCTCATGTGCGAGGCCGCGCGGGAGCGGGGCGTCAAGGTGTTCCTGTCTGGCATGGGCGCCGACGAGCTCTTCGGCGGGTACCGTAAGCATCTCGCGTGTGTCATGGCCGGCCGGTACGGCAGGCTGCCAGCGGCCCCCCGCGCGGGCGTGCGGTTCGCGGTGGAGCGATCCCCGGTGAGCGTGCGTGGCCGGGGGCTGCGTTACGCCCGCTGGGCCAAGCGATTCCTGACCTTCGCCGAACTGCCGGAGGAGCCGCGCTTTCGCCGCAGCTACACGCTGTACGACCCGGAGGAACTCGCGGGCCTGGTGAGCCCGGAGCTGGCCGGCCACATCGACCGGGTCATCGAGGAGCACAGCGAGATCTACTACGACAACTCGCTGCAGGATGAGGTCAACCGGATGTGCCTGGCTGACGCGCGCCTGTTCCTGCCGGGGCTCAACCTCGCCTATACCGACCGGGCCAGCATGGCGGCTTCGGTCGAGGTGCGTGTGCCATTCGTCGATCCCCTCGTGGCGCAGGCCGCGTTCTCCATCGAGGGTAGTGACAAGATCCGGCGCCGGCAGGGCAAGGTCGCGCTCAAGCAGGCCGCCGAGAGCTGGCTGCCGCGTGAGGTCGTATACCGGCCCAAGGCATCCTTCAGCGTGCCGCTCCGGGCGTGGGTACGGAACGACCTGCAGCCCGTCATCAATGACGTGCTGATGGAAGGGGAGCTGACGGGGTCGGGGATGATCCGGGCCGATGGGCTACGGCGCCTGGTCCAGGACGAGCAGGCCGGCCGAGAGGACCGCGCCAAGCAGATATGGCAGCTGCTCACGCTGGAGCTCTGGTACCGCAACGTGCGGTCCGCGGGCGTGGCGGCCTGAGTGAAGAGGATGCAATGAAGCAGATAGCGCAGAATTACAAGTCCGGGGAGCTCATCGTCCTCGACGCGCCTGCTCCGGCTTGCCGTCCTGGGGGCGTCCTCGTACAGTCGCTGTTCTCGCTCATCTCCACTGGCACGGAGATGATGAAGCTGGCCGAGGCCAAGATGTCGATGGTCGGCAAGGCGCGGGCGCGGCCGGATCAGGTGCGCAAGGTCCTGGACACGGTCGCGCAGCAGGGCGCAGTCGCCACCTACAAGAAGGTGATGAACCGCCTCGATTCCTACACGCCGCTCGGCTACTCGCTTTGCGGCGTCGTGGTCGAAGTGGGGCGCGGCGCCGAAGGATTCGGCGTGGGCCAGCTTGTCGCGGCGGCGGGTAACGAGTACGCCTTGCATGCCGAGTACAACTGGATTCCGGTCAATCTGTGCGCACCGGTCCCGCGGGGGGTCTCGCCCGAGCACGCCGCCTTCTCCACGGTGGGGGCGATCGCCATGCATGGCGTACGACGCGCCGAAGTCCAGCTCGGCGACACGGCGTGCGTCATAGGCCTCGGCCTCGTGGGCCAGCTCGTGGTCCGTCTCCTCATCGCCTCGGGAATCCGTGTCATCGGGCTCGACGTAATCGAGGAGCGCTGCCGGCTGGCCGAGCAAGCAGGCGCGGTCCTGTGTGCGGCGCCGACCGACGAGGGTATGGCGGCCGCCGCGAGCTCGCTCGACGAGATCTCGGCCGGGCGCGGAGCCGACCATGTCTTCCTGGTGGCAGGCGGATCCTCCAATGCGCCGGTCGAGACTGCCGCCAGGCTCGCCAGGGACCGCGCCCGCGTCGTCGACATCGGCAAGACCCGCCTGGACCTGCCATGGAACGCCTACTACGACAAGGAGCTCGACGTCCGGTTCTCCAGGTCCTACGGACCTGGCCGGTATGACGAACGGTACGAGCTCGAGGGCATCGACTACCCGGCCGGCTATGTCCGCTGGACCGAGCGCCGCAACCTCGAATGCTTCCTCGACCTCATCGCGCGCAAGGAGATCGAGGTCGAAACGCTCGTATCCGGCATTTTCCCGCTGGAGAACGCGAGCGCTGCCTACGCCGATCTGGCCTCAGGTTCGCTTAACGCCGTAGGCGTCCTGCTCGAG
>Ga0210395_10005161_pt1 | contig 10007 bp, 8 predicted proteins | sample IncBWH4OmetaG_FD_150861 | JGI IMG/M metagenome (GOLD analysis project Ga0210395, IMG submission 150861) | Forest soil microbial communities from Barre Woods Harvard Forest LTER site, Petersham, Massachusetts, United States - Inc-BW-H-4-O ...
GTCACCTGGGGCATGTGGGCGCAGGCCGAGGTGATGGCGATGGCCACCGACGTCGCCGAGTTTCTCGGCGCCGCGATCGGCCTGAACCTGCTATTCGGGGTGGCGTTGCTGCCGGCCGGGCTGATCACCGGCCTGATCACCTTCGCCATCCTGGGGCTGCAGGTCCGCGGGCGCCGGCGCTTCGAGCTGGCGATCATCGCGCTGCTCGGTTTCGTCATCGTCGGCTTCCTGTACGAGACGCTGCGGATCGGCCCGTCGGTGCACGGCTCGCTCCGCGGCCTGTTGCCTGGCCTGAACGGCCGCGGCTCGCTGTACCTGGCCACGGGGATCCTCGGTGCCACCGTGATGCCGCACGTGATCTACCTGCACTCCGCCCTGACCAAGGGCCGCACCCCCGGCCGCGACGACGGCGAGCGCAGCCGCCTGGTCAGGTTCGCGCGGCTGGACGTGCTCATCGCATTGGGCCTGGCTGGCCTGGTGAACATGGCCATGCTCGCCGTCGCCGCCCGGGCCTTCCACACCCCCGCGCTGTCCGGGCTGGCCACGCTCGGCCAGGCCCACGCTGACCTGGGCAGGATCGCTGGCGGTCTCGCCGCCCTCGCGTTCGCGGTTGCCTTGCTCGCGTCGGGGGTCTCCTCCTCCAGCGTCGGCACTTACGCCGGCCAGGTCGTCATGGCGGGCTTCGTCCGGCTTCATGTCCCGATGCTGGCCCGCCGCGCGATCACCATGATCCCGGCGCTGACCATCCTGGCGGTCGGGATCAGCCCCACCAACGCCCTGGTCTTCAGCCAGGTCGTGCTGTCCTTCGGCATCCCCTTCGCCCTAGTCCCGCTGGTGATGCTGACCAGTCGGCGCGACGTCATGGGCAGCCACGTCAGCGACCGCGTGACCGCGATCGCCGCCTGGGCCTGCGCCGCCGTGATCATCGCCCTCAACGTCCTGCTGCTTGGCCAACAGTTCTTCGGGGGATAAGTGGCGCGCCGCTCTGCACCAGGCTCAGACGCAGCTTGTCCTTATCAACTGCCGCCCCCCAGGCGGGACAGGCGCTAGAACGCCAATCGATTACGCGTCGTGGCCAGCGATCACATCGCGGAGCTGGTGCCGGTCCGTTATCCCGAGTTTGGGGAAGGACCGGTACAGGTGTGAGCTGACGGTCCGCGGTGAGAGCAGGAGCCGGTCGCCGATCTCGCGATTGGTCAGGCCGTCCCTGGCCAAGCGCACGATCTGCCGCTGCTGGGGCGTTAGCTCCGCCAGCGGCTCCGGTGTGCCTTGTGCGCTTGTGACGGCTATCCCGCTCGCTCTCAGCTCCGCCTCCGTGCGCTCGGCCCATGACCGCGCCCGCATCCGCCGGAAGGCTTCCAGTGCCGCCACCAGTTCCGGCTTGGCCTCGTTGATCCTGCGCCGCCGTCGCAGCCATTCGCCGTAATCAAGGCGGAGCTGCGCGCGCTCGAACGGCCACTGGTCGCCGGCGGGATCGGCGAGCGCGGTGGCGAAATGGGCACCCGCATCGGCGGGGTCCGCCAGGACGCCGCGGGCCCTGGCGATGAGCTGCTCCAGCCGGGGAGATGCCGTCCGGTCTAGATGGGAGAGTGCGCGCTCTAGGAGGCCGTGCCCCTCGTTGCGCAGGTCCGCTCGGACAGCGGCTGTGGCGATATCGCCCACGCCCAGGTAGGAAAAGATGTTGTGGACGGGCACGCCCTCCTCGCTGAACAGCTGGCGAAGCTGCGTGAAGGCGGAGAAGTGGCTGCCCTCAGCGAGAGCCGCGACGCCAAGAGCCCGCCAGGCCCGGGAGGCGATTAGCCCGTTTTCCGCTGGATCTGCTCCGGCGAGTGCCCTTTCCGCGTACCTGCGTGCGGCACCGGAGTCCGCGCGCATCGCCAGGACGGTGGCCGTGATCGCGTCGGCGGACGCGGCGACCGTTCCCATCTGATTCGCCTCAGCCAGATCGGCGGCTTCCGCCGCGGCTTCCAGCGCCTCATCCCAGCGTCCCGTGTCGATGTACAGCCAGCCGAGAGCGGTCAGGCCTCCACCGCTTGCGCCCCGCATGCCGGGTGCCCGCAGCCGGTGCATGGCGTCCTGCAGCATCTGGACCGCGAGGCCGGATTCGTCTAGCAGCCACGCAGCGGAACCGATTCGCCACAGGGCGGCCTCTTCCAGGGGAGTGCCGGCGATCCGCCGCAGGTATGGGACGAGCTGGCCTCTGCTGCCGAAAGGGTCGGTACAGGCCAGTATCCAGAGTTTCTGCGGGTGGACGTCATGGGGAGTGCCGACATGCGGGCCCGGGCCAGCGGGCGGATCCCGGTTTTCCAGGAGCCGCAGGACGCGGCTTACGGCCTGGCGGCTGGCGGGCGTGCCTGCCTGATAGGCGACGGTGGCCGCGTCCGCCAGGGCCTCCCAGGCCAGGGCCGGGAACTCAGCGGATGCTTCTTCTGCGACCGAGATGAGCGACGCGAACGCTGCCGAGCGCCGGCCCGCGTAGGCCAGCGCCCAACCGGCGGCGCTGCGCGCTCGCAGGCGCAGTCAGCTGTTATGACCAGGGCGCGGGCGGCGAGATCCTGAACCCAGTCCGCCTGACCGGCGGTAACGGCGGCCGAAGCCGCGGCGACCAGCCGCCGCGCCTCGTCCTGGGGAGCGGGGCTGAGCTCTGCCGCACGCTCGATCGCCAGCGCCGCCGCGGCCGCGCCCCCGCGACGCTGCGCGTGGGCGGCGGTGGCCTCAAGCAGCGACGCCACGTGCTCGTCTGGCTGCAGGGCCGCAGCTGCCAGGTGCCAGGCCTGGCGGTCCGGCTGGTCGTTCAGTGCGTCCCCAAGCTGGCGATGCGCCGCGGCGCGCTGGGCAAAGGGCGCGGAGTGGTAGATCGCTGATCGGATGAGAGGGTGGCTAAAACGCGGCCCGGTTCTGTCGATCGTGACCAGGCCCAGCTGTTCGGCAGGCACGAGGGCCTCGGGGTCCAGCCGTGGGATGCCGCTTGCCGCTGCTCTCAGGTCCTGGCCGTCGGCCACAGCGGCCAGCAACAGCGCGGCCCGCACCGGCTCGGGCAGCGTGGTGAACCGGGCGGTGATGAGGGCCGTTAGGCGGTCGCTTGGCGGCAGCGGCTCGACGGCCCAGCGCCGGCTGGCGGCGGGATCGGCGGCGATCACCTTGGCCAGCTCGATCAGTGCCATCGGGTTGCCGGCCGCCTGGGCGAGAACCTGCCCCCGGGCTCGCCCGCGAGGCGGACGGGGCTGCATGCCGAGCAGCAGGCGCGCGTCGGCCACCGGTAGCGGCTCAAGACGCAGCTCAGGGAAGCCCCGGTCAAAGCCGGCCGGCGGGGCCTGGCCCCGCGCGGCGAGCAACAGCGCGACCCGCTCAGCGTTCAGACGGCGGCCAACGAAGGCCAGCACTTCGAGGGAGCTGGGGTCGAGCCACTGGGCGTCGTCGACGACCGCCAGCACCGGAGCGGGTCCCGACACGTCAGACAGCAAGGTGAGCGCGGCGACCCCGGTCACCAGCCGGTCGGCGGCGGCGGGGGCCGCAGCCAGGCCAAGCGCCCCTAGGAGTGCCTGCGCCTGGCGCTCCGGAAGGTCCGCCGCAGCTTCGAGCACCGGGATGAGCAGCTGATGCAAGCCGGCGAAAGCGAGGCTCGCCTCCGACTCCCGGCCCGTAGCCGACAGCACCCGCATGCCAGCGGATCTTGCCCGGTCCGCCGCGCTTGCCAGCAGCTTGCTCTTGCCCATGCCCGCGTCCCCGAGCACCACGAGCACCTGGCCTCGCGTCGGGACCGCGTCGATGAAAGCCGCGATCCCGGCGAGCTGGGTTTCGCGGCCCACGATGGGTCCGGGGCTACCGGGCGGTTCTTCGAGCACTTCTTCGCTATACCAGACCGTCGTTTCCGCACTGGCGGGGCCCAAAGTGCAGTCACGCGTACGATACCCCGCCGCGGCTGCCTGCCCGATTATTGACCTGCGGGAATGGAACGGCGAGGCAGGGTCGGCCGGCCATGCGGGAGGCCGGGTTCGCCTGGTTCGCTGCCAGGTGCGGCATAGCAGGCAACTGAAGGGACAGCACATGAACGAGGAGCGAGACCTTGAAGGCTTCAGCGCCCTGGTCACCGGGGCGACTTCCGGCATCGGCAAGGCGGCGGCCGAGCAATTGGCGCGCCACGGCGCCGAGGTGATCGTGCACGGGCGCGACGCGGCCCGCGGCCAGGCGGTGGTCGACGGCATCGCGGCCGAGGGCGGCAAGGCCCGCTTCGCCGCCGCCGACCTCACCGACCCCGCCGCGCTTGACGACCTGGCCCAGCAGGCCGCCGCGGTCGACGTGCTCGTCAACAACGCGGGGTACGCCTGGTTCGGGCCGACACCGGAACTCGACACGGCGACCTTCGGCCTGCTTTTCGCCGCCAACGTCCAGGCACCGTACTTCCTGACCGCCGCGCTCGCGCCGAAGATGGCGGACCGGGGAAGCGGCAGCATCATCAACGTCGGCAGCATGGCGGGCGAGGTCGGCATGCCCGGCGGCGCTGCCTACGGCGCCACCAAGGCCGCGCTTGACTCGATGACCCGTTCCTGGGCAGCCGAGTACAGCCCGGCCGGCGTCCGGATCAACACCGTCGCGTCCGGCCCCGTCTACACGGCCATCCAGTCCGACGAGGTCACCGTCGCCGTCGGCGCCACCACCATCATGGCCAGGGCCGCCCAGCCTGAGGAGATAGCTAACGTGATCGTCTTCCTCGCCTCTCCCAAGGCCAGCTACATCACGGGCGCGGTCATCTCCGCCGACGGCGGCCGCGCAGCCATCTGAACGCCGTCGTCTGAGCGAGGAGCAAGCTAGCCATGTCCGCCTCTCTGGCCACGACCGCGCCCACCCGGTTCGTCGACGCCGGCGACACCCGCTTCGCCTACCGCCGCTTCGGGACCCCGGCGGGCACCCCGCTGGTCTTTACCCAGCACTTCATGGGTAACCTCGACAATTTCGATCCCGCCATAGCCGACGCGCTGGCGACGGGACGCGAGATCATCCTGTTCGACAATGCGGGCGTCGGCAGCAGCACCGGGGCCGCCCCAAACACGGTCGAGGGCATAGCGGCCGGCGCCGCCAGCTTCATCGACAGCCTCGGCCTGTCAGCCGTCGACATCCTCGGTCACTCCATGGGCGGCGAGGTCGCGCAGCTGGTCGCGCTCGACCACCCCGACCTGGTACGCCGCCTCGTGCTCGTGGGCACCGGCCCACGCGGCGGGGACGCGATAGCCAGGCAGGGGCCCGATGTCGGCCCCCTCTTCGGTAAGCGGGACGAACTCGGGGAGGATATGTGGCTGCCCATCATGTTCTCCCCGTCGAAAGAGAGCCAGACGGCCGGCCATGCCTTCATCTCCCGCATCACGGCGCGCACCGAAGACCGGGACATCCCCGTCAGTGGTGAGACCATCGCCGCCCACCGGACGGCCGCGCGGGGATGGGCCTCGGCGCCTGCTGACAACTTCGGCTATCTCGGCCGCATCAGCCAGCCCACCCTCGTCGTCAACGGCAGCGACGACATCGTTATACCGACCATCAACTCCTACCACCTGTACAAGCACCTGCCCGACGCCGAGCTGATGCTGCTCCCCGACTCCGGACACGGCGCCCACTTCCAGTACGTCGAGCGCTTCGTCCGCCGGGTTATCGACTTCCTCGATGTCCAGCCGCATGACACCGGCCTCCTCGTCGCACGTGGCTATCCGTAGTCCTTTGCTGGCGTAGCGTAAAGTAACGCCGGAGCGGGTACCGGCCGCTGGGGAGTCTGGCATGCGGTCAGCTGGCGCCGAGGGGGCATGACGGGCGATGACTGATCTCGTCGAGGGGACAGATGCGGCTCAGTCGATACTGCGCGGGAGCCCGTTTCCTTCGATTATGGATTACTGCTTTCTGTCTGATTGCGCGGTGTCCGCGCTCGTCTCGCCGAGCGGCAACATCGAGTGGATGTGCATCCCGCCCGCCACCGGATGTGCCGATGAGCGCTGACGTCAGGCTGCTCGTTGCCGGCGGCGGCCCGGCCGGAGTAACCGCCGCCCTGCAGGCCCGCGAGCTCGGCGCCCAAGTGACCTTGCTCGAAGCAGGCCGGGTTGGCGGCACCAGCCTGAACCGAGGCCCGGCACCGGTGCGGACTCTGGCCCGCGCGGCCCGGCTGGTACGTGACTGGTCGTCGTGGCCGCTCTTCGGCCTGCAAGGCCCTGCCCCGGTACCGGATCTGCCCGCGGTGCTGGCCAACAGCCAGCGCGTGGCCCGCTACGCCCATGACAAGAAAGACCTCGCTGGCCATCTGCGCCATCACGGCATCGATCTGGTGGAAAACGTGGGCCCGGTCAGTTTCACCGAGCCGCACGCCATGGTCGCCAGTGACGGGCGGACATGGTCGGCTGACCGGATCATTCTCGCCGTGGGCGGGCATGCGGGCCGGCTGCCCATCCCCGGTGCCGAACATGCGCTTACCTACGAAGACATTCTGTCGCTGCCCAGCCTTCCCGGGCGGGTCGCGGTGGTTGGGGGCGCTGATACTGGCTGCCAGATCGCGTCCATCTTCGAAGACTTCGGGGCCGCCGTCACCATATTCGAGGCCGGTCCGGTCCTGGTCCCGGCAGCCGACCCCAGCGTTTCGGCGGAGCTGAGCCGTAGCTTCACCGCCCAGGGCATGACAGTAGCCACGGACACCCTGGTCGAGGCCCTGAGCCAGGCAGACACCGACATCAGCATCGGCTATCGCAGCCCGGCAGGCCGGGGGCGGATGGTGGCCGATGTCGTGTTTTTCGCGGTTGGCTGGCCTGCCAACATCAGGGGCCTGAACCTGGACGCGGCCGGTATCCGGGCCGGGAACGGCGCGATCCCCGTCGATGACTACCTGCGCACCAACATCGGGCACATCTTCGCCGCCGGGGACATCACCGGCCATTCCATGCTCGTCCAGACTGCCCGGATGGAGGGCCGCATCGCCGCCCGCAACGCCGTCCTGGGACCGGCCCGGCTAGCCACCTACGACGTGGTGCCCAGCGGCAGCTTCACCGACCCCGAATACGGCCGGGTTGGCCTCACCGAACCCCAGGCCGCCCAGCAGCACGACATCGTCACCGGCATCGCCCGCTACGACGACCTGCTCCGCCCGCTCGCCGACGGCCGATCCGAGGGATTCTGCAAACTGATCGCCGACCGCGGTGGCCACACCATCCTCGGCGCTCACGTCGTCGGCGAATACTCAGCCGAGACCGTGCAGACGGTCGCCGCCGCGATGGCCGCGGGCATGACCGTGGAGCAAGTCGCAGAGCTTCAGCTCGCCTACCCCACCTTCACCGAGGGCGTCAGCATGGCCGCGCAGAAGATCTGCCGGACCATTGGGATCGGGCGTTTCCCCCAGGCCTGGAGTTATCTCGGATCCGAAGAATGAACCAGCCCCGCGATCTCCCAGCCTGACGAGACGGTCTCGGGCCCGGCCTGACGGGTGCGGCGTGGCCGCGCTCGCTGCGACAGCGCCGTCTCCGGTCGGCAGGCTCGGGCCCGGCGCGACGTCAGGAGGCGGCGGCCAGCCGGGGTGCGAAGCGCCGGACGCGATCGGCTAGCTCAGCCAGCGCCGCGTCGAAGCTGGCCTGGTCGCCGGCCGGCACCGGGTCGGGCACCGACCAGTGCACGACGGCGAGCGCCCCGAGTTCCTCATGCGCCAGGTCGCAGACGGTCACGATAAGATCGCCGTCCTGCCGGACATCGCTGAGGTGCCGGGGCCGCAGCCGGGGCAGCGGCAGTTGGTGGCGCCCGGCAGCGTCGATGGCGCCGGCATCGATCACGGCGGCCGGATGAGTCCCGGCCGATGCGGTCGGGACCTTGCTGGCGCGGCGCCACAGCGCGGCTGCCAGGTGCGAGCGGGCCGAGTTGGCGGTGCACACGAACAGCACGCGCCGCGCCGCCCGCGCCGCTCCCCCGGAAGGGAGATCCAGCGCGCCCGCGACCAGCCGCAGGTAAGTGCGGCGCCGATCGCCCTGCGACCGGTGGCGGGTGACGATTCCAGCGCTCTGCAGCACCTGCAGGTGATGGGCGAGCAGGTTGGATGGCATCCCCAGCATCGCCGCCAGCTCCGACGGCGACGCGTCCCCATCGGCCAGCGCATCGGTGATGCGCAGCCGCCCCGGATCGGCGAGAGCCGCGTGCACCGCTGCCCGCCGCCCCAGGTCGGAATATTGCTCAGTAATCATTGACTCAATCTTGACTGATCTATCATCGGCCAGTCAAGATGATGCCGTGACCAGTGCCTCTGTCCTGCTGCCGCGCCGGCTGGCCGCGGAGTTCCTCGGCAGCGCGTTCCTCGCCGCGATCGTCATCGGCTCCGGTATCGCCGCGCAGCAGCTGTCGCCAGGGAACACCGGGCTCGAGTTGCTGGAGAACGCGGCGGCGACCGCGACCGGGCTGTTCGCGGTCATCTTGATGTTCGGGCCAGCGTCCGGCGCGCATTTCAATCCTGTGGTGTCGTTCGCCGATGCCGCGTTCGGCGGCCTGTCCTGGCGGGACGCCGCGGCCTACCTGCCGGCCCAGATCGCCGGGTGCGTAACCGGCGCGGTCGCCGCCAACTTGATGTTCGCCCGGGCCGCGGTGTCGATCTCGGTGAAACACCGGGCGTCCGGGGCGCACGCGCTATCGGAGGTGATCGCCACCGCCGGGCTGATCCTGGTGATCTTCGCGCTGGCCAGGGCCGGACGGGCGGCCAGCGCCCCGGCGGCGGTCGGCGCCTATATCGGCGCCGCGTACTGGTTCACCTCCTCCACTAGCTTCGCCAACCCCGCGATCACCATCGGCCGGATGTTCTCCAACACCTTCGCCGGGATCGCCCCGTCCTCGGCGCCGGTGTTCATCGCTGCCCAGATCGGCGGCGGCATCGCCGCCGTGCTCATCATCCGCGCCCTGTACCCCGCGCTTACCCCGGCCCAGGCCGGTGCCGCCGTTGTCCCGCATGAGGCCGACGGCGGCCCAGCCGCGGCCGACCGCGATCCGCGGCGCGTGCGGGGCGGCATCAGCCAGTAACGGAAGGCAGGCAGTCATGCACATTGTCGCGGTCGGCGGCAGCGACGCCGGGATTAGCGCCGCACTGCGCGCCCGGGAAGCTGATCCGGGTGTGGAGGTCACCGTGGTGGTGGCCGACGCCTACCCGAACTTCTCCGTCTGCGGCATCCCGTACTACGTCTCTGGCGAGGTCACCGACTGGCGCAACCTCGCCCACCGCACCATCAGCGATCTGCAGGCCACCGGGATGCGGCTCCGGCTGGACACCACCGCCCGCAAGATCGACGCACAAGGCCGCAAGCTGCTGGTCACCGGTCCGGGCGGCGCAGAGGACGTCCTCGCCTACGACCAGCTGGTTATCGGCACCGGCGCGGTCCCGGCCCGCCCGCCCATCACCGGCCTCGACAAGCTGGGCCCGCCGGACGGGGTGCACGTGGTGCACTCGATGGACGACACCTTCGCCGTCATGCGCACCCTGGAGGACACCGCCCCGGACAGCGCGGTGATCGTCGGCGCGGGCTACATCGGACTGGAGATGGCCGAGGCGCTGACCGCCCGGGGCCTGGTCGTCACCCAGATTGAGCAACTGCCCGAGGTGCTGCCCACCGTCGACCCGACACTCGGCGCGCTCGTGCGAGTCCAGCTGAAAAGCCACGGGGTGACCGTGCTGTCCGGCACCGCCGTCACGGCGATCAGCGCGGCCGCCCGCGGCGCGCCCGCGCCGCTGACGGTCCAGGCGGTCGGTGGCGACGGGCAGCCGGTCACCCGGCACGCCGGACTCGTGCTGGTCGTGACCGGTGTCCGCCCGGAAACCCGCCTCGCGGCCAGCGCCGGCGCCCGCCTCGGCGCAGGCGGCGCGATCACCGTCGACACCGGGATGCGGACCGGCCTACCGGACATCTACGCCGCCGGCGACTGCGTCATCACCCACCACCGGCTGCTCGGTGAGACGTACCTGCCACTCGGCACTACCGCGCACAAGCAGGGCAGGGTCGCCGGGGAGAACGCGG
>Ga0210395_10005162_pt1 | contig 10005 bp, 9 predicted proteins | sample IncBWH4OmetaG_FD_150861 | JGI IMG/M metagenome (GOLD analysis project Ga0210395, IMG submission 150861) | Forest soil microbial communities from Barre Woods Harvard Forest LTER site, Petersham, Massachusetts, United States - Inc-BW-H-4-O ...
ATACGGCAGCGCATCCAGCGATGCCGGCGCGTAGCCGACGTCCAGCTCACCAGGCTTGGGAAGTGCAGCGATCCGGTTGCCATCGCGGTACAGCCCGAAGGTGCGTGGCGGCCCCGGCACGCCCAGCATGCCGGCGTTGTTGGATATGTCGGTGTCCACCCGTTCGGTGAAATCGTCCAGTAGGGCGTAGTCGCCACGCGGGGACAGCACGCTGGCAACCACGCGTGCATCGGGCGTGTGAAGGGGCGCATAGATCGCCTTGAAGTCGTTGAATTCTGCCCGGTTGTCGAACAGCAGCAGCGCCTCCGCGCCGAGCAGTGCAACACCGGCGGCCGCCGCGCCCGCCCAGCGTCGTCGCCCCGCCACAAAGCAGGCGCTCGCCGCCAGCGGGATCAGCAACAACGGCACCAGGAAGAACGCGTGCACCACGAACATCGCCGCCAGCATGAACGCCGCGCCGGTACCGGCGCCGGTCAGGTCATAGCCGTAGACCTGGCCAATGCGATCCGCATTCAGCACGAAGCTCAGGCTGATGAACGTGCCGGCCAGAAAGAAGAAAGGCAGCAGGCACGCGTAATAGCCGGCGATATTCCAGAGTTGCGCCTCCCAGGTCACCGGATTCTGCAATTGCAGCGGGTTGAACGGATTTATGGTGGTGAAATGGAAGCCGATCGCCGCCGTCGCCACAAGCAGTGCCGGGAGCGCCGACAGCAGCGTCTCGCCATGGCGTGCGAATACGTCGCGGAACAGCGCCAGGAGCACCCCGCTGAACGCGAACCCCACCATCACGATGGAGATCACCCAGTAGCCATACTCGGACCACTTGGCGACTGCGAAGTAGCGGGTGAGTGCCGTCTCGTATCCCACTGCGGCCAGCGACACGAGAAACAGCGGCACCAAAGCGGTGCGCGCGGTCACGGCCATACGGTCCGCGTGATGAAGCCTGCCAGCAGAGCGTTGAACCGTGCCGCATCATCGACGAACAGCGCATGGCCGGCGTCGCCGAATATCGCTATTTGGGTGCCGGGTCGGTTATGCGCGAGGTTTGCTGCCTGTTCGGACAGCCAGCCGGGCCGCACGACGTAAAGCACTGGTTTGCTGGTGGAATACACCGCCTCACGCCACCAGGCGCGGGGCCACGGATACGCCAGCAGCGCCCGGCAGGCCCGCTCAGGCGTGTGCAGCGTGGCCTCGGTGAGGCGGTCCAGATAGCTCTCGCTCGGCCGGTGATGGAACATGCCGAGTACGAAGCGGTGCATGGCGATGGCGTGCGGCAATGCCGGCACGGGACGGTGCGGCGCGTGAGGCGGCGGCGCTGGCTCCTCGCCAACCGAGTTATCCACCAGCACCAGCCCGGCCACCATCTCGTCGCCATGCATCCGCACGTAGGCCAGTGTGTCGAGCACGCCGAGTGACCAGCCCACCAGCAGTACCGGCACCGGTGCCAGGTTGGCGATGAGCTCGGCGATGTCCTGGCTGCGCCGTCCTGGCTCGTAGCCTGAGGCAGGTGCATCCGAGTCGCCCTGACCGCGCGGATCGAATGCCACCACGTGATAGCGCCCCGCAAACGCCTGAATCTGCGGCAGCCAGATCCAGGCCGGCATGGTCCAGCCTGGCACAAAGACGATGGTGTGGCCGGTTCGCGGCCCAGCCTCCAGGTAGTGCAGGCGCACGCCGTCGCTGGTGATGAAGTATTTGTCTTGCGTCGTGCCCTGGGATGCCGCCGGTCGAGCCAGCAGCAGGACCGATGCCGCAACGATGCACGCTACGATTCGCATGCGATCTAGAACACCGGGTTGCACCGCGCCGTGTCAACGACCGTGTCGACCGAATCGGAATCACTTGACGTCGGTGAGCCGCTGCAGTTCGGCCGGCCGGCACAGCACGATGAAGCCGCCCTCCAGATCGACGACACCGGTCTCGCGCCACGTGCGTAGCTGCTTGTTGACGCTCTCGCGTGACGACGCGACCAGATTGCTCAGATCGCGCTGCGAAAGCTTCAGGTCGATGCGCGTGCCGGCGGCATTTGGCCGGCCGTAATCGTCCGCCAGCTTCAGCAGCACGCGCGCGAGCCGTACCGGCAGATCAAACAGCGCGATCTCTTCCAACGTTATGCTGGTTCGCCGCAGCCGGCTGCACAGCACGGCGAGCAGGCGGGGAAACAGGTCCTCGTTCTGGCGCAGGAAGGGCAGGAAGTGCCGACGCTCGACGACCAGCAGCAGAGTGTCCTCGATCGCAGTGGCGTCGGCGCTGCGCGGTTCGCCGTCGAGCAGGGCGATCTCCCCGAAGATTTCGCCCGGGTTGATGACGTTCAGCGTCACTTCCTTGCCGTCGCCCGATATGGAGCTGATGCGGACGCGGCCGCGCAACACCGCCATCAGCGAGGAGCCATTGTCGCCGCGCTGAAAGATCGTCTGACCACGGCGGGCGCGTCGCTCCGAGGCGAACTTCAGGATCTCGTCGAGTTCGTCGGATCGCATGGCAGCAAACAGCGGGCTGGTTACCAGCGCCGCACGCTTTATGTTACGCTCAAGCCTTGCCACGAGCGTCTCCCGGTCCCAATGCCCCGCCCGGCGGTTGATCCGCGCTGGGCGATTCCCGGCGCTAGTATGCGCGTCCTGGTGTCGATGTGGTATCCCGGGGCAAGGCACCCCAGGAGGACCCATGCTGGACGGCGCTGTCGATTTCGCTCTGTCGCACGAGACGCCATGGCCGCGCGATCTGCGTGCACACCTCGAGGCCGGCTTCTTTGAGCCACCGCCGCATAACGAAGTTCTCGGGCCCATCCATCCACGAGGTGGTCCGAATGGGCTGATCCTGCGGGGCGGTTCGGTGGTTGCGCACTGGGGCGACACGCGGCAGGTCGACTTCACTTTTTCGGTCGCCAAGAGCTATCTCAGCTTGCTGGCCGGCATTGCCGTGGCTGACGGGCTGATAGCGGAACTCGACGAGCCGGTTGGCCGGACGGTGGACGACGGCGGGTTCGACGGTCCTCATAACGGGGCCATCACCTGGCGGCACCTCCTGCAGCAGACCTCCGAATGGGAGGGCACGCTGTTCGGCAAGTCCGACATCGTCGACCGCAATCGCAACCTCGCGGTGGAAGGGAAGGGCCGCAAGGGCGATGCACGGCCGCTGCGGCCGCCGGGCACATTCTGGGAATATAACGACGTGCGGGTGAATCGCCTGGCGCTGGCGCTGCTGCGGCGCTTCCGCCGGCCGCTGCCGGAGGTGTTCGCCGAACGCATCATGCGACCGATCGGCGCTTCGTCGGACTGGCACTGGCATGGCTACCGCACGTCGAAGGTGGAGATCGATAGGCGGATGATCGAGTCAGTGTCGGGCGGCAGCCACTGGGGCGGTGGGATCGCCATCCATGCTGAAGACCAGGCGCGGATCGGCCTGCTCATGCTGCGTCGTGGCGTGTGGGACGGGCAGCGGTTGCTGCCGGAGAGCTGGATCGATGAGTCGCTGAAGCCGTGCACGCTGCATCCGAATTATGGGCTGCTGTGGTGGCTGAACACCGGCAGGGCTCGCTATCCGAGCGCGTCTGACGCGAGCTTCTTCGCTTCGGGGGCCGGCGGCAACATCACCTGGGTCGATCCGACGAACGATCTGGTGGCAGTGATGCGCTGGATGGATCCCGCCGCGGTCGATGGGTTCATCCGGTTGGTGATTCGGGCTGTTTCAACCGCGCGTTAGAGCCAATGCTCGCGGGTTTTGGTTCACCGGGCACTCGTCCTCATCATGGTGGGCGAAGGCCCGCCATCCACGTCGTTGCCGCCGTGCAAGGAAAGACGTGGATGCCGACCTTCGTCGGCATAACGATGAAGCGGCATCGCGGGTCACGCGATTGGGCAGTTGTCCCATAACCTCAATCGAAGCCGAGAAAACCTGCCATCTCGCTGATCGGCCGTGCCGAATTGAGCCGCGCGAGGTTGGGCACCGGCCGCGCCGTGCGCGTATCGCCTGCCAGGAGCGCCTCGAGTTCGGCGGCAACCGACAGCACGAACGCGTCGCCACCACGCGGGCCGACGATTTGCAGGCCGAACGGCATGCCGTGGCGATCAAGCCCCACCGGCAGCGACACTGCCGGATGGCCCGTGAGCGTCACTGCATAGGCGAGCGCCAGCCAGTGAAAATACGTCCGGGCTGGCCTGCCGTCGATTTCCGCCGGATAGAGCTCGCGCCACGGCTGCGGACTGATCGTGATCGACGGCGTCAGGATCACGTCCCAGTGCAGGAAGAAGTCCTGCCAGCGGCGATACATCGCTGTCTGCAATGCATGCGCCCGTGCGACATCGGTCGCGGTGTAGCGCAGACCCTCCTCGACATTGGCGCGCACGTTTGGCCCGAAATCCTGCGGGCGAGCGCGTACCCTCTCCAGATGGCCGGAGAGGAACGCGACAGCCCGCAGCACCTCGAACGCTTCATCGGCCCCGGTGCAGTCCGGCGTCGTATCCTCGGCCACTCCGAACACGTGGCGGAACAGCCCGGTCTTGTCGGCGAATACTTCGGCGATGTGCCGCGCGGTCGGCGCGAAGCCGAAATCCGGCGTGAGCGCGACACGCAGCCGGGACAGGTCGATGCGTGCGGGGACGGCGAAGTCTTCCGGCCGGCGGATCGTGCGGCCATGCACCGTGGTCGCCAGCGGATCGCGCGCATCATCGCTCACCATTGTGGAGAGCAGCAGGCAGACATCCGGCACGGTGCGCGCCATCGGGCCGGCGACCGAAAGGTTGCTCCAGCCGAGTCCACGCCGCTCATTGGCGACCAGTCCGGGTGTCGGGCGGAAGCCGACGATGCCGCAGAACGCGGCTGGATTGCGCAGCGACCCGCCGGTATCAGAGCCAGAGCAGATCGGCACCATGCCGGTCGCGAGCGCGACGGCCGATCCACCGGAAGAACCGGCGGTAGAGCGCGTCGGATCGAATGGATTGCCGGTGGCGCCATAGACGGCGTTTCGCGTGTTTGCGCCCGCGCCGAATTCCGGCGTGTTGGTCTTGCCGATGACGATCGCGCCCGCCAGGCGCACCCCCGCCACGATGCGTTCGTCGGCCGGAGGGATGTGGTCGCGGAAGATCGTGCTGCCGAAAGTGGTCCGCAGACCCGCGGTTTCCTGCAGATCCTTGATGCCGATCGGCAGGCCGTGCAGCGGAGGCAGAACGTCGCCGCGCGCAACGGATGCATCGGCTGCTTGCGCTGCGACGCGGGCGTGATCGAAATCGCGCGCGACCATGGCGTTCACCCCATGGTCCACCGCTTCGATGCGGTCGATGCAGCTTGTGAGGAGTTCAGTTGGTGCCAGCTTCTTCTGGCCGATCAGGCGGCGAGCCTCGATCGCGTCGAGATCGCAGGGCTCCGTCATATCAATAGCCCAGTGCGAGGCCGTCCTTGCGTGGGTCAGAGCCACCGACCAGGCAGCCGCGCGCGCGATCGATCCAGATCGCCTGGCCGCCGCCATGGGGTCGTTCCACCGTTTCCACGTCGTGCCCCAGTTGCGTCAGCCTCTCGCCGATGTCGCGCGAGATGCCATGCTCGAGCTGCACCTTGCCGCGTAGCGGGAACAGCCGCGGCAGATCGAGCGCCTCCTGAATGTCGAGGCCGTATTCCAGCATGTTGGTGAGAAACAGCGAGTGGCCCATCGGCTGGAAGTGGCCGCCCATCACGCCGTAGGGCATCACCGCCTGACCGTCCTGCATCACCATGCCCGGGATGATCGTGTGCATTGGCCGCTTGCGCGGAGCGATGCAGTTTGGATGGCCGCGCTCGACGCGGAAGCCAAAGCCGCGGTTCTGCAGCATCACGCCGGAGCGCTCTGCCAGGATCGCCGAACCAAATCCCTCGAACAGCGAGTTGATGAAGCTGCACGCGTTGCCATCCTGATCGACAACGCAGAGGTAGATCGTGTCGCGATGCGGCGGCAGCAGCGTCTCGCCAGCGGACGGCATCGCGCGCAACGCCTTGGTGTCGTCGATCAGCGTGCGCAGGCCGGACAGATAATCTGCGCTCAGCAGCTTCTTAACCGGCACATCGACCTGCGAGGGATCGGCGACGAAGGCGTCGCGGTCACGATAGGCGAGCCGCGCCGCCTCGATGTGGCGGTGATAGCGCAGAGCGCCGAACGGTCCATCGGCCGCAGAGGGCAGATCACCAAGCAGGCCGAGGATCATCAGCGCGACGATGCCCTGACCGTTTGGCGGACACTGATACGCGTCGTAACCGCGCCAGTTCAGCGTGATCGGCTCGACGAATTCGGCGGTGGTGAGGCCGTTGGCCAAGTCTTCTTCGGTGTGCAGGCCGCCGCGCGCGCGCAGCGTCGTTACGATGTCGGCCGCGACCGCGCCTTCGTAGAAGGCCTTGGCGCCATGACGTGCGACACCGCGCAGCGTTTCGGCCAATGCCGGGTTGCGGAAGATGTCACCGGCTTTCGGTGCCTCACCGTTCGGCAGGAATGCGAACGTGCGGTTCTTGCGCAGCTTCGCCTCCAGGCGCTTCCAGGCCCACGCCACGACCGGGTGCACCGGCCAGCCGTCCGCGGCATAGCGGATCGCCGGCTGGAGCAGTTCGTCGAGGCCCTTGCGGCCATGCGCCTTGAGCAGCGTCTCCCAGGCGTTGATCGCCCCGGGCACTGTGACTGCGTGCGCCGAGGTGTTCTCTAGCGTGCTGATGCCGTGCTGCTCGTACCAGTCGATCGTGGCGGCTGCCGGCGCGCGGCCGGAGCCGTTCAGCGCGAACACCTTGCCGGCGCCAGCGGGCGCATAGAGACAGAAGCAGTCACCGCCGATGCCGGTGGACTGTGGCTCGATCACACACAGCACGGCCGTTGCCGCTACCGCGGCGTCCAGCGCATTGCCGCCGGCGCGCAGCACATCGAGGGCGGTCAGCGTGGCGGCCGGCATCGAGGTGGCAGCCATGCCGTGCGTCGCGTACACGGGGCTGCGGCCGGGGAGGTGATGATCGCGCATTCTTCGCTTCGCTCCAGTGGTCACGGAAAGGCAAGTCCGCCAGTATGGCCCAGTGAGTTATCACTGACCACTGGAGCAACGGCCGATGGCCGAAACGATTGCCTATGGCGACTTCGAGCGCGTCGATATCCGGGTCGGCACCATCACCGATGCGCAGCCATTCCCGCAGGCGCGCAAGCCAGCCTACAAGCTGGTCATCGACTTCGGCGGCGAGATCGGAGTGAAGCGGTCGTCGGCGCAACTCACCGTGCACTACCGGCCGGATCAGCTCATCGGCCGCCAGGTCTGCGCGGTGGTGAACTTCCCGCCGCGCCAGATTGGCCCGTTCATCAGCGAGGTGCTGACCTTGGGCATGCCTGACGAGGAGGGCGCAGTCGTGCTGATCAAGCCCGACTTCAAGGTGCCGAACGGCGGCAGGCTGTTCTGATGGCGGCGCACTACTACGCCGTCTCGTGGGATCAGTTGCATCGTGATTCCCGCGCGCTGGCGTGGCGGCTGATGGATAAGGGGCCGTTCGCGGGCATTGTGGCGATCACGCGCGGCGGCCTGATCCCGGCGGCGATCATCGCCCGCGAGCTCGACGTGCGTCTGGTGGAGAGCGTGTCGATCGTGAGCTATGCGGCGGGCGGCAGTGGTTCGTTGATCGAGGAGGAGAACAGCGGCGCGCCCGCCGTGATCAAGCCGCCGGTGGCCGCGGGTGACGGCACCGGCTATCTCATCGTCGACGACCTGGTGGACACCGGCGCCACGGCGCGCGTGGTGCGCGGGCTGCTGCCGCGGGCGCACTTCGCCGCGGTCTACGCCAAGCCGGCAGGACGCGATACGGTGGACACCTTCATCACCGAGGTGTCGCAGGACACCTGGATCCTGTTCCCCTGGGACACCGAGCCACAATTCGTGGCACCGCTGGTCAAGCGCGGCGGCTGATCACTCGAAGACCGCAACCGCTCGGATGGGGCTGGCTGTGCCGCCGCGGATCTTCAGCGGGAAGCCGATGAAGCGGAAGCGCCCGCGGCCGACCAGCTTGTCGAGATTGGCGAGACATTCCATGTGAGTGATACCGCGTTCGGCACAGGCCATGTGTGCGAGGTAGTTGGGTTCGCCTTCGGGTGCCGGACTGATCGCCTCGACACCGAACATGAGGATTTCGTGATCCGCCAGCCAGTGCACTGATTCAGCCGCGAGGCCGGGAAAGTCGTGCAAGTAGCCAGGCTTGCCGAGCAGACGATCGTTGGTCGCCATGTAGAGCAGAACGGTGTCACGCGGTCGGATCTGCTGGCCGGATTTGTCGAGCGCCTCCTCCATCTCTGGCACCGTGATCTCGTGCTTCAGCGGCGCATGCGAGAGGTCGAGGCACATTGCCGAGGTATAGAAGTTCTCCAGCGGTACTTCATCGATGGATGGTGCGCCAGGTCGCGGATCGAAATGCACCGGCGCATCCACGTGCGTACCGGCGTGGTCTGACAACGCGATCGACAGTGCCTTCGAAGTGAACACCGTGTTGCCTGCGTATTTCTTTTCCGAATGGTCGCCCCACACCGAGACAATGACCGGTGGATGCGACGGATGGGTCTGCGTGCGGTGAAAAAGCTCGCGGCTGAGATCAATGAGTTCCATTTTGGAGTGCCCTTCGCGCCCGATGTGGGACGGTGCTACGCTTATGCCTCGTGCGGGAGGAAGCAACAATGGCCGGATTGTCGGATATTCTTGAGACGACGCAACTGGAGAAGGTGGCTGGCGGGTTCGTTTTCACCGAAGGACCGCTATGGCACCCCGACGGGTTCTTCTACTTCGTCGATATTCGCCAGAACCTGCTGTACCGCATGGTGCTGGGGCAGAAGGCGGAGGTGGTGCGAAAGACCATTGGCGGCAACGGCACCACGTTCGATCTGCAGGGGCGCCTGGTCCAATGCGAGGGCGACGGCCGCATGGTGACGCGGCTCGAGGCGAACGGCGCGGTGACGACGCTGGCGGACCGGTTCGAGGGAAAGAAGCTGAACCGGCCGAACGACGTGATCTGCCATTCGAACGGTTCGCTATATTTCACTGATCCGGCCTATCGCGTGCCGATGGCCGAGCGTGAGCTGGATGCCGCGGTGTACCGCCTCGCGCCGGAGGGGGCGGTGAGCCTCGCGGTGCCGGTGGAGTACCCGAACGGTCTGGCGCTGTCACCGGACGAGCGCACGCTCTACATCGCGAATACGCGTTGGTGCCAGTACATCCATGCGGTGGAGCTGGATGCGGCGGGCAACATGGTGCGGCGGCGGGTGTTCGCCGACATGTCGGCGGATGGCACGAACGGCGTGCCCGACGGCATGAAGGTAGACGCGGCCGGGCGGGTGTTCTGCACTGGCACCGGGGGTGTGTGGGTGTTCGCGCCGGATGGTTCGAAGATCGGCATCATCGAGATGCCGGAGGTGTGCGCGAACTGCGCGTTCGGTGGCCCAGACCTGCGCACCCTGTTCCTGACCGCCAGCACGTCCGTGTATACGCTGCGGGTGAAGACGCCGGGTATGGCGCATCCGTGGTACAAGACGCGCGGCGACCGGTAACGCGTCTGTTCGAGGAGCGCGGCGACGAAGCAAGCTCGGTCAAAGTTTGCGCTCACAGCGTGACCGAGATTGCTTCGTCGCTATGCTCCTCGCAATGACATGACGATGGCTTCGCCGTGTCGCAATGACAATTGCTACGCCTTGCTTACGTTCCAGAACACCGGCGCCGGACCCTTGAGCGGATCGCTGATACTCTTGGTCCACGCTGCGCGCGGCATGTAGCGGCCGAGGGGAATGAACGGCACCGATTCAAACGCCGCCAACTGGATCTCACGCTCCAGCCGCGTCTGCTCCGCCGGATCGTCGCTGTCGAGCCACGCGTTGTACGCCGTCTCTATGCGCGGAATGTCGGGCCAGCCGATCCACGCGTCCTTGCCGTTGCCGCGCAACAGCGAGCCCAGCAGCGGATCGCGGTACTCGGGCACTGGTGTGACGCTGACGAACAACGACCAGCCGCCCTTGTCCAGCGGCTGCCTGCTGGAACG
>Ga0210395_10005166_pt1 | contig 10001 bp, 19 predicted proteins | sample IncBWH4OmetaG_FD_150861 | JGI IMG/M metagenome (GOLD analysis project Ga0210395, IMG submission 150861) | Forest soil microbial communities from Barre Woods Harvard Forest LTER site, Petersham, Massachusetts, United States - Inc-BW-H-4-O ...
TGCCGCTATTCTACAGAAAAATTATAAAGAAGCAAGAACTAATTATATGCCTCTAGTGGTGTAGTAGTTGCCTGTACGAGCCAGTAGTTTTTCTACAGTTCCATCATCGTGATATCGTATGACTTCTATTGGAGATTTTTCATTGAGTATAGAGATAATTTTGAAGGTTTCTTCGTTTATACACTTCGCTCCTACACCACCGAGAATGATTTTTTTAGCTCCTACACCTCTAATTTTTCTAAAACAATGTTCGCAGGGTTGTCCTGTAATATAAAATGTAGAGTCTTTGAGAGATATACCATTTCTAGCTGCATTTATTATGGCATTAGCTTCTGCGTGTTCCATAAAAGGATATTTTTCTGGACGTGTCAATGGAATGTGTTCATCATTGCAGCCTCTGGGAGGAGAATTATAACCAGTGCTGAGAATAGCATGCTCATCATCCACAACAACACATCCATGTTGAGTTGAAGGGTCTATAGATCTCTGGCATATCTGGAAACACAGAGCAATGAAATAAGAATCCCAGTCTGGGCGATTGAAGGAGTCAAACATCTTTAGGTTCGCTTTGTATATTATGTGGATTTTCTGGAGGAGCTTCTATTACGGGATTTTCGGCATCTGGGCGCCAACCAAGAGGATGGTAAAAATCATATTCCATACACCACTGAACACAATCATTGAAAGCCATAGTTTTTGTAGGTTGAAACGTTTCATGAAGTGTCACTAATTGGTCTTCTGTTTTTACAGCAGCAATCCAACCACCTAGTTTCGTTTGAACGGGCTGAACAATCGTATATTTTCTTGGCGTAGGCGCTTCGGTCATAGAATATGTGTTTCGTTTTCCCAAAGAGCTATTATATCGCCTGTTATATTACTTTCCACTTCTAATTTTATTACGTTTCTTTTGGTAAACATCAAAAAGTGTCCCCATAGTCCTTGTAACGTATTAGTTTTCCACTCCATATGGTAGCCTTGTTTGTGTAATTGATTGAAATATTCTTCTGATGTACAAAAAAAGACTTGCCATCTATGGTTATAATCATCTGGATATGATGTTATAAACAATTTGACATAACTATTATTAGGTAAATGTTTTTCTTGTAAAGTCTTGAAAAATTTGAGACATGTTTCCTTATATTCTTCGCTAAAATAATAGCTAGACATAGAATATGAAACATTCTTATTGACCCATTCCTTTATTTCATTGAATACTTCTGGAGATAGCATTCATACATTATAACAGATTTTATTAGTTTATAAATGAATAGAATCGCTTTCCATGAAATCCCAAGGTCGGCTTTTATATTTTATGATTTTATTAGATATATTTTCTAAAAGCTCTTCGTATGTACTGAAATAATCGTAAACACTGCGAAACTTGTATTCCCTTTCTGTGCATTTGATCCAAAAAGATGTATAACTGCCCAGATGAACCGTAATATAATTGTCACTTATAGTAAACCTAACTGGCAACATTCCCATATAGATTACAGTAGGCATAAACAAGCGCCTCCATGGATGTGTCATTTTTATATGAGGGACCTCTACGCACGCACAATCTACTATGAGATTTTCATATGTTTCGCGTGCTTTAGAATTACACAATTCTGTTAGTTTGTGCTCTTTATCTTCTTTAGTTTTTATAATTTCATCAAGTTTGCAGGTCATTTTAGTTCCTTCAGTTCTTTGTATAATGTTAGTTCCACATCAGTATATCTCCTGGTGAAATATATTCCAAAACTACCACAAGTACCATCATCTTCTTCTTGCATACCGAATCTCATATTAGTAGCTTCAGGATAGTCTTTAAGAATGGCTTTCTTTGCATCTTTGAGAACTTTTATAGATTCGTCTAGGCTTAAATAGCAAAGATGTTTGATACCAAACCAATCTTCTGTTCTATTTCGTTTGTCTGTCATAATTATATCTCCTTTAGTCCTCTATTTTTATTACTTTTCCGTAGATTTTATTTTTATTCGTCCATCCATTCACATAGCCTTTATTATTGCTTATTTGTATTCTTTCGCCTTGAATGGCTGATACAAGATGAACCAGTATATTTCCATTGACTTTACAAACAAGAACATCACCAATTTCTATAGATGAGACATCTGGAGAAACTGTAACGAGTTGTTTGCTAAAGATTTTAGGAACCATAGAGTTTCCTACTGGTCGAAACTGAACGGTTTCTCCGTTTTGTAGTTTTTCTATATATGGCTGTAAATTACTGGGCATTTTATTTTTCACTCCATAAAGGAATGTCTTTGATAAATTGTGAAGGATGTTCTACTATTCTGTAACCTATTGCTACTTCAAGATTATCTAAAGAACTTTCTGTAAATACACGATGTTCGCCAAAGTTTTTACAATTTTGGAAATGTTCTAAGTTGAGAGGCTTGAGTAATATTTTTATAAAAGAAGTATTCTTCCATTCCTGCATAAGTACATCAGATTCATATGTCAAATATGTTCCTAATGATGCATGTGAAGCGGCTACTAGAGCAACGGATGCACTTACATCTGGGCGAATGACGATATACATTTTTAGTTTAACAGATTGATTCATAGTCCTTCGTTTATAAGTCTAATAAGTTTTTCATCACAATCTGAAGTTGAAGCAATTTCTGCGTTCCACTCTACCACATCAAATGACTTTAGCAAGTCTTTTTTATTAAACCATCTCATAATTGTTAGGGCTTCATCGAATGTTATACCACCAGGAACTAGACATCCAGTAGATGGAAATTCAATCGGATCTATGGAATCCAAATCAAATGAAACATGCCAATCAAATTCATCATTTGGATTTATAGTTTTGTCAACTTCTTGTAGGCAACTATCCAATCCATTTTTGCGAATAGTCTTCATGGTCCAATAAGGAATACCAGAAGAATCTAACATAATTTGTTCTTCTGGGTCTACATCTCTCAAGCCTATAATAGCCACTTGACTAGGTTTAATAATACCTTCTCCAATCCATTGGAATAAAGGACTTATTCCCTTCCAGCCGTTCACCAATCCATTAAGAGGCATTCCATGAAGATTACCAGTCAGCGATGATTCAGAAGTATTAAAATCAGCATGCGCATCCGAATATAGGATCCTAGTAGTAGGATTTTTTCTTATGATTCCAGTTATAGTAGACAAAGCAATAGAATGATCGCCGCCAACTGTGACTACTTTATTAGTATCCATATAATTCACAGAAACCATATGTGATAACTTCTCCAGCCACTGACTTTCGTCTTTCCACTTTTCAGACGAAGTTTTCCCAGAATCCATAGTTAAGACCATTTCATATGGAGACTTTAGTTTTTTAAGGAGTCCCCTCCTATGGAGTTCATAGAATGCTAGTTCTACTCCTGGCTTAGTTTGTCCTAGGCCGAAGCGTCCATCAATGAGGATTGCCTTTTTAGTCATAGGACCCGCATTATACCTTCAATCTGGGCTTTGTAAAGCACTAAAATAAGTATAAATATGCTTATTATGGCAATATCCCAGCGCGATAAAACAATCTCTCATTTTCATACAGACCCTAAATTTATAGCACAACCTCTGTCTAGCCAAATATTGTCAGTTGGGCAGTTTGTGTTTTTAGATACTGATGGCGTTTATAAACCAGCGATCTCAAATGCTACTGAACAAATGGCTAATGTCATTGGTTATGTGTGGTCTCTAGAAGCAGACGGATTCTACCTCAAAATGGGGTATGGTCCCATGGAATATCGCTTTCCAATTCCTCTCACTTTAGAAGTTCCTGGAAATCTTGGTGATGAAGTTTATTTGAGTGCTACAGTTCCTGGTGGAATGCAAACAACGGCACCAACTGGCTATCCATTGGTTGTTGGTTATAAAACTGATTATGGTATGTTATATAGAGCGTGTCCTACTTTTTGTTGTATACCACCAATTTCTGGTGCTCCTGAAGTTTTTCCAATTGGATTTTTTTCCGTGTATCAAGTTTTCAGTTATGCATATAGCTGTTCTGGACAAGCTTGGGATTTATCATCAGTTGTCAATGCCTATATAACTGGAGGAGTTCCAGCGCAATTCTTGAATACTCCATTAGTTGGAAATGTATCAATCATCAGTGGAAATCCAAATTATATTACCTGTACGACAGGAACTCCAACTGTTTCTTCCAATGGAGATGTTTCATTTTATTATTTTGGATTGACGACTGATAATGCTCCATGCGTGAGAACTATCGTTGAGCCAATTATAGTCTATGGTACTCTTGATGAATTGTTTGTATGTAATAGTGGAGTTACAGATGCTCAGTGTACGTTTACTGGCCAAAATCCATCTGCTCTACTTCCTAATATCAGCGCTACTTGCTGTCCAAGTGGTTCATAATTAGAGATTCTTTTTGCTGTTTATTCAACTGCTTTATAACATATTCTCGTTTGAGTGCCTGAGATTTTGTTTCATATAATTCTTGATAGACAAGAATAGCTGGAAGCCTTGTTTTTGTATATTTGGCTCCATTTCCTTTATTATGTGTGTCTATTCTTTTATTGAGATTATTAGTTATTCCACAATAAAGAGAATTATCTGAGCATCTCAATAAATAGACAAACCACATTTATTCTTTTGGCTTTCTCACAAAACAGGCTTCTTGGTCATATTCATCTATAATTGTTTCGGCAATGGCATATGGTGGTCCCTTCATCCAATCTTTATAGGGCTCCTTATTTACTGTTTCTACTCTTTTACCATTGTCTAATAACTCACATGTTGTTATTTCTACAGTTCCATCAGTTCCAATACAAATAGCAGTCACTATTCTGGTACCAATATCAGTACAAATCCATTGTTGTCCTGACATCCAAAACTTTTTACCTTTCTTGAATTGGCTTAGTTTCATTTTTATTTCTCTTTTGGTTATATATTTTATAACATTCATATGCCAGTTCAAATTGTTTTATCGCTTTATCTAAACTAGGACCGGCTCTAGACATTTCTATTTTCTTACGAAAATAGTCCAAATCATCTTTTTCTGTTTTCATTTTTTAGCTCTCAGTTTGTTTATTTTATTTGCTATTCTATTAGCTTCAATTGGCGATAAATCGTCTATAAAAAGTTTTCCATTCAAGTGCTCTATTTCATGCTGTACTACTATAGCATAAAACTCTTTAGTGTCAAATGTTTTTTGTGTTCCTGTTTCATCTTGATATTTGAGAATAAATCGCTGATAACGTGCTTTATTTGCTCTTACTCCTGGAATGCTCAAACAGCCCTCTGTATATCTAATACTTCCTGTCGGGTCTATTATTTCTGGATTGATGACAGTGTGTGGTACAGCTACATCTCTATAATAAGGAGACAAGACGAAAATCCTCAAATCTATTCCAATTTGATTGGCTGCTAATGCTTCTCCTTTTGCTTCAACAACCTCTTTTCTCATCTTATCTATTATAGTAATAAGATTATCGTCAAAAACAGTTACTGGCTGACATACTTTTCTAAGAAATGGATTAGGATACGTGAGAATGGACATTTTAGTCAAAGTTTTGAACGTATTTATTCATGAGAGCATCAAAACGCACCAAGTTCATCTTTTTTAGTTGCTCTAAAATATCATCTTTGGTTCTATTATGAAGTTTACAAAGTTCTTCTACAGATGCTCTATAAACAAAATATCTATTATGAAGCCGTGTTGTTTCTTCTATTGACCAAGGAAGGATTTCATAATTTTCATTAGTATGCCATTCTGTTGCTTGCTCTATAGCCAAATGAGCAATATCAAGTTTATTTCTAATATCTTTTGCTTTATTTTCAGGAACTAAAATAAATGTTCCCGCGATTCTATCCCATATCTGAACATATTTATCTGCTAATAAAGCTTTGATTATTTCCAGTTTTGTATCATTGCCCATTTCAGTGCCTAAGAAACATCTCATAGCATCAAAGTGTTCTTTATGTTCTGGATTATCAAGAGCATCATTCCACTCTTTCAAACCATCTTTGTTTTTAGTTATCCATTCATGAGTGTGTGGATTTGTCATCTTATTCCTCCATGATTATAAAATATTCAATATTTTGATATGGCTGACCATTCGGTGTTCCATTAGGCGGATTAGTATATGTTATTTGTTGTTCCGCTCTAAAAACTGACCAGCCATCAAGTCTCATCAATGTTGCAATTTCTTTTTCAAGATTTTTATTCTCAAAAACTAATTTTCCTATATCCTTAGTGCAATTCATACAATTTTGGTCTGGACTATAATGTAACATAAGTTTCAATTTAGTTTCGTTTATCCAATGTTCTAAACTTCTGTCAATGCATTCATAAATCCAATCATAGACATATTTAGCTTGGCGTTTTAGAAGGATCATAGTTTCGTATTCTTTTTTCATAATCCTGATATAAATACTGTATATACCCATTGTATACAAGGAAATAACATGATAAACTTCATTGAAAACAACTTCACTATTATAGACCCAAAAAACGGAGAGTCAAGTCTGAAGTTATATGACTGGCAGAAAGAAGCTCTAAAAAATATAAGTAAAAATAGAATTATAACGTTAGTAACTTCTAGACAAATAGGCTCAACGACTTTATTAAACCTATATGCTTTATCATATGCTCTAAAAAACCCATCGACTAAAATCTTAATAATTGGCTCTTCTAATAATGTAGCAGAAACTATGTCTTTAGAGGTTCAACGACAATGTATAAAAATTGATGAAACATATAAAGAAAATATGTTTGAATGGTCATCAAATAAAAGATTGATTTTTAGAAATAAATCTACTATACATTTTTTGGGGCAAAATCCAGAAGGATTGCGAGGAATATCCGCAGATATCATTATATGTCATGATTTAGCATTTTATAAAAACATAGATATATTTATGACTGTGTTATATCCATGCCTTTCGGTGAATTATAAAAATCTTATTTTACAATCATGTCCAAATGGAAAAAACGAGTTTTATAATATATCTAAACAATATAATAATGTTTATAATTATGACTGGACATCAAATCCACAATTCACTGAAAGTGAAATGGAAGAAAGAAAAAAGTTATTTGGTAAAAAATCTTTTGAGATGGAATATGAATGTTCATTTGATGAGATAGAAGAGAAAAATAACATAATCAACATAAGAATTACAAATATAGAAAAAGAAAAGATGCTAAAAAGAGCTGGGGAATTGGGGTTTCAGAGCCTAAGTGAATATTTGAGGTTTGTTGGACTAAACGCAGATATAAAAGTGGAGATTGAGAGATGAAAACTAAAGATTTTATAAAAAAGTCAAAGAAATTATACGGCAATAAATATAATTATGATAAAACAAATATTTTATCTTCTACGGAAAAAGTGTGTATAACTTGTCCGACACACGGAGATTTTTATGTCACGTTGTCAAATCATATTCATTCTGGCAGTGAATGTATAGATTGTAAGGCGAATGAACGGCTAATAAAGTTATTTGATAGATTTATAAAAATTTCTAATGAAAGACATGATAATAAATATGATTATTCTTTAGTAAATAAAGATAACTTGAAAAATGATAAAATAAAAATAATATGTCCTATTCATGGTATTTTTGAGCAAAACTATGAATATCATAGATCTGGTAGAGGATGTCTAAAATGTTCGCTTGATGATAAAAGTGCCTTGTTTTCTTCTAATACAAACGATTTTATAAAAAAGGCAAATAAAATTCATAATAATAAATATGATTATAGTAAAGTGGTTTATACATTAGCAAAAAACAAAGTAGAAATCATCTGCCCTCAACATGATAGTTTTTGGCAAAGTCCAAATTCACATTTACACCCCCATGGATGTCCATATTGTAGCAACTTTATATCATTTTATGAAAAGTTGTGGTTAGATAGCCTCGGCATTCCAAACACATTAGAAAATAGAAATGTTCTAATAAAAATAGGAAATAAGCAATTCAACGTTGATGGTTTATTACCAGATAAAATGGAAGTCTATGAATATTATGGAGATTTTTGGCATGGAAATCCAATAGTTTTCAATCCAAATGAGATAAATCCTAAATTGAATGTAAAGTTCAAAACATTATACAAAAGAACAATGAACAGAGAGTTAATCCTTAAAGATGCTGGTTATAAAATAATTTCAGTCTGGGAATATGATTATAAAATGGCTCATGATATACCAATTTACATCTCAAAGGATATTATTTGACAATGACCCATTTGACAGTGTTTAGTGCCCCCAAGTATTTCCCACCTGCGTAACTAATAGCAGATCTCAAACCTTGACCAATAGTATCATAATACTCTAACAAAGTTTCATCTTTATAATCCATCAAAAGTTTACAACCTTCTTCATATTTGTCGTGTTTCTTGCAGTGAACCGTAGACGAACCGAAGAATTCTTTGAATTTTTTGCCATTTTCATCAGTTATAATACTCCCCGGACTATCTAAATGGCCAGCTACAAGATTACCAAGCATGCAAATATCGCTGCCCAAGGTAATAGCGGCGGCAATGGAGCCAATTTCTTTTATGGCCCCATCACACATTATTTGTTTATCTGTTGCTTGGGAACATTCTAATAAACAAGATGCTTGCCAATTTCTTGAACCAAACGATGTAACTTTATATGTTTGGCAGGCACTTCCATTTCCTAAACCCACCTTGATACACGAAGCGCCCCAATTTCCAAGAGCTTCTGTTGCATCTGGAGTACATACATTTCCAGCAATCAAATAAACATCAGAAAATGTATCAACAATAAACTTACACATTTTTTCACATTTTATAGAAAATCCATGTGCCACATCCACGGTAATCATATCGATTTTTAGACCATCTTCTTTTATTTTTTTTAGTTGGCTATATGAATCTTCGTTTACTCCGACACTTATAGAAGTCAAAAGTCCGTGTTCATTCATCATTTTTACAAAGTCATAGTTATTATGGTGGAATCTATGGTAGATATAAAAATTACCACTTTTTGCTAATTTTATACACAAATCTTCGTTTATAGTTGAAAGCATATTTGCCGGAACAATAGGAAGATTGAACTTGTGTTTTCCTAAAACAATAGATGTATCACATTCATCCCTGGAATCAACAATTCCTTTTTTAGGCAATAAACGAACTTGGTGAAAATCAAACGTTTCCATGTATCTTCTTTCTATGTTGTTATTCTAATTCAAACTTTTGAGTTATCTTTACAGTCTTCCAGTGGGCATTATATTCTTTTAGAATGATGTCTCTACTATCAATCGTTTCTTTATCTATCTGTCTCAGAAAACATGTTTCATCACACGCATCTAATAATTTTATGCCTTCGATGGTATCACACATTCCCCATTCTAATTTCAAGAACTTTCCATCAGCGGTTTCAAGGACATATTTTGTCGTGGTTTTATCGTCCATAGTTTTAGTCCTTATAATGTTCTCTTGAATATAAGAGTCCGCGACCATTGTATACTGTTTTATAGCCAAATCCAGCTCTATTTTATTTCTAGCTATTACGATTTTCTTGAAAAAGTGTGCGATATCAGCAAGTTGATTTTCTGGAGTGGTAGCCATAAGAAGGCTCAAATTATAACAACTACCATAAGCAAAGTCAATGAGAAACTTACTCTGACTTTGGTGGCTTTTTATCCTTTTCTTCGTCTATCATTTTCTGTCTAAATGCTGGTGTTATCCGCCAAGCAAAATCATTCGTTTCAGAGTCAAAAATCATCTCATAGATACCAGCATCTACTAACTTATTAGCAATATTATAAAAAATATTCTTGCTGATTTTGTTAATGCATTTCCAGAATAGCGTAATATTACACGAATAGTTTTTACTTTTCTTATTATATGGAAGGATTTCCTTAATAATTTCTAAAACTAAAGTCATTTCTATGACACTTTCTAACTTCTTTTTAGACAATTTGAAAGGATTTTTGAAGCCTTCTGTCTTGAAATTGATGCCGTCAGTTTTATAAAGTTCGTTATACTCCACAACTGCCTGGCGACGCATTTGGTCAGCAACATAATATAA
>Ga0210395_10005167_pt1 | contig 10001 bp, 5 predicted proteins | sample IncBWH4OmetaG_FD_150861 | JGI IMG/M metagenome (GOLD analysis project Ga0210395, IMG submission 150861) | Forest soil microbial communities from Barre Woods Harvard Forest LTER site, Petersham, Massachusetts, United States - Inc-BW-H-4-O ...
CCAACCGGGACAGTCACAAATCCGCCCTCGACAGGCGCCCGTGTGCGCCTTTTCTCGAATAATCTGGCTGTGGCGGGCCCCGTCACTGTCTCGGTCAGCGACCCCGGCGAACCGGTGACGACCACCGGCGGAGGGGTTTTCACCTACAACATTTTGCCTGTGCGCCCCACAACTCTGGCTTCGACACCGAATGACATCATCCAGGGGGTCGTGTCTTCAGGCACTATCCCGGTGACCATTGACGGAGGTTACTTCGGATTGGGCGGTCAGGGTGCAAACGTATTTTTCAACAACACGGTTCCCGCCACGACCAACGGCCAGGGGCAGCCTCTATCAACGGCTCGGCAACTGCAGGTACAGTTGCCCGTCGATCCGATCAACTCAGGGCTCCCGGGACTCTATTCTCTCTCCGTCGCGAGTGACTCGCTGCCAGCCCCGTTTGCAGTTAACCCTGCGGTCACGGATTTGGCCGTGTTCCCGAACTATGCGGTAACTCCGCCCGTAGTGACAGGCACGATTATGGGTGTTGGCACCAATCCAAGCGCAATAGATATTGACTCCACGTTGGGTGTGGTGGTTGTCGCCGAGACGGGTTCAAACGCCGTGCAGTTCTATAGTATTGGGGCTGGTACCCTGACGCCGATCGGCGGTCCGGTGGCCGTGGGAAAGGTTCCTACGGGTCTCTCTGTGAATCGCACCAACCACACCGTTGCGGTGGTCAACTATCAGGATCAAAGCGTGACCGTTCTCCCCATCCCCGGGGCGGCCGTTCCGGCACCTGGCACTCCGTTCACTCTCGATATTTCCGGCGTGCTGCAGGGCCAGGCTTCCCCGGCACCGTTGCCCTATGCGATTGGCGTGGATCCCGACACGAATATGGGGATCGTGGCCTATTCCTCGACCTCGGCCTCTTCGGCAGCGAATCTCGGCTTCCTCCTAAATTTGAATACTGGCCCCGCGCCGCCTTATGGATGCATTAATGATACGACAGTCACCAAGAACCCTGGCCCTTGCGTCTCTGCGCAGGTCACTCTAAACACGGGCTCCAATCCACAGGTGGCCATGGCGCCTCACGGCCACCTCGCATTCGTAACTCCCGGCGGTTCAGGCGTTTTGCAAGGCGTGGATGTGACGAAATCTTCGACTTCGGCCCAAATTCAAACGCTTACTCTTGCCGCCGGAATTGTGACGGTGACTACGACCGCAGCGAATGGTTTAGTGCCGGGAAATTCCGGCACAGTCCTGATCACCGGCGTGCCCGGGCCCGGAACGACGGGCAATAGCACCACCGCGAACTTCAACGGTGTCTTCACCGTCGCCGCTGTCAGTGACACAAGTTTCACTTATCTTGTGAACTCTCTGGCCAGCGGCACCGTGACTCTCACTCCTGACGCCAACGGGAATACCGGAGCCACGGTGTACTATAGCAACCCCAATTTGATTTTTGGGGGCCTTTCACCGTTCACGCAGGGTATCGCCATCAATCCCGTCACCAACACGGCCGCGCTTGCCGATGCCAATGCGACCGGCACCGTTAGCCCGCAGATCAATTTGATCAATAACCTGGATCAGACCATCAGCTCCATATCCTTCTTTGCTACATGCACGTTTTATACCACCACGCTCCCGTGCGCCAATTCCGCCGAGCTGCTGGGCACGGCAGACGTAGCTTGGCAGCCGTACTCGAATGCCATCGTGTCCTATAACCCCGGTATCAACCAGGTTTCCATCTCCGATCCCGTCAGCGCAAGGCGCTATGCTTTTGTTTGTAATGTCGCGCCTTCGGCTTGCCTGGTTAACCCGCAAGACCCGGCGCACGAAACCATATTCAATAGCCAAACCACCTTGGCGGGAACAGGCACGGCCAAACTCCCCGTCACGAACGGCACAACCAACTCACTCACGCTTTTCGGCGGCATTGCCGTCGATCCAGCCACCAACCAGGCCTTCGTCGTTATGTCCGGAAGCAGCCAGATCGACATCATCAATCTCGGCCCGTCGCCGACGAATCAGCTAAAGGCGGTTCAGATAACCGAGATTCTGGTGCCCAGCCCTAATCCTGGACCTGGCGTTATTGGGGGTATTCCCAATGCGAGCGTTCCGCAGGGAACGCTCACTTCGGCAAGCGACCTCACCGGCGTGCAAGTCTTTGGTTCCGGTTTTGATGCCTCGAGCCAGGTCCGGCTGGATGGCACGGCCATCCCCGCCGCCAACGTGCAATTCGTTAGCAGCAGGCAGCTCACGGTCACGATTCCGGCTGCGAATCTATCGTTCCCCCACCGCTACGCGCTCGACGTGGTTACTCCCGACACGGTTAGCGGGAGCCCGCAATCCAACGCCACCGACTTTTTCGTGATTCAAGCCGTGGACATGACCCCCGTCTGTACTCCCGCCGTGCCCAACACCCAACAACCCAGCTCGGTCGCCATCGCCGACCAGCTCGCCAACGGACCGTTCTCGCCGATCGCCGTGGTCAGCAACAGCGGCTGTAATAACATCGCCGTGATCGATATTAATCCGACGGCGACAGTGAATGGGTCAACCATACAAAATCCCAACTTTGGCAAGATTCTCAATACCATTGCCGTGGGAGACGGTCCCCAGGGAGTCGCCGTTAGCCAGCCCTTTGGACTTGCCGTGGTCGCTAACAGCACCGCTGGCACGGCCTCCATCGTCAATCTAGTTACGGGTCAACTCGCGGTCCCGGACGTTGCCACCGGCACAAGCCCCGCGGGCGTGGTCATTAACGATGCGACGGGTGCGGCCATTGTCGCCAACACCGGCTCGAATACCATCTCTGAGATAAACCTGGGTCTGCTGTTCGGAACCGCTCCGGCAACAACGCTTACTCCTGTGAGCATCGGCGGCTTCCAACAGCCCACGGCCGTGGCCGTAGATCCAGATCGCGGCACGAACAATCAAGGCATCGTCGTCGTCACTTCGTTGGAGCTCGTCAGCGGGGAGCCAACCCAAGGGGCACTGCAAGTTGTGGACATTGGCTTGGCCACTCCCATTCTCAGCACCACATCCACGGCCGGCACCGTGATTGCGCCCTCGACTGGTATCGTCTTTGACCCCACGGTGTCCACCGGGACCGCCAACAACGGCGTCTTCTATGCCAGTTCGAGCGGCGGCAACGTGATCTCGTCCTTCAACCCGGACAACACCCAGATCAGCAGCGTAAACGTCGGCATCAATCCGACCGCTCTAGCGCTCAATCCAGAGACCGGAGCGGTCTTAACCACAAACCTTGCGGGCAAAACGACATCTCTCGTCGATACGACCTCGAGTCCCTTGAAGACCGTCAAGACGATTGGTCTTCCGGGCTCCGGTCAGTTCGGCGTGGCCATTGACCAATTTACAAATCTCGCCGTCATCGTGGATCAAGCCAACAACCGGCTGCTGATCTTCGCGATGCCGAACTAGGTCTGCCGCTGTTGGGGTGGGAACTGGACGAGCGCATGCTCCGAAGCGGGCGACGCACGCTTTCTGATTGCAGCAGCACAAGCGGCTCGGCTATACTTCGAGGTTTGCGTGGTGCCCGCGGATGGCGCAGGCAAGCGGAAACAGTTTCAAGCCAATCAAAGATTGGTTCCGGGTGGTCTCGATTCATCGGGACCACCCAAAAACAAGGAGAATAAAGTGAATTTGAGAATTGTTTTGAGATGCGCCGCTCTCGCCGTAGCATGTCTGGTCGGCACAGCAGCAACTTGGGCACAGGCCGCGCCCGCCGCCGCCGCCGCAACGGTCAAGTCGGTAGGCATCATCAATCTGCGTGGTGCCATTGGGAGCACCGCCGAGGGCAAGCAGGCGTCCGCCGAATTGCAGTCGCAGTTCGCTCCGCGCTCTTCTGAAATCGACGCGTTGACAAAGCAGATCAATGATCTGCAGCAAAAGCTCCAAGCGGGTCAGGGAAAGCTGAGCCAAGAGGAAGAAACGCGCCTCACCGCCGAGGGCCAACGTCTCACACAGCGCCTTGATCGCCGGCGCAATGATTTTCAGGAGGACGCCACCGCTGCGCAACAGGAAGTGCTCGAGCGCATCGGCCGCAAGATGGTAGACGTTCTTGACCGCTACGCACGCGAGAACGGCTTCAGCGTGGTTCTGGATACCTCCGGCCAGAATTCGCCAATCCTCTACGCCTCAAATCAGGTCGATGTTACGCAGGACATCATCCGTCTCTATGATCAGCAGTACCCCGTTAAGACCGGCGCGGCGCCGGCGGCGGCCAAGCCCGCTACACCCAAACCAGCCACTCCGCCGCCAGCCACCAAGCCGCCTCAGCAGTAATTCGCTCGCGAAGGCCAGGCCACAATACCTTCGATTGTCAAAACGCCTCCGGCAAACACGGGGGCGTTTTCATTCGAGAAGAACACCGCCCTCGGGTTGCGGCGCTCTTTTTCCGAGCGGCACAGTTGACAGCCTGGAGGGCTGGGGAGTCTCGAGCTATTGCTGTTCTTGCCCGGGATCTTGCTTCGGTTTCGCGATGGTATTACCGGTGTCGACCGAAAATAACATGTAGTTCCTCAGCGTGTGCGTATGGTGGTACCGCTTTCCCCGCAACTCCATGAACATCTCGGCATCCCACGGGAGCCAGAGGGTTGTCCCGCTGCGTTCAAACTTCACGGGACCGTAGTCGATCAGCAGATGATCGCGCGTAAGCTCAAGTTCTTTCACTGGTTCCCGAAGATCGGTCTCCATGTGCAGCACGTCGTAGCTGCTCGCCGCTATCCACACGCGGCCCTTCAACGGTATTGAGTATGTGCCGCGGTTATTCCTCCACATGCGAATGCGAGACGGCATGTCCCTCCGCTGTTCGAAACGCAGCCGCCAAATCGCTTGCCCGCGCCAGGTCCCGAGGCCCTCGCACTTGTAAATCAGGTCTCCTTGATAGTTAGGGTCGAAAACGCTTAGTGCCAGAGCCGCCAAGCCTTGTGTGGCGAGTGAGGTCGGAAAAGATCCGAGGTTGTCCCCGCCGTCGCGCTTCTCTTCGAGAAAAGACATCCCCGGCTTGGGATGTTCCACGAAAATGAGATAATTGAAGTCCTTCTCCCGCGCTGTCCCTGGAATGCCGTTGGCGTCCACTTCTTGATGCTCGATGTGTTCGGTGGCCAAGAATCTCTCGAAGTTCCCCAGTAGACGCATCATTTTGGCCTGCGTCCTCTGAACCAAATCGTTATCCGAGCAGGCCACATCTTCGACGGCCGGATACTCCTTGCTGTCGATGTCCGGAGGCGCCCAGGAACGTAGGGCAACCGGCGCAGGACGCGGAGGGGCTGGCGGCGCGGGCTGAAGCGGCGGCAGCGCACTAGAGACCCGAGTGACCGCACCTCGGTCTAGCGCAGCAAGCTGCAGTTTTGCCTCAGGCACGGCGGGATCGCTCGGAAAACTCCTGACCACGGTTTCAAACGCTTTCTTCGCTTCCTCTCGTTTTTCCTCGTGGACCATAATTTGGCCCAAAAGCATCCATCCCGGCGCGGCATGCTCTTTTCCGAGTTCCGCCGCACGCGTTGCGTGCGGCAGCGCCTTTTTGTAATTCTTGTCTTCGACGTACGCATTAGCGAGCAGCCAGTGCGTGCGCCAGTCAGCGCCATTCAGTTGGTAGGCCTTCTCGAGAGTCTCGGCCGCTGCTCGCGCGTCCCCCGTTCGCAGTTGAAGTTCTCCTAGCGACAACAGCGAGCGCTCATGGGAAGGATAAATGGAAAGAACCGCCTGAAATTTCTCGCGCGCCGCATCGAAATGTTCCTCGGTGTATTCCAGCATGCCGAGCAAGTATTGAATATCCGGATTGCCCGGAGCGAGCTTTCTAGCCTTTTCGAATTGCACACGAGCCGCGTCATATTGATGCCGCCGCATTTTTTCCAGGCCCTTGTCAATCTCTGCCTGCAGCCGCGGCGTCATGATGGTTCCGCCGGGGGCACGATCTCCCGGCGAGCCCTCGCTCTCGTTCCGCAGATAGACATAAACGTTGCAGGTGGTGCCGCCCGCGAAAACAGAAGCGTGCTCCATAGTGGTCTGGTAACCCAGGGCGGAAACCTCGATATCGTATTCACCGGGCAACATTTGCGGAAATGTGGCTGTCGAGTTGTCGCGCGTCGGGACCGTCAGAGGCACGCCTTTCGCGGAAGAGAGTTTGACGAGGGCGTTCCCGGCGAGGGGCATGCCGGTCGGCTCTCGCACGCTAACCAGGACATCCACCGGCGCATCATTCGAGAAAAGCGAGGAAGGACTGCTGGACCGTTGTCCGACAGGCGCCGCCGGTGTTCCACCGCCTGGACGTTGCGCGGCAAGTGGCAGCGCAAGAAAAAGCCAGACGCTCGAAGCCAAAACGCCCAGGAAAAAGCGTGCCATCGGAATGGGCCGAGGAACCATCGAACCTGTGACCACCCAAAGTCTGCTGAAACAGTAACGAAGACTCTGGCGGGTGGTCAAGCAAATCGTCGCGCACGAGCGCACTTAGCTGGCGCCGGGGCCTCGCCCCCCGCAAGCGAGAGACTGGCGTAGCCAGGGTTCGAGAAACGATCGTCGCATTGGGCCGGAATTCGGTATAGTAGGCGAAACACAGCAAGGAGGATTTTATGCCGGAAGTAAAATCGCGCATGGAACGAATGCTGCGCCCGCCGGTTTTTGCCACGCCCGCCGAGGAGCGCCGCCATCGGAAAGAAAGGCTCGCGGGAGCTTTTCGGCTGTTTTCGAAGTGTGGTTTCGATGAGGGCGTGGCGGGACACATCACCGCGCGCGATCCGGAGCGGCTGGACCATTTCTGGGTGAATCCCTTCGGGATACACTTCAGCCAAATACGTGTGTCAGATCTTTTGCTGGTCAATGATCGCGGCGAAGTCGTAGAAGGCGACCGTGAAGTAAACGCCGCGGCGTTTGCGATTCACTCGCGGATTCACAAAGCGCGCCCCGACGTGATTGCGGCGGCGCATGCCCATTCGCTCAACGGCAAGACCTGGTCTTCGCTGGGGCGGTTGCTCGATCCGCTGACGCAGGATGCCTGCGCGTTTTATGAAGATCACGTCGTGTTTGACGATTTCACCGGCGTGGTCTACGAAACCGACGAGGGCGACCGCATTGCCAAGACGCTGGGCGACAAAAAGGCAAGCATCCTGTCCAATCACGGGTTGCTGACGGTCGGGCAAACCGTGGACGAAGCGGCGTGGTGGTTCATCACCATGGACCGCTCTTGCCAGGCGCAATTGCTGGCAGAAGCCGCAGGAGAGCCGCGCAAAATTCCCCATGAAACGGCCAAGCTGACGCACTCGCAGGTCGGCATGCCCATGGTCGGGTGGTTCCAATTCCAGCCGCTGTGGGATCGCATCTCGCGCGAGCAGCCGGATTTGTTTGACTAGGGAGAAGGGCGACAGACGGATTTTTCGATGACGTGATTCGGGCGGCGCAAGCCCATTTCGCTCAACGGCAAGACCTGGTCTTCGCTGGGGCGGTGGCTCGACGGTCATTCAGGCTGCGCTACTCGCCTTATCTGACGAGGACGCGGGGCCCCGTGAGGCGAGGGCTTCCTCGAGCGTGGACAGAACCCAGGTCCAGCCATCCTTGTGCTGACGACCCATCGCGTCGTCCGGCACGCCCGAGTGGCGGAGGGTGACCTCGGTCTGGTCTCCTTGTGTTTCCATCGTGACGGTGACGATGGACTCGGCGCCCTTGGTCCCCTCGGACATCCACGTGTATTCGACAACGCGAGGCCGCTCGATCTGGAGAAAACGCCCGTAGTGGGGCCAAGTCCTGCCTTCATGCTTCACGGCGAGATAGAAAAGACCATCTACAACTGGATTCAGGATGACGCGATCCGCTCCGAACCACGGTCCGCCGGGACTTTTCGGGCTGATCCAGACGTCGAAGACTTTTTCCGCAGGTGCAGGAATTGTTCGGGAAACGGTGAGGTCCGTAAGATTCATCGTGATTTCTCCTTTTGCGTGACGAAGTATTTTTCCAGACGATCAAGGCGGGCGTTCCAAAACTGCTCGTATTTCAGAATCCAGCGCGCCACATCGTGCAGCGCTTGAGGGCAAAACTCGAGAGTGTTGTCGCGGCCGTGGCGAGTGCGCCGGACGAGGCCGGCTCGTTCCAGCACTCTGACGTGCTTGCAAAACCCCGTTAGGGTCATCGAGAAGGGCTCGGCAACGTCGGAAATGCGGGCTGAGCCGCGCGAGAGGCGCTCAAGAATCGCGCGGCGAGTTGGATCAGAAATGGCCGCGGTTACGCGATCGATGTTGCTGGCCGCCCGACACTGAACCATATGGTTCAGTGTAGCGCTGGGCAGAACGGCCTGTCAATTGTTCATTTGAACCAATAGGGCGTTCGCTTGGTCCATTCGCTGTCTGCGTAGCGGGCGCGCAGGATTTCAAAGGCTTCTTTTGAATAGTTGGGCGCATCGTTCTGATCGGTTTCCGTGCATCCATAGCGCCACGCGAGGACTGCCAAATGGAGAGCTTCAGGGACCCGCGCGTCGTCAGGATGGGCTTTGGCCCACTCGACGGCGAGCTCCCCGAGCCAGCGCGGGGCGGAAGGAAGAGCGGCGAGCGCGTTGGCCTCATCGGCCGCAGCCTTTTTTTCCTGCTCGGCGAGAAAAGCGGGCTCAGGTACGACGCCATCGCGGTAAATTTCCTGGAGCGAGGAACGAAGCGTGGAAAACATTCGGTAGAAACCGCGACCGTTCTGCTCGTTTTGTGAAAGGGCAAAGCGGCACCACCAATTGTCGCCAAGAGTATCGAGGGAGCCGAAGTGCGGTGCGCTGGCGCCGTAGAACCAGCCGCGGCCGGGGCTGGCGCTGACAAACGGCCGGAAGCCGGGATTGCGGAGAATGGCGAAGACAGCAGCAAATTCGCGCGGCTGGCCGTCGGGGGCTGAGGAGTATTCCGCGAGAGTGTCGTTCAATTCTGGAAGCAATTCGCCTAGGACCGGCGTCATTTCACGGGCTATCGCGTCATTTCTCAGTTGAACTGCGCGCGTCCATGCGGCCACGGCAATATCTGCGCGCAAAGAAGGCGGGAGGACACTGGATTTGGCGGCGTCGGCGAGGAGACGGAGCGGCAATTTTTCAGTGAGAACCACGGAAGCATCGGCATCGAAATGGGGGCGAGTGAGGGCGTATTCCGGAGTGCCGGAGTCGTAGTCAGATTTGCCGGCGGGAATCGGAGCGACGCCTTTGTCCTCAATGGAAATGCGCGGGGCGAATTGGAGAAATTCGGCGAGATTTGAGGCGAGCTTCATGCGCAGGGCCAGGAATTCGTTTCTTGCGGAGCTGGGCATGTCCGGGCCTTGCCGGGAGAGCAGCAGGTCGAGGTCGTGGCGAGCGGCGCCGGCATTGCCGGATTGCTCGAGGAGGCGGAGGTGATGGAAGGCCAGCGTGATGTAAGCAGGCGAGTCAGGGGTGATTTTGGAAAGGGCGGCGAACAGCGCCGGCACAGCAGAATCCTTCGCGTCTGCTTGTGAAAGGGCGGCGACCAGCCAGGGCAGAGATTTCGTTTCCTGCCAGCGTTGTAAAGAATGTTTATAGGCGTCATCGCCAGCTTGCTGGAACGTGAAAATCCAGTCCGTCATGTCGCCGCCCTGGAGGCGAGAGGATTCGTCGACGGCGACACCTTTTTGGGCAGGTTTTCCTTCCGATGCTGGAGCCATGGTGACCGTTTTTGCTAGAACGGGATGATCGAGAAGCCAGAGATAGTCGGTTACATCCTGGCGGAGAGATTTTGAAGAGGAGCCGCTTTCGAGAGAAGCTTCCAGTTCGTGCAGGCGCTCCTGACGGTGGAGGCGGATGCCGACGAAGCCGAGGAGGCGTTGGGCGGCGTCGTGGTACTCGGCGGAATTTTTATCGGCGAGGACGGCGCGGAGCTGCGCTTCTGCTTCGGACAAGGCGTCCGCGTCATACTCGGAGTCGTTCGCTTGGAGAGTTCCCTTGCGGACGAGAACGCGCGCGCGAACGTAGGGCGCGATTTTTTGGTACGGTGATGAGGAATCTTTGGCGATGCTCTCGAAGG
>Ga0210395_10005168_pt1 | contig 10000 bp, 7 predicted proteins | sample IncBWH4OmetaG_FD_150861 | JGI IMG/M metagenome (GOLD analysis project Ga0210395, IMG submission 150861) | Forest soil microbial communities from Barre Woods Harvard Forest LTER site, Petersham, Massachusetts, United States - Inc-BW-H-4-O ...
AATGTTGTTTTTAATAACATCCGAACGATTTGCAATAGGTTTTAAAACATATTTGAAATTCCGGCACTTCAAAAGCTAATATTACTTTTTCAATAAAAAATATAAATTATTGATTCTCATATAATTTTTAATTATCTTTTGATTGTGAAACCATGCCTGAAAAGCTCTTACATTCAGGATACAAAAAATCGAATATGAGCCTAGTTAAAAATGATATAGTTAAGCTGGTTAGAATATTATTTTTCATTCTATCGTTAAGCCGTTTTTCTATGGCACAAAACTCAAATACCCCGCCAGATTTTCTTCCGGATGTGTTGATGATAAAAGTAAAGCCTCAATATGTTTCTTATTTGAAAGAATCAGAAAATATTGAAAAGCTGAACAACCTACTTAAACCGGCAAAGGTTGTAAGCGTACGGCAAATGTTTCCGAAGAGTAAGGCCCCATCTAAAAAAGGTCAACCGGACCTTAGCAGAATTTATGCGGTAACCATTTCAGGTATAGACAAAAGTGCATTGAAGACTTTTGCTCAAAAAGTAAAATCAACTGGTTTTTTCGAATATGCAGAAGTGAAATATATTGAGAAACATCAGGCAATCATGTTTGTACCCAATGATCCGGTTGCTAAAGTAGATAGCAGTCAACGGTATTTATCCAGAATGAAAGCATACGAAGGATGGGCCATTGAACAGGGAGATACCAATGTTATCATTGGCATTGTAGATACCGGAACAGATATTTTTCACGTGGACATGAAAGACAATATTGCCTATAATTACAATGATCCGATTAATGGAAAAGATGATGATCGGGACGGGTATATTGATAATCATTATGGTTGGGATATGGCCGATAATGATTACAACCCGGAAGTTGTAGGTGCCTTTCACGGTGCCGAAGTATCCGGTATTGCAGGTGCAACAACTAACAACGGAATCGGTCTGGCAGGCGTTGGCTTTAAGTCGAGAATATTACCGATTAAAGTAGCACCTGATAGCAGTGATGCCATCACAATGGGCTATGAGGGAATTGTATACGGAGCAGAACACGGATGTAAAGTAATGAATATGTCCTGGGGAGGAACAGATAGTTATTCAGACTATAATCAGGAAATAATTAATTATGCAGCACTAACCTGGGATGTGTTGCTGCTGGCAGCTGCTGGAAACACAGACGAAGAAGCAGATTATTACCCGGCAGCTTACGATAATGTTTTATCTGTTATGGCTCTTGATACGATACTATCCAGCACTGGACAATACATAGATACACGGGCTAATTTTACAGATTGGTACTGTTGTTTTAAAGCAACCTATGCCCATTCTGTTGATATTGGTGCACAAGGCATGCATGTTTATTCCATGGATCCGGGAAATAAATACATGAACGGCGATGGCTCATCCTTTTCAACTCCGCTTTGTGCTGGTGCAGCAGCTATTGTGCGTGCTCATTACCCAAATTTTACGGCACTACAGGCAGCACAATTACTAAGGGTTACAGCAGATCAAATTGACACGTTCCCAGAAAACCTTCAATATTTCGAAAAGATGGGTAAAGGTCGTGTTAACCTATACAATGCTCTCACAAATACAACATCTCCTGCTGTGCGTATGGTTGCAGATACAGCTTATACAAGGTTCGGAGCTGCTATGCTGATTGGTGATACAGTTTCATTGCTGTGTAATTTTACAAATTACCTTGCACCCACAACAGCTCTGAACATTACATTTAGCACTACAAATCCAGACATTCAAGTATTAAATGGTTCATATAATGCAGGTGCCTTGAATACATTGCAAAGCGTTGCCAATGTTAATTCGCCTTTTACATTCGTTATTTTACCAAGTGCTACACCCAATGAATTGATTGAATTTCGTCTGGGATATACTGACGCCGCTACCGGATACAACGACTACCAGTACTTTACAATTAACATCAACCCTCCTTTCGCCAATCTGGTAACAGACAGTGTGGCAACTACCATAACCAACAACGGTCGTTTCGGCTTTTTTGATCCATACGATACAGAAGGTATTGGTTATGTTACTCAGGGTTCTAACATTATGTATGAAGGCGGACTTATGGTAGGCTATGGCAGCAACAACCTATCCGACTGCGTTCGGGGTTATCCTGCAGGTAATAGCGATCTTGACTTTAATGGATTATCAGGACCTAAATTCATTACTAACAAAAATGTCTACGAAAATATTGTGGCAAGCTTTAATGATTCAGCAAGTACAAATCCAAATGCACCTTTGGGTGTGAAAATCTTACAAAGCTCCTATACCATTAATTCCAGCCCGTATAAAAATACAATCTTCATGGAATATAAAGTAATTAACCAATCCAATATAAATTGGGATTCCATTTATGTGGGGCACTTTATTGATTGGGATATTCAGAATTATGCAACCAATAAAGCTGATTATGATTATGAACACCGACTGGGATATGCTTATGAGGTTGGTACTGGAGGATTGTATGCAGGCATAACCTTATTAACCAATCAGAATATCAATTATTATGCAATGGATAATACGCTCGTTGGGGGTAATAACATTAATCCCAACGCAGGGTTCAGCGAATCAGATAAATTCACTTGTCTTTCCAGTGGTATCGGCAGAGCACAAGCAGGAACTCAACCTCAGGGAAATGATATCTCCATGGTTATGGGTGGTCGAATCAATCATTTAAATATGGGCGACACGGCAGTGATTGCATTTGCTCTGGTATCCGGTAATTCTCTTTCTGAACTTCAAGCTTCCTCTGCCAATGCTCTTACTAAATTCATACAGTTAAATACGGGACCTAAGCCAACTTCTCAAACATATACTCTTTGCAATAAAGACACCGTTACCGTTGTTATCACTCCTTCACCAGGAAGCAGATTCAATTTTTATGATACCATACCAGGTACGGGAATATCTCCCGTTCATATAGGCAATAGCTATGCTTTGAATAAGGTGTTCAAACCGGATACTATTTATATGACCGATGTGGATTCCTTGTATGAATCGGCTTATGCGATGTATATCGTAAGCAATGCAAAAGCCCCCGTTGCTAATTTTGTATTAACACCAGCCACCGCAAATACTACAACCTATTTCTTCAATACAGGTACAAATGATAAAACACTACAGTGGTTCTTCGGTGACGGAAGTCAGCCAGTTACTACAACGAATCCAACTCACGTGTATACCTCTACCGGAAACTATACCGTTATGCTTGTTGCAACAGACGGACTTACCTGTTCGGATACCATGAGACAACTCATAAGCGTTGGGAGTACTGCTATTATACCAGGAGCAGATGCATCTTCCGGTATACACATATACCCGGTTCCGGTTCAAAATACCCTTCATATAGATTTCAGTCAGGTTTCAGTGAATTCATCCGTAGATATACTGATTTATAATACACTTGGGCAGGTTGTCTTCCAACAGTATAATGTTCATGCACAACAAACCGATAATTCATTTGATGTTTCTCTGCTTAGCTCCGGTCTATATTTTCTTGAAATAAAAACTCAGACACAGAATCTGACAACACGCTTCATTAAAGAGTAATAATTATGAGTGAATTTATCTACGCCGATATCATTACTATCGGTGATGAAATTTTATATGGTCAGATAATAGATACAAATTCACAATGGATCAGCGCAGAGCTTGATAAACTAGGAATAAAAACGCGTCAGAAATCCTCTGTTAGTGATAAAGCTGATGAAATCATTCGTATTCTGGAAGAATCTTCTGAACGATCCAGTCTCATTATCATAACCGGTGGATTAGGCCCAACAAATGATGATATAACAAAAAAAACGTTGTGCCGTTTTTTTAATACAGAACTCATCTGGAACGAGAAAGTGCTGGAAGATGTAACCGCATTTTTCAACAAACGTGGAAGAGAAATTTCAGACATCAATAAACAGCAGGCTCTTGTACCAGCAAATTGTGAAGTGCTGCCCAATACACGTGGTACTGCTCCAGGTATGTGGATCGATGAAAATAACAAGATTTTCATTTCTTTACCAGGTGTGCCATATGAAATGAAAGGCATTCTTACGGATCATGGATTTAACAGAATCAAACAACGGTTTCAGACACCTGTTATTTTTCATAAAGTAATTAAAACTGCCGGAATTGGAGAATCGGCACTCGCAGAAATCATATCCCAATGGGAAGATCAATTACCTGCGCATATTGGTTTAGCTTATCTGCCTTCTGCAGGAGAAGTAAAACTGAGACTGACGGGATCTGGTGCAGACGAAATCTCAATCAAAGAAGAAATCGATAAACAGCTGCAAGGTGTAATGCCGCTGATTCAAAAATATGTGTACGGGTTTGATGAAGATAAACTTGAAACGGCTGTAGGAAGATTATTAAAAAAACATAGCAAAACACTGGCAACTGCTGAAAGCTGTACAGGCGGATATTTAGCTCATCTTATAACATCTGTTCCTGGAAGTTCTGCTTATTATAAGGGATCTGTAATAGCATATTCCAATGAAATTAAAACCAAATTGCTGGATGTACCTTCAGGCATTTTGATTCAATATGGTGCTGTAAGTGAAGAAACCGTTAAAATAATGGCTCGGGAAGTGCGGCTGAAACTAGGTACTGACATAGGCGTTGCAGCTAGTGGCATTTGTGGTCCCGACGGAGGAACTGAAGAAAAGCCCGTGGGTACTATCTGGATCGCGTATGCCGATGAGAATCAGATTATCGCCAGAAAACTTCAGCTGGCTAATATTCGTGAAAACAATATCCGCATGACAGCTCTGGCTCTGTTAAATATGATCCGACATCAATTAAACCCGGAGAATGAATTATAAGCATTTCATTTGTAGTATTTTATTTGAATAGTAAGGAATATGTAAAAAGGGTGAGACTTAACAAAAAAATAGTATTTTTGTAGCTTAATAACATATTTATAATTGCGTCATTCATGGCTCTGGTAGAATTGGTGATGCCCAAGATGGGTGAAAGTGTAATGGAAGGGACGATCTTAAACTGGCTGAAAAAGCCCGGAGATCGTATCCAGCAGGATGAATCTGTTCTGGAAGTGGCTACAGATAAAGTAGATACGGAATTTCCATCACCATTTAACGGAGTTCTAAAAGAAATATGCGCCAATAAAGGCGATGTCATTCAGGTAGGTGCCGTTATTGCCTTACTTGAAACTGAATCTCATCAGATATCCGAAACACGGCCATCTGTTCATCAGCCTGTTGCTACAGAACAAAAATCCGTTACGCCACCCACTCCTATTTTTATTGAAAAAAAGGTTATTCATTCTACCATACCTCATTCCAATGGAGGAAGCGGTAATCGATTTTATTCCCCTTTGGTATTGAACATTGCACGTCAGGAAAATATTTCCATGAGTTTGCTTGAAACAATACCAGGTACAGGAAAAGAGGGGCGTGTAACTAAAAATGACATTTTCAGTTTCCTTGAAGATATTAAATCCGAAAAAAAGGTCGCTGCATCAGCTGAAACCGTTACGACCAAGACACAGGAAAGACAAACTCAGGAGAACATTTATACAGATTCCTCTTATGTAAGCAAACCTGCTGCATCATACAGTGGTAATACAGAAATCATCCAGATGGATCGCATGCGTAAAATGATTGCCGACCGTATGGTTGAATCAAAACGCATTTCTCCACATGTTACCTCCTTTGTTGAAGCTGATGTAACCAATATCGTATACTGGAGAAATCGCTGGAAGAATGATTTCATGGAACGTGAAAGTGTAGCCTTAACGTATACACCTATTTTCATTGAAGCGGTTGTTAAGGCCATTAAAGATTATCCAATGGTAAACATCTCCATTGAAGACGATAAAATCATTCTGAAAAAAGATATCAATATAGGAATTGCAGTAGCCTTACCAAACGGTAACCTGATTGTTCCTGTCATTAAAAATGCCGATCAGTTAAACATTGTTGGTTTAACTAAAAAAGTAAACGACCTTGCCAAAAGAGCTCGCAACAATAAGCTAACTGCGGATGATTTAACAGGAGGAACATACACTGTTTCCAACGTCGGTTCATTCGGCAACCTGATGGGAACACCGATCATCGTTCAGCCACAGGCTGCAATTTTAGCGCTAGGAGCCGTTGTGAAAAAACCTGCTGTCATTGAAACTCCTCAAGGAGACACCCTTGGTATACGTCATATGATGTTCCTCTCTCACTCGTATGATCACCGTGCCATTGATGGTTCTTTGGGTGGTATGTTTGTGCGCAGAGTAGCAGACTTTATGGAAAACTTTGATGTAAATCGTAAGATTTTTGTGTAAGTTCCTTTCATGTTCATCTAGATTATCAAGTAGATGAAACCACGAACCAGTATCTAACTGTTTCTTTTTAAACTCTAAAAATTATGCATGCAGATATTGAAAAAGCACTTGTCCAACCTTTTGAATTTAAAACGAGTTATTACTTTAAAAGAAGCTGGGATATTTTCTGGGAAGCACCTTGGATGTTTATTGGAGCATTCATAGTATGGGGAATCATAACTGCAATATTAAGTATTTTTCCTATAATTGGACAGATTGCATCTACCATTCTTCACGTTGTTGAGGTTGCTGGTTTCTATATTGTCATACAGAAGATGACTCATAAAGAATCTGTTGACTTTAATGATTTTTATAAAGGCTTTCAGTTTGCCGGTAAATTGATTATTCCTTACGTATTAAGCGTTATTATTATTGTAGCCGGTTTTTTCTTTCTGATCATTCCAGGTATCTATCTATTGGTAGCTTATATTTTTGTTATACCGATGGCCTTGTATTACGATGAAGATGTGTGGAATACGTTGGAAGCAAGTCGTAAGATTGTATCTAAACAATGGTTTTCATTTCTTGGATTTTTCCTTCTGTTATTTCTATTTAATATTTTAGGTCTTATTTGTCTTGGCATTGGACTTTTGGTTACCCTTCCGGTTTCCATCATCTCCACCTACATCATATTCAAAGATATTGTTCAGAGCTCCGATCAGAACAATGACTATTTTCAGGACGCTCAAATTATTGATTCTTCTATATAACTATCCAAGGATAAATCTTATAGAGGACCATCTTCTCTTATTCACAAAGAATAAACTACTATACATTAACAGATAACAATTCCTGATTTCTTACTGAGTGGAATTGTAATCCAAATGAAAATTACCTATATTTGTCTTGGCAGACTGGTACGACCAGCTCCTGTGAACCTCCCCAGGTCCGGAAGGAAGCAAGGATAAATGGTTGTAGCGGTGCGATATTCAGTTTGCCTTTTTTATTTTTTCGTTTTTTCGTTTTAATCAGTTTCTGTTACTATATTTCAAATTCATTATAAGGTAGTACATTTCAAAACTATTTATTTTCATATATTTCAGTATGAAATGAAACTATTTTATTCATTTACCGAATACGCTAAAAAATTTAATAACAAGTATGAAATTCTTTATTGATACAGCCAACCTAAACGAAATCAGAGAAGCTCAGGAATTAGGTGTTCTGGATGGTGTAACAACCAATCCTTCTTTAATGGCTAAAGAAGGTATTAAAGGGAAAGATAATATTTTCAAGCATTATAAAGCAATATGCGATATTGTTGACGGTGATGTAAGTGCGGAAGTAATTGCCACGGATTATCATGGCATCATAGAAGAAGGTGAAGAACTCATTACCATTGATCCTAAAATTGTTGTGAAAGTTCCAATGATTAAAGATGGAATAAAAGCAATTAAATATTTCTCACAAAAAGGTATACGTACCAATTGTACACTTGTATTTTCTTCCGGACAAGCATTATTAGCGGCTAAAGCTGGTGCTACATATGTTTCACCATTCATTGGTCGTCTGGATGATATTTCACAAGATGGTATGGACCTGATTGCCCAGATTGTTGGTATTTACAGAAATTACGATTACCCTACTCAGGTACTTGCAGCTTCTGTTCGTCATACGATGCATTTGATTCAATGTGCCGAATACGGTGCAGATGTTGTGACATGCCCGTTGAATGTTATCACTTCTCTATTGAAACACCCATTAACCGACAGTGGATTAGAGAAGTTTTTGGCAGATCATAAAAAGGTAAATGGCTAAATCCCTTCAAAAACAATTGGTATTGCGTTTCTGATAAAGTAACTTAGTCCCTAAGAAAGTAGAATCTGATCTATATCATAAATGGAAGAAGACATTTTCGTAAAAAATATTTTTGGCTCTGATATGTATATTATCAAAGTCAAAGGGAAAGCGAAGATTCCGGACTATATACAATTGCGAGATCAGAATATGGTTCTGGTGGCTTATTTCAGAGCTGACAGACCTTTGAAACTGCTAAAAAAATTTGGTCTTGAAGGCAAAGAGGATGCCTTTAACCAACTTATCAGCAATCTACCTTTCGGTAAGTTGCAAAAACTTTCTCTTTAAGATCAGGCATGTCATTTTCTAACGAACCTGTTTTAGAATTAGTTAAAGCCTCCGTATTCCAGGAAGGAAAAACAATTCTAGATGAAGTCTCTTTTCAGATGAATAAGGGAGAATTTGTTTATCTCATCGGAAGAACCGGTAGTGGGAAATCTTCATTATTGAAAACATTATATGCAGATCTATCAAATCCAGATGGTAAAGTAACTATTGCTGGTTTTGATATTTCCTCAATCAAGCGCTCCAAAATCCCTTACCTTCGAAGAAAACTTGGAATTATTTTCCAGGATTTTCAATTGCTGCATGACCGCACAATAGCAGACAATCTTATCTTTGTCATGAAAGCTACCGGATGGAAAGATTCAGCTAAAATCAAAGATCGTCTGAATGATGTATTGATTCGTGTTGGTCTATCAGGAGCCATGAATAAAATGCCGCATCAGTTATCCGGAGGTGAACAACAACGGGTTGTTATTGCAAGGGCTTTACTGAATGAACCATTGATATTGCTCGCAGATGAACCAACCGGAAACCTTGACCCTGAAGTTGCTGAAGAAATATTAAAATTGTTTTTTGAAATAAACAAAAACGGTACAGCCGTTTTAATGGCAACACACAATCATCAGTTTTTGATGAAGTACCCGGCTCGTACCTTACGGGTTGAAAATCATAAAGTCATAGAACACGGAACACATGCTTTATGAACGGGATATCTGTTTTAATACCCGTATATCAACACAATCCATCCGTCTTAATTAAGGAACTTTATAAGCAATTATCTGAAACACCTGTATTATTTGAGATACGTGTTCTGGATGACTCCAGTCAGACCAATTACTATGAAGAATGGTCGGCACCACTGCATATTTTACCAAACGTTTCTGTAAACAGACTTATCGAAAATAAAGGACGTGCCGAAATCCGGAACATTCTGGTTGAGCAAGCACTTTATAATTGGGTACTGTTTCTGGATGCAGATACGCATCCTTGTATGGATTCTTATATTCAACAATTTATTCCTTTCTTATCCGAATCCATTGATGCCGTTTGCGGTGGAACAGCTTACCGTAATTCAATGAATGATTCAGCACATTCCTTGCGATGGAAATACGGCAAGGCCAGGGAAGAAAAAAGTGCTGAACAACGCAATAAGTGTGCATTCAAACATTTTACTATAAATAACCTTTTGATACGAAAAAACTGTCTGGTCAAATTCCCATTGGATATTTCCATAAAAGAATACGGACATGAAGATACTTTGCTCGGTATGGTTCTTGAAAGAAATGGTGTCCGCATCAAACACATTGACAATTTTGTATACCACGATGGACTTGACCCAAACGAAGTATTTGTAACTAAAATTATTCAGTCTGTATATACATTGGTTGATTTATATAAAAATGATAAACTAACAGATGATACAAAGCTTATTCAACTTTATAAAACGATACATTCGATAAGGCTGGATGGCATCTTTTTAGTTTTAGTTAAACCAGTTATTCCTTCTATTTATAAAAATCTTACCAGCAAAAAACCTTTTTTGCTTTTACTGGATATCTTAAAAATCTGGCAT
>Ga0210395_10005169_pt1 | contig 9999 bp, 10 predicted proteins | sample IncBWH4OmetaG_FD_150861 | JGI IMG/M metagenome (GOLD analysis project Ga0210395, IMG submission 150861) | Forest soil microbial communities from Barre Woods Harvard Forest LTER site, Petersham, Massachusetts, United States - Inc-BW-H-4-O ...
CGTCTCTTACTTCGCATTTCGAAGGATCGCGAGGTGGCCGTCTCGCGTCACGGCGGCGCGCCGGACTAAGACAAACCGTCACATCGGGATCAGGAACCTCATACACCACATCCCTGGACGCAAACGCCTCCTGCACGTCCCGCAGCGGGACTCCGGCGCCAAGGGCGGCTGGGCCGCCGCGAGTCCCAGCGATGAACGATGCCCGCAACGTACGCCGCCCTTTAGGGGTGAGCCACGCCACGATCCGTAGATGAGGCACGCCCTCGACCATGAGCAGAGCGTGCTGTATAGCGCCGAATATGGCCCTGTCAAGTACTGCGATCGCAGATGCGGGTCCCGCGCATATTCGCCGGCTCTGGGCGTGCTGCCGCGTAATCAGCGTTAATTACGTAACGTGGCGACGCGCGTTCGTCGCGCTAGACGCGTGCTCAAGCGCTAGCGGGTGAGGATCACGGCGATAAGCGCGCCAGGCTTAGGTGGATAGTGGCCGGTCGCCGACCTGGCCGTCGCTGGCTTCGATGACCTGCCATGCCCCGTCCGCGCACCGGGCCGGATCGGTGGTCACGAACAGGCCGAGAGCTTGGATCAGCCCGGCGAATGGCGTCACGTCCAGGCCTGGCGACGGGACGGCGGGCGTGTCGGGGTGTGCGATTATGAGCCGGCAGGTGCGCCGACCTATCAGGTGCGGATCTCCGGCAAGCTGGGCGACTGCCGTCGTACGGTCAGCTAGTACGGCGCGTGTGTACGAACGGGTTCGCGCTGTGCGAACGGCGTTGCCACATGCTGGGGCGCGCGACCCCTCGGTGGCGTAGCCCATGTAGCACGCAGGTGAGCCCTTTCGGCCCGGCGGGCTCGTCACTGCCCGCCACTGACGTAGCAGGCCCCTTCCCACGTGTTGCCGCCGATGTTCACCACGACCGCCGCGGGTGTCACATCGCCGAACGCGCAGACCGCGGGTTTGGTATTGAACGGCTCGTATCCGCCGAACGTGACCTCGTGGTCCCACGGGCCGTAGGCGACCAGGCCGCTGCTAAGCATGCCCGCTCCGCGCAATGCCGCCAGGACCGCGGAGGGGTTCTGGCGCTGCGCCCGCGTGAGCCGTTTGAGCGCGTGCCGTATCCGCTGGGTCTCCGGTTGCGCTTCGGCTGCCAGCCAGCTGGGCATGGGTGCGCGCACGTTGTACATCTCGTTGGACTGCTGGTTTTGCTCGACTCCCACGGACACGCATGGTGACGCGGGCACCGCTGCGGCGGCCTGAGGGCAGATCGGCGGCAACGCCTTGTGTGTCTGCGACGTGCCGGACGTCGCGGTGTCCGCGTGCAGCGACCCGCACGCGGACACCAGAGCAAGCACGGCGGCAGCGCAGCCCGCCCTGGTGTATCCCCGCATATGAGGATCATCCCATACCGATCAGGGCGGGCAGGGATGTTGCGCCGGCTCAGGTCGCTTTGGCGCGCCTTCGGTTACTAGCGGCGCTGCCGCCAGGGCACGTCCGCCGAACCAACCAGGTCGGGACGTGCGCGCTGAAGGTAGGCTTGGTCGATGGGGTGTACCGCGCGGCGGAAGCCTGGTCTAGTGCGTTCCGGCAGGAGATGGACGACGCCTTGGAGCAGTTCCCGCGGCCCTGGACCCGCAGCATCCGAGAGCGCATGGATTGGAAGCGGCGTGGTACCCGCGGCCCGATTCCGACAGGACCTGCCAGCGCCGACACGCGATAGCGATTTCACCAGGACGGAAACGTCCATGCATCAAGAACGGTGATCGCCGCGATCACCCCGGGACCGACACCGGGGACGTCATGCATAGCCTTGTCGTGGGACGACCGCACGTCTCACGGCGGCAGACGCGCTGCGACGTCGCTCCGGCCGCCGCCGTCGGCAGCGAGCTCAGCGTCCCCGCCGCTGGCCAGATCCGCGAACTGCTGCTGGCGCCACCCACCCCGGCGCAGGTGATCGAGGACGGCGAGCGGAGAGTCTTTCGGACTAGAGCATCACCAGCCATAGCCCGCCCCTGAGCCGCCTCGGGGGCGAACCCTGCGAAAAACAGCGTGATCAAGAGCGACCTGTACCCGGCACGCGGATGCCCCAGATCGACCATTCTCGCGCGGCAGGGTAGCTCCTGCATGGGGCGGGCCAGTCGTCGGTGAACCTCATGCGGCTTGCCCGTGCCCTTTCGGTGGCCTTCACGGTTTACGTCCCTGACCGGCGTGGCCGGGGCAGGAGCGGGCCGTACGGCGGGTTCCGCGGGCTGGGCACAGAAATCGAGGACCTGGGCGCGCTCTTGGATGCCTGCGGCGCGACCCGGCTGTTCGGGCTGAGCGCCGGGGCGGTCATCGCGGTCGAGGCGGCCCGCATCCGTCCGGACATCACCTGGCTGGCGCTGTATGAGCCCCCGCTGACCTTCGACGGCGTCGTTCACAGCGACTGGGCGCCGGCCTATGAGCGGCGACTCGCGGCGGGCAGGCCCGGGACGGCGCTTGTCACGGTGCTCAAGGCGACCGCCGACCGGACTTCCCCGGTCCGCTGGATCCCCCGGCGGCCGCTGGGCGCCGCCCTGGACTTCGCCATCAGGCGGACCGCCGGAAGGGCGCCGCGCGACGGCGCGATGTCGCCCCGCGAGCTCATTCCCACCGTCCGGTACGACGCCCAGACGGTCAACGGCGCGGCCGGTCCGCTGGAGCGGTTCTCGGCGCTCTCCTGTGAGGTCCTCTTGCTCGGCGGGTCCAGGAGCGCCCCCAACCTCACCGCCTCGCTCGACGGCCTCAGCCGGGTCCTGCCGCACGCGAGACGCGTAGTGCTGCGCGGCACAGGGCACACCGCCCCGGACAACAGCGGCCAGCCCGACCGGGTAGCCGCAGAACTGCACCGCTTCTTCTCCGCCTAAGACAGACGGTTGCACCACCAGCAGCGCGCGGGCGCCGGGAGCGCCGATCACAGAACGTGACGGGGCTCGCCGGTCTCGCGTGACGCCGAGCGCCGATTCCGCACGCAAGATGACCGCTGACAGTGTTGTCAACCATGCGAACAGATCATCCTATTCGGCGTCGCGAGATCGCACAGTGCGCTTCAGTACCGTCCGGCTCGCGAACGCACTGAAGCTACGCCGGGAGCCAGGCCTGAATCAAGCTGGTCGCCTCTCAGAAGATCGGCCAACGCAATCTTTAGCCGCATTTAGTCTGGCATTCCAATTGGTCGGCCCAAGAGGGTCCGACGGTTCCGTGCCTGCCAGCGCGTGCTTCTTCGTGAGCACGGATGCCTTATTATCGGCTAGTATCAGCCCGTCGATCCCAGAACGGAAGCATTTACGTGACCGCCGCCGCTGAGCGTGGAAAGACTATCGGATGGCGCTAAACGCGGGACAGCCATGCTGCCCGGCCGAGTGACAGGATAGCGTCACCATGGGGAGTGTTCCACTTCGCAAGCGTCCCTCCACCGACCTTGTAGTCAGCTGGCGACGAGGCGTTAGGTCACTGATGCTTATTTTGCTGTCGCCATTGACGCCGCAGTCGGCCAGCTTGGGACAGACGAGAACACTACTTCATCGAGCGGTCAGCGTGACGATGTCGCTGAACAGGGACGGCATCTGAACGTCGCGGCGCTAGACAGGGCCACCGGGGTGCGGGCGTCGACGACGATCGTGCACGAGCACTGGTCCACAGACGGCAGCGACGCCGCGGTCCGGATGATCGCCACTATGCCAGTCGATTGGGGCCAGTCGATTAGCGTTCGCCGCCTCGCGTGCGATTCTATAGATGCTATGCAGCAACTGGACTGGTTCGAGTACCTGAGGCTGGCGCCGGACGCTACGGCGCAGGAGATCGAGCAGGGCGTGGAGCGGTTGAGCCGTCAGGCGGCCGCTCTGGCCGTGACCGCGCCTGAACGGTCGCAGCGGCTGCGGGACACCGTCCGCGAGATCAAGCGCGACCTGTTGTCGGGGCCGGAGAACCGAGCACGGTACGACGCTGCCCGGGCTGCTCTTGCTCCCCCTGGTCCACTTGCGCCTCCCGCTCCTGTTGGCCCCGGGCTCGCGCGGGCGGCCTTTCCACAGGGAGCCCGGGTGGCAAAGTTCCTCCGTGGGGAAGCCGAAGCAGATTCAACCGCCGTTGGCCAGATGGAGATTGACATCTACCTGGACACCGACGAAGAAAGCGTAGCCTCATCAGTCTTCATGGCTGTCGATGAGCTTGCGAAGGCGGTCGCTGTCGACGATACCGTACTAATGGAATTCAGGCGCGGCTCGTTTATTAAGCGCTCCAAAGCATCGATTCAGTCCGGACTATCGGATGCCGCCGTCCAGCAGCGCCTTCAGTCGCTAGAGCGTTTCGTGGGGTTGTGGCAGATTGATCCGCGCCAGGCGGAGGTGGACCAGCGAACTTCCGAGGCCTTCGAGCGGATGATTAATTGCCTGGAAAAAGTACCGAGAGCCTGCATCCGTTTCGGCTCGCTCTTGATTGTTAAGTATCCTGATGGCGCAGGTTACGTCCTTCTCTGCCGCCAACTATCACAATCGGAAATAGGGGTATTCGAGAAGTACCCCGAGCTTCAAACTCATCCTGAAACGATACTCGCCGCCCTGGCCTTGGCCATATCCAGGAACAATGAGCCGGAACCTCCTGAAAGCGGCGACCCGATTGGAGGGCTGTAGAATAATAGCTACGCTAGAGACGCCTGGCGGCTGGACAGGCCGTCCGAGGGAAGTTCACAAGCGAAAATGGCGGATTCGTGGAAGAACTAGAGCCGGCCAGAGGTAGGGTCTTTCTGGCTCTTGCAATTACCGATCAATGGAGTTCTGGGCGTATCCTGAGCCGCCCATCATGGTCAGATTGCCGCCCCTATCGGCGGATATCGCTTGTCAACCCGATACGCGGCGCAAACTACAGTCTGTAACGGGAGTGCGCTGGCTCCATGCGCCGGATCGCCGATTACGAGCGGCGACTCTACTGTGTCGGCAGTGCACGTGTCCGCGCACTGATTGTCCGGTTATGCACACGCCGAGTCGCTGACCCGGACAACCGTCACTGCGGCATGAGTGTGCATCGCCAGCAATGGCGCAGGCCTGTCACTCCACGAGATTAGCCTTGCTCCTCGGGACTTTCGTGAATTATTGACAAATTGAGTTTCGTGCGCGCCGAGTCATCGACGTCGATTCTGTCCAATCGCGTCTTCGAGTCAAGAGTTACCCTATCAAAGATGGCGCCTCGAAGATGAGCATCCGAAAGGTTAGCGCCACTAAAATCGGAGTCAGAAAGGTCTGCCCCTTCAAAATGGACTCCTGTGAGAATTGCGTTCTTGAAATTAGCGTTCCGCAATGTCGCGCTATTCATGATCGCTCCGGAAAAATCGGCATGCTCAAAGACGCCGCCGTCTAGGTCTGAAGTACTCAAATCGGCGCCGGAAAAATCAGCATGGCTGGCCTGTACGTCCCTCAGGATAGCTGGGGTTTTCAGGCCAATTAGCGCCAGACTTAGCTTCGAGTGTGTAAGGGCCGCACCGCTTAGGTCTGCTCCCGAGAGGTCGGCATGCTCGAGGACAACGTTTCGCATGTCAGCCTGGACAAGGCGAGCACCTCGGAGATCGGCGCTAGGGAGCCTCGCGCCAGCCATGACCGATCCGCCGAGTTCGGCGTCCTGCAAGTGAGCGAATGGAACAGAGATCAAAGATAGGTCCAGCCGACCCGCCTCCGACCGCAGCCACAGCTTTTCTGTAACAAGGATGCGCAGAACGGCTTGCAGATCAGCCCAGTTAGCCGGCGATGAGTCAGTTAGGAGAGCGTCATCTAGTGACGCTTTGCCCCCACTAGCCAGAGTAGGGGGATTTGGTGAGGCCGTCTTAAGGTAAGCCAGCAGCACTTCTGCTACAGCCCTAGTATACTGAGGGCTCTCTGCGACCTGATTCAGGGCATAGATACCGCCGAGACGAACTTCCTTTTTGTCATTTCCAAGCTGATCGACGGACTTGGTTAGTCGATCCGTTAGCTGGCCTCGTCTGGCCGTCTGCACCTGCGCCCAAGCGATACCACCTGATATAATAATCAGAGCACCGCCGATCGCTTGCACGAGCGTAGTCCTTACTGCATTACGGGTCTGCGCAAGATCATTCATGGCGGTCACGCGCTGTACAGCGCTTAGACCCTTCGTGTCTGACTGGCTGGGTGCATTTACGAGTAGATAAGGAAACACTATTATCGACAATATCAGGAAGGCCAGGATAATAAGCCCTAGCGTGCCAGCCGAAAGGCGTAGGCCGATTTTCTGGGCTGCGAGGCGTTGATACCAGGGAGAACGATTTACCGGGGGAAGGTCTTGGCGGATCTCCGCGACGGAGAGCGGGCCGGCATGCGGAGGTGATTCACTCATTTGGAACCAACCTAACGAGGGTAGCTATAGCAACGGTATAAGAAAGGCGGAAGTAGGCAGTCTGCAGGCCATCCGCGACTATTACGCCAATAAAAAAGATGACGTCGTTCACGTCTTCTTTGAGTTTGCTCTTGTGTCGCCGCAATGCTATAAACCCTGACGGCGCGTTTGCTTGGAGATGCTGAAGATAGCCGTGTAGGCGATTTATCAAGCTTTGCAGGTCGTCAGAGCTCTTGAGTATTGCTGACTTTCCTGCAGCGCTAGGGGACGAGCGCGCCCTCTCGATATAGCGCCGGACCTGGCTAGATGAAAAGCCGAACAGTTCTGCAAGGATCACTTCGGCTTCAAGTTCACGCTGCCTGACGGTTCGCTGACCATTGAGCAGGGCAGTATCAAGCTCAGTGCCACGCAAGAGCCTGTCAAGAGCAGGTTTAACCTGACTGTGGTTTAGTAGGCCGTACAGTTCGCGGAGCGCTCTTTCGCTATCTTGGGTCTGCACTCCTTTCAGGTACTCTGTGTGTAGCTGCTTGACTCGATCGAGTACAGGGCAGAGTACCTTTTGATCGTCGCTGAGCAGAAAGCCCGCCACGTCGCCCACATCGCCCCCAACAGTCGCATGACAGGTTTTGACTCGCCGTCTTTAACCAGTGAGCGCAGCCTACACGTTCTGGTGTAAGGGCGGAATAGTGCCAGCACGTTACGTTGGCGAAGAGATAAGGCGCCGCCCGACGCACGGCCAGGAAGGCAACGATTTTCAAAGAACATTCACAAGATGGAACGTGGTGTCTCTCTGCTGTTCTCTTACGGGCGCGTCCAACTGATCGAGCTGCTTGATGGTTCGCTAAGCAGCCACAGCCAGCCGCGACTGGTCAGTGAACGGCGTAAGAGGTCAGATTCGGCGCGCACGCCAGATCGACCCGTTATGGACGCCTGATCTCACGGATGCCGAAGTTCCGACCACCGCGCAGAACGGCGGATCAGGCGCGGCCGCCGTGGTCTCGACGGACGCATTTCGTGATCGGGCTGGCTCGGTTCGGGCAGTTGTTCGGCCTGCTAGTGGCAAATCCAGGTGATCTCCCGTGCCCTTGGGCCCAGCCGGGCGGTATCCGGTGCGGCGGGCCGGGCCGTTGAGAATTATCGGGCGCGCGCACCGGGCTCATGGCCCGGTGCGCGCGCCCGACGCGGGAGCCTGTTGTATTGCGGTGGGGGCCAGGCGCGTTCATCAGCTTGTGCCCTGCCCGGCGGTGCCGGACAGGTTGCTGGCCGCTCCGCCTGGCGGGAGCAGGCTAGGCAGGCGTGCCCGTGCGCCAGGCCAGTACCGGTGCGTGGCCGGGGTCGAATAGTTCGATGTCGCTGACCGTGGCACCGCGGTAATGGCGCCACGCCAGGCCATATTTGAGGAAGATGCCTATGTTAGAGCCGCACTGGCCGCAGACCGGGGCGGGTTCTTCACTGCCGTCGCCACCGCAGGGCTCGACGGCGTCCAGTGCCGCGTCAAAGGCCTGCGGCGCGTATCCGGCCAGCCAGATCATCGCGTCGCTGACCTGTCCGGCCGAGAAGCCGCCGAGCCGCTGCATTCGCTGGCGTCCGTTGATGTCGTGCGCGGGCTGGCCGTGCACCGTAAGAATGGGTTGCATGACTGTTCCTTCCGGACTGATCGGATGGCAATGGTCTAGGGCCGCCGCCGGTGTTGGAGCACCGCGGCGGCCCGCCCGGGGGTCCCGGCAGACCTGGATGTGTTACGAGCAGTCTAGTCGCATGCGAGTGCGGTATCCAATATGTGCTTCGGATAGCACTCGATTTTGTGTCGGAAGAGTTGGCGGGTATGTCATCGGCCTGCGGAAGTGCCCCGCGCGGGCCACTTGGGGCCGGTGAGAGCACCACACTGGTTGAGGCGGTACCGCGCGGTGCCCGTACACGGGCAACCGGCCACCCGCTGAGGACTGCCAGGCACCCCGGGCAAGGACGCTGTTGGTCTTGACGTTGATTTTGACTTTTTCTTTTCGGCGGCGGAGTGGAGTCTGCGGGGTTCCCGACCTCGCCGCCTCTAGGAGGGGTGAGGTCGGGAACCCCGCAGACGGAACGGAGCCGCCCCCGCCGCGGGTGGGCGCGGGTTTTATCTTTCCCAGGGCGGCACACTGCCCGTACGGGCGGACGGTGTGGTGTACGGCGGGAATCCGGTCGCCGTATGGCTTGGCTGCCGGCCTGCCTCGTAACCGGTGGGTTTGGCTGAGGGGGTGGCTGGCAGGGGGGTGGGGCTGCCCCCGTCCCGTCGGGAATGGGCTGGTACGGCTGGTCTCGCCTATTCCCGGCTAGGCTTGCGAGGATCGCGCCGAGGATCACACCCGCGCTGCCGATGATGACGCCGCTTATCGGCCAGCCGCGTGGTCGACGCTGCCGTGATCGTTCTGCGCGGCGGTTGTGGACGCGGTCCCACCGTTCCTCGTTCCGTTGGTGCACTTGAGCTCAGTGTTCGGCTCGCAGGTGGGCCGAATGTTCTTTGCGTTCTACACGTTGTAGTGCTGCTTGCGCCTGCAGCGCGTGCTGCTCGGCCGCGTCCTGTTTTCGTTGCAAGCTGCGCGCATCCACCTGCGGAGCGCGCTGCCGTACTGCTGTCTCTCGGTGCTGTCCGGCCAGAGCGAAACCACAACGTTATGGGTTCTCTTGCCGAGACGCTGCGACGTATCCATTCACGGGTGTGGTGACTACAGAACCTGAATGGCTAGAGTCTGCAGTCGAGGGATTGGTCGAACCGGATATGTCGGATGATTGTCGCATGCCGGCGTAGTGAGGCTCGCAGCAGGCCGTCGGTGGACGGCGTGATTGCCAGGCCTGCCGAGCTGGCGATGGCGTCGGCTACCTGCGCTATGGTCGTCGGCTCGGCCAGCAGGGTGAAGGTCAAGTGGTGCACCGCCCTGCCCGGTAGCCGCCTGTTCAGCTCATGGGCCGTCGCGGTCTTGCCGTCTCCGAAGGGGCCGTTGATCCACAGCAGCATGTGCCGGACGCTAGCGGCGGACGGCCCCGGGCAAGCCTGGCCCGGTCCGGTGGGGCCCTTGCCGGGTGAAGGCGACGGATCAGCACCGTGATCGCCGGCTGCGGGGCCTGGAGGGCCAGAGCCGGACATCTACCTCACATATTCGGCGCAAGCCCGCCAGCAGCCGGGATCACACAGCAGCGCCGTGGATGATCAGGCAGGCACCGCCGCGGGCCTTGAATTTGCGCAGGTAGGCTCTGGCATTCGCATTCTCACTTGCCCGGGTTGCAGGATTCGGCGGGCGCCTATTTGCTGTGCGGCGCTGGCCGTGAGAGCCTGCAGCGCGTGCCCGGTGAGCCGTTGCCTGATGATGCCGCCGGGCTGCGTGCTGCGAACGCGCGGCTGACGCCCTCGCCGGAAAGTCCTAGCTACCGCCACGCCCCGCCATCGCCTGACACCAGATCACGGGCCCCCGTGAATGGACGCGCTGCCACGGCGACTACGGTATACGCGGCGAGGGTACGGGGAACCTCGCCGCCCTCACAAACCGCTCGGTTCAGTTGCTGTATGCTTTCTCGGTCATCGCCATGGGAGGAGCCACTGTGTCGCAGTCATCGGACGACGCTCCAGGGAAAATCAAGTCCGTCGATAGGGGCGCGCCTTCGTCTTG
>Ga0210395_10005170_pt1 | contig 9997 bp, 10 predicted proteins | sample IncBWH4OmetaG_FD_150861 | JGI IMG/M metagenome (GOLD analysis project Ga0210395, IMG submission 150861) | Forest soil microbial communities from Barre Woods Harvard Forest LTER site, Petersham, Massachusetts, United States - Inc-BW-H-4-O ...
CGTGGTGGATGCGCCGATCGAGCGTGCCTTCACGGTGTTCACCGACCGGTTCGGGGACTTCAAGCCGCCGGAGCACAACCTGCTCGGTGCGCCGATCGCCGAGACGGTGTTCGAGCCCCGGGTCGGCGGCGGCATCGTGGACCGGGCAACAGACGGCAGCGAGTGCCGCTGGGCGCGGATCCTGGCCTTCGACCCGCCGGACAGGGTGGTGTTCAGCTGGGACATCAGCCCCCGGTGGGCCATCGAGACTGACCACGCCCAGACCAGCGAGGTCGAGGTCCGGTTCTACGCCGAGACACCGAACCGCACCCGGGTGGAACTGGAACACCGGCACATCGACAGGCACGGCCCCGGGTGGGAAGCCGTCACCGAAGGCATCGACGGGCCACAGGGCTGGCCGCTGTACCTGGACCGCTACGCCGCACTGCTGAAGGAGGGCCGCTGACATGCCGCCCATCGTCACCACCGCCGAAATCGACCGCCCTGCCGCCCAGGTCTTCGCCTGCGCCACCGACCCGGCCCTGTTCGCCCAGTGGCAGAAAGGTGTCGGCGATGCCCAGGCGCAGGTGCTCGATGTGGCAGACGGCCTGGTCGAGCGCCTGCCGGTCGCGTTCCCGCCCGCCGCGATCGCCTACTGGATCGTCACCGCCCACCGCCAGGCGTAGGCGGCCGTCCCGGACAGGTCCCCGGTGCCGGCGCACGGTGATGACGCTGAAGGAGCGGCGAGAGCTGTAGCCAGCCCGGCGAGCCGCAGCTCCCTGGCGGGGACCCGGCCGGTGCACGCGGTCGCCCGACCGCACTGCTCCCTCGGCCAGCTCACCCTAGCCAAGCTAGTAGCCGCCCGCCTGAACCGGTCAACCTCGCCGAGCACCGGGTCCGCCGGAAACAGGTCCTAGAAGGACTCATCCGCGAGTACTACAGCGCCACCTTGCTACCCGGTGCTTCTCCGGAAAACGCCAGGCCACCGGTCGAATCGTTTTTCCGAGCCCCACAACAGGGTGCGGCGTACGTTTTCTCTCGGACCCCACGCAATGGCCGATGTTCGCAAGCTCACTGTCGGTGAGGACGGCGGCGCCACTGGAAGTATCCGTGTGTCGATGATGAAGTTGACGGTTCCGCCGGACCGGTTGTTGATGGTGAAGGCGTCGCCGGTTGCGGTGTTGACGAGGGCGAGGTTGGCGATGTTCTCGCTGGCGGGGTAGTCGAGGATGCTGGTGCTGGGGTCGGCAGGTCCTCAGCGGCCTGGTCAGCGAATACCGCAGAGCAGCTTAGCGGGCGTGAAACGCCAGGTCAGCGCCCATGAACGAGTTTTGGCACGGCACACGGCGTGCAGCACAGCCGAAACGAGGAGGACGGCAGGTGCCAGGCCGGGAGTCACCGGCGTACCGCCGTCTCAGCGGCGAACTGGCGCAGGCACAAGCTCGTGCACATGCCAGCTCAACCGGGCCCAGCGGAGGCACGCACATCGGAGACCGCCGCGATTCCGGGGCGATCCCAGGGGCCTGGCATGGAAGTAGGCATCATCCCGGCAGTTACGGTCGGCCTGCTTATCGCTGGGCCAGGCTGGCCTGGCCCAGCGATAAGCCGGGCAAGCTGATCAAGTGCAGGCCATGCCGTTGACGCTGAAGCCGGTGGGCGAGGTGTCGCTGGTGCTCCAGGTGCCCTGGAAGCCGAACGACTGACTGCCGCCGGGCGAGATGGCGCCGTTGTAGTTCAGGTTCGTGGCCGTGACGCTGGTGCCGGATTGCGTGACGGCTGCGTTCCACGCGTTGGTGATCTTCTGGTCACCGGGGAAGGCGAAGGTCAACGTCCAACTGGTCATCGCCGACGAACCGTTATTGGTGATCGTGACATTGGCCGTGAACCCCCCCTGCCAGTTGTTGGGGGTGTAGGTGACCTGACAGCCGGCGGCGACCGGCTGGGTGATCACGAGGTTGGCAGTGGCCGTCGCTGCCGTCCCTGTGACACCGTTCACGGTCACGTCCAAGGTCACCTGGATGCCGGTAGCCAGGCAGCTCCCGAGCGCGCCGCCCAGCCCAAGGGTTGCGGTGGAGGTGGCCCCTGGCGCCATCGAGTAGTTGAAGGCGACTGGATCCATCACCGGGCAGCCTGGCGGCGAGCCCGTGCCCGCCCAGGTGAACGTGGGGGACCATTCGCTCGACCCTTGCACGATCTGGCTGCGGCAGTTCTGCAGGACCAGGGTCAGCGTCGACGTTTGGCCTGCCGCGACGGTGCCCGGGCTGAAAGAGAACTGGTTAACGGCGACTCCGTTCGTACACGCGGCGGTGAACTGCAAAGTGGCCGAGACGGTCGCGGCCGTGACCCCGAGGGTACTGGTCAGGTTCACGTTCACGTTCGCGCTGATCGTGAGCGCGGTGGGCTGGCATGTGGAGAAACCGGGATCCCCATAGCTGTTGGTGAGGGTATAGGTGCCCTCGGGAGCGATCGAGTAGTTGAACGCGACCGGGTCCAGGACCGGGCACTCTTGGCCCGCGTACTGGCCGTACCAGTCGGTCGACCCCTGGACGGTCTGGCTGGTGCAGTTCTGCAGGACAAGCGTCAAGTTGGAGCTTGATCCGAGCGGGACGCTGGACGGGCTGAAAGCGAACTGATTGACGGCGACTCCATCGGTACATGCCGCCGTCGTAGCCGCGTTCGCGGCGCTCGGACCTAGCGTCACCGCGAGTGGCAACACCACCGTCGCGGCGACGGCCAACAGTAGCCTGCGCAACGTACCTCCCCTTCTATTGACGTCGCGTACCCGGCCGACGGCCCCCGTGGGCGCGGCAGCTCACGCCGTACCGGGCGATGGCGCCAGTGTGTAAACGGGGAGCCAGAGGGCGCAACACCCGTGCCGTCACGAAGCGTAACTTTCCTGATCAGGCAGGTAATGGGATCGGTTTGACGTGTACATTTCACCCTGTAGTGGTCGAGAACTCGGCGCCGGTTTGACCTCCGACTTCGACATCGCCATGATCAACGCTCGTGTGCGTCGCGCTGGCCTACCGGCTACTGGTGACCGTGGTGTTGTGGCTTGCGTTGCTGGCGCGATCCTCTTCGTCCAAGGACGCGGAGATACTCGTGCTGCGGCACGAGGTCGCGGTGCTGCGCCGGGCGAGTCCCAGGCCGCACTTGTCCTGGAGTGACCGGGCCGTGCTTGCCGCGCTCACCCACGTGCTGCCGAAGGCGCTGATCGCCCGCAAGTGGACTTACCCGAACCGGGCGGGACGGCCTGCGGTCAGCACCGAGACCGCCGCGTTGATCGAGCGGCTCGCGAAGGCCCTGAAGATTCCGCCCGCACCACAGCGGGATACCGACGCCGGCCGGCGCATGTTCCTGCACGGCCAGGCATCGACGATGCTTGCCACCGACTTCTTTGACGTCGACTGCGCGGTCACCCTGCAGCGACTGTAGTGCCTATTCGTCATGGAGATCCGCAGCCGCTACGTGCATATCCTGGGCCTCACGGCGAATCCGGACGGACCGTGGACAATACAGCAGATCCGCAATCTTCTGATAGAGCTGGGGAGCGAGCGGCGTTTTCCGCTTCCTGGTCCGGGACCGGGCCGGTCGGTTCACCGCATGTCGTCGGCGCCTGAAAAATGGCTCTGTCTCACATCTCGTGACGATGACGTAAAGGTCACGTACTAGCAACTCCCAGCACGGGCAAGCGCCCTCGCTGGCGTTGGCCCAGCAGATGAATGTCCCGTTCAGCTTGCTATTGGCAGCTGAACGGGCCATTCATCCGGGCACGGTAGCTGCCGGCAAGGAGGTATATCCGGACATAGCCCGCAAATCGGTCGGCGCAATAGCTGCTTCTGCCGTCGTTACCATCACGAGATTTGTGTCAGAGCCTGAAAAATGACCCCGTGTCGTCGCGTGAATTCTGACCAGCGCGGATTAACAGCTGCTTTGTTCCAGGTTCCGTCATCGCTACCTGCGCCTTCACTCTAGTAGCGGCAAAGATATGCCCCTGCCATGCAGGGCGGCGTATCAGATAATGACGGCTGCTACCAGCGCGTAACGGCGCGTCCGAGCAAGCACGGAGTGAGCGTGTCGGCAATTTGGTCTAGACCAATCGTACACAATGCGACGATAGCGGAGGGTGTCCCCGCATAGTGTTCCGCCCAGGGCTGTAGCTCAATTGTGACCAAACTGTTACCTGATCCAACGGCAACGTTGTTAAATAGAAACCGGCAACGCGAGTGTCCGGGCTCGGTCGCGATCGGGTGATAAATATGCTGGCAGGCAAGACACGCGTGATCGTGGCGATGCTGGCGTTTCCCCTGTTGTTTCTTACCGCGTGTAGTGACGCCCCCAGCCCGGTTTCCCCGATAATGCTGGGTTTTTGCGGCAGTAGCCCTCAGGTGCGGCCAGATGTGGTCTCGGTGGTTTGCAACACTGACGACATTACCGCCAAAAACTTGATCTGGTCGGACTGGGGAAAATCCACTGCAACCGCCAAGGGCTCGGCAACGGTTGATCTATGCGCGTTCTATGACTGCGCCAGCGGCGACTACGTCTCGGTCCCTATTGAACTGACTGTTTCAAAGATCGTGTACTGCGCGAAGAGTCCGCGAGCATACTCAACGCTGCGGTACATGTTTCCCAATGGCTCACCGTTCCGGGACGTGCCGGCCAATGTGATTGAGAAGGACTCGACTAGCTACGGGTTCGCTGTCCCGCCTGCGAACCAGTCAGTTGGCCTAACCTGCTGACAGCATTGCCCTTGCCGGAAACCTCATCCGGCGAGGTCAGTATGCATGTTTGTACTCGTGGAGTATGCCGCCAAGGCGATCGCGTCGTGAATCGCCCCTGGTTTGAGTGGAGACTTTGATGATCTTCCGTGCGAAAGCAGGCGGAACGGGCTGTTGACTCCAGCGTGGTGATCGCCGCCTTCGCCAGCTTGAACGCGGTAATAAGAGGCCACCGTCGCGATAGTCCCAGGCCGCCCAGTCGGCCTGGGACTGGGCGGCCCGGGTGCCTAGTGCACCGCCACTGAAATCGCGACGGTCGTTTCGTCGAAGGCGTCCGTGCGAATCGTGATTTGCAGCTGCCACTGACCGGTAATCGTCACGATGACCGGACCACTGAGGTAGGTCCCGGGCTTTTCCTCGGTGAGCTTGATGGGCAGCGGTCCTAGATTGCGCTGTGGCAGGGCCAAGGCGGCTTCGATCTGCTGCGGACGCAACGGCTGCCCGCTGTCGTTCCTGACCGAGAAGCGGAACTGATTCGGGCCTAGCCGATCCGGCGTCATCAGGACGCTCACATTGCCGCTCCCCTGCGGGCCCCCGGTGTCGAACGAGACGATCGCGCTCGCCGGCGGACTGTAGGTTTCCCGTGCGGTGGGTGTGTTCACCAGTACGGCCGTGACCGCGAGCACCGATGCCGCGATCAGCACCTCCACGCCGACCGACCAGCGCAGCCGCCTCAGGGTAACCGCCGCGCGATCCGCGTTCAGTTGCGCCTCGTCGTCCGGACCATCGCCATGCGTGTGGCCGTTGCGCCCGTTGTTTCTCCGGCCAGGCCCGCCCGCTCTGCCCGGAATCGCTTCAACCCGAGGCCTTTCCATAACGGCGGTGGCTTGCGCGGCCATTACCGCTGACACCGGAGCCTGGAGTCGGCGGACCCGCTGGCGGGCGAGGTTGCCGAGGGCTATCAGCATGCACATCCCAGCGATCTTCGCTAGCAGCAGGCGCCCGTACGTGGTCTCGAAGAGCGCGGCCCAGCTGCCGACACCGCGCCAGGCCTGATAGGTGCCGGTTACCACGAGGGCGGCGACACAGCCGAGAGCGATGGGGGAAAAACGGGACACCGCTTGCGCGGCCTCGGCGGTGGCGGCCTGATAACGTCGCCGCCCCAACCCCCGGGTGGCCGCGGAGGAGTCGGCTCGGCGCAGCGCGATCGTCACGAGGGTCACCAGTCCGCCTACCCAGATGGCCATGGCGCTGAGATGGATGATGTCTGATGGCACGGCGATCGGCACTTGGAGCCCGGTTCCGGCGTGATCGGCGACCGCCCAGGTGCTGGCCATCCCCACCATCACCGCCGCCCAGGTCGCGCCGGCGGTCAGGCGCGCCCCTCGGCTCGCCGTCGGCAGCGACTCCAGCGTGATCGAGAAGACGACGAGCGCCGCCACCACCAGCAGGAGCCGGATCCCGAGGGCGCGGCCGTAGGCGCTGTAGAGGGTGGCGTGCAGCACGTCGGGCCAGAACACGTGGCTGAGGCCCTGGTCGGCACCGTAGACGCCCTGCAGCAAGATGGCGGCGAGGGTGGCGGCGGCGAGCCCGCCCCACGCGCTCATGGCTAGCCACAGCATGCCGGGCCGGGCCGCCCCGGCCGGCCAGCAGCAGATGACGAACGCGACCCCGCCGATGAGCAGCGCGAAACAGCAGTAAGCCAGCCACCGCACTGCCCCGAACACGATGCCGACGAGTTTGCTGGCAGGAGGCTCGAGGCTGGCCGGGTTGACGGCGGTGCTGCTGGGGGCGCCGACCGAGAACGTGAAGGCCCCCTGCACCGGGTGCGAGTCAGCCGATATCACGTGCCAGCCGACCGTATAAGTGCCATCCTTCAGGCCGGACTCCAGCCTGACCGTGATCTGCTGCGGAGCGCTGCCGTGCGTCGTCTGGCCTGAGTCGACGTTCAGGCCATTGGGCGCGAACACCTGCAGGCTGTTGGTGCTGACGCCGACCGCCTCGTCGAACGTCGCGCTGACCGACGTGGGCGCTTTGGCGACGATCGAACCGTCCGGTGGGTTTGTCGACACCAGGGTCGCGTGGGCGAAGGCGACTGGTGCCGTGGCCAGCATGCCTATCCCGGCGAGGACCAGGGCGGCCAGCAGGTAGGCAGCGCGGCGCATCACGCTGTTCTCCGTCAGCGGTGCGTCGAGCGGCGGCGGCCGTTCGACCCTTTGCGGCTAGGCGCTCCTCGCGCGGCGGCGGCCTGAGTCCCGGCTGGCCGGGGCTCAGGCCCCGGCCGCGCCGCCTTGGACAGGTCCGCTCCGTTCCGCTGGTCCTGGGCTGGCTTGACGGCCGAGGCCAGGGCGGATCCATGGCCGTTGAGGACCGGCGCTGATGGCTCTATTACCGTCAGGGCCCTCATCCGTCGCCAGCTCAGGCCGGCCAGTGCCAGCCCGAGCAGGCCGAGGAGCACGCCGCCTGCCGCGATCCCGCGGGCTGTGCCGTCCGAGCCAGCCGACGCGGTGGCGGCGGGGGCGGCGCCCAGGGCTGGCGCCGTCGCCGCGGAGCCGGTGGTCAAGGTCAGCACAGGCGCCGGATGGTCCGGTTCCGGCTGACCAGGCTGGGCCACGTCGATCCAGCGTACGACGTCGCCGTTGGAGTAGGTCTGAATGGTCTTGAACGTCAGGCTGCTGACCCCCTGGGGCAGCGGGTCGGCGGAGACGGAAAAGTCCTGGAACTGGCCGGGCGCTATATGGCCGCCGGACCAGATCACCTCGGAGACCGCCTGGGTGAACTGACCGTCGTCGGTGACGATCGGCTTGGCCAGGGTGACCATGCGAACCGAGATCGTCCACCCGGGCACCGGCTCGACCAGGAGCTGGGCGATCGGGTGGTCGGTGGGAATCTGCATGTCCACCCTGGTCGTGTCTGCCTTTGCTTCTTCGTTCGGGACATGGAAGGTCAGTACCGCCGCCGACCCCGCCTGGGCCGAGCCGGGTGTGATGGTGACGTGGGCCAGCGCGGGGACCGCGAACAGCACAAGGCCCGTGGTGGCGACGACACCGACGACGGCCGTCCGGGTAAGGGCACGCGCACGGTTGGCGGCAGACATGTGGATCCGTCCTCTCGATGCCGGTGTTCGGTTTCAGGGTCGGGCGCCGCCGTCCCGGGGCGCCTCGCCCGGGACGGCAGCGCATTGGTTAGCGGCTCAGCATGTCCCGCGACTTGATGGAGGTGTCGGTCTGCGGGACGACGGGGAAGATGCCCCAGTTACCCGACTTGATGATCGGATCGCGGCCGACGTTGTACTCGTGGTCACCGGTCGCTCCGGTTCGGCCAGGTAATAATCCCGGTGATGCGAGCCGCAAGACGCATGCGAGGGGAATTGATGGCCATTGGATTGTACAATTCTCATCCTCGCACGGTTGGGCTGCTTCCTGATGCGTACTTTGAACGATCAACTGAACACAGTCAATGCAAAACGCTAATCGTCCCAGTAAACCTCCCAGTTGCAATCGGGCCACCGCAATGGGATTGCGCTGGTCGGGCACCGCCGGTCCCGGTGCTGCGGGCCAGGGACGGCAGCGCGGCCATCGGCTCACCGCGTCACAGCAGCGTGATCCGGGTGCCACTCCTAGGCATGGCCCGCGCTGACCGCCGTGTGGCTCTTGGTTAGCCGATGCGGGAATGGTCCGAGTTGGATAATTCCACTGTTGCGTCGTCACGCGGGCATTCGCCGGATGGATTCCTTCTCTTGCTTATGGGCGCGTCGGAGTTAAGATTCAGGTTTCACGCTGAAGCCCGCTCGATAAGGGTCGTCTTGACCGATGCGTTCGCCCAGCGCGGGCTTCGGAATAAGACTGGTTGGACCAGCGCGTATTCTCTATAATTAAGGTCTGGTCAATTGGAAAGTCGGCGTGCCCCTCAGCAGCCTTGGCTCCGTTGGCGCCTCGGCCCACCCGGCTCCGGTGAGCCATTCCCGCGGCCGCGCTAGGCCACATAACGCGCTGCCACCCTGCACTGGCCCCCTCCTCCAGCTTTCCGCGTCCCTACGGGTCCTGCTGGGATAAAATCCCAGCTCGGCGTCGCTTGCAGCGTCGAAGAAAGTGCGGAATGCTTCGCGGTAGGCGCGGTTGGGCCAGGTAATGACCCCGCGTTCCAGCTTGGATACGTAGTTAGCGTCGATGGCCAGCTCACGGCCTGTCTGAACGGCCACTAGCCTAGCTACTTCTTCCGCGACCTGACCTTCGGTAATGCCGACGGTCAGGCGTTTCAACCTCAGGTTCTGGTTAATCCGGGGGGTATGCAATCTTCATCCTCCAGGCAGGACGTTCCGCTCCCTTGGAGCGAATCATTGGGTTTTGCTAAGAAATAATCAAGGGGTGAAGGGCAAACATCCCAGTGAACATCCCTGTGCCGGTGCAGGATTCGGCGCGCGGGGTTTGAGCTGCGTTTGGTGTCTGCGAGGAAGCTGAGGCATGATCGCAGTCCCTGCTTTCCGTCTGGTGTACTTGCTCACCGTCCGGATCGTCGCCTGGGGCAGTCGGCCTCCGGAGCGTGTAGGACATGCCGGCGGTGGGTCTGACCGTCAGCCCGGCGGCGGTCTGGCTCCGCACGCCATCACGACGCTTGCAGGCACCCCCGACGCCCTCTGGTGCGCGGCACGCCCGGGATGGCCAGGCTGAAAACGGACGCGTGCTGGTGGGCTCCCTGGGAATCAAGTTACTGATATCCGGTTTCCTGCACATGCCATGCCACGTGGCATACCGCCCTGCGGTGCCGCCGCAAGTGCGAACTGAAGGGCCGCCGGGCGCTCCATAGTGAAAAGACGGCTCCCGGGGGTGGCCGGATCCTTCACCATAACGGCCTTGCCGGAATACGGCAGTCAGATTTCCGGCATTCCGGGCATACTTCCTGGCAGTCGGCTGCGTGGAGTGCGCGCGCGGCAGGCCCGTTCCTGTCCGGGCGGTGCCCCTCGAGCCAATCAGTGCCGTGCAACGGGTCTTGTGCCAGTGGCCCTTATGCTGAAAGGCCTTCAGTTGTGGGTCGATGGCAAGTGGGAGGTCTACTGGGACGATTAACGTCAGGCGTTGACGGTGCCTGGAGGATCACTCATAGTTCCATCAGGAGCGGGCCGACCTGCGGGAGAAAAATTGCACCAGCGCACTCGATTAGCCGCCATTTCCGTTGCGGACGCCTGGCGGCCGGCATAACTGAAAGCCAGGTGGCAGAAGAAGTCGCGCGTCTTGTCGTCGCCCAGACTAGTCGTGATATGGCGACCGACAGAAACTACGTGCCCAAGCTGGAGCGCGGGT
>Ga0210395_10005171_pt1 | contig 9997 bp, 11 predicted proteins | sample IncBWH4OmetaG_FD_150861 | JGI IMG/M metagenome (GOLD analysis project Ga0210395, IMG submission 150861) | Forest soil microbial communities from Barre Woods Harvard Forest LTER site, Petersham, Massachusetts, United States - Inc-BW-H-4-O ...
CTTGAGCCGCAGCGCCTCTTCAACGGCGATCTCGTCGAACGGATTCATCGACATTTTGACGTTGCCAAGCTCGACGCCAGAGCCGTCCGACTTGACCCGTATTTTCACATCCTTATCGACCGCCCGCTTGACGGGCACGAGAATCTTCATGGCTTGGTTCGGCTTGTCCCGGTTTCAGTTCGCAGCTGTCGGCCGCGCCGCAAGCGTGGCAATGCTGCGGTGCGGAAACGTACCGGCGGGCGTGCTTGCGGTCAACGCCGCGGGCAGCCGCGGCATCGCCGTTGGCCATGTGAAAGAAACGGGAACGGCTGTTCCCCGCGGCGTTTTCAACGGATCGGCCGGGTGTAGGGCAGCGAACTGGAAAGCCCGCCATCGACCGCAAATGCCTGGCCGTTGACGTAGGACGACTCGTCGCCGGCGAGAAACAGCGCCATCGCGGCGATTTCCTCCGGCGCGCCGGCGCGTTGCAGCGGATTGAGCTGGCCGATCTTGTGTCCTTTGCCGACGGCGCGGGCGCCGTCGAAGATAAACTTGGTCATGCCGGTTTCGATCAGGCCCGGGCAGATGGCGTTGACGCGCACGCCGGTGCCGAGAAGCGCGGCGGATCCGGTCTGGGCCAGACTGATGACGCCGGCCTTGCTGGCGCTATACGCCGCGGCCCCGGCGTTGGCGCGCAGACCCGCGACCGAGGCGGTGAGGATGATCGAGCCGCGGCCCTGTTTGATCATATGCGTGGCGGCATGCTTGATGGCGAGGAACGGCCCGATCAGATTGGTCTGTAGAATCTGCCGCCAATAATCCTCGGTCTGCTCGAAGATCGGCACCAGACCGCCGCTGATCCCGGCATTGGCATAAAAGACGTCGAGCGCGCCGAAATCCGACAGCGCCCGTTCGACCAAGGCTTTGACGCTATCTTCGCGGCCCGAGTCGCCAGTCAGCGCGTGCCCGGTGCCGCCATTCTTGGCGATCAGGCCCGCGGTCTCGTTGACGCCGTCGGTGTTTTGGTCGCTGACGAGAAGGCGCGCGCCTTCGCGCGCGAACAGAAGCGACGTGGCGCGGCCGATGCCGCTTCCAGCGCCCGTGACGACCGCGACCTTGCCGTCGAGCCGGCCCATGAGTTCTCCCCCTTGCGTTGTTTTATTTCAGCGGTTCCGGCCCGGTTGCCAGAGGATGTCACGCGCGCCTTGATCGTTGGCGTACCGGGCGGCGACGAACAGAAAATCCGACAGCCGGTTGACGTATTTAAGCACTTCCGGCGTGACATCTTCGCCGGGCCGGTCCTGCAGCTCGGCGATCAGTCGCTCGGCGCGGCGGCATATGGTGCGGGCGAGGTGCAGATAGGCCGCGGCCGGGAAGCCGCCGGGCAGAACGAAAGAGCGAAGCGGCTCGAGATCGGCATTGAGCCGATCGATCTCATGTTCAAGCCAGGTGACCTGCGCATCGGTGACGGTGAGCCGCGCGCCACCGGGTCCTTTGCCCTTGCCGGGCGTCGCCAAGTCGGCGCCGGCGTCAAACAGATCGTTCTGTATGCGCGACAGCGCCGGATCGAGCCCGGGATCGCCGGCGATGTGCAGCCGCGCCATGCCGATCGCGGCATTGGTCTCATCGAGGGTGCCGTAGGCGGTGATCCGCAAGTCGTATTTCTTGCGCCGCTCGCCGGTGCCGAGCGCGGTGGTGCCGTCGTCGCCGGTGCGGGTGTAGATCTTGTTGAGCACGACCATGCTTCACCCGCCGATCACTTTGCCATCACCCAGATGGTGACCATGATGATCACGATGGCGACGAATTGCAGCAACACGCGCAACCGCATCAATTTCTGCGAGGTATTGGGCGAGCCGCCGCGCATCATGTTGACGAGGCCAAGCAGCAGCACCACCGCGACTGCGCCAATGGCGATCGGCACGAGGCCGTGAGACAGAAAGCCGGACATAGAGCTTTGTAGCCCGGATTGAGCGGCAGCGAAATCCGGGTGCGGCGTTGCGGCCAATAGGTCGTCCCTGGGTTTCGCTCTGCTCAACCCAGGCTACACTTTAGTTCGACCCATCCAATAAGCGCCGGGCGATGACGTGGGCCTGGATTTCGGCGGCGCCCTCGAAAATGCTGAGGATGCGGGCGTCGCAGAGGATGCGCGACACCGGAAACTCGACGGCAAAGCCGTTGCCGCCGTGGATTTGCACCGCATTGTCGGCGGCGGCCCAGGCGACGCGCGCCGCAAGCAGTTTCGCCATGCCGGCCTCGAGATCGCAGCGGCGGCCGGAATCCTTCTGCCGCGCCGCGTAGTAAGTGAGTTGGCGCGCGATCATGATCTCGACCGCCATCATCACGATCTTGTCGGCGACGCGCGGGAAATGGACGATCGGCTCGCCGAACTGAATGCGCTGCGACGCGTAAGTGCGTGCCTGTTCGAACGCCGCCTGCGCGACGCCGACGGCGCGCGCCGCGGTCTGGATGCGCGCCGACTCGAACGTCGCCATCAGCTGCTTGAAGCCCAAGCCCTCGACGCCGCCCAGGAGATTTTCCGCCTTCACCACAAAGCCGTCGAAGGCGATCTCGTATTCCTTCATGCCGCGATAGCCGAGCACCTCGATCTCGGTGCCCGACATGCCGGCGGCCGGAAACGGATGCTCGTCGCTCCCGCGGGGCTTTTCCGCCAGCAGCATCGAGAGACCGCGATAGCCCTTTTCCGCGGGATTGGTGCGCACCAGAAGCGTCATCAGATCGGCGCGAACCGGATGGGTGATCCAGGTCTTGTTGCCGTGCACCTTGTAGGCGCCGCCCTCGCGCACGGCGCGGGTCTTGAGCGAAGCGAGATCGGAACCGGTATTGGGCTCGGTGAACACCGCCGTCGGCAGCACCTCGCCCGAGGCGATCTTTGGCAGCCATTTGCGCTTCTGCTCTTCGGTGCCGCTGCCGAGGATCAGCTCGGCGGCGATCTCCGACCGGGTGCCCAGGCTGCCGACGCCGATATAGCCGCGCGACAATTCCTCGGAAACGACGCACATCGATTCCTTGCCGAGCCCCATGCCGCCGTAATCCTCGGGGATGGTGAGACTGAAGACGCCGAGCTCGGACATCTGGGTAATGATATCGAGCGGGATATATTGGTTGCGCAGATGCCATGCCTGCGCCTGCGGCACGACCTGATCGTCGGCGAACTTGCGCATTTCCTCGCGGATCGAGTCGAGCGTGTCGTTGAGCCCGGTGGCGCCGACCGTCGCGTCCTGCTGCTCGCGCATCAATTCGGCGAGCCGCGCGCGGCGCTGCGCGGTGTTGCCATAGGCGATCAGATGCTCCGCCGCCGGATTGATCCGCGCCGCCACGGCTGCGGCAGAAAGCCCGAGATCGGACAGGCGCACGATCTCGCCCTGGCTCATCGGGATGCCGCCGGTGATCTGCGCTAGATATTCGCCGGCGCCGATACGGACCAGAAGCTCTTCGACCTCGCCGAAGGCGCCGGCGGCGGACAGCCGCTGCGCGTAGGCGGTGAGCTGACGCAGCGCCTCGAGGTAAGTGGCGAGCCAGGCCAGGCCATGGGTGGCGCGCTGCTCGCGATCGAGCGCGCGCGCATTGGCGCGGCCGTCGCGCACGACCCGTTCCGCGACCGCGCGGCGGCTGTCGGCGAACAAGGCTTCGACGGCATCGACCGCCTGGCTCAGCGTTCCGATCAGTTCGCCGTCAGTGGATAGCGTGGAAGCGGCAAGCGACATAAAGGGCTCCGAAAGCCTTCAAGGTTCTGACGATCCCGGAGAGCTTGCGAAGCTTACGCGTGCAGTGCACAAAAGCCAATATTTCGCTACTCGGCGCGCGGAAAAGCCAAATCTAACGGCGTGCGATCAGCCGCCGCGCCGCGCCAGACATTGTGATAAGCCGCGATCCACCAGGCGCCGCGTTGTTTCAGAAGCACCATCAGCAAGCAGCTTCGCAGCACCCCGTCCGGCCCGACCTCGACCCCTAGCGGCCGGAGCAGCGAGCCGGAAATGCCGGTGTCCGCGTCGACGATCGCGACGTCGGGACGGACGAAGCGCAGCTTCTTGATCGTCATTGCCAACGTGGTGCCGCGCAGCACACCGCGAAATATCTCGTCATGGCGGCGATCGAATTCGTCGCGGCCGACATAGAAACTCCCGTTGGCGTTGGTGAAGGTGCCGTCGGCCAGATAACGGACGCCGTAGGCCTTGGCGTCGCCGCGGTTCCAGGCGTCGGTCAGTTCGCCGATGAGTTGCTCGATCTCGCGCTCGTCATCAATTGGCATGCCCCGGGGCCCTTAGATGCAAAGCAAACGTTGACAGATAGTATGGCGTACTTTTGTGATGAAGACTAACCGCGCGCCGGTTGTAATCGCGCAAGGGGGGAGACAGTGGCGGCAAGTGGAAAAATGAGCGCGCGCACCGAAGACGACCGGCGCTCGACCAATCCGGTCTTCAATCATCGCAAGCTCAAGCTCGGGACATTCCAGACCAATCTCGACTATGGCTGCCTGATGGCCGACGTCGAGGGCCGGCTGAAGATCAGCTGGCCGAACACGCTTAAGCTCGCCAAGCTGGCCGACGAAATGGAATTCGAGGCGTTGTTGCCGGTGGCGCGCTGGCGCGGCTTCGGCGGCAAGCTCAATCCCCAGGGTCTCGGCTTTGAAACCTTCAGCTGGGCCTCGGGCATCGCTGCCTCGACCGAACGCGCCGGCGTCGTCGCCACCTCGCACACCTCGATCATCCATCCGATCATCGCCGCCAAGCAGGGGACGGTGATCGATCATATTTCCAACGGCCGCTTCATTCTCAATATCGTCACCGGCTGGAACAAGCCGGAGATCGACATGTTCGGCGTCGAGATGAAGGAGCACGGCGCCCGCTACGACGCGGCCGAGGAATGGCTGCAGATCCTCAGGCGGCTGTGGACCGAGGACGACGAATTCGATTACGAAGGCCAGCACTACAAGATCGACAAAGGCTATCTGCAGCCGAAGCCGATCCAGAAGCCCTATCCCGCGATCATGAATGCCGGCGGCTCGGAGCGCGGCCGTCAGTTCGCCTGCAAATATTGCGACATCGTGTTCACGGCGCTCGGCTCGCCGAACTTCCAGCAGAACAAGGCGCAGATCGACGGCTACCGCAAGCTGGCGCGCGAAGAATACGGCCGCGAGGTGGCGGTCTGGTCGTCGGCCAACATCATCCAGGCGGAAACCGAAGCCGAGGCGCGCCGCTACTACGACTACGTCGTCAAGGAGAAAGGCGATTGGGACGCGGTGACGTTCGCGCTGTCGACCATGGGCATCAATGCCAAGACTTTTCCGCTCGAGGCGATGGAGCACCTCAAGGAGCTGTTCATCGCCGGCTGGGGCAGCTATCCGCTCACCGGCACCCGGGAGCAGATTGTCGACGGTCTCAAGATGCTCTCGGCCATGGGCCTCGACGGCTTATTGCTGTCGTGGCCGCGGTTCGAGGAAGGCATGCGCGAATTCAAGACCGAGACTTATCCGCTCCTGGTGCAGGCCGGATTGCGGTGACGCATGCAAGCGACGGAAAAGGGATAAAGGAAAATCGCGATGCCGCGTCTGGACGGAAAAGTCGCGATCGTGACCGGCGCGGCGGCGGGTCAGAAAGCCGCGCTCGGATCGGTATTCGCCAAGGCGTTGGCGGCGCAAGGCGCCAAGGTCGTGGTCGCCGACGTAAAGGATTGCAGCTCGGTCGCCGCCGAGATCGCCGCCAACGGCGGAACGGCGCATCCGGTCATTGCCGACGTCCGCGATGGCGGATCAGTCACTGCGATGGTCGCGGCGACCGAAAAGACCTTCGGGCGCCTCGACATCCTGGTGAACAACGCCGCCATCGGCTCGAACATTCCGCCGGTCGCCATCGAGGATATCGACGTCGCGCTGTGGGACGACTTCATGACGGTGAATGTGCGCGGGACATTTCTCTGCACCAAGGCCGCGATCCCCGCCATGCGCCGCAACAACTACGGCAAGATCGTCAATCTGTCCTCGACCACCATGGTGTCGGGCCTGTCGCATCGCCTGCATTACGTCACCTCCAAGGGCGCGATCACGGCGATGACGCGATCCATGGCGCGCGAGCTTGGCGCTTACGGCATCCGGGTGAATTCGCTGGCGCCGGGTCTGGTGATGAACGATTCGGTCGCCGCGGCGATGGCCGGCCGGCCGGGCCTGCATGATTTCGTACTCAGCACGCGCGCGATCAAAAAAGACGTATTCGCCGACGACCTCGTCGGCACCCTGATCTATCTGGCGTCGCCGGAAAGCGACGCGGTGACCGGGCAATTCCTGATTGTCGATAATGGCGGCGATTATACTTAACTCTTACGTTCGATCGAGCTGAACCAACCGCCCGTCAAGAATGGCTCGGTGGAGCTCTATTCCCTGCTACAAGTCTCGAATTTGCCGCGTCTTCCCAATATCGACAAAGTCTAATGCAACCTTGCCTTTGCTTTGCGGAGACGCCGACATGCTGTCTCGCGTCATGTTTATCCGGCTCATCGCACTCGCTGGTCTGTTGACCTTGCCGGCGGCCTCCGTTCAGGCCGAATTGCCGGCCCTGATTTACTCTCCGTGGACCAAGTTCTGCTTGAACGAAACCTGCTTCATCGGCAAGGACGTCCGCACGGAGTGCGCGTCGGTCTTTGCGGCTGTACTCATCGAGAACGCGAAAGACCCGAAGAAGATTTTGCGCGTCACCCTGCCGACCAGCGTGAACACGGAACGCCGCGTCCGCATCATCATCGATCAGGGGCCGCCGATCGAGCGGCCGTACATACAATGCTTTGCCAACGGCTGTATGGCGGATTACGAAGCTGGAACGGAACTCGTGGACCAGTTCAAGCAAGGGCAAACGCTCACGATCGAGGCCGTAGATGCCAACAACTTACAAATCAGCCGGAACCTGCCGCTCGCTGGCTTCGCAGTCGCCTACGATGGCCCCGGGCAGGCGCCTCGGGTTTTCGAGGAATCTCGCGGGGCCCTCGAGCGAGAGCAAAAAAAACGGGCCGAGGAGGCGGACAAACCGCCCGAGGAGGCGCACAAGCCACGGTGCGAGTCAAAGTAAACGATCCGTCCCCATGGTACCAATTATTCTTCGGCGCAGCAGTTTAGCGCGAGGGCAGTTTCACGACACTTCGGGGTGACGGCTTCGCACTCGCCGGCGGATGACGTATCTGTTGGCGCACAGAGACCGTTTGCCAAGGCCGCCCACGTGCATACGATCCGCCTCAGTCTGCGCGTCCTGCTCGACGCTTTCTATCGCTTCAACGGCGACGACGGCTGGGCGATCGCCAGCCATATCGCGCTATCGATCCTGATGGCGATGTTTCCGTTTCTCATTGTCGTGACCGCGATTGCGGGCATCATCGGGTCGGTCAATCTCGCCAACGAGGTGGCCCGGCTGATCTTCGCCGCCTGGCCCAAAGAGGTCGCCGGCCCGATCGCCGGCGAGATCCATAACGTCTTGACGACCACCCACAGCAGCGTGCTCACGCTCGGCGCCGTGTTCGCGGTCTATTTCGCCTCGAGTGGCGTCGAAAGCCTGCGCATCGGGCTCAATCGCGCTTACGGACTGCACGAGGAGCGGAGCTTCTGGCTGCTCCGGCTCGAATCCATCGGCTATGTGCTGGTCAGCGCCGTTGCGCTTTTGGTGCTGTCGTTTCTGGTCATCCTCGGGCCGCTGATCTTCAAGACCGCCGCCAGATACGTTCCATGGCTCGAGCCGCTCGAAGCGCATTTCGATATTGCGCGTTACGGGATCAGCAGCCTGGTGCTCGCGTTGGCGCTGTTCATTGTGCATATGTGGCTGCCGGCCGGGCGGCGCAGCTTGAGCAAAGTCTGGCCGGGCATTTTGGCGACACTGGTGCTGTGGCTCGCCATGGGCCTCATCTTCGGCCACTACCTGGCCGATTTCGCCTACACCTATGTCAACTACTACGCCGGGCTGGCGTCGGCGATGATCGCGCTGGTGTTTCTCTATTACAGCGCCTGGATTTTCGTCTATTGCGGCGAGCTCAACGCCACCATTATCCGCGTGCGCGAGGCGAGCGAAATATTCCGTCCGTCATTCCGGGGCCGAGCAAAGCGAGGAGCCCGGAATCCATAACCTCCGCACCCCGAATATGGATTCCGGACTTGCCGCTTTGCGGCAATCCGGAATGACGGGAGGATGCGACGCTACGCGCGATTGGACTGCCGGCTCAGCTCCGGCAATGACGCCGCTTCGAGCACATCGTCGAAATTGCGCAAACCCGTGGTCGGCGTATTGACCAGCACCGCCATGTTGCCAGGCTTATGGCGGTTGGTGCGCATCAATTCGTGCGCATACGGGATCTTCTCCCACGCGAACACGTCGCTCATGCATGGGTCGATGCGGCGATCCATGACGAAGCGGTTGGCGGAGCTTGCTTGCTTCAAATGCGCGAAGTGCGAGCCCTGCACGCGCTTTTGCCGCATCCACACATAGCGCGCGTCGAAAGTGATGTTGAAGCCCGAGGTGCCGGCGCAGAACACCACCATGCCGCCGCGCTTGACCACCAGGCACGACACCGGAAACGTCGCTTCGCCCGGATGCTCGAACACGATATCGACGTCGCGCTTGCCGGTGATGTCCCAGATCGCCTTGCCGAAGCGGCGCGCTTCCTTCACCCAGGCGTCGTATTCCGGCGTGCCGACCTTGGGCATCGCGCCCCAGCACTTGAATTCGCTGCGGTTGATGACACCCTTGGCGCCGAGATTGAACACATATTCTGATTTCGATTCGTCGGACACGATGCCGATGGCGTTGGCGCCGGAGGCGGCAACCAGTTGCACGCCGAAAACGCCGAGCCCACCCGAGGCGCCCCACACCAGCACATTGTCGCCCGGCTTGAGGATATGCGGCGGATGGCCGAACAGCATGCGGTAGGCTGTGGCCAGCGTGAGCGTGTAGCAGGCCGCCTCCTCCCAGGTCAGATGCGGCGGCTTGGTCATCAGCTGGCGCGATTGCACCCGGCAGAATTGCGCGAACGAGCCGTCCGGCGTCTCGTAGCCCCAGATGCGCTGCGATGGCGACAACAGCGGATCGCCGCCGTTGCAGTCTTCGTCGTCGCCGTCGTCCTGATTACAGTGAACGATGACTTCGTCGCCGACCTTCCAGCGCTTGACCTTCGAGCCGACCGCCCAAACGACCCCGGACGCATCGGAGCCGGCGATGTGGAAAGGATGCTTGTGCCCGTCGAGCGGCGAAACCGGAATGCCTAGCCCGGCCCAAACGCCGTTGTAGTTGACCCCGCCGGCCATGACATAGACCAGCACCTCGTCCTCGGCGATTGGCCAGGTCGGCACGACTTCCAACTGCATCGCCGTTTCCGGCGGACCGTGCCGATCCTTGCGGATCGCCCAGGCGTGCATGTTGGCCGGCACGTGGCCGAGCGGCGGCACTTCACCGATGTCGTAGAGATCCTTCAGCGGCGCCGCTGATGGCTTCTTCTGTGCGACGGCCATGATGGGCTCCCAGTTACCCCGCCGGGTTCCGTTTCAACCGTGAGTGTGCCGCACTTGATGTTGCAGTGCAATAAGTAGTTGGGACGCACCGCCGTCGTCGTTCCCGCGTAAGGCTTGCAGGCGCGACCCAAGGTCTTATGGTAGCGCCGGCGCTTGGGGCGACGCTGCGACAGTCTGGGGGCTAAGATGAGCATCGAAAGCATCATTATTTTTCTGATTGTTGGCGCCATTGCCGGCTGGCTTGCCGGGCTGGTCGTCAAAGGCCGCGGCTTCGGCCTGGTCGGCGACATCATCATCGGCATCATCGGCGCCTTGATCGCCGGCTGGCTGTTGCCGCGACTGGGGATCTATATCGGCGCCGGCATCATTGGGCAGATCATCGAGGCCTTTATCGGCGCGGTCATCCTCTTGATCATTCTGCGACTGGTCCGGCGTTAGCGGCGTTCCCGCGCGGCAGCGCTTAAGGGCTCTTCAAGCCGGCCAAGCAGTTTGCGGGCTACGATGAGCATCGGATGCATC
>Ga0210395_10005174_pt1 | contig 9994 bp, 4 predicted proteins | sample IncBWH4OmetaG_FD_150861 | JGI IMG/M metagenome (GOLD analysis project Ga0210395, IMG submission 150861) | Forest soil microbial communities from Barre Woods Harvard Forest LTER site, Petersham, Massachusetts, United States - Inc-BW-H-4-O ...
GGTTGGCACATGTCGACGCCCAATGGCTAAATATACCTTGGCAAAAATGCAACAATCTAGAGAGATTGTTACATTTTTTGCCAGCTCGTGCGGTTTCGCCTCATCGCCCGGTGTGCATTTCTTCTAAAAACTGAGGAGCGTTCTCAGGGCGTGCGGGCGCGGAAAGGCGTCACGGGTTTCAGGACAACGCGAAGAATACGCCCGAGGGGAGACGCATTACAGCTAGATTTTTGGAGTTAGGACACAGGGCGCACCCATGGGACTTTCGCAGCGTAAACACCTATAGCATTTTCGACTGACCGACAGTCAGTCGACGTATCTCATGGGCGCTGATCTGCAGACACGCATTCCCCGAACCGACTTCGATTTGGCCGGAGACGACGGACGATTCGGTCCTGCACTGAATATGGCGTGAGAGCCGCGACGACCGCAGGACGGAGGGAGGAGAGCGTCTCTGATTACCTGTATCGATATGAGCAGCGCCGAGCAAGAATTTGCTTGTACAGAGGCGGCCCGAAGATCGACTCCTCCAATACCTTCCACTTCACTCCTTCCAACGCCCCTGGGGTGGCGAAGCCTAGAAATTCAGCCCGCTTCACCAGACCGGCATAGCTGAGGGTAGTTCGAGTGTTGCGTTTGAGTCTCACGATCGCTTCGGGTGTGCATCGGCCGCCGCTGATGCCCATCGCCTGGAGATCATCGGCGAATGCTGCCTCAGGGTAAATCAATTCGGCGGCAAAGACTTCTGCTCCTATTTCAACTGCCTCCGACTGGTTTGACGGATCGCAATATGAGAGGGACAGCTCAGTGTCAACCAAGTGGTGCTTCAACTCATGGGCCATTGTGAAGACCATCGGATCCTCGGGGAGGGCCTTGTAGAGCATTACCGTAGGACCGAGGTCATCGTTAAAATACGCTCCCCTGAGTTTTCGGAGCTTGTAATCCCATAGGTGAATTTTGATTCCTTGATCGCGGTAAATTCGCCGCAGATCGGAACGAAGAACGCGCGCCGAAGGCAGGCCGTACTCGGCGCGCATTTCCCGCTCGAGTTTTTTCAGCGTTTCGTAGTACTGCGAGCGGTGCATGAGAGTTTCACTTGCGCTTCCGGCCTGCTGTTTTCTGGCAACAACGGCCTCGGCGGTAGCTTTCAATTCTTACGACGAAATGCTGGAATCGTCCAGACGCTCGTTTGCACCGTAGGGACGCCAACGAGTTGCGAGGACTGTCGGTTGTTATTGTGGGGTTAACCAAATTAGTAATACAGCGAGAACTGTAGAGCCTTCGGATTTGCGTTTATTAGATAATAACCCGCTGTTTGTGTACGAAATTCCATAAACCTCAGCCCCAGAAGGATTGGAAGATGAGTGCCGTCCAAATTCTGATCGTCGATGATCATGAGTTGTTCAGGCGTACTGCGCGATCTTTCATTGAATCTCAGCCCGATTGGCATGTCTGCGGCGAAGCCGGGGATGGTATCGAAGCAGTTGAAAAGGCGAAGCAACTGCATCCGCAGATTGTCCTGATGGATATCAACATGCCTCGCATGGATGGTTTGGAGGCAACTCGAATCCTTCGGCGTGAGTTTCCTGATTGCAATGTCATTATTGTCACCGAGAATCACGAAACGATCGCCCGCCAGCAAGCTGCCGCGGTCGATGCGAAAGGCTCGGTGACGAAGTCGGAGTTTTCCCGAGCCTTGCCCATCACTATCAAGAAGTTGTTCGAGAACCCTGCTTCGACAACCATCGAAGGCACTGGGAAAGAAAACGCCCTTACGCCACGATGCGTGCGCGGCGGAGGCGCGTTGGGCCGATTGGTCGGTGAATTCGATTGGAGCAAAACCCCGCTCGGCGCCATCGAGGAATGGCCACAAAGTTTGAAAACTGTGGTTCGCACCCTGCTGACATCACGCTTCGCTATGTGGATGGGCTGGGGACCAGAACTCACGTTTCTCTATAACGATGACTACGCCCGGATGACCCTGGGAAAAAAGCACCCATGGGCACTGGGAAAGCCTTTTCAGGAGGTGTGGACGGAAATCTGGGACGACCTGGCTCCGCGCATTCGGCGAGTTCTGGACTCTGGCGAGGCGACATGGGATGAAGCCTTGCTCCTGTTTCTGGAGCGGAGCGGATATCGCGAGGAAACTTATCACACTTTCTCGTACAGTCCTCTCTTTGGAGACGATTGCAAAGTTGCCGGACTTCTATGCGTAGTTACAGAAGAAACAGATCGCGTCATCGGTGAACGGCGGCTCAAGACACTGCGCTCTCTGGCGGGAGAGTTAAATAAGATGATTACAGAAGAGGATGTGGTGGCCTGTATCGCCCGCTGTCTCGGCGAGAATCAAAAGGATTTACCGTTTACCCTCCTGTATCTATTCACCGAAGATGGGAACGAGGCCCGCCTTGCCTGTCAAACCGGAATGGCGGAACGCCACTCAGCAGCGCCTGCGTCGATTCAATTAACCGAAAAGAATCAACCTTGGCCAATCAGCGACCTGCTCACTGGGAAAGATTCCATCATCGTTGAGAACTTGCCGGAGAGGTTCGAGTCCGTCCCATCCGGCTCATGGGACAAGTCACCTTGGCGAGCGCTCCTCCTTCCCATCACGAGTCAGGGTCAAGACAAGCCCGCCGGAGTGATCGTCGCCGCCCTCAATCCATTCCGCCCGCTGGATGTCAGCTACGCTGGATTCATCAATCTCGTCGCCGGCCAGATCGCCGCCAGCATCGCCAATGCGCGCGCGTACTCGGCGGAAAAAAAGCGTGCGGAGGCTCTGGCCGAAATTGACCGCGCAAAGACAGCATTCTTCAGCAACGTAAGCCACGAGTTCCGCACGCCGCTTACTTTGATGCTGGGACCGCTCGAGGACCTGCTTGCAAGAAGCCAGACTCACCTTTCCCCAACCGCCAAAGAACAGCTCGACTTGGTGAGTCGCAACGGATCAAGGCTGTTGCGACTGGTCAATACGCTGCTGGACTTCTCACGCATTGAAGCTGGACGAGTACAGGCTGTCTATCAAGCCACCGACTTAGCCAGATTCACTTCGGAGTTGGCCAGCGTATTCCGTTCGGCCACCGACAAAGCCGGGTTGCGACTTGTAGTGGATTGCCGCGACCTTGGGGAACCCGTCTACGTCGATCGCGATATGTGGGAGAAGATCGTTCTGAATTTGATTTCGAACGCCTTCAAGTTCACTTTCGATGGAGAGATTGCTGTCAGCGTGCATCGAGTGGGGAGCGCGGCTGAGCTTCGCATCCGGGACACGGGAGTGGGAATTCCCGCTGAAGCCATACCCAAATTGTTCGAGCGATTCAATCGTGTTCCGAACACGCGTAGTCGAACCCACGAGGGCAGTGGGATCGGTTTGGCTTTAGTCCATGAGTTGGTGAAGCTCCACGGCGGAACCATAAGGGCCGAAAGTACTCTGGGACGAGGAGCTACATTTTTCGTCAGCATTCCCCTTGGGCAAGATCACCTCACGTCGGGCCAAATGGGTGGATCCCGCAGCTTGTCTTCAACCGCCGTAGGCGCGAAGCCGTTTGTGGAGGAGGCCCTCAGGTGGCTTCCTGACGAGACTGATGGAAGCGGCGAAGTTTTTTCCGTGCACGACGAGTTGTTGCCGATCTCGTGTCCGGCCTCCGAAGGTGCGGCCCGTCCTCGCGTTCTAATCGCTGACGACAATTCCGACATGCGGCAGTATCTGGCCCGTCTATTGTCGGAATTATACGAAGTTGACACTGTTGCTGACGGTCATGCGGCCCTTCGGTCTGCACATAAAGACCCGCCGGATCTCATCGTTAGCGATGTAATGATGCCGATCCTCGATGGCTTTGAACTTTTGAAGGCACTGCGGGCAGTTGAGGAGACTCGTACCATTCCAGTCATCCTTCTTTCAGCCCGTGCCGGCGAGGAATCACGGGTGGAAGGCATTCAGGCAGGTGCGGATGATTATTTGATAAAGCCCTTCTCTGCGCGGGAACTTCTGGCTCGCGTCAGCGGCAGACTCGAGATTGCCCGTCTGCAGCGGGATCGAGAATCGCAACTCAGGTTAAACCAGGCAGAGCTGGAGCGGCGAGTTCAGGAACGTACGCAGGACCTGCTGAATGCGAGCCAGGAGCTCCGGGAACTGTCTGCCCGCATTTTGCAAGCTCAAGACGAGGAGAGACGAAGAATCGCGCGAGAGCTCCACGACGGCGCCGGTCAACTTCTCGCCGCGCTCGGCATGGAGGCCTCCAATTTAGCCATGGAGCGCGACCGGCTGAGTTCCCGCGCCGCATCGTCGCTCGACAACATTGAGTCGCTGGTCGTGCAAATGACGAAAGACATTCGCACCATGTCTCACCTTCTGTATCCGCCCCTCCTGGACGACATTGGCCTACAGTCCGCGCTTACGGAATACGTCAAGGGGTTCTCCGAACGAAGCGGTATTCAGGTATCGCTGGACCTCCCCACCGCAATCGAGCGTCTGAATCGCGACTATGAGCTGTCATTGTTCCGCATTGTCCAGGAATGCCTCACGAACATTCATCGCCATTCGGGAAGTAAGACCGCTAGTATCCGCATCGTCCAGGATGACGAAGCGCTCGTCCTGGAGGTTCGCGATGAAGGCAGGGGCATGCCCGCCGAACGATTGCCAGAAATTCAGTCGAGAGGTTCGGGGGTAGGGATCCGAGGCATGAGAGAACGGGTTCTCCAATTCTCCGGGACGATGAGCATCGAATCCGACGGTTCGGGAACCCGAATACAGGTGGTTACTCCGACTCCCAAAACGGCGCTGCGGGGAAGAACGAGCAGTGATGAACCGCTGCAAACAGCAGTCTGAGACCTTCCCGCCAATCACCTTACCACCGAGGCCATGATGCAGGTCCAGGCGGCCAAGCTAATCTTTGTCACGGATCCGCGCTGCGATACTCATCTTTACTTTGCGGCGCAGTCGTCGATCCCGGAAGCTACCAAGAAACGGGCTTCTAGGAAGCTTGAGATTGATTTTGTGGCGGGTGAGGCTGTTAAGAGAACCGGCGGATTTTGAGTCACTAGCCAGTTCTGAACCGTTATGAAAATTCTCTACTCTACATGATTCGTCAACCACTTACCAGCAACTCGATTTGTTTCGTTTTGATCCAATCTGCACGGTTATGAACATAGAACTACTACAGTTTTACTACAGTGACGGTGGGAGGGTTGGCCCCAATAAGTGTAATGGCGATATTACGACAATTAACTATCCGTTATGCTCTCCCGAGCGTTTAGACCCCCGGACGCATCGCTGCAGCCCGCATCGCTCCTTCATGCTAAGAATACTCAGAACTCCAGCCGCGCCTGAAACGCGATCATGCGTGGAGTGCTATCGCCACCTAGACCAACGCCGAGCAAGCCGGTCGGCGGAGAGGTTGTGGACGTAAGCGCTCCGAATCCAGTTTGCGTGGAAGGACTTCCCGGAATACCGGCCTGCACCACGCTCGGAAGGCTGAAATTTGGATGGTTGAAGACATTAAAGAACTGCCCCTCAAACCGTAGCTTTACATGCTCCGTCAGGGCAAACCATTTTGTGAGGTAAAAATCACTCCACAGGAAATCGGGACCGCGCAGTGAGTTGCGACCCAGGTTTCCGAATTGGCAGTTCTGGGGGCTGTTCCCTCCGTAGCATTGCCCGGTGCTGGGATCAACGGTCGAGACGAAAGCGTCGGGATTGAGCCACTGCAGCGTTCCTGGCTGCGTGACGCCTGGAATCGGATGATGCTCATACAGCGGAACTCCGGGAACGATACTGGCAAACTCCGGCCCACTGCCCTGCACAATACCGTTTCCACCCGAGGAATACGGCGTGCTCAGGACGGAGAATGGGACTCCGCTATGCCAGAACGCCGTTCCAGAAATCTGCCAGCCGTTCAGCGCGTAGCCCAGAGAATGATTCCGCACCTTCACGGGTAACTGATATACGTACTGGCCATTGAGATTGTGCCGGATGTCGTAATCGCAAGGACCGTAGTCGCGGGCGAGTTCTCCTGGCAACGGAGAAAGAATCCCTCCGGCGGAGAATTGCAGGAATCCGCCATTCGAGACGGTGTCCATGCAACGGCTGAAAGTATAGTTGATCTGTCCTTGCAGACCGTGTCCGAGTCGTTTCACGGCCGTGAGTTGAAGACCGTTGTAGTGACTGTTCGCACCGGTCGAGAACTGCGTGACTGCGCCGAACCGTGGATCAGTGGCCTGCATGTACGGGAATGGCGCAAAACAACCTTGGCAAACGGTTTGGTAGCCGTTGACTTGTGTCGAGTATGGCTGGTTCACGGCCCGGGTGCCCACGTATTGTGCTTGTAAGCTAGCGGTCGTTCCGAATTGATGCTCCGTTCCGAGGCTCCACTCCATAAAATACGGCGCGTGAAGTTTGCCATCCGGGATAGCTGTGATCGCAACTGGCGGAAGACAACTTGCGGGACTTGCCTGAGGCGACGCGCACGAGAGCTGCCCCTGGGGAAATCCTGATGTAAAAATCTGATTCGCGGCAACGGTTGCGTCGACCGCGCTGTTCGTCACTCCCGGCGCAATTGCTGTACATCCGACCGGGTTGCAGCCCGCAGATCCAGGTGTGCCCACGGTGCCAAGCAGTCCTCCCTGGAACGTTTTGTCGTAGGGAGGATTGGTGCCAATCAGATCGGCCACACTGCCCGGCAAGATGTCGCTGAAAATCCCGAAACCAGTGCGGAGTACGGATTTTGGCTCGAACTGCCAGGCGATAGCCGTTCTAGGCTGGAGAATGGCCAGCGGCGTTGAAGAGAACAGATTGCCGAGATGAGTCTGGATGGCAGCGTTCAGCGGTTCATCGACATCATGCGAGATGGAACTGAAAGAGCCGTGAAGACGGGCAACTTGATCATGCGGATTCAGCGGATTGGAGTTGAAGGTGTCGCGCAGACCGAACGTCCAGGTCAGCTTCCGAGTTACTTTCCAGGTGTCTTGCGCATAGAGATCGAAATTCAAAAAGTTAAAGGGCTCGTTTGCGTTGGTAGGGAAACTCTTCGACGCAGTGTTCGCTACTCCATAGATAAATTGCTGCAAGGTCGCGTAGGTGACGGTCGGAACCGTGCCTTCCCCGAAGTCATAGTCGTTCAAGCGGAAGATACGGGTATTTGTTCCGAATCGTAGCTCGTGAGCGCCATGACTCCAAGCGAGATTATCATTGATGAAAAATCGAGAGGCGCGTCGGCCTTGCACCCAGGTATTATCGAGCCCACCGATGGGCGTGAATGGGTTCGCGCCGCTGCCCTGCAGCACGATCGGGAAAGCCGCAAGTGTCTTCTGGAAGTTGGTCGGCCCGAACAGGCTTTCATACCAGGAGAACGCGGGATTGAAATAGTTCACCAGGTTCTGCGAGAAGACGTGGGTGTGTCCGGCCGCAAACGAATAGAGAGGCTGCGGCGAAAGCGCATTGAATAGCGGGTTGATGGGGTCTGTCCACGCGGCTTGCAGCCCGGTGTCCGCCTGGAAGCGAAACCAAGTCGTATCCTTTTGGTTGATGTTGTAGTCGACGCGGGCAGTTTGTAGCTGTTCGTGGTCGTCGCTGGACTGCGAGACGCTTTGGCGGTTCGCGCAACCCGCTGCGATCGGGCAACCGAGTATCGCGGTGGGTGCGCCTCCGGTATTTTGATAGAGAGAGAACATTGCCCGATAGAACGGCACTTCTTGCGGCGCGGCGGGGTAAATCATGTTGCCCTTTGCGTCCGCAAGGCCTAACGGAAGTTGCTGCAAGACGTATTGCTGGAATGCTGGAGTGGGAACGATCGTCGGCGTAACGATGGGGAGTGCGATCCGCACCCACTCGCTGTCGAAGAAGAAAAACAGCTTGTCGTGCTTAATCGGTCCCCCCAAACTTCCGCCAAAATGATTCACGGTCGATCGCGGCTTGTGATTTCCGGGTGTCGCATTCGTAAAGTAGTCTGCTGCATTTAGCAACGATCCATTCCACAGTTCGTAGAGATTCCCGTGAAACTGATTCGTGCCAGACTTGGTGACGTAATCGACTTGCGATGCTCCATAACGCCCCTGATCCACCGAATAGGAAAGAGTGTTGACGGTCACTTCTGAAATCGAATTCAACCCCAGGACGAGGTTAGTTGAAAGGCCGCTGTTGAGGTTGGTGAGCGGGTCATTCGTTTCCACCCCGTCGACGATGTAACCGTTCGAGAGGGCAGGAAGTCCGTTAAACTCCACGTTGCCATATCCGTTTGTGCCGCCGACGAAGTCGTTGCTGCTGCCAGCCGTGTTGATGAGCGCTCCAGGAGCAAACTGCAGAGGGTAAGTTAAATCACCACCCGGATTCGGCAGATTCTCCAGCGCCGGCGCATTCAGAGTGGTGGATGTGTTTGCATTTTCTGGGTTGATGAGTGCAGGTTCACTGCTTACTTCGACCACCTCATTTGATCGCGCCACCTTAAGAGTGAAATCCACTGTTTGCTTCTGCCCCAGGCCCGAAACGACATTGTCATTTTGCCGTGGTTCGAAACCTGGAGCTTCCACTCTGACGGCATAGACACCCGGCTTTAACTGTGGGAAATTGAACCGGCCTGCGTCATCGGTCTGGGCACTACGCTTTAGACCGGTCTCGTGATTTGTGACCGTCACGATGGCACCCGGCACAACTGCGTTGGTTGCGTCTCTTACTTCGCCAACGATGGCACTGGTAGTTTCGCCTTGTGCCAGTGCTTTCGTCGGGAGAAGGCACGCCACGGTCAACACGAAAAAAGCAATGTGAACTGCCTGCACCATGAATGCCTCCACTCATTTGCCCCAAAACTGGCGATGTCTTCCTGCTTTGATCTATTAACCGACGATTATTCCATTTAGTTAACCACAGTTAACACAAACAAGCAAGGACGCGAGTGACGGGGGGAAGCCTCGGCAATTGTGTCCGAGTGACGGCAAGACAGGAAGTTGGCGGCTAAGCAGAGCGGATCGGCTAGAAACGTTAGAACCCTATCGGGACTGCCCCGAGAGGAAAAGCCGAATTGTCCGTCAATGTGTGGCTCGGGGCAGTCCCAATAGGGTCGTTTGAATTGATCCGCTAGCGTTTTCGGCGGACGCGACGATCTCGCCGAGCATGAAGAAGAATATCTCGCACTACCGCATTCTCGACAAGCTCGGCGGTGGCGGCATGGGAGTCGCTTTCAGGGAGAGTCCAGCACAGCGGGAGGCTGTCACAACAGATCCCTGTAGCGCTCCAATGCGAGTCGAACGAGCTGGCTGCGGTTTCGAACGTCGGTCTTCACGTACATGTGGTGGAGCGTGCTCTTGACCGAATTCTCTGAGAGGTTTAGGCGGACAGCAATGCTCCTATTTGCGAGACCCTCTACCAGCAACCTGAGCACGTTCGATTCGCGATTGTTCAACGGGGGCCTCCTCTGGTGATTGGACCCGACTGGATTCGGCTGTACGAAGCCGCTCCGTTTTTCGGTGACATCGGCGATGATTGCGGCTAGTTTGAAGGTCGGTCCTTCTTTATAACTGGAGAACCACACGTCCGCTAGAAACGGCTTTCCATTGCCTCGATGCCCCCAGCATTGCATCGGCGTCTTAATCTGTGGTCCTTCTTCCCGGCATAATGTGTGATGTAGTTCTGGTAAGAACGCCGCGATCGGCTGCCGGATCAGATCTCCGTCCCGCGGAGCCATGAGTTCAGCAGCGGCCCGATTCGCGAGTTCGATGAAGCCGTGCTCATCGACCGTGACGATTGCCGCAGGACTGGTTTCCACCAGGACGCGCAATTGCTCCCGGGACGTTTGCCTCAACAGGCGGTTGCGCAGGACCTCCGAGATGAACAGTCCGGAGCCGACCAGTGCCACCGCTTCAAAGCTGGAACGGAGGCAAGCGGCCGCTGGTCCCAGGTTGCTGATACGCTCGCTAAGTAACGCACATGCAATACCCATGAGAGCGATTCCCCATCGTGGCAGGAATCCAGCCGCGAGCATGATGGGAAACAGATAGAGAAAAC
>Ga0210395_10005175_pt1 | contig 9994 bp, 11 predicted proteins | sample IncBWH4OmetaG_FD_150861 | JGI IMG/M metagenome (GOLD analysis project Ga0210395, IMG submission 150861) | Forest soil microbial communities from Barre Woods Harvard Forest LTER site, Petersham, Massachusetts, United States - Inc-BW-H-4-O ...
AGTTAAAAAAGCGGGTGCACGTCGTAAGACTGCAAAGCGTAAAACTGCAAAGCGCAAAACAGCTAAAAGAGCGGTAAAAGCTGGTGGTAAACGTCGTATGGCTAAACGCCGTGTGACTAAGAAGCACCACAAGCATGAAGCTCCAGTTAAAGCTTAATCACTAGAAGTAAGATATAGGTTCTCTCTAAAGAGGGGACCTATATTTTTTTATTCGATTTTTCAATTTGCGTTGAGACATGAACGAAGCGGAGAGAATAAACCCGGCATAGCAAAACACTTCCTGAGGTATAACTTCGAAGTATTAGCGAAGCCTGGGTAAATCCCTTAACTGATTTCCTTCAGCTCTTCTTGATAGAAGAGATAAAGCCCCAGTGAAACGATCAATACTGAGACTACAAAGGCAAGGGAAATCTGCTCTTTAAGAAACAGAAAGCCGTTAAGAGCGGCAAATAATGGCGTAGTAAAGCCGAAAAATGAGAGCAACGTCGGACTATAGGTCCGGAGTAAAACGCCATATAGGTTATAACCTATGACGTTGGCAATGAGGATCATATAAGCGGTATACCCCGCAAACATGAGGATCTCCTGACCACTACCGGTCTGCCCTATCCGAGGAGCGCCTTCCCATATAAATGACGTTCCAAGTGCCATCAATCCGCCAAAAAGCATGGCGTATCCATTGATGACAAACGAAGAATATCCATGTTTCGTGATAAGATTTCTGAAAATCAGCCATCCCAGCGCGGAAGAAATTACCGATACTATGAGCATCAGCTCGGGTAAGGTAATGAATCCCCAATGCCCAGCCGCCATTTCTTCAGGAATGGAACTCATGAGGATCGGAATGAAGCCCACAAACCCTACCAAAAGGCCAAGAATCTTCTTAGAACTCAACGATTCCCGGTAGACAATATAGGTGCTCAGCGCGGTTATAAAGGGAGAAAGATTATATAATAAACAAGCCTTATAGGATAAAACGTATTGTAAGGCCCAAAATTCGGCGATATACGCAATATAAATATGCAGGAGCGATAAGAGCCCAAACAACCAATAGTGTTCTTTATGGATGCGTAATGACTTTTTTTCGATAAGGGCTGTATATCCCAAAAGGATCAGGCTAGCGATGGTCATGCGCACCCCGATAAAAAATACCGGGCTTGCCAAAGCCATGATCAGTTTGCCAACGGTAAACGTGTTAGCAAATAACACGTACATCAGCAAAATCGGAATAATATTATATGGATTATGTATCTTCATCGACTATTAACTCATGATCAACGATTCTAATGCGTTCAATACGAACGGCCTTTCCTGAGGCTGTATCGATCTCAACCCATGCACCGCTCATAACAAATGGGCTCGAGGTTGCCACCATAAATTTGGATGGCATCTGGGTTAAGAATTGCTGAATTATTGGTTCTTTTTTCATGCCAATAGACTCATTAAGCGAGCCGCCCATGCCCAAATCGGTCATGTAGGCAGTGCCGCCCGGCAATATGCGCTCATCGGCAGTTTGAATATGCGTATGGGTTCCGACAAACGCCGAAACTCTGCTATCCAAATATAAGCCAAGCGCCTGCTTTTCTGATGAAGCTTCAGCGTGGAAATCCACCAAAATAATCTTTGTTTTTGTTCTAATATAGGTCAGCACTGAGTCCATTGCTCTGAATGGACAGGTGACCATTTCCCGCATAAAGACGCGGCCTTGCACATTCACTACGGCAACGGTAAAACCTTTGCAATTGAACGTTGTGACCCCAACGCCCGGCGCTTCCGGCGGAAAATTGATTGGTCTTAAGAGATCTTTATGGGTATCAAGATAGGAATAAATATCTCTGTGATGCCAAATGTGATTGCCCGAGGTTATAACATCAACCCCATGTGCTTTGAAAAATTGTGCGACTTTTGGTGTAATGCCACGCCCTTGAGCACTATTTTCACCATTGACGATTAAAGCATCGATCGCGTGTTCTTTACGCACGCGATCGATATGTTTTTCGAAAATAGCTCTTCCGGCTTTGCCGACTAGATCACCAATGAAAAGTACTCGAATGGTTGACATAAGATCCTATCGAGCATACTCAATAGAACGTTTCTCACGGATAACGTTCACTTTGATTTGGCCCGGGAAATTCATTTCATCTTCAACCTTCTTGGCAACGTCACGCGCCATTAATGAAGCTTCTTCATCGGTCAGACGATCTTCTTCAACAATGATACGGACTTCGCGACCGGCCTGGAGAGCATACGCTTTTTTAACACCTTCAAAGGAGTTTGCGATCTCTTCAAGCTTTTCAAGACGTTTGATGTACGCAGCAAGTGTCTCACGACGAGCTCCTGGACGTACTGCTGAAATAGTATCGGCAATCACCACGATTGGCGCATACACCGATTCGAATGGAACTTCTTCATGGTGCGCTGAGATCGCGTTAATCACGCGTGGATCTTCTCCGCATCGTCTTGCAATGTCACCACCGATGATAGCATGTGGTCCTTCAACCTCTGCGCTCACCGCTTTACCGATATCGTGCAACAAGCCACCACGCAATGCAATTTCAGGGTTTAAGCCCAATTCCTGCGCAATCATACGCGAAATTAAGGCAACTTCCTTACAATGCATCAGCACGTTTTGAGAGAAACTGGTTCTAAATTGCAACTTACCAAGGAGTGTGACGAGCTCAGGATGCATGCCCTGGAGGTTAAATTCCAGAACTACTTCCTTACCGTACTCTTCAATTATTTCTTCAAGTTCTTTTTCAACCTGGCCAACTGTTTCTTCAATACGCGTCGGGTTAATGCGCCCATCAGCGATTAATTTTTCAAGCGTACGGCGTGCAACTTCACGGCGGATTGGGTTAAAACCAGAGATGGTAATAATTTCCGGGGTATCGCCTATAACGAATTCCATACCAGTCGCCATTTCAAGAGACTTAATGTTACGTCCCTCTTTACCAATGATACGACCCTTCATTTCATCGTTTGGCAAGTGGACTACACTTGATGCATGAGGAGCTACTTGGTCTGCAGTATAACGCTGCATCGCGCCAAGTACGATATCCATAGCACGTTCTTTACCCGTTTGACGGGCTTCTTCTTCAATTTTTTGGATGAATTTCTGATTTGATAGGCGAACTTCATCTTCAAGCGCATGAGCCAATTCTTTACGCGCTTCTTCACGCGTCATATTGCTCGTGCGTTCAAGTTTGCCAATAAGATCGTTGTATAACGTCTTAAGCTTAACTTCACTCACTCGCAGACCATCTTCTTTACGAAGTAGGTTGCGTTCTTTTTCCTGAAGTTCACGGCGAAGTTCATCAATATGCTGCTCTTTTTTTTCAATACTTTCGTATTTTGAGGTCAGCTTATTTTGTAAACGATCGAGTTCGACGCGTTCACGTTTCATTTCAAGTTCGAATTCACTGCGTTTTTTGTAGATTTCATCTTTGATTTTAAGTGCAGATTCACGACGTTCGTTTTCGATTTCTCGCTTAACGTCTTTCCACTTATTTTTCGAGTCAAATAACAGTTCATTTGCCTCTGCAATGCGTTTTCTTGCATATAGAAGCAATATAATTGCTCCTATTACAATGGACGCTGCAATAATCATAATAATGATCGAACTAAATTCCATATAATAATTCCTAAATGTGCTATACAATCACCCTTTTGCTTGATTTCAATTATCAAGAGAGGCATGAGGAGGTATCAGTTTGATGTGAGCAAGAGATGAGCGCTTTGCAACGCCATAAAGGCAAGCAGCACCCAATTACACATTAAGGTAAAACGAACACTCGCCGTTAATCACTGTTGTGATGAGGTGGCTAATTCTCGATCAAGAAGCGCATTGAGCGACTCGGCTTTCGCCGATGCTTGTTTTTCTTTCGATTCTATCGTCAGCAATTGGCTTGCAAGACGAAGAGCCGCAAGAACGGCAATGCGTTCTTCCGGCAATTTTTTAGCATGTTCAACTATTTCTCGCATGAGAGAATCTACCAGATACGCCGTTTGTTTTACGCGTTCTTCAGATTCATCACTTACAATCGTATATTCTTTATCAAAGATACGTAATTTGAGGCTCTTTGCTTCCATGGCTACTATTTCTCACGTTCAATAAACGTATCAATACTCTTAATTAACGAATCAACTACGTTTAGGGCTTCTTGGCGTTGTTTTTCCAGGCTGCCTACGTCTTTAGTCTCATGCAAAAGAGCTTCTTGAGATTCTTTTAGTTTCTTAGTTAATTGAGCGTTTTGATCGACCAATCCAGCGTTCTCTTTTTTTAGTTTATTTACAAGACCTATTAAAGTTTCAATCTTTTTTTCTAGACTTTGTAATGCTTCCATGCGGCTCCCCCTTCTTTGGTTGCCAGATATTATAAAACAGTTTTAGTGTATTCATGCGGTAGTCGCAATGTCAATGGTTCGATACACTTTCGTTACTCAACATGAACGGGTTACCGTTCGTCCTGAGTTAGTCGAAAGATTAACCCTTGGCAATAGTTGCGAGTGAAGCAAATACATCAGCATCAAATATCGCGATTTGGCTCAACATTTTTCTATTGAGTTGGACATCTGCTCTCTTTAAACCGCTTATGAACGCGTTGTAAGAAAGGCCATGTTTTTCTGCGCCAGCATTGATACGGGTAATAAAGAGAGAGCGCATATCGCGTTTTCTCAACTTACGTCCCTTGAATGCATACGCCATTGCGCGCATTAAGGTTTCTTTTGCTCGCTTGAAGATGTTACTGCGTTGACCCCAGTAACCTTTTGTTTGTTTTAACAGTTTTTTGTGACGCTTTTTGGTCACTAGACCGCGTTTAACTCGTGACATAATTCACCTATAAAGACTCTATATCGATTAATATGGTAACATTTTTAAGATTCTGTGTGCATCCGATTCATGGACATACGCAGTTGCGCAAGACTGACGATTTTGCTTAGTAGACTTCTTCGTCATTAAGTGTCGGCGATAAGCTTTTGCACGTTTTATCAAGCCAGATTTTTTCTTAGTAAAGCGCTTTTTAGCCGCTGAATTTGTTTTCATTTTTGGCATGTTGACCCTAACTTACTTTGTTTTTAAATAATAAATCCGAGACCAATATTGACCCAGCTTTGAATCTTGTTCTTTTACGATATCGCCATCAAGTTCTGCTTCTTCAACTGAACGATCGATTTTATCGAACAATTCATTGCCATGTTCGTCTTTTAAGACGTTTTCACGGCCTTTGAAGAAAAGCGTGAACTTTACGCGTTTCCCTTCGTTAAGGAACTGGATTGCTTGCTTGAGCTTGGTGAGATAATCATGTTCACCAATTTTTGGTCGCAGTTTAATTTCTTTGATCTGAATTACTTTTTGATTCTTTTTAGCTTCGCCTTGCTTTTTCTTGCGCTCATAAAGCACCTTGCCAAAATCCATGATTTTAACGACCGGTACATTATCTTTACCTGATTCTGAAAGCATGACGAGGTCGAGCTCAGCATCTTGCGCCATACGCAACGCCTGGCTGCGTGACACAACACCAATATTTTCGCCTTTTTCATCAATCAGCTGCACGCGCTCTGCACGGATTTTTTCATTAATCAATGCATCACTGTTTTGTAGCGGTTGAGTCTGCTTGTTATTGTGTTTCAATGTAATTGCCACCTTTTAACATTTCCAATATTTACTTGTTATTACGCTTCTTGTTCCATTTCACCAGTAATCGGCGCAGTTAGAGCAAGCTTCTTAGCTGCAATCGTTGCCTGGACTTTTTGGTAGATCAACGCAAATTGATCTTTTTTATCTTTTAAGTAGCTCAATGCCTGTTCACGGCCTTGGGCAAACTTATCGCCGTCCAATGAGAACCAAGAACCTGATTGAATGATCACTCCAAAATGCAACGCTGCATCCAGAAGATCGAGTTCACGGCTTATGCCTTCACTGAACAAGAGATCAAGTTCGACGCGCTTGAATGGTGGAGCCATCTTATTTTTGACCACTTTCACCACAATGCGGTTACCGATCTGCTCTTCATTTCGTTTGAGACCCGCAATACGGCGGACATCTAAGCGCAATGAAGCATAAAATTTCAAGGCATTACCGCCAGTAGTTGTTTCTTTGTTGGCAAACGGCATAGCACCGATATTTTGACGAATTTGGTTAATGAAGATCAAAACCGTCTTAGATTTATGTACCACAGGGGTAAGCTTGCGCAACGCCTGGGACATCAACCTTGCCTGAAGACCCATATGGGAATCGCCCATATCGCCTTCAAGTTCCGCTTTAGGAACAAGGGCTGCAACTGAGTCGATAACGATAATGTCAATGGCGCCTGAGCGTACCAACATTTCGGCAATATCCAACGCCTGCTCGCCATAATCTGGCTGAGAAATAATAAGATTATCGACGTCTAGCCCGAGCCTTTTTGCGTGGGCCGGATCCAAGGCATGCTCGGCATCGATAAATGCACAAATCCCGCCATTACGTTGGGATTGAGCTATAGCCTGCATAGCCAAGGTTGTCTTACCTGAGGCTTCTGGTCCAAAAATTTCAACTATTCTACCGCGAGGTAACCCGCCAATTCCGATGATTTCATCGATCAGGATTGAGCCGGTTGATATCGCTTCTATATTACTATTTGTAGACTGACCTAGGAGCATCACCGCGCCAGTGCCATAATGCTTGTCAATCTGGGAAAAGGTGACTTCTAAGGCCTTTTTCTTAACATCTAAATCACTACGTTGCTGGGTCGTAGGGGTCTCTTTTGAGGATGTTTTAGTTTTCATATTGAATATCTTCTAGTAGTAAATCTCTTAAGAATTTAAATTAATTGTAGCATTTCTATGCAAAGAAGCAACAAAACCCTGTGTTACAAGCGTCATTCGGTCACGCCCAACTTTCTCGCTCAGGGACTGTCGTTTGGCCTCAAAAGCATCCTCTTTAAGAGGGGCTATTTCATCGAGGCGAACGATGTATCCGTTCGCGGCGTCTAGCGCTGCTTCGGTCATGCCTACTTTTTCTATTTGCAACATACGCTCAATAGGAAGACCAGAGGCACGTAGTGACTTAACCTGTTCGGCATTATCAAAATCCACCGGACCGACCTTTTTAACGGTTGCTTTGTAGGTATGAGAAAGCTCTGCGAGCGATTTTTTATGCGCCTCTTGGCGAGCTTGGCCCACACGAGAGCGCAGCAATGATGCAACGCGTTCTTCAATCAAATCGTTTTTGACGTTAGTACGTATGGCATCAAGGGCTGGCAAGTTGGTTGCTTGGACTGCCGTTACGTGAACCACATATCCTTCTTTATTATCCACATAAAAGGCATAGTCTTTTACGGGTATTGCGAATGCGGTGCGCGCCATAATGCTGCCATCATTGGTTATCAACTCTTTAACCGTTGGCGTTGCACCTTTTCCTGCAATAATCTCTTTTAATTTCGCTGCATTTTTATCTTTATATATTTCTTTCATGTCTTGGACGAAGCGCTTGGAGAATTTTTGCGTGGTTAACGCATCAACAATATCCTTGCGTACATCTGAAAGCGGCTTGAATACTCTTTGTTTTTTATCAACGAGCTGGAGTAATACGATGCCATCTTTCACTTGAATCGGCTCTGATACGTCATCCTTATTCTTAAGCATGAATGCTGCTCTTTCCAAGCCACGTTCAATCTTTTCATCGCCCTTGGTGAACGGCTTCATCAGACCGCCATTGCTTGCAGTTTCAGTGTCTGCTGAAAGTTCTTTGGCTTTTGCTGTAAAATCACCCGGTTTGCTGATTAGTTGCTGGCGAAGTTGAATTGCTTTCTCACGCGCCGCAGCAAGATCTGCTTGCGTTGCCGCCTTCAGGAGAATAGAGCGGACTTGTACGCGCGGCAATTCTGCCAGATAACTTTTTTCTTTGTTTTCTTCGTAATAACGCTTGATCTCTTCATCTGAAACCGTCACGCCATATGATTGCGGGGTCATTTTCCAGATTTGAACCGATCTTTTTTCAGGAACCCAGTATGTTTTACCTGCTTGATTCTTACGATTAAAGAACGCTTCGACATCCTTATCAGTAACCTCATCCTTCTTTACTTCTGCGTAAATTTCGCTTTTAGGAATGGTCATTACTGAGAATGTTTTTGGTAAATAGCGTGCGCTAAATTCATTTTCAAGCTCAAAGCGTGGGGCATATGCTGCGTTCGCAATAAGGTTTCCCGTGATTTTGCGTTTAAGACCAGCTTCGAGTTTTGTATCAAAATCAGACATGCTCATTTTGAAATTGCGTAGATGCAGGCGTAATGGCTCTATATTAATGCTGCCATTTCTTACATCGATCGCACTGACCGGAATCAAATCACTCAATTCTTGATACACGTTGCCGATGTTGCTGATTGCTTGTTTTACATACTCAGGGTGTATTTGTATACCGAGATCTTTACCAGCGCCATCCAGTAATGCTTCTCGTACAACGCTTTCCGCAGCTAATAATTGTGGGTTAGGAACAATGCCCATCATTGCCATAAACTGATCTGCATATTGGCCGTACTCTGCGCGCATCATTTGTAAGCGTTGTTCAAAATCGAGTGCTTTACGAGCAAAATCTGTTTCATAAATGGTTCTGCCATTAACGGTTCCCCATATTGCATCGGGACTTCCTGATCGCCTATCAACCTTACCGGGTAACGTCCAGAGACCAAGCATTGCTATGATTACCATCCAAAGTATTATTTTGTAAAAATTAGTCTCAATAACCTTTTTCCTGATCGCGCTGAGCATGAATGTACCTTTCGTGGGGTGCAACAATATGTGTTTATGTTATGCAGTGATAATACGAACGTCATGAAGCTTTTCTCGATGCTTGATAGTGTCAACAAGCTTTAAGAGTTCTTCTTTATTGGTAAAGGACTCGGTGATCACTTGATACCAATAGACGGTTCTTCCTTTTGCTGTTTTACTTGGTCGTTGTTTGATATGAGCAGTAATATCGCGTGTAGCAAGCTTTTTCACAAATTGCTGTGCTGCTTGTTGGCTACTAAACCCAACAAGTTGCGCGTAATATTCGCGCCCATTGTTTTGTACAGAAATAATTTCTGATGATTCTTGAGATACATTTCCCGTTGATTTAACCTCAGCGGCAGTATCAATTGCTTGATCCAAGACAGCTTCTTCCGCAGGCGTTTCAGCTTCTGCAACTTCTACTTCTTCACCAGGCTCGCTGTTATCTGATGATGCGCTTGGCGCCTTGCTATCATATAATGCGTATATTGATGAATTGACGTGATCAGTAAGAGATTCTTGATCGATTTTATAACTTATATGGTCTACCGCTTGTTTTTTACCAAGGAAATAGCCAGTCATAAAGAGAAAAAAGTTAAGCAGCAATATAACGGAAAGCGCCCAACTCACATGACGGTTACTGAGGAATAATCCTTGCTTACCATCACACACACAAGCTTCTGACTGAGAATGAGATTCATGATTGTCACGGTCAAACAAGTTCATAATTTTCACACCACTTTAACGGTTTTTTAATCGATCTAATAGTTGCTTAATATATAGATTAACATCCCATAAAGTCAAGTTCACTGTGTCTGTTTCAAGAGTATAAAGAGGTGCTTTCATCTCTTGGTATGAGGCCGTTAGCATTTTTTGAAAACCACGCCAAAACGTTTCTTGACGCTTTGCATAATGACGGGATCGTTGCTGAATAATGCTAATCACACTTTCCAAATCGTCGCCTGTATCGAGTTGATGTACATAGCTTAAAAGCTCGTTATAGCCGATTAATTTCTTTTCATGCAAGAATGTTTCCCACGGCGTATTACACAATGGACGAACTTCATCAAGCCAACCAGCTTCCATCATCATAATGACGCGCTTATCAATACGCGCATAGAGATCATCGCGATTGCGCGTAAGATAAAGCATTATCACGTTACAAGGCATTTCGAGATCCGGCTGATACAGTGATGGCTTCACACCTTTGGTCCGCCATATTTCCATGGCGCGATTGATGCGATACGTAT
>Ga0210395_10005177_pt1 | contig 9990 bp, 12 predicted proteins | sample IncBWH4OmetaG_FD_150861 | JGI IMG/M metagenome (GOLD analysis project Ga0210395, IMG submission 150861) | Forest soil microbial communities from Barre Woods Harvard Forest LTER site, Petersham, Massachusetts, United States - Inc-BW-H-4-O ...
CAAACCCGCCGGCGACGAATGCAAAATAGCGACGACAATTTCCCAGCACAGCGTTTCCTCCTCTTTCTGATTGCCTTAAAGCTGCTGAATCCCGGCCCGGCCGATAAAGGGCTGAGCGACCGCTATCCGACCATCGACGATCTTGAGCGGCAATGCCGGCAAGGGCCGCGGCGACGGACCTCCAACCACATGCGCGCTGGCCTTCGGATCATATTGCGAGAAATGGCACGGGCATTCGAGCCGCTGCGTCACCGCGAGCCACTGGGTCACCTCGCAACCGGCATGCGGACACACCGCGGAATAGGCGACCACTCCATCGGCGGCGCGCTGCCGCGTCGCGGCGTCGAAACCGGCGGGATCGAGGCGCAACAGCAGAACCTTGTTGAGCCGACTGCCGTCGCGCACGGTCTTGTCGGCCGGGTCCATCGGCCACACGAAAATCTGCGGACCGCCGAGCGGCAGGTCGGCGGCTTTCAGCGGCACCGGATCGCCAGCCCCGACTTTGATCAACATATCACCCGCTTGCGGGCGGATACGCTTGGCGTCGTCTTGCGCGGTGCCCACCCGCGGTGCTGCGAGAAAGGCAAGTCCGAGCCCCAGCGCAGCCCGCCGTACGATGCCTTCCCGGCGCGGGCAATGGCAGCATCCCCCCAACTTCGCTTCCTCCCTTTCGGCAGAGCCGGAAGCCTTTGACAATCGGGCGACCAGCCACGGCGCCGGGCGCGCCGACGGCGACCCACCCAGCGCTTCTTTCAGCTCTTGAGCTGGTCGCCGATCGGCAGCCGACGGATGCGCTTGCCGGTCGCGGCAAAGATCGCGTTGCACAAGGCGGGAGTGAACGGTGGCAGTCCGGGCTCGCCGACCCCGCTCGCCGGCACCGCGGTCGTCGCCGGAATGATGTGCACATGCGTGACGCCGGGCGACTCATCGATCCGCGCGACCTGGAAGCCGTCGAAATTATTCTGCTGCGCCCGCCCATTCTTGAAGCTGATCTCGCCGTATTTGGCGATGCTGAGCCCCATCGCCGCCGCCCCTTCGATCTGCGAGCGGATGCGCTCGGGGTTGGCGGCAAAGCCGCAATCGATCGCGGTATCGATGCGCGGCACGGTCAGCTTGCCTTTGTCGTCGACCGCTACTTCGACGACGCTCGCGACATAGCTGACAAACGAGCGATGCGCGGCGATGCCAAGGCCGTGTCGCGGCGGCAATTGCCGGCCCCACCCGGCCTGTTCGGCGGCCACCTCGACGACGCGCCGCAGCCGTCCGGTATCGAACGGGAAAGTCTCGACCGGCTCGCCGTAATTCGTGTAGCCCTCGGCACCCGGCGATTTGCGCGGGTCGAAGATGCGCGGTGGCCCGATCAGCTCGATCAGTATGTCCTTGGGGTCGCGGCCCAGCGCATGGGCGATCTCGGCAACAAAGGACTGTATCGCAAAGCCGTGCGGGATGTTGCGGACCGAGCGGAACCAGCCCAGCCGCGAATGCGCTTCGGCCTCGCCGCTTTCGCAGCGCAGGTTGGGGATCAAAAACGGCACGTCGATGACGCCCTGGCTCAGTTCGCCCGGCTGCTCGCGTTTGGGGTCGGCGACAAAGATCGAGCGGATCGTTGGTGCCACGACGCGATGTCGCCAGGCCACGACCTTCCCGGACGCGTCGATCCCGGCGTCGAGGCGCTCAAACGAGGCGGCGTGGAAATAGTCGTTGTGCAGGTCATCCTCGCGCGTCCATTGGACCTTAACCGGGGTGCCGTTCATCGCCTGCGACAAGAGGGCCGCTTCGAGGACAAAGTCGCATTTCGACTTGCGGCCGAAACCGCCGCCCAACAGCGTGACGTTTACCGTGACATCCGCGCGCTTGAGCCCGAATTTCTGCACCAGCTCGTCCTGGACCTCGCCGGGGCTCTGCACCGGGGCCCACACCTCGCATTTGCCGTCGGCAAGGCGGGCGGTGGCGGTCGGCGGCTCCATCGACGCATGCGCCAGGGCCGGGACGTAGTATTCGGCGGTCAGCGTCTTTGCCGCCGAGGCCAGCGCCTTATCGACGTCGCCGTCGTTGCGCGCCGTCTTGCCGGGCTGGCTCGCGGTGTTTTTGAGCTGGCTCTCGTAAACGGCCGAATCGTAGCCGCCGTGCGGACCGTCGTCCCAGTGCACGACCAGCGCCTCGCGGCCCTTGATCGCCGCCCAAGTGTTGGCGGCGACAACCGCGACCCCGCCCAGGGGTTGGAACTTTGCCGGCGGCAGGGTGCCCTCGATGACCACAATTTTCTCGACCCCCGGCACCTTCATCGCCGCAGTTGCATCATACGAGGCAAGTTTGCCGCCCAACACCGGCGGCCGGGCGACGGCAGCGTATTTCATCCCTGGCAATTTGGCGTCGATCCCGTAGATCGCCCGGCCGGTAGTGATGTCGAACAGATCGACAATCGGGACGTTACCCTTGCCGAGATAGCGGAAGTCCGCTTCGTCCTTCAGCTTGATCTGGTCGGACGGCGGGGTCGGCAATGCGCTCGCGGCGGCGGCGAGGTCGCCATAGCCGAGCTTGCGGCCGCTTGGCTTGTGGACGACTTCGTGGTTCTGAGCCTGCACCTCGGCAAGATCGACAGCCCATTGGGCGGCCGCCGCTATCTCCAGCATCCGCCGCGCGGCGGCGCCGCATTGCCGCATCGGTTGGACGAAGTGCCGCAGGCTGCGCGAACCGTCGGTATTCTGGTTGCCGTATTTCTTCTCATCGCCCGGCGATTGCTTGACGCGGACCCGCGTCCAATCGGCGTCGAGCTCGTCGGCCACGACCATCGGCAGGCTGGTCCGCGAGCCCGTACCCATCTCGGCGCGATGGGCGATAATCGTCACCACCCCGCTCGGGTCGATCGAGACAAAGACATGCGGATCGGACACGACACCGCCGGAGAATTTGTCGGCGCCGGTGGCGTAGGCGAGCGCGGCCCGCGCCGGCAGAAACTCGGCGGCGATAACCAGGCTGCCGGTCGCCAGCATGCCGCGCAAAAAGCCGCGGCGGCTGACGTTTTCGATCGCGACGCTGATGGCGCTCATCGTCATGCCCCCGTCGCGGCCGCCTTGATGGCGGCGGTGATGCGCTGATAGCAGCCGCAGCGGCAGATGTTCCCGCTCATGGCGCTGAAAATCTCGACCTCGGACGGGTTCTTGTTGGTGGCCAGCAGGGCCGCCGCCTGCATGATCTGTCCGGCCTGGCAGTAGCCGCATTGCGGCACATTCGAGACGCGCCAAGCCTTTTGCACCGGATGGTTGCCGTCGGGGTCGAGGCCTTCGATCGTCACCACCGTGCGGCCGTCGATATCCCCGATTGCGGTGATGCAGGCCCGCACCGCGTGGCCGTCGACATGCACGGTGCAGGCGCCGCAGAGTGCCGCACCGCAGCCGAATTTTGTCCCGGTGAGGCCGAGTTCGTCGCGCAGATACCAGAGCAGCGGCATCGACGGATCGCCGTCAAAGCCTTGTTCCTGGCCATTGACGTGGAGTTTGACCATGCTAGCCCTCCCTCGCGAAAATTGGCGTCCGATCGCCGCTCCAGCGGCAGCACCGAGTATTTCTTTTAACTCTATTACCGTCGCCGCATCGGACGCAATCTGTGGTCATGCCGGCATCTCTCGCCGAAACTGGGGTTCGGCAGGTCTGCTTCTGACCGGTTTTGCTGGCGCGTCGAAAGGTTTGTCAGCGCACACTCGGCGCTCGACATCTTCGCGGGTCGGGACAATCTGGTCGGGTTGTGGCTCGATAACATCATGAAAGCGATCGCGGCGAACTCGGGCGGGTCAGGCGAGTTCGGGCCAAGGATCGACAAGACGTGCGTCACCCCGCGGCGGAATGCTCGCCAAGTTCCGAGATGGTGATGCGCGGCGCTGTGCGGCTGGTGCTCATTGGCTCGCTCTCGCGCTGCCAAGCTAGGCGAAAACCTCAGCCGAATAAATGCGGTAAGTCAGTACGGCGCTGCCGAGTTCGTGACCAAAGCCAGTCGATTTCGTCGCGGCGGCAAGTGGGGAGCGCCTCATGTCAGAGTCGCGACCGAGATGTGGGGCCAAACCAGTCCATTGGATATCGCTGAGATTGGATCAGATATCCGCCGAACGGCGATTACCGATTTACCCGATGGTGAGCTCGGTGTAGTGACCAGGCCTGCCCCAAGGTGCTGACATGACGTAATCGCGCGGCCGGCTCGCTGCTGCCACTCCCCTCCGGTTGGCGCACCTGTTGAGATCGGCTGCGATCTCGACCGAGGAGGATAGCCCTGGGCTCGTATGTTGCACTCGCGACGTCTCGCTTCGTTCCACCAGCGTCCACAACGCGGGTATAGCCGATGAGGCGTTTTTCGGGGTGTTTCGACCATAACTTATGACGCGTATAAGCCATTGAAATTGAAGGGGCAGGATTTTTAGCAAAATTCTTGAGGCCCCAATGTCGGCTATCTGATGCAAGGCAGACGATCGGGTTCTTCGTCGGCCCTTGCCCCTAACCCGACCTCCGCGATCATCCTCACGAAGATCGGGATATTGCGCCGGCTCAAGGCCGGTTTATCGCTCGCTCGGCTTGTGCTATGCCGATCCGGTGATCCCAACCCCTTGCCCCCGATTTCGGCCCTCATGAGTGACGACGACAAACAGCGTGCCGCTCTGGCCAACCTCGATGCCGTCGCGCGAGCTTTCCCCGCCAAGGTCGACGCAATGAAAACCAGACTCGCTGCGTGGGTCGCCGCCAACACCGGGCCGGGCAATGACGACGCCGCCTTCACCAACGCGCTTCTCGAACTCGGCATGGAGCGGTTGCTCGAATACCCGCATGCCGACGAAAATGCGGCGGAGGAACTGGAAAATATCTCAAAGCCGGCGAAAAGAATTTTGTCATCATCGATACGCCCGGAGGCGATGCGGGTCAGGCCGCCCGCGCCGCGATCCTTGCCAGCGAGGTCGAGTTGCGCCACAGCGACAGGCTGCGCCTCGACGACCTCGCGAGAGAGCATGGCCTGAAATTCAAGCGCGTCGGACAGTCATACCTGTTTGACGATTACACATTCACAGCGCGGAGCTTGGGCCAAGCCCTCGCTTTCGCCGAAGGCTTCGACCGGGCGAGGAAAGGTTGACGATGCCGCGCGCGGTTAAGAAGCCAGCCGAGGTTGTCGACTTGGGATTGCCGGCGGCGCTGTCGTATCACTACGTCCGCGCGCGTGCGGAACTGCATGAGGCCCACAAGCTGATTTTCGCGCGGGACGTTTCGCAAGAGCGCCGGCGGCGTATGTGGAAAGACTTCGCTGAAATCGTGAAGCAATGACCGTCGCCCTTCCCGTCCCGGCCGACCGACCCGGCCAGCTCAGCCGCCTCGACCAGCTCGCCGCCATCCCCGAAGAAGAAATCTGGCTGGCGAAGCAAAAGAGCGCACAGACCCGCCGCGCCTACCGGCTCGACGTGCGGCACTTCATGCGCGCGCTCGACATCACCGGCACGGACCAACTGCGCCAGGTCGATCATCGCGCCGTCATCGCGTGGGAGCGGATGCAGAGTGAACAAGAGCGCGCAAAGGCTTCGACCGTGCGCCGCCGGCTGGCCGCGCTGTCGAGCCTGTTCAAGCATCTGGTGAAACACGGGGCGGCGAACCGCAATCCCGTGGTCGACGTCGACCGGCCGGCGATCAATCGCGACGAAGGAAGCACGGCGGCGTTTTCGAAAATCGAGGCGCGGAAGATTCTCGACGCGCCGCCGGCCGACACGCTCGCCGGCTTGCGCGATCGCGCCATTCTCTCCGTCGGCCTGCAAGTCGGATTCCGCTGCGCGAAGATCGCCGCGCTCAATGTCGGCGACCTTCACCAGAACCGGGGCTTCGACGCGTTGCGCGTGAAGCGCAAGGGCGGCCGGCACGAGGCGCTTGCGATCAACCCGCAGACCGCGCAACGCATTCGTGCCTATCTCGAAAAGGCCGGTCACGGCGGCCAGCTCGACGCGCCGTTGTTCCGTCCCCTGCGCGGCAACGCCAAGCCGCTCGATGCGGCCGGACGCATGGACCCCGGCGCGATTGACCGCATGGTGCGGAAATACGCCGCCAGGATCGGCCTCGCGCGCGGCTACTCGGCGCACTCGATGCGCGCCACCTTCATCACCACCGCACTTGAGAACGGCGCGCAGCTCGAGGACGTGCAGAAGGCGGCCGGGCATCGTGATCCGAGCACTACGAAGCTATACGACCGACGGGGATACAACCCGGAGAAGGCGGCGAGCTTTTTTGCGACCTACTGATTTGGCGGCTGCTTCGTGACCATCCCGCCGGATCTTGACGACGACGAACGCACCTTGCTGGAAAAGGTGGAGAAGCTACAAGCTGGCTTCATCGGCCGCGCGACGCAGGACGGCGGCAGCATCGACGAGCCCACTTACGAACGGCTGCGGATGGAGCTGCTTAGCAACGCCACCATCCGCCCGAAGGTGCCGGAGATCGTCCGCAAATACCGCGACCAGAGCCAATTCTGGCAATTCATCAAAAACAAGTTCGCCCACTACGCCGAGCGCCGGCAGTTCATCTGGGCCGAGTTCACGCCCCTTATCGATTATCTCGAATTGCAGGAGCGCACGCCCGGCGTCGAGCCGATCACCGACACGCTGGAGGCGTTCGACCCCGAGCACGTGCACGCCGTATGGCAGAAGGCACTTGACCGGCGGGCGACCGACCCGGACGGCGCGATCACTGCCGCCCGGACGCTTCTCGAAACCGTGTGCAAGCACGTTCTCGACAAGGCCGGCAAGACCTACGCCGACAACGTGGAGTTGCCGCAGCTATGGAGGCAATGCGCCGAGCTTTTGAACCTCGCCCCGGATCAACACCACGAGCAGATATTCAAAAGCATCCTCGGTAGCTGCCAGAACATCGTCGCTTCGCTCGGCGCGGTGCGCAACAAGATCGGCGATGCGCACGGGATGCGGCCCCGCGCCGTGAAGCCGAAACCGCGTCACGCGGAGCTGGCCGTCAACCTGGCCGGCACCATGGCGAGCTTTCTGGTTGCAACATGGCGAGAGCAGCGGGGCGAGTAGCGGCAACGCCGCCTCCAGCTACAACGTCCAAAGTAGATTCCGAGGCGGAGGCACCAATAAATCCAGATGAACGATGATGATGGATAAGGAAGCCCTCTCCACATTCTTTGCCATTCACCGCGCAAAGTTTGACCGATGCCTTGAACCACAAATGCGCTGTGAGCAAACCGCCATCCGTGCACATTCAATACAGAACGCCAGAACACTCGATTTGCTGACGATAGATAATCATGTCATCGCCTTGCGCCCCCGCGCCTCCGAAACAGGAATCCAGATCGACTACAAATCCGTGGGGCGTAACGATGCATCGACTTTCACCGGGTTTTGCTCCGAACACGACCGAGATATCTTTGCCCCAATCGACACAGCGACCCTCGATACCACCAACAGCGAACAGCGGTTTTTGCTGGCGTATCGTGCCGTCAGCTTTGAACTTCATGCCATTATAGAAAAGGCTGCAAAGATACAGAATATCTACCGCGCCCGAGTGGGCCTTGGTTGGGATTCACCCGACGCAACCAGCGAAGCAGGAAGGCTCGCCACGGCCGATCTACTCCACGCGTTTATAACATGGCGCTATCGTGCAGAGAATTTCGACGCTGACTTACTTGTAAAGAATTATTCAAACATCCAGCATGATGTCATTATCTTCGACAATCAGAAACCGTGCATTGCCGTGTCCTCGCTGTTCTCAATAGAAGGTGTAACCAGAGAAGATGACAATGTCCGAATCGCCCTGAACGTACTGCCAATGTCGCCCAGGAAAACAGTAGCGGTTTTTGCCTATCACAATATTGATGCTGAATTAGGACGATCCGGGTTGACGCGCGTATTACAGGCGACCGGTGAGCAGCAAAAATACGAGTTGTCAAAGCTCATAATCCGAAAGATGAGCAACTTCTATATCTCCCCGGCCCATTTTGCAGCATGGTCGCCCGGAAAAGCTGATCGGATCAAAGCCGAGTTCGTCAGCACGGTCTTACGCGAGCACAGACGAGACATCAGGCACGAAGTTGGGGAACCGAGCCAGACGGAGCATCAGGATTTCATGCTTTTTTAGAGCTGCGCGGCTATGCGCCGGGCCTATCCGACTTTCGGCCCGGCCGGGCCACGACGACGGTCGCCGCGCTCGATCCGGCTGACGGTCGCCCGGCTGACGCCGGCGGCGCGCGCGATTTCTTGCTGCGTTCCGCCCGGGTTGTCGCGCCGGGCCTCGATCACCGCCGCCCGCCGTTCCGGCGACAGCCGCCAATAACCCCTCGCCTCGTACCCCGCCGTCAGTTCGATGCACTCGCGCTCCGCGAGCCGCCAGACCTTGGCAAAGCTCACGCCTTCGTCGCGCGCCACCAATGAAGCGTGACGCTCCACCAGCAGCCGGGCAACGATCCGGGCTTCCTTTTCGGGGGATGTTGGGACACCGCGCGGCATCCCCTTTTCATAGATATAGTGTGCCGCGCCGGTCAAGTAATCGCCCGGCCTGCCCAGTCTAGCGCCCTGGGCCAGGCCGCCGCGAATCGCCGGGGATACACTGTCCTTCCGTATTTTCACTTGACGGCCGTCGCGACGATTCGATGGGGACTTTTGCGAGCCTTCCGTAATGCACCTTATGCGGCTTTGACGACCGCCCGGCGACGTGCAAAAAACACAAGATATAGAAAACAGGGGACGCCATGACCCGCACCTTTGCCGCCGCCATAATTGCGATGCTTCTGGCGATGGCGGCTCCCTCTCTCGCATTTTCAAAAGACGAAAAAACACCCGACGAGTGCAATAAATATCTTACAGAAATGTCCAATGACCTGGACACTCTAGAGGCGCTTGTCCCAAACGTGCCACCTGACGAAGCTAGTTATCTTGAGAAAGAATACTCCACCGCCGTCGATGTGATGGCGGGTGTACGCATTTATGCTGTTGAACACCGGCCCTTGTTCCCCGCGTGGAATCTACACAACGCATTCCATATTGCGCGCGAGGAATTGAAGCTCCACGAACCCATACCCGCAGACCATAACCTAAAATTCGAGATAGAAATGGCTTCTCGAATCCCTTGGCGAATGGCAGATGCAAAGATCGCGTGGGATAAGTTTGATGAAGCGGACGATGGAAAAATTCTAACGCCGCGGCAGATCGGACTAGGTGCAGAGAAATCCGAAGAGCTTATAGGAACTCCGGGAACGTATATCTGGTGCCTCGCTAGCTTCATCCCCGAAGCAAAATAGGCTGACGCCATGACCGCAAAAGCGTCCGCCGCTGTTGCCCTTTTCCTTCTGATTTTGACCGCGCCAGCATTCGCGCGCCAGCAGCCCGACGACAGCGAGACACGCCAGCAGATCATTGACCACAGCGTTGCCGATTACCTTGCGACCGGCCACCCCTGCGCCTGCCCCTACAACACCGCCCGCAACGGATCAAACTGCGGCGGGCGCAGCGCCTACAGCAAACGCGGCGGCGCGTCTCCGATTTGCTATCCCTCCGACGTGACCGATCAAATGATTTCCAGCTGGAAACGCCAACATCCAAACCAGTGAGCGACCCTATATATCTACTCCCGCAAGGCATTCGAGGGTATATAACATGACATCGAATAGCGGCAAGCTGTCTCTTATCCGCGACAGTCTATATATAGACCAGCATATCGGACACGAAATCTTGCCAGTGGTGAGCAGTATCCCCAAAACGGACAATCCGCTGGCTATAGTCAGTTACTATTTTTTGTACAAGGCGACCAAAACCCTCGATGCCATCTGTGTCCTGTGTGATGGATCTTCTACGGTTGACTCTGGATAAGTTGGTTATATCAGAGTGTTAGAGGGCATGGCTCGGGCGTTGGCACTACGGCGGCGGGTTCTGCGGCGAGTTTTCGGGCGTTGTCGTGGGGTAGGCGGCGGCTGGGCGCAGCGGATCAGGGGCGGCAGGGCGACGCCGAGGGTCCGGAGCACGAT
>Ga0210395_10005179_pt1 | contig 9988 bp, 8 predicted proteins | sample IncBWH4OmetaG_FD_150861 | JGI IMG/M metagenome (GOLD analysis project Ga0210395, IMG submission 150861) | Forest soil microbial communities from Barre Woods Harvard Forest LTER site, Petersham, Massachusetts, United States - Inc-BW-H-4-O ...
CAATCAAAGCAACGGCGAGTCAAATCCTCTGGGCCTTGGCCAACTACACGGTCCAGTTACTTGCGCTCAAAACGGTATTCGTCGATGACCACGCCGACACCACGCCGGCCGCCATCGTCAAAACTGCGCACCACTCGCCCGCGGCAGTCCACTTGTACATCGGCTTCCGCGCCCACTACATCAGCGGGAAGAGAAATCGTGAAATCAACCGGCGAACCCACAGGCACATCGGCGTCCATGCGGAACAGGACTCCGTTGGCGGAGATGTTCTCGGTCTCCACCGTCTCTCCGATCATTCCCTGGCCCGAAACGCCAGGTTGATTGTTTGCCGACTTCAGTGCCACCGGCAGTTTTATGGGAAAGCGCGGCGCGCCTTGCACGTCCGTATAACCTTTTCGATTCTTGCTGGGATCAGCAATGGTTCCTTTGGCGGCTTCAGACACGTTTCGGATGACCTTCCTTCCGGTTTCTGCCGTGCACAACTCCCCTTGAGTATGTGCACATTTCAGAGCGAGATTACACCCCCGCAACAGCAACGCAAAGTTACGGAAGTCATGGAACAAAAGCGGCGAAGTGCCAGTGGTACAGGGACTTAGGGGCGTAGCGCGGGTGCTGTGAGAAGCATCGCTGCGGGCGGCAGTTAGCATTTAGCACTTAGCCGCGGCGCCACCGCCTGAAGGCACCGTGAAGGATTTTCGCGATCTGCACGTTGGGGAACGATCTCACCAGCTCACGCTGGAAATCCATGCCGCGACCTTAGAATTTCCCAGGGAAGAGCTTTACGGCCCCACAAGCCAGATCCGAAGATGTGCAGTTTCTATCGCAGGGAATATCGCCGAAGGCTGTGGAAAGATGGGAAATAACGAATTTCAGCGCTATCTTCAGATTGCGTCCGGCTCGGCAAGCGAACTCGATTACGAACTCCTTCTCGCCAAGGACTAGGGCTATCTGCTCGCAGCCGAATATGCGCGGATTGCCGACGAGCTTTCCCAGGTTAAAAAGATACTGAGCTCGCTCTTGCGAAAAGTTAACGTAGACAGGAATTGCTAAAGGCTAAATGCTAGTTGCTGTCTTCAGAATTTCGTCGTCTCCGTAAAATTAAAGCCCCGCACCTTCATCGCCGGCACCACCATGTCGAACGATTCCTCTCCGCTGGCGCGAACGGGCACACTCATCGCGTCGACCTTCGACAACATCGCGATCAGGCTTTCATTGAAGCGGAAATTTCGCAATCCACACTGCACCTTGCCGCGCTCGACCAGGAACGTTCCATCGCGGGTCATCCCAGTCACGATCTTCTCGTAAGGATCGACTTCGCGTATGTACCAGAGCCGCGTCACCAGCACGCCGCGCTCGGTAGAAGCGATCATCTCATCTACGGTCTGCGGCTTCTCTGGCGCGCCGAACACAACATTCATCGGCATCTCGCCCACTTCGTTCGGCAGAGGGAATCCGTGGCCGGTGGGTTCGACCGGTCCGACTTTGTTCGCGTACTCCGATTTTTTTATCTTCTCGGCCGTGGCGCGAGCATACACCACGCGCTTGACCACTCCGTTTTCCACGAGAGGTATGCGCTGCCGCCGCATACCCTCGCCATCAAAAGGCGAACCCGCCTGCAGCGGGTGCTCGACGTCATCGCTGATGTTGACGTTCTTGCCAAACAATTGTGTGCCGATGCGATCATTCAGGAACGAACGTTGATCGAGAATCGCCACCCCGCTGTAATCCCAGAACATGAAGCCCACGATATCGAGCACGGCGGCCGGTTCGAGAATCACGGTGTATTTCCCGGGCGCAATCTCCCGCGGGTGCGCCGAATCGGCAGCCTTTTGCGCCGCCGTCTCCGCCAGTAACCGAGCGTCGAGATGGCTCACGTCGGGAGAATTTAGCTTTTGCCAGCCGGAAGAATCCGCGGCCAGCATGGTGATGGAAATCTCCGCCAGCGTCTGCCGGTGCCAACGCGACAGGCCACGCGAGTTGAAGATGCCTTCGCGCGAATCTGACGCCGAGTAAATGCCCGCCGTCGTCAACTTGTGTTGGTCGGCCACGGACACGATGTGCCGCACCACCTCGGCGCGGTCGGCCGGAGTAACGGCTGCCGTCTGTTCAAAAAAACGTGCAGGGAAGGCTCGTGTGGAGCGGACACTCTTGTCCGCTGCCTTTTCCGCAGGCCCGCCAAAACCCGCCTCTTCCGCCGTAGGCATGGGCAGCAAATCCGGATCCGCTACTTGTACTTTCGCAAGACTCTCCGACGCCGCCACCGCTCGCCGCAAACTTTCGTCGTCAAACTGATTAGCAGTAGAGCGAGCCGTCCGCCCGCCAAAATTCGTGCGGATCGAAACCACGGAGTTCTCTTCCTCGACATTCTGATGAATGGTGTTATTGGCAAAGCGTGTCAGGGCAAAGCGCGAGCCGTTGAAAATAGCTTCGACCTCGTCAGCGGACGAAAGCTGGCGAATTCGATCGAAGATGTCGGCGGCTTGTTCTCTGGTCAGCATGATTGGATCGGCAACGGTTTATCGTCGCCAATTTCCTCGATCCCCGGCGGATAAAGGTCCAATGCCAAAGGCACACCCAGATCGGCAACCCGGGAGAGAGTGCCGCTGTCAAGCGTGAAGCCGCCCTGGCCATGCAGAGAGGCGAACCCACAGAAAAAATCGATCCGATATTTCCTGGACAGCCCTTGGATGACCTCGCGTTGGGGCTCAAGGGCGTCGAGCAGCCACTTCAAATGCTGAATCATACCGCTACGTTTGCTCAACGGGCTCTGAAGAAGCCAACCCGATTCCCGCCTGACGGCAGTCTGTCCCGGACCGAATAACTCCCCCTTCGGGTGCGTGGGTGTAGCCTCCAAACCGAGCACTGATCCGACCATATCGGGATCGAGCGTGTCGCCAAATATTCTTAGACTCGCTCGCGACCACTTCCCGTCTCCATCCATTCGGTCCCCGCTAGCTTCCCTTGTACGCCGACCCCACGCGAATGTTGCGAAAGCGCGCCGGGCTCGCGCCGTGCCCGGTTCCCACAACTTGTTGCGGCTGCCCCTTGCCGCAATTCGGAGTGCCCCACAAAGCCCACTCGTCGCGCGAACAAATCGCATCCATCGAATTCCAAAACTCCGTCGTAATCCCAGAGTACGAAGGATTCTTCAGCATACGCACGCGCTTGCCGTGCTTGATCTCCCAGGCGATCTCGCAGCCGAATTGAAAGTTGTAACGCTTGTCGTCAATCGACCACGACTTGTTGGTCTCCATGTAGATGCCATCGTCGGTCGAGGCAATAAGCTGATCGAGACTCAGCGGTGTCTCCCCCGGCAAAATGCTGATGTTCGTCATGCGAATCATGGGCAGCCGGTTCCATCCCTCGGCGCGTAGCGTGCCGCCGGATCGCGTGGCGCCGATCGTGTGCGCGGTTTCGCGCGAACTCAAATAGCCGGTGAAGCGTCCCTGCGTAATAATCGGCGTCGACTGCGCCGCTACACCTTCATCGTCGTAGGCAAACGTCCCGAGACCCGGGCCATGTTCCTGCCGGGCGTCGGCCACGACGTTAACCAGATCGCTCCCATAGCGCAGATGGCCCAACTTTTCGAGAGTGAGAAACGATGTGCCCGCAAAATTTGCTTCCATGCCGAGCACGCGATCGAGCTCAATCGGATGCCCGATGGATTCGTGGATCTGCAATCCGAGTTGCGAGCCATCCAGAATAATCGTGCTCGTGCCCTCCGGACATTGGTCCGCATGATGCAGCGCAACCGCTTCTTCCGCCACGCGCCGCGCGTTCTCCGGCAACTTCATCTCTTCGATCAGTTCGTAGCCACGGTTCTGCCATTGCCCGCCAAACGAATTCGGATACGACCGCTTCTGAATCTCAGAGCCGGCAAAGGCATACGCCGTATAGCCCGCGCCCGTCGAATATTTTGTCTGATGAATGTCTGCGCCTTCGGAAGAAAGAAACCACGACTCTTCGCGCTGAAAATTCATGCCGGTTTCGGCTAGTGTCACGCCGGCAACGGCGCGCATCTCCGCATCAACCTTCAGCAGCAGATCGAGATTTTGTTCCACTGAAGTTGTGAATGGATCGACTTTGAAGGGTGTCGTCCACTCCGCCACCGCCGCCTGTTCCGGGGCAAGCCGCACATTTTCGCGCTTCACCCGTGCCGATGCGCGCGCAATATTGACGGCCCGCGCCGCGGCCGCTTCCACAGATGCGGCGCCTAAATCCGCGGAGGCCGCAAAGCCCCACGCCCCGTCGGCGATCACGCGCACACCAATGCCGAGCGACTCCGACTCCGACGCATGACCGACACGACCATTCTTGGTAGTCAGCGAGCGGTTGCGGATCGCGACGGCGCGCGCGTCGGCATAAGTGGCTCCGCCTCCAGTAGCGGCGTCCAGAGCCAGTTTGGCAGTGGCTTTCATTTAAGGATTTAACCTATCACGATCGAAGGTCAACTATTAGTGGTAGTAGTCCGCCGAATTCAGCGCAGACCCGGCGCGGCTGTCGCCAGCGGCACTCTCTTGCGCGCCACGTCGACCAGGAAACGCCCGGCGTGCAAATGATTCTGGCTCGTGTTCTCCCCATCATCGCCATCGCCCGAGGAATCGGTCCACACCGCTCCGATCTCGACCTTTGTATTTCCTGAGCTCGCAACTTTGGTCGGCTGTCGCCGCTGTTTTTCGACGTAAGCCTTGATCACCTGCGAAGCGACGCGGGCAGCCAAATATCCGTGCTCGCCCTCTTCGAGGAGGGTGCAAACCACAATCTCGGGATCGCGCCGCGGTTCGACTCCGACGAACCATCCGTTGTCTTTGAATTTCGTTTTCCCGTTCGCCATGCGAGCCTTGGCCATGTTGCTGATGGTCTGCGCGCTGCCCGTCTTACCCGCAAAATCGATACCCTGCAAATGCGCGCTGTTCGCGGTTCCGATGGGCGAGACCACATTGGCCATCGCGTCGGTGATCAGCTGCCAGTTTTTGGGATCGATGGGCACCCGAGTTTCGCCAGATGAACTGTCAGCCGGCACGACATTAGCCGGCAGGTCCGTAGGATTGATAACGTGCGGACGCTGTAGCAATCCGCCGCTGGCAATCGCGCCAATCGCGCGGGCTAACTGAATCGGCGTAGTCGCCACGGCGCCCTGGCCGATGCCGACCGAGATGGTTTCTCCCGCATACCACTTCTGTTTGAAGTTGCGTATCTTCCATTCTTCCGAAGGCATCACTCCGCTGACTTCCTGCGGCAGGTCGATGCCAGTTTTTTGTCCGAGGCCAAACGCCGTCGCGTACTTGGCGATGCGATCGATGCCGAGCTTCTCCGCCAGTGTGTAAAAAAAGACATCGCACGATTGATAAATGGCTTTGCTGATCTCAACCGGCCCATGCACGCGATGCTCGGCCAGCACCCAGCACTTGAAATAGCGCCCGTAGAAAATCGCTCCGCCGGCGCAATTCACCTGCAAGGTTTGCGCGATCCCTTCCTGCAAACCGGCCGTCGCCATGATGATCTTGAACACCGACCCCGGCGCCAGTTGCGCTTGAATGGCTTTGTTCAGCAGCGGATGGTCGGGATCATCAACCAGCTTGTTCCACTCATCCCGCGAAATCTTCACCGCAAAATCATTGGGATCGAAAGTTGGCCGGCTGACCATGGCCAGTATCTCGCCATTGCGCGGGTTCATCGCCACCACCGCGCCGTTCTTCCCTTCGAGCGCCTGCTCGGCCGCAATCTGCAAATCGAGATCGACCGTCAGCTTGAGCTGATTGCCCGGCTCCGCGGGGGTTTCATCGAGCCGCCCGACTTCCCTTCCGTGGCTATTCACCAGCGCGCGCCGCGATCCGTTCTTGCCCATCAGAATGTTGTTGTATTGCTTTTCGACTCCGCTGACGCCCACCACGTCGCCCGGCGTGTAGAGCTCGAATTGCGGCTGGTTGAGCATGTCCTCGGTGACTTCGCCGACATAGCCGATCAGGTGCGCCATGAAACCGTTGCGCGGATAGAGGCGCCGGTGTGCCATGATGGTTTCAAGTTCGGGCAGTTCATTCTTGTGTGCTTCGATGAACGCCAGTTCATCGGGAGTGATGTCTTCTTTGAGAATAATCGGCTGATACTGCGGCATCGACGAGAAGCGCCGGACCCGCTGGCGCACCTCGTCGGAATTCAAGTGCAACCCTTTGGCAATCGCTTCGGCGTCGGCGCTCAGATCGCGCGAAGAATCGCGCAACAGAAGCGCCGAAAATGAAGGATAGTTATCGACGATAACGCGGCCTTCACGGTCGAGAATCTTGCCCCGCGGCGCCAGAATCGGCACGTTGCGAACGCGGTTCTTCTCCGCCAGCAAGGCGTACTCGTCGCTGTGCATCACCTGTAGCCGCCACAGTCCGTAGGCGAGCAACAGAAAGATAAACACCACGACGTACTGCACGGCGGTGAGCCGTAGGGCGGAGACCTTTTCTTCGCGGCCGAACATCAATCCTCAGTTTTCGCAGCCGGCAAGGGAGGCGCAAGCTGAATGATAATCGGCAATTGCGATCGGCCAAAACCCGCTGGGCAAAGCAGTTGTGACGAGTTAACTGTATTGTAACCCGCACCCGTTATTGGTGTAATCACGAACTAAAACGAAAGTTTTCCGCCAAAAACTCGTATTTCCCGTGAAATTTCGCAGGCATGGTCCCTCGGCAGTCCCGCGGGGCATGTACAACCGGGAATTGAATTTCGGGCATCCGCAGGCAACAATAACGACAGGATTTAGCTCTTATTTACTTCCAACCAAGGAATGGAATGCGGATCCGCAGTTTCATCATCGCCTACGCGCTCGTGCTCGCCATTCTGCTCTTTGCCGACCGTCGCCCCGGCGCGACGCAGCAGGATCGCTACTCCCATGTCGTCGACCTGACCGCTGGGCAAAACGCGACTGCCCGGCGAGCCGCCTCGCTCGAGGCCTCGGAATCGAGAACCCGTATTATTGCTCCTGCTGCGATCATTCCCGGCACCTGGGCCGCTGGCCAGATTCCGCCCGAGCGCCTGGTTGCTCCGCTGATCGTGATGGATTTGAAGTCCGCTTCCGACGCCAGTTCGCAGATTTCCCTCGACGATATCGCCGCCTGGGAGGCCCGGCACGGCATGATTCCACAGGGCGCGATCGTAGCCATCCGCCGCTGTCGAACGAGCAAGGTACGCGCGACTAGCGACACGTCCGCTACGCTGACGGCACCGCTTCCGGTAGCGCGCGATGCCGCTCTTTTCCTTATCGAGGCTCGCGACACCATCGGATTTGCCGTCGAGACCTCGGTGAACTTGTCCTCCGACCGCACGCTGGCGACTCAACTCGCTCTTCACGGAAACTATATCGTCGAAGGAACGGCCGAGTTCTCTTCGCTGCCCGTGACCGGTTCGCTCATCATCGTCGCCCCGGCGAAAAACAAGAAGCCGGGCGAAGCTCCCGTCCGCATTCTCGCTATGGTGAGATAGTCGCTGCCCTTAGTGCGCGGCTCGAAGTTCGCGGATCGAGACTCGCAGCTCACTTAGCGCTCTCGTTTTCCTGCACCTCGAGTCCCTCCGAAATCATCTACCTCTGCGGAGGGAAATTCATGTCTGACCCGCGCTATCCGATTGGAAAGTTTTCCTATTCCGGACCGCTTACCGCTGGACAAAAACAGCAATGCCTGACCAATATCGAGGAGACTCCCGCCCGCTTGCGTGCGGCGCTCAGCGGACTGTCTGACCGGCAACTGGATACTCCCTATCGCGATGGCGGCTGGACGCTGCGGCAATTAGCCCATCACGTTCCTGATAGCCACATGAACTCATACATTCGCTTCAAGCTGGCGCTGACTGAAAACGAGCCTACGATAAAGCCCTACATGGAAAATGTCTGGGCCGAACTGCCCGAGGCAAAACAAGCCCCCATCGAAATATCGCTGGCCCTGCTCGATTCGCTGCACCAACGTTGGATGCTGATGCTGCGCAAACTTAACGACGCAGATTGGCAGCGCACGTTTCGTCATCCCGAGCTCGGTCCGATGTCACTCGAAAAGAATCTAGCTCTGTACTCCTGGCATGGACGCCATCACGTCGCGCACGTGACGACCCTGCGGGAGAAGATGGGATGGTGAGGGGAGCATTTAGCACTTCGTCGTCAGTGATCGAGGCAAGCTGTTTCTGCTAAGTGCTAAGTGCTCCCTGCTCACTGCAATCCTGCCTTCCACACCAGATAACTCGCCGCTTCGCGCATCACCGCTGCAAACCTGTCCCACACATGGCGCGGACGGGACTCTGGTCTCGGCGCCACCTCCACCTGTACGCCTTCATGCTCAAGCAGGGCGCGTATGCGGAACACATGGTATACGTCGCTCACCGCTATGCAACGATGCATTCCATTCACACGCATGATATTGGCCACGCGCGCCGCCGACTGGGCCGTATCCGAGCCTTGGGTCTCGGCGATCAGCGCCCGTTCCGGAACGCCACGCCGCAAAAGATAATCGCGACCTACGCCACCCTCGCTAAACTCCGGATCCTGCGCCGCGCCGCCGGTCGTGATCACTACCGGTGCCATTCCCTGTTCAAATAATTCGTAGCCATGATCGAGCCGTGCCCGGTACACCGGCGAAGGGCGTCCGGAATATTCGGCAGCCCCGAAGACAACAATGACATCCGCTTTTTTCCCAGGGGATTCGCTGGCTGCGCGCACGATGCGCGAGCCGGTAATGCCGAAAAATAAAAGCAGCACCCCCAACGCCACCAGCGACAACAGCAGCGTTGGGTACATTCGGCGAAATTTTTGGGGAGTAGATGGATTGTGATCTTCGGCCATAGATCAGGTTTGAAAGTATCAAAATCTCACGGTTGCGCGCTTAGATCGACAAAACCGAAGATCGGCAAGCTGAAGAGTGGCAAACTCAGCGGCGCGGCCGAGCATCCTTGAAACCTTGAAACCTCGAACCTGCTTTACGACAACGCCTCGACAATATCCTTTGCCGGAATCGCACCGTCGCGCAGAATCTGCCACGTGCCGTCTTCTCTGAAGTGCACGATCGTCGATGACATGGTGCGCGGAGATTTACCTCCATCCACGATCAGCGAGATGCGATTTTCCAACTGATCCCGCACCTGCTCTGCCGTCGTGCATTCCGCCGCGCCGCTCAGGTTGGCGGAGGTCGCGGTAATCGGAATCTTCGCCGCCCGCACCACCGCCAGCGGAATCTCCGAAGCCGGGACGCGCAGCGCCACGTTCCCCGTATTCGCGGTGACTTTGAGCGGCAAATGTGACGCCGCCGGCACAATCATGGTCAGGGGCCCCGGCCAGAAGCGCCGCGCCAAGAGATGGAAATCATCGGGCAAAGGGCGCGCAAATTCTTCCGCCTGGTCGACGTTTTCGATGAGCAGTGACAGCGGTTTGTGCCGCAGACGCGACTTGATTTCATACACGCGCTCGACCGCGCGCAGGTTGAACGGATCGGCCGCCAGCCCATAAAACGTATCCGTGGGCATGCCCAGAACCTGCCCCGCCTGAATCTGCTCGGCGGCATATTTGATTAGCGAAGTTTCCGGCGTATCGGCGTGAATCTTCAGGATTTCCGCGCGCACTCTGTTCCCCTCCGGACGGACGACTTGAGCCTTGTCGGCATAGACTTCGCCGGGATCAACATTGTCGGCATAAACATTGTTGGTATAAACAATGAAATGTACCATACATCCTGATCTCGGAACCAACCTATGAGGCAGGAGGCGAAGGCCGCGCGAACTCGCAGTGAGGCGAATCATGGTCGGGCGGATCGTCTGCGTCCGGTCACCGGCCGCCACAATCAGCGGCTGAAAGAATTGCGGATGGCATTCCGCCGCGCCGAGCTTACCCCCCAAGGTAAATGCGCCATCGAAGGCGTCAAGTTGCTCGAAGAAGCCTTGCGCAGCGGCCTCGATCTCGACAGCGTGTTCTTCAGCGAAGCGGCGCGCCCTCTCGCCGAAAAACTTCTGCCGCAGATTGGCGGTC
>Ga0210395_10005180_pt1 | contig 9987 bp, 14 predicted proteins | sample IncBWH4OmetaG_FD_150861 | JGI IMG/M metagenome (GOLD analysis project Ga0210395, IMG submission 150861) | Forest soil microbial communities from Barre Woods Harvard Forest LTER site, Petersham, Massachusetts, United States - Inc-BW-H-4-O ...
GTTCAAGCCATCTTGGGTGCCAAGCGCTCCTCGGTGCAGCTTCTCGTCCAAATTCCGGGGAGCGCGGCAAAGATGTCGCGCGCGGCGTTTAACCGGGGCATGCAGTCAATACCCGCCTTCCGAAGTGTCATGGACGCTTACGTCCAAGCCTTTCTCGAGCAAGTCATGGTGTCAGTAGCGTGCAACGGTGCGCACAGCCTCAAACAGCGGCTGGCGCGTTGGCTGCTGATGATGCGTGACCGCAGTGACAGTGACACGCTCCCCATCACTCAGGACCTGCTCGCCGACATGCTGAGTGTGCAAAGGCCAAGCATCAGCAATGCTGCCCAGGAGCTGGAACGCGCCGGTTTGATCGAACGTGGCCGACGGCAAGTCACGATACTTGATCGGCAGGGCCTCACCAAGGCATCTTGCGAATGCTATCAGTTGGTTCGGGCGCGCCTGGCTTTTCATCTTCCCAAAACATACGAGTGACAAAATCTACGTCTCTACGGTAATGTACATTACCGACCCCATCACATAAACTGACTTAGAATTACGGCTCGCAGGACGGGCGGCGGAGGCGGTCCCTCCAGCAGGATCGTGTTCCTGCTGTCGAGGATGAGCCTCGTCATCAGAAGGAGCGCCCGGCAATGAACCGCAAAGCAAAGCTTCCGTTCGATCCCAAAATATTTCTCGCCAAAGTGGGCGATGGAAAAACGATATCGAAATATCAGAAGGATCAGATTGTATTTTCACAGGGCAAGGAGGCCGACGCGGTTTTTTACATCCAGAAGGGCAAGATCAAGCTCACCGTCGTTTCTGAGCGGGGCAAGGAAGCAGTCGTCGGCATACTCGCGCCCGATCACTTTTTTGGGGAAGGATGTCTCAATGGCCATCCGCTGCGGGTCACAACGGCTACTGCGATCGATCAATCCCTGATTACGCGCATCACCAAGGCGGCGATGATTGCTACTTTGCATGATGAGCCGGAGTTCTCCGAATTATTCATGGCGGATTTGTTGAGTCGGAACAGTCGAATCGAAGAGGACCTAATCGATCAATTATTCAATTCAAGCGAGAAACGGTTGGCACGGGTCCTTCTGCTTCTGGCGAATTTCGGCAAAGAAGCGACGGCAGAGCCGATCATCGGGAATTTTAGTCAGGAAACTCTCGCGGAGATGATTGGCACGACCCGATCGCGCGTGAGCTTTTTCATGAATAAATTTCGCAAACTGGGCTACATCAAATACAACGGAAAACTGGAAATCAATAACTCCCTATTGAATGTGGTCCTGTACGACAAGCCTGAGGTCAGGAAACACGACGCGAGCGAAGGACCGGAATAGCTTCGCACGCTCGTGATCCGGTGTGGGTCAACTCTGGATATCCCCCAACACAAATGGTAATAGCCGAGTAAAATGTGGAACTTATCTTCAACCAATGCGTTCCTTTGAAAGGCGCCGTGCTTCAAGTTGAAGTCGCGCATGCCTCCGTCGGAGTGTCCAATGAACATTTTTTACATCATCGGCGTCGTGGTCGTAATAATCTTAGTTGCAGGCTTCCTGGGAGTACACGTTTGAGCGAACAATTCGATGCTACCCGGAGCGCTTGTCCAGCGTCCTGAGTGCGTCATTCGTGGCTCGCAGCGCACGACGATCGGTCTATGTCTGCATCGGATCGATATTGGCGCTTTAAGCTTGCGATGTCTCACCAGTGCCGCGGTCAAAGTTAGATTGCCGACAAGCTCTTAAGCGCTTTTAGCTCGCCTCGCGTGAGTGAGTATGACGAATTGATATGAGCAATTTTGCTCAGACAGGGCCAAATCGGCAGCCCAATTCTTCTGCGCTAAGGTCCGGAACTAGGCGTCGGCCCGAGCCCTAGCAAGACCCATGCATTTATCTAGACAAGTACCCCAAGGGAGAAAACATATGTCAAAGAAAGCTTCGGAGCATCACAAGAAAGCATCAGAACATCTGACGCATGCCGCCCACCACCACGGGGAAGCGGCTAAGCATCACGAGGCCGGAAGTCACGAAAAGGCGGCACACCATGCTCACGTCGCAAGGGGCCACGTAATTCACGGCAGAGGACACGCTGAAGAGGCGGTGAAAGCCCATTTGGAAGCGCACGGCAAAAAATAGTTCAAGCTCACGTAGGGCTTCGTGAAAAAATAGGCCGCTTCCCAAGGCGGCCTACTGCAGGTCTGCCCTCAACCGTCAGCCCACGTAGGTGACGCGCTTTTGGGCATGCGCCTCGGCGGCGGTCGCTGGCTGCACAGGGAGCTGAAGCACGGTTGCTTCCTGACCCTCGCACAGGAACGTTAGCAACACGGTCCGCCCATCCGAAAATTCGAGCGCATCGTGATGGGTAGCCGCCGTCTCCTTGTTAATTTGTCGAAAGATCGCCGTCTGGAGGTTAATTATCTTCGTCTTCCACCAGAGTAGACCAAGCGATAGGCACGCGACTTCGCTGGCGAAGGCTAGTTCCGTTCCCGGCATCACGCACACTGCTAGTTCGGGATCATCCGCGGCGGCGAAGCCGCGTGTCCCAGTGCCGAAGTCTCGTGTCACGAGCTTATCGCCGACTTTCGCAGGTCGCGAACGTACGCTTTGGAGGCTAAAGTCACACATCTCTAGAACTCCCTTGTTGGAAGCCCCTTCAGCCCCAATAAATATACTCGCAATCGTAGTTCCTCCGCATCTCAAAAAATCCACTGTCAGAACTGTCGGTCCTGCAGTCTGTGAAAGCAGAGCATGAGATAAATCTTAACACCGCGAAGACCTATCGGCGTCGCTTCGATCAATCAGATTGCATCATCGTCCAACGCTCGCGCGCTATTCACCAGCCCACTGCCGCAATGGCAGCGATTCGTTGGCATCGGAGCAATAGCGGACTCGTCCTGGACGTCGTGAATGCGCTGAGTCTACCCAACTCGAAACTATCAGCCGACGCTACAAATTTCCGCTGTTAGATCGGAATTTCAAATGCGCTTGATCCTGAGTTCTTTCGCAGAACCGCACTTCTTACATGCGAGCGTGAGATCCTCGAATTCCCCGCCGAACAGAATTGGTGTAATACGGATAATGACCATTTCCGTTCCGCAGACAGGACACGTCGACGAAGCCCCTGCTTCTGGTGGCATTTCTTGACTAGCCACGTGATTTCCTTTCGCCGAAGCGAGGCAACGGATACCCGGGCGGCAGCTTCCTTCGCCTTCAAACCAGGGCATAACGCTGACGCACCTCATGGAAAGAGACAAGTCGCTGCTGATCTTCGTCCCAAAGCACCAGCCGCACACAACTGAAACTTTGGCCTAACGTAAGTCGGCCGATGACGCCCAGTTTCGGATAATCGCGCAGCACGAGTGGCAGTCGGTAGTAAGGTATCCGGCTACACAGATGATGGATGTGATGAACACCAATATTGGCGGTGAACCAGCGCAGGACGCTCGGCAGATCATAATGTGAGCTACCGTGAAGCGCCACTTCGTGCAGCTTCCAAACGCTGTCACGAGCCCATTCGGTATCCTCGAATTGGTGCTGAACATAGAACAGCCAGACTCCGACCGAAGCCGCGAGCAGCATGATCGGTAGATGCACGAGCAGGAACGGAATGACGCCGACCAGCCATATCATGATGGCGACGAGAGCCGCGATGGCGACGTTGGTCCCCATGGCGCTGAGCCAGGGCTGCCACCCAGCACGCATGAGACCAAATGGCAGCCGATATTGGACGAAGAACAAAAAGGCCGGGCCCAAGCCGAACATGATGATCGGGTGTCGGTAAACGCGGTAGCAAAGCCGACGCCATCGGGATAGCGCGAGGTACTCATGCACTGTTAGCGTGTCGACGTCCCCGATACCGCGGCGATCGAGATTGCCCGAAGTCGAGTGGTGAATGGCGTGAGTGCGGCGCCAGTAGTCATAAGGCGTGAGCGTGAGCACGCCGATCACACGTCCGACCGAGTCGTTGGCGAGACGATTATGGAAGAAGGCGCCATGACCGCAATCGTGCTGGATCATAAACAGCCGCACGAGAAAACCCGCCGCCGGCACCGCGAGTAACAGGCAGACCCAGTAGCCAAGATCTAGGGTTGCCCACATCAGAAACCAAAGCAGAACAAACGGCCCGGCGGTGACGACGAGCTCAATGATGCTGCGCGCAGGGCTCGGTTCACGATACCGCGCGAGGATTTGTGTCCAGCCGCGGGCCTCGGACGGGTATGTGACTAAATTGGCGTTTTGGTTCTTCAACATTGTCCTTATATCGGCATGGCCATACGGCGTTCTTGCCTCAAAAGCCCCAGCCATGGCTAAAACTCAGCGCAGGGATTGAGCGTGAATTTTCGATAGCATCGACTCCCACGCTCGGCGGTGTCTGAGCAAAATTGCTCACTATGAGCCGCGGTAACGATCGCTACCAATAAGAAACTGAATTGCCCATCGGCTGGCGATCTTGTGCTTGAGGCCGCAAATGCGAGACCTCGTTTCACCATCATCCTGAAGCACAGTAGCCAAAATCTTCAGCTGTCCAGCTGCGGCCCGGATCATTATAAGCGGCAACGGCAAAGGAGTTGCGTGTGCCTTAGTAGCAGGGCGGATAGTGATAATACCCGCATGCGGCGCGGTTGTAAAAGTGAGGGGTATCACAGCTGCACCGACGGCAGCGGCGCCAATCCCTACGCCCACGATATGCGTGTTCCTTTCGCGCTAGTTGCCTATGAGGCAGCGGCTTCGGCGTGGCTATCGCGACCCACAGCGGACGCTCGCTCTAGTAATGCCCGTTGCGTCCAGCTTCGCCCGAGATCGCGCAAACCTTGCGTTTCCTCGTCGGTTTTAGCGTAACAGGCCGAATCAACCGCCTCTTTTGCGTATTGCTAGAACTGATCCGTTTCTAACATGGCACACCCTCCGTGTGCCCCAACACATCCCAATCTCAGCCTTTTCCATCACTGTTCAAGATTACTCACCTAGCTTGTCCGCCTCAAATCTCCCCACCCCAAAAGAAGGAACGTTCGCGTGACGCGCGAGTTAGGGTAGCCGGGGCGAAAAACAATGGAGAATTCGATGCGTGCCATCATGATAGCAACCGTCCTCGCCGCAGGTGCGATTACGGGTTCGAGTGCCTTTGCGCAAACGCCTGCCGACCACGTCCATCACAACTTCTGCCTTAAAACCGGATCGGGCCAGGAATGCGCCTATGATTCGATGGCGCAATGCCAAGCGGCCAAACGCGGCAGTGCGGACTCTTGCGTGCAGAATAGCCCGACGCAGAATCATTAACGGACGCTGGACGACACGGCAGCATTGCGCCGCCGCGCCTTTTTAGAGAAGTAACTTCCCGGTTTGCGCATTCATTCGCAGACCGGGAGCTTCTCGCCCCACGCTAGCCCTTTAAATTTGGAGTGGTCTTTTGAGGTGTTCAATTTTGAGCAGACTCGCCCCTGCTCAGTTGCCACATTTGACGGTGCGACCACGAGAGCAAGCCGTGAATGACAAGCACAAGGAACACACGCCGGGCATTGTTCGGACATGGTGAACTCACGCGGGTCGCCGTATGTTGGTCGCTTGCGATGAAACACCAGATCCAAGAACCTTCTGACCTAAAACGGCAAGAAAAAATACAAGAACTGACCGACGAGTTGCTGATGCCCACTGGGGTGTTAGCAGTCATCGCGCTCGCTGGGATATTAATCGTAGTCTTCTTTTGGAAAACGTCGGGCCTCACGTAGTCCGCGCGGATCGGTCGTTCCTGACCCACAGCAGACCTGGCAATGAGGCTGGCGAATGGCCGCCAACTGAGACGGCCTCAGCTCAGTACGTCAGTGCCCCAAACAGTAAGCCGCATCTCATGCTGGCACGTCAGGCAATTGTAAACGCGGATGTGCGTATCGCTTCTTTCCGGCAATGGGTCGATGCTTGCAATATGCAGCTCTCTGCCGCAGCGGCACTTGGGAAATTCAGCGAAGCCGGGCACCGACGATCGCTCAAACGCTGACATCGGGCATCTCATCGGGAGCGTTAGTCGGGTCCATGCTGCTGCAACGCACAAGTCTAACTTTCGTTCAAAGGACACGGGTCTGAGCGGGTCAGGCGTCCAACGATGCGATCGAGCCCAAGTGCGATACAGATACCGATCAGCCAAGCACGACAAGACCCGAAGGCGGACGCCAATTCATATCGGTGCTTCTGAAGGTGACTAGTGAGCAATATCGCTCAGTAAATGATCGAATTAAAGATCAACATGCATGTCTAAAGGGGGCGCATAGACAGAGACACAAAGGAGGCTCCTTGAGAATGCTCTTCGTCTCGATCGTGGTCGCACCGCTCATGATGATCGGCGCACTGCCCGCCGCTCTGTCGATCTCTTCAGACGCACGCATTCGATTGGCAAACGGCGGACCAACAGCCAACGGAGAACCGTACAATCAGAACGCGCCCGACGCCGTGCTCGAATGGCAGAAAAAGTTGGATGACTTTACTGAAAAGGCAAAGGCCAAGGTGCTGGAGGAAGGTGACGCGGTCGGGGATGAGCTGAATGCGGCCTGGATTAAGACAGTTGCTCGGAGAACACAAGCTGCAGGCCGCGAGTGCGACCAGCTGGAGGAGCACAATGATCTCCTTCGAGAAGGCATCGCACGGGATAATGGAGGTTTGGGCGAAAATGCGGCCCGGTGATAAGTAAACTGGTGCCGCAAAACCTCGCCCGAAGGTTGGCCGCCTTTGGGGAGCCAGCGACGATCCCGCTGAGCGGCAGGCTGGATCATGGTCACGCCCCTTTCCGCAGTAGCAAAGGGCCTTCGCAAATCGGTCGCTCACGATCCAGATAGAGACATTGAGGCCGATTTCTGAGTTTGCGACCATCAAGCGCAACAAAGAAGATTATCTGATGCCGCGAGAGAATCGCGTAAATGGCGGCGACGAATATCCGCTGCGGCCGAGTGCTTTACCGTTCTACCTATTTCTTCTTTGGCTGCGGTTGCTCCTGTTGCCGTGCGGGCTGCTGCAGCGGAGTATTCGGAAGCGACCAAAGCGCCGCTCCATATTAAGTGCTTCGCCCGATCTCGCAATTTGTCCGCGTCCGTAATGGAAACCACAGTACGTGGATGTACCCCCGCTCAAAACGTTCCGGCCGGCTGAAATTGGTAGCCGTGGCAGCAAGTGAGCTTCACCGAGAACACCGCCATGAACGGACGGTGAGCAGCACGGCTCCTTAATCTATTCAAAGCATCGTGGACCCTGGAACGTAACGCCTGCAGAGAATGTTGCCAAAGATGACCTCCGAGAGAACTGTTCCCGTGATTCTTATTGTCGAAGACGAAGCGTTGGTTCGCCTCTCCGCGGTCGGCATGCTCCAAGACGCTGGGTTCCGGATGATCGAGGCCGCGAACAGTGACGAGGCGCTCGAATTACTAGCGGCGGATTCCGACGTCCAGCTGCTCTTCACTGACGTAAACATGCCGGGAACAATCGACGGCTTGGCACTAGCCCGACAATTGCATGACCGCTGGCCGCACATCGGTATCATGGTTGCTTCCGCAAAGCAGGTTCGGCAACCTGAGGAACTGCCGGCTGGCTCCCGGTTTGAGCAGAAGCCATACAGTTCCGACTCGGTAGTCAGGCATGCCCGCGAATTAACGTCGGCCTTGAGAGGCCCTCTACTTGGGGCGTCTCCTGAGGCATCTTCGCAAAAGTGGCGTGGGTAACCGATACTGAGGTCCCCTGGCGGCCGCTCACAACGTCAACCCGGGCTTCGAGTTGTTGGGCAAGCGCGTTGACGATGCTCGTGCCCAGGCCAGATTTTGCCTGCGCGAAAACACCAACCGGCGCGCCAATCCCATTGTCCGCAACCGAAAGCTTCCAGTTCGTTCCAGCGATGGCGAATCCGACAGCTATCTGACGATCGGCTCTGTCGTCGGTGAAGGCGTGCTTGAGCGCATTCAGAATGAGTTCTGTGACGATTAAGCCGAGGCTTACGGCCTCACGCGAGGTCACGGTACCTGCATCGCTGGTCACTTTTAACGTTGTCGGGCGGTAATCGCCTATCATCGATGTTTTGAGGCTGTCGCACAGTTGCGTCAGGTAAGGCGCCATTTCGACGGGGCCGGCGGGCCCGGTAGCATGCAGGTGTTTTTGAACAGCAGCGACCGACAGGACACGGTTGTGTGCGTCCTGCAGTTGGAGTCGGGTCTCCTCCGAGGTCACCATCCGTGATTTCATCAGAATGATGGCGGCAATGATTTGCAGGCTATTACCGACCCGGTGCTCCAGTTCTTCAAGCAGCACATCCTTCTCTCGCAAGAGCGCCTGTAGCTTCCGCAACAGGTCCTCCCTTTCGCGCTCTAGCGTCCGTCGCGCGGTAACATCTTCAATACCCAACAGAAGCGTTGTATGGGAATTCCCTTCGTAAAATACCTTGCGCGCATTCAGCAGCATCGTACGCCTCCCAATTTCGGGAAACTGACGTTCAACTTCGTAGTCGTCCATCACGCCGTGCTCCGGAACGATCCTTTCCAGCAATAATCTGAGTTCGGGAATGTCCCATTGACCATCGCCCAATTCATAAACGAGCTTACCTTGAGTCCTGCTCGGAATAACCTGGAACGTCGAATAGAATGAGCGGCTCGCAGCAAGTACGCGAAGGTCCTTGTCGAGTACGAGAAGTGGCTCCCGGACGGTGTCGACGATTGCCTGCGCAAGCGTTCCGCCATCACTGTTTTCGATAAATGGCTGACTTTCGCGCATTGCGCACCTCTTGCGGGTCGCCTGCCGATATTGACATGCGACAGCCTTTTCCGACGGCGATCGCCGCTCATCAAACCGCTCGACAAACTTATGCCACAGAACTGCGACCGAAGGCGCCCTGCGATGGGACACGGAGGTCACGCCAGTCGACAAGGTTAAGTTTGGCCACCCAGCGAGGTCTAGTCTGAGCAATATTGATCACGGAGGTTCCTCGGGATCATAAGCCTTGCGCGCCAATCCGAGTCTACCTGCTGAGCAATTTTATACAGACTCCACTCAGCCATGAGACCTATACCAATCTATGCTTGGTATCATTGTTATCCGGAGCGGAAGCAAATACCAAAGGAGAATTTAAACATGAAAAAAGCAATGATGGTCGTCAGTGCAGCACTGGCTTGCACAGCGCTTCTGTCAGGCGCCGCCGCCGCGCAGGGGACGTCACAGACGGTAGACGTCGCCAAGGTTAATGTACAGAGACTGCCAGCCGGCTATCGCGCGTCCAAGGTCATCGGTAGCGACGTGTTGAATGATGCTAACGAATCTATCGGAAAGATCGACGACCTACTCGTCAGTTCCGACGGCACAGCGCCGTTCACGGTGTTATCGATCGGCGGTTTCCTGGGCATGGACAGTCACTTGGTTATTGTCCCCTATGACAGTTTGAAGCTTGTCGACAACAAGATCGTACTGCCGGGCGGCACAAAGGACATGCTTAAGATGCTTCCGGAGTTCAAATACGCCGCGAAGTGATTCACCCTGCTATCGTCACAGAGCTACGTGACGGAGGGAGCTCCTCTCGTAGAAAGGCTCGCCGATGTTCACCGCTGCGCAATATCGCGCCAAAGCAAGCGAATATACCCGATTGACGGTTCAACTCCCCTGTCGATCGAAAAATCGCTTCCGGTCCTGTTCGAGGCTGGCGCAAATCCAGAGATTTCCATCTGAGGAACCACGATCTAGGAACAACAATTTCAGAAATTGATTATGCGCGGCCACGGACGCTCAGAAAGCGATGCAGCAAGGGGAATTGGCACAAATTCGTAAAGGCGACGGCGGCGCTCAAACACCTGTTGGTCAAGCTGCCATGTAATTGATGAGCCGCACGTGGAACCGCCATCGTTCAATATTGTTTAGTCTCGTGCAGCAACACTTGCCCATGTCCATTGTCGGTTTTGCTGTCCTACAAAGCTGACGCAATTCGACGGTTGAAATGACACGCACTTCGTTTACGGCCCTGGCATCCGAGTTCGACGAGTTTCTG